>Ga0182742_1004344_pt1 | contig 12917 bp, 11 predicted proteins | sample eDN5th37CBELigMG_FD_128880 | JGI IMG/M metagenome (GOLD analysis project Ga0182742, IMG submission 128880) | Enriched Miracle-Growth compost microbial communities from Emeryville, California, USA - eDNA 5th pass 37_C BE-Lig MG (version 2)... ... | reverse complement strand
TATAAACCTTTTTAAAACAAGATATATGAAAGTCAGAGATCTCTTCAAAAGTATGGATGATTTCCTTCTTGTAAGTTCTAAACTGAAACTTTATTGAAGACAGTTTTTTAGCAATGAAAGATCCCTTGTTGATAAGTTGAGTACTTATCTTACAAAGACTCCCTTATTATCAAATGATTTACAAAGAATAATTGCTCTGAATCTTTTGGATGCACATATTGAATATTTTACCAATTTCCCTTCTGAAAGTCTTTTAAAGAAGGTCACTGATAAATCTCCTAATGTTTCCATTCCTAATTATTATTGGCTAAAATGTTAGGTAATAAAAGCTTTCTCTGAAGTCCTGGATTTTCCTTTTGAAAGAAGGTTTATGATAGAAAGATACATAAGCAATATAATCAAGAAATTGTGCCTTGGCATCATAAAAAATCAAAAGTATTTTCTCTTAAGATTTTCTTATTTAATTCTCAGGAAAAAAGAGTACGTGAACCTCATTAAACTAAAGGAGGAATTTAACCTTCTTCACGCCCCAACAAGATCAGAATCTTTCCTTGTTTTAAGTCTTATTATTTGTGTTTTTTTTTAATCATATTTTAGTTGATAAAATTGTTATTCAAGTGATTGAAGAGAATAATGGCGTGGAAAAGTTAGTGAACATGATTAACAGTAAAATCCTCGAAAGTTACAGGAACGGAAAGATTGATGAAAGCCGTTTAATAGAAAAAGCTCTTGTTTATCTTAAGTATCAATCAAATTATGAAATCTTTGAAGAATCATACAGAACTTTCTTATCAAGAAGGTATTTAAATAGCTTTAGAGAATATTAACTGATTATTTAGACTATGCATTAACTCAAATGCTAACTTGGAGGTTGAACAAGCTGTTGCATCCAAAATTTCAGAAATTATGGGCTCCGAGCCAATCGCTCTTTCTTTAACAATTCTCAAAGATGTTGAAATTTCTCGAAATATTTCTCAGAAATTAAAGTTCGATTTTTTATTTACTTGTTTAACAAGTCTAGTTCATTTGTTACTTTGAATACGTTTTCTTATATATCATTGCCAGTTAGTTTCCATAAAGCTGAATTGGATATTCAGGCTTTGAAAAGGATAGATGGCTCATTGAAAACGGACTTTTTCACAAAATCTAATCAAGTGACAACAGCAGTGCTTTCTACTGAATTATTCCAAAAAAGGAAAATTTCTCTTACTTATCATGTAAATATAAAAGGAAACTTTAGAATAAATAAATTTACAGGGAAGCTTGGAAATATATTTTCCAAAGAAGAATCTTCATGTTGTTTTAACTTTTGTCCAGGGATTAATATTATTGTTATTGATCCAAGCAGACTTCAAACAAAGTCTTGAAAACTTAAAGTAAAAATTACAGTCATTGTAATTTATTTTTGGAAGAAAGGTTATTGGGCTTGATACAGACGTTCTAATCAAAGAAATTAACCCTTTAACGAACCCCAAACACAGTCTGTTTTCAATAGAAGTAATTATTAATGAGAATCTTAATGAATATTATAAGGGACAACAAATTAAGTTGAATCCAAGTGAATTGGATAAATTTTCTAAAGAGAAGATTATAAATTACTATAAGATTCCAAGCCAAGGAAATCAACTCGCAAAAGAAGGATCGTTTGGATCATATTCTGAGGATGCTCAGAAAAGAATGTAAAATAATTTATTTGATATGAGATAATGTATTTTAGGCTCGAAGCGTCCATCGTAAAGTTTTTGAAAAGGAAGAAAGCATTAGAAAGCAAAAAACTTTTAGAGTTGATTCAGAATGATTTATATCGTTTCTTTAGCCCCCAAATGAGTCACTTTGAAACTGTTATTGAACTGTTGATCCAAAAGGAATATTGCAAGAAACTTGCAGGGTATTTTTGTTAATTGTTTTTGTAATTAATTTCTAGGGGAATACTTGAATATTTACCTTAAAAAGGAATAGAATCTTTCAAGGAGTTATTTTATCTTTAATGTGAATAAAATCACTTCCTTTAAATAAAAAGTTTCTATCAGATTTCATTTATAAATTATGCAAAATTATATCGACTTATTAATTGATGTTTTTTCTTATCAACTCTTCTGTCAGACATGTATCAACACCTTTCCTAAGTCAAGTAAATTTTTTAAGGGATAAAATGAAAGCTGTAAAAATAAAGTTCTTTGAAGAGTTTGTTTTATTTGAAGCAAATATTATATGGAGATCAAAAATTTATTAACTGAAGTAATTTTTTTGTTTATTATTTGAAGCTAGTGATGTTATTTGAACAGAATTATTTTTTTTCTTCAAAGGATAGTGGAATAACCACATCCTCTCGCACGATGCGAATATATAGTATTCATAATGGTACAAATTACGTAAATCTAAAATATTAAAAAGAAATTCTCTATATGGATCATACATAAAGCCCCTTCAAGGAGATCTGCTTATAGGAAGAGGGCTATAGGCTTCATCTGAGAATTATTATTTTCTTCAAAGGACATCATTAGCTTCAAATAACATCACTTCGTTCATATTAATTTCTTGAAACTTTTTGAATTTTTCGAGAGCAAGTAGTATGTTGTCTTCATTTATTTTCACCTAAAAACCTTATTAAATCATTATCATTAGCCTATTGAATCATTCTTCTTTAGCCACCTTTCTCGACAAAGAATTTCCACAAGAACGCTTGAATATTTGTTTCTGATGCTATTGACCAAATGAGAGAATATTAGCGCGAAAAAAATTTTCTAGCTCATTGTTTAATTTCAGATTTTCTTGTCGAATATTTTCTAGAAAAATTATCAAGTCTCAACACAGGTTTGAAGCCAAGGAGAGTCCAACATGGAACCTTGCCACAGCAAGCAGCAATCCATGAGTTGTGACTGAGAAAACTAAGATTATTTTACCATTGCAGATTGATTGATCCCAGTACGTAGTATATCAGAAAAGAGATGGGGCAGAGAGGCAGTGAAAAACAGAGATTTACCAAGGAATTCAGAATTTATTAGGGTGCTTAAAATAAGGGGATTTCGATATTTTGAATTTTGCCTCCTAAATATTTCATTTTTAAAATTAAGTGAAATTTAAATGATATCTAGGCTTGAAGTAGTTGAAGTCAGCTTCAACGAGAACTATTCAATCCTCGAAATTACTAGGAGTCATGAAGACACTGTGGACTAGTTGTTCAGCAAGGATCTGTTTGAAGAAAAGATAACTGATGTCGGATGTTCTCAAAACCTAAAGTCTAAAGAAAAGATTCACCCAAACCTGTGGTTGATGATCGTTGAAAATAAATGAGAGTTTATTTTTTCATTTGAATGTAAACCAAGTTTGAGTTTTTGGGATATGATGGGAGGGAGCAAAATGTAACTTTTATTAAAAAAGTTAAACCCCCTCAAAAATTGAGTGAACTTTTCTTCCCAAGGTAAGATGATCGGATCATAATCTCTCTCCATTCTCCACATTGTTTCTGTCTTGGTTATCACTCTTCTAAGGATTAGAAGAGATATAAGAATAAGGAAAAGGATTTATACTAAAGAGAGAAAACTCCTTTAGAGTTCAGAAACAACTGAGAATCAAGACGTCAGATGGAGAAGAAGAAAAAGAAAATGTAGAAGTATAGAAGAGAACAAAGAGAGAGATGAAGGCTAATGCGCTCAAAAGCGCGATTTTATAAATTTAGCTAAAGAATTTCTACAAAGTTGAATATACTTTTTCCCCTCATTTCAAGGGGTTTTTTTGTATAAATATACAATTGTGTACATAACTTTTTGACCCTTATTTTGGTTTAAAGGCAGATCTAATACAAAGATCTATGCCTCAGTATGATTGAGGTCACAATAATAATAATAAGAAGATGACACAAGCTAGAGCTTTAAAGGAAATATCATCTCCCCTCCAAAAGAAAAAAAATTCGAAACTTATAGTTTCTCCGTGACTAGTTTGAAGAGCAACCACAAAACTTCCCTTAAAGTAGTAGAGCGAATAATCAAGAAATCCTCTTCGTTAACAAATGAAGGTGCAGTTGTTCTAAAATTAAAATGTAGCTTCGACTTAATTGAGTGATTCATCCAATTGAGTAAGAAGTAAGCAAACATCTTTATTTCAGTGAAAATATGAAAGTTGGAACACTTAAAACTGCAAAGTTGCTCTAAAACACAATTAATAAATGAGATTTTTTAAAAAAAATGTAATCTGATCCTCAAAGGTTTTATCCAAATGTCAGATGGTACAATCAACTAATCAGTAAGAATACTTATTTCTCATTAAAATTTCTAAAGAGTATTGAGTATAGTTCTATTACTCCTCCTTCCATTCGATTAAGTCAGCTTTTTTGTCCTCAGAACTTAGGGTTACGAGATGTTGATTCTGATTTGGTTATTTTAATTCCTCTTGGTATCTTGTATTTTGGCTGGAGAATGAATGCAATTTTTAAAGAGAAAGCATTTGATTAGGGGCGGATTTATAAATTTGTACTTTAGGTGTATTTTTGTCTTTCAACACTTTTATACCAATACTGTACAATAAGGTCTTGGCTAAAAATAAATTAATATTTTTTCTTTGTTCAACAATCTAAAGATAGAGTAAGGTTGTTGGGTACCTGAGCAGGATGCTGTTAATGAGTGCTGGCAGATTTAAAAGTTAAATTAATATTCTCTGGATGGCTCCGTAGATAATAAGAGAAGTGGTTTGCAGTAAAAAGGATGCCTGGAGCCTCTGAACTTTTACGGTCAGACTCAGACAATTCAACAGCTAGCCCAGACTTCAAAAGTTTTGAAAGTTTATGTTGTAAAGGAACTGGCCAAAACGGATCACTCCAAATCACCAACACGATCTGGACATATTTACGAGGGAAAATTAGTGAGAAAATAAAAATCATAGACAGTTCAATAGAAAAATAAGAACGTAGTATTTTTCACTTCTTGGTTCTTTTTACTGAAGGACATAAACAAAAATGTTTCGTGATAATTGTGACCATTAATCTAGTTTATTTATTTTTCCTCTGTGAGATGTATTTCAGTATCAAAATCAATAAAATTTTCAGTTTAAAGATTATTTAGGTGAATATATAATTTTAAACTTTTGGAGTATATTTATTTAGGATGCGAACATTAGAAGCAACCGACAACAACAACAACAACAAAAAATCTCCCTCTTTTGGACCACAAGAATCTCTTCAATTTCCCACATCGACTAAGCCCTTCGTTTCAGAAATTCCTTCACTTTCCATTTTTTGTAACCTTTTTATCATTCTCTTTGGACAATTTATTGCAGATAAACCAGGATGAGCTGTCGGAAATAAAAAGCAACCCAGAAGACATGAGAGGGTCATAAGCCCACCACAGAGAATCTCTAATTTAATCATCACCGTGTAACAATAATAACTTTACTACACAGGCCATCAGAAATAAGATGAATCCCACAATTATGATAACTCCTTGGAGAGTCTTGGCCAGCTCACAATATGGTAATCCCCTATTCAACATGTCTACTAAAGCTTGATCAGCTTCAAGTTGTGGATCATCTACTTCTCCTTTTTCAACTGATCCTTTTTGAATAAGAGGTTCAGTATTCATATTTATTTGTTCCATTCAAACAATGATTAATAAATTTAGGTAATTTGGGTTTATAAAGGACTAAATGGGCTCGAATTTTTGTTTTTACCGTTCCGATTGTATGTAGACAATCATTCAAGTCATTGTGGATCAGAAGCACTCCTTTATCACAATATCACTTTACTCATGTGGCCATCAGCCCTGACTTGAATCCATTGAAAACCTATGGTGAAGAAAAATTCACTTATAGGTAAATTTTTTCCTTTACCTTTAGATCCTGTTTATTACATCTAAATGATTCGTGCTTTTCAATTTAGAGATAGAAAAATAAGGACTAACATATTCAAGGTTTTTCCCCGTGAAGGAATAGAACTTCTATTGTAAGAAGGCGAAATTCTATTGATCTATATTTATTATTTTGTATTTGTCTAGAAAGGGTTTTTTATATATTTTAATTTTATTAAAAATATCTTTTTGTCCCTGATTTATATTCATTTATCTTGTTTCAGTTCCTACGGTGGGACCTCGTGTGGGACTGTCCCGCTAACTGAGCTGATTCCTATATTCAGTTTCTCTATATAAAGTTTATATATAATAGTTATAATATGCAAATAGAACTTATATCGGTTTAATCTCAATATTTCTTTTTCATTTTCCAAAGGGTAGTAGAATAACCACATGCTCCCACATCAAGCGAACATACAGTATCAGTATTCATAATGGCACAAATTATGTAAATACTGTAAGAAAGAAATAAAAAAATAAAAATCTTTATATGGATCATACGTAAAAAATTAATTTTAATTAGCCAATAATTTCTTATCAAAAATATAACTACAATTTTATACAAAGTAAAACCTCCTAGCTTGATGTTAAAGTGAAGTTAACATTTTGAATTGTTTTATCTAATAATGAACACTTGTTTTCTTTTTTGCACTATTGACTGGTGAAGGGGATAAACTTGACCTTGAATGAATATCTTTCTTTTCCTATAACAATAATCACAAAAATAGGTCTAATTAATTACAAGTAGAGTGATTGTTGTCTCCATAGAAGACATCATTTTCGAGATTTCTTCTTCTGTCTTAAGTCTGTCATGTTCCGCGGTTTGGTATCTCTTAACCAAGAAGTTAATGATCTCTCTATTTTTTTTTTTGTTAGAATTGTTCCTAAATATACTCAACCTTTGAGAAGAAATTAAGTCTGTAATAGTAGGTTTGTCATTCTCACCATCAAGTTCAACTATTATTTGTTACATAGTCTATCTAAGTCGATTAAGTACCTGGTTCTTTGTAAAATAACTTTGGATCCAAATTCATATCATTTATGATAAACCTAGTTACTGTATCTTTATTTAATTCTTGTTCTGGAATTGGTATGTAATTGCTAGAGAGCCGCATTCTCTCTTGAGTACTCGGCCGAAACTCGCTAATGGATCCTTGTTCTAGGGTTTTGTTAGGTAAGTTCTCCTCTTCAGGTTTCTTTTTCTCCTTAACGTTAGAGTTCTCTAAGAAAAATGAGTTGGATTTTATTGAAGAAATAAACTAAATCTACCTTTAGTTTCAGATTTGGTTTTGCCAATATTGTGCTCTCCTTTCTTTGGACTTGTCTGCCCAGCGTTTTTTAGTTCATTTTTTGCTTTTTCTTGCCTTTGCTATTGAAAAATTATGCCCAATCTACAACCTTATACTTACTAATAACTTATATGCTTTCTTGTACTTATTAAGATCGTCTGCCATTGTCTTAATATCTTTAACGACTTGCTCTTTCTCTTGTCTTATAACTTTCATTAAAGTCCTAATCTCTTTCCTTTTAAGTAATTTAGTTTCATGGTATTTGTCATCAATTACTTAAATCCACTATCATGTGAGATTGAATCATTAAGCTCAGTTAGTTTCTTTGAGCTCTCTGCGTACAAATCAGCAGATTCGATATTCTCTTTCGATTTTTCTTCCTTATTTCTTTGAGGAGAAACTCTGGATGCCTTATTAACTGGCACATGCGAACTATTTTTATTTTGTGAGTCATTCTTTTGAATATTAATGTCTTTTATCCTCTTTTCATGATCACTTTGGATCAATTGGATTGTATTTTTCTCTTCTTTGCTTTCAAAGGACATTTCACTAACATTGACTTCTGGTGATTTTGTCCCTTCGGAACTCTTACTTCCGCTATGGAAAGAGTTTTTCGGAACCTTCTGGTTTTGTGAGACGGTCTTCAAACTCTTTTGATCCTCTAACGTAGCATATGATATCTTATTTATTTTAATACATACTCTTCAAATTATTTTACTGAAAGGTTTTCTGCTCCTATTTCATTCTTCTTTTTAGAAAATGGTTCATTTACTTGTCTCTCAGATTTAGGTTGACTCTCCTCTTGACTTTTAATGTTTACAGGTTCTTTATTACTCATTTTATTATCTAAATATTTCTCTTCTTGGATTTTCTCCTTTGTTTGACCTTGATTTACCCCAACTTTTCCCTTGAAATTGGTCTCATTAGACTTTACGATATCTTTATTCCCATTCCTTTTATCATAAGAAAGACCCAATTGGGATGTAAATGGATTTGAATTATAATTTGTATCAATATCCCTTTCAGGATAGTGATTATCAACGGAATTATCCGCACTACTTTGAGTTTGAAACATATTGTCATTCCTTCCAAAACCGCTCTGCGAACCTCTATCATCATATGAAGTATTCCCAATAACAGCAAATAAACTAACAGGCTGATATTCAAAGCTAATTCCATCAAAATCCTTTGCTGTGGTTCTTTGTTGTTGGCTTGATTCTGTTGGGATCCTATTTTCTAGGCCTTGAGGTTCTGAGCTTGAGAATGAATTATTCAATAACTTATTTGTGTGTGATGGATCAGTTCTTCGGGTAGTTTCTTGTACCTTTGGATTTTGAGTGGTTTTTTCATTGTCATTTGTGGGTCCGGAAATTCTGTTCTTATTTCGCTCAAGAAAGGCTTTAAGGCGACTTTGAGTGTCTTCACTCATGATCTCAGTTACTTTCAATAAAAAATAAATTATCTGTAAAAACTATAAATAAATCTCCTTTTCATAACACATTCAAACTGATATAAAAATAATTTTTTATTTTCCCCATAACAACCCGAAAATTCTCTTTAGATTTTGCTTGAGAAGAAAAACTCAAATAATATTCACTCTTACAAAAAGTACTCATTTAATTAAGACAAGGCAAAAAATAAATACAAAATATAAATTCTCCTACTAAATTAAGAGAATCTGTTCCCTTAAAAAAAATTACGTACACACATTATGATTTTACAAAAGAAGTATTCGGACTTGCTCTTATAAACGAAGAGTTTGCAGACTTTGTTACGAAATACAGACGAGGAGGCGACCTATCAACGACATTCCTCTTCTCAGATGATTCTTTCGTGAAGGCGAATTTCCTTGCTGTGCTTCTCTTCATATCAAATGAAGCATTTCCGCTTCTTTTTGTTCCATAAAATGATTTCATCAAATCTCCGTATTCAGAACTACTACAATTAGCGTTTGCTGTTTCAGGTCTGGGAGGAATTTTCCCAATATTAACAACAGGTTTGTTAGTATTAGCAAGAGAAACTTTGAATTTATCGTAATTATAGAAGAGTAGGGTTGTTTCACTGGGAGGAAACACAGGCTTTCTCTTTGAATATTTCTCGAAACTGACAGTTTTCCTAAACCTCTCTTGATAAAAGGACGCGTTGAGGGTTTTATTCAGATTTTGTCTCATTGTTGTTTCTGTGAAGCTGAGATCATTATCAAAACTTTTCTTTGAATATTGTTTTGGCTTTACTATTGGAGGTCTTGAGATTTGCAAATCAAATGATAAAGGAACTGGCGTTGTTGGGCGAGGTTTATCAACGATTTTGCCCACTGTTTTCTTAATATTCTCTTTATTCTTCTGTATGAGGCTGGTTAACTCTTCCTTGAGGTTTGTATAAGTCGTTATTTTCCCTACAATTTCATGAGAATTTTGGAACCCTGCGTCATAATTATCCTGAGTCACAATAGTATCTGCGCTTTGATGTCCCTGTGCCCCCTTTGAATTCTCCTTTATTACTTTTAGGCTGGGAGTCTTGAATAATTTATAAACTCCTTTGCTGATCTGGTTACTTTTAAACAGAGATTCCACATCAACGCCTGATTTATTGATATTTTCCCTCAAAGTCTCGACTTTCTTTTGAACCTGCCTTATCTTATAGTCACAGGAAATACCTGCTTTGATACAGCTTGGACCCCTATTATCATATGATATTGTTTTATTCAATTTCTCTTTCACTGTAGGGTAATAAATAACTTTTGGTTCTACTAAATCGAACTTTGGCCTGTATCTACCCACATCTGGTGTCTTTGGTCTGAGAGGCTGAGCTTTTTCTCTACTAACAGACCTAAAGTAAAAACTGCCAGAAGGCTTTTCAGCTTCTAAAGTGGACTTATCGTTATTCAATCCATTCTCTTGAGCAAGGAAACGATCAAAGATATCATCTTCATTAGCATGTTTTGGATTTATACTGGAAATGTCTTTCTTCTCACGAAATATTGAATGGATAAGGCTTGTCATTTTTCCATGTCTGGAAAACATTCCAATTGAACGACTGTTCTGTTTCACGAAATCGGTATTGACGATCATTTTTGACAAAAATATTCGCCTATTACTTGCTGTTTTACTTTATTAAATTTAAACTCAAGATTAGTAAAATCACCACATCAATTCACAAATAGTAATCAAGATAATAAAAATAGACTAAAAGTGATTAGACTAGAAATACCACCATCAAAATTACTTCATCTTATTTTGGTGGAAATGGCTATCAGAAAATCAACATAAGTTTACTAAACTAAATCTTTCCTTTGCTACATTTCCCCTTCTTTACATAATTTTGAAAATCTGGTGTTGATTAATTTTAGACCCAAGTTCTCGATTTTTCAAAACCTTTAAAATTTATCTTCACAGTAAGAATTCATTTTCTGGTTATTGAAAATTGGATGTGCCCAAAAAGTTTTTTTTTTGAAATTCTCAAATATTTATTAGACAGGCTTTTAATATTTCTCTTGAAAAATTGTATACAATTTTATATTGAGCTTAATAAATTACTCTTAACCATGCGTATAAATTCTGAAAAAAAATAGCATAAAATTATTTATCTCATTTTTGTTGAACTTAAAATCATAAACAGACTAATAGAATTGTCATTTTAGTGTATTTTCTCTGTTATAAATTACCCTATATTCTCTTTATTTATTTTAATTTATCAGGTTGATCTAAGAAAAGAACTAAGCAATGACACAAGGATATAACCCTCCACAGGCATACGGAACCACCTACAGCCCCACTAGAGGATATTCAGGCGAAAGGTCTAACTCTTCCCCTAATTACTGGGGAGAAATCCAAAAAATGAAAGAAAAATATTATGATAGTCTAACCTCTAATCTTCTCATAGTATTTGCTGTATAGTTTAAATTAATAAACCCATTGATTAACTTTTCATAGTTGGTGTGTGTTGTCAGAGCAGCCGCCTTAGGGCTCCAATTATCTCAAACAGCTGAATGTCCAAATATTCCTAAACTTTTGGCACTCAATATTCTAAATTACGCTTTATGGGCTTTTCTATTTCTTATGAGTTATAAGTTTTTCCAAAGTGGGAACGGGGGAGCTCTTTCTGCAGTGAATTTGGCTTGCTGGGCAAACCTTGTATTTAAAATTATTGTGACAGGACTACTTGGAACTGCTAGTGATCTCCAGGGGAACTGTTTCTTGGAAAGAGGATTTAAAACTTGGACATGGATTGTTGGAGGTGCTGAAGCAGTTCTTTTTATATTTTTGTTAGTAAGAATCCATACAGGCGTTACTAATTTCAATAAGAATAAATAAGAACTTTTTCTATATCTAAATCAAGTAAAAGAGCTATATAATTTATTCATTACAAAGTTGACTTTTTGACTCTTCGTAACTTTTTTCATGATGCTTTGTGATCTTTTTCATCTCTCACTAGTCCAAAGACTGGAATAATTTTTTTTCACTTGAATCTTAGAATGAAATAATGTATTTGAATTAAAATAATGTTTGAAATTAGAAATCAGAGATAAAGTGTTTTTTGTAAAATAGAATAGATCTTTGGACTGAGTCCTTTATAGAGGAATTTTTTTAATCATTTTTACTTGAGTTTGAAGCCATTTAAAACTGGGTAACTATTTTCTGTTGTATCAAGTAACAACATTAAGAACTCATTTTATACATAAAATGAAGAAATAAAAGGCTTCTTGTTGCTTTATCAATGAATAAATGAATAAAAACTTGACAATTGATCTTTTGAGAGGATTATTTTCATTAGATTTCCTCGGAACAGTTTTTAACAGTTATAATGAAACAAGTATTCGAATCTAATAAAAATACAATTTCACCCTTAATCTTCTAAAAAATCACAAACTTTTTCCGATGAATTTCGACGACTATGAGCTTGATACTGCTTCAGATAAGAAACCAAACAAAAGAGGCTTTGATGATATTAGCAAAGACCTTAACCAAAATGCAAGAGAATTAGAGCACCAAAAAAAGAAACTAAAAGAGAAAGGGCTCGATGATGATAAAAAAGAAGAACAGAAAAAGACAACAATCATATTAAACAAACCTGATAAAAAAGAGGATCTTATTCCAAGTTCAACAAAGCTAAAGGAAATACCTATATTATCTTGTGACAAAGTCTTACCCGCAAATCGACCTATATTATGGATAAATAGGCTAAGATATTATCCAACAGAAGAACTTCTACCGAATATGTTATCTTTCAGAGAAATTCTCTTTGAAGACCTTCTAAAATCGAGTTTCATTATAAAATAGAACTTTTACTTATTCATTTAGACCCTAAAAGACCTCCAAGGACTTTGGAAATTGCTTTCATGACAACTTTCGGTTATAATATTGAATTAATAGAACCCCTTGTTACAACAGGCGTCAAAGTATATTTCATTTCATTGGAAATTTACACTTGTAGGTTATCTTAGCAAACGAATGGGAAAATCTTTCAGAACCCAGAATAGAAAAGAATTTACATGGCTTTGCTAACTTAACATTAATAAGGCCTCCCAAAGATCCTTCAATGAGTTTTAGAGGCGCTTTTCATCCAAAGCTCTGGATCTTTAAGTTTGCAACTTTTCTCAGGTTACTTAGGATTTTGCTATTGTCTTAATATGCATAAGAGTTGTAGTATCAACAGGGAATCTTACTGCAGGCGATTGGATTATTTGGAGTAACGGTATGTGGTTTAAAGATTTTCCCAAAAAGTCTTTAATGAAAGTAATGCCTGAAAAGAAGCCTCTTTCCCCTGATGAATTTGATTTCGATGGAGAATT
>Ga0182742_1004341_pt1 | contig 12921 bp, 12 predicted proteins | sample eDN5th37CBELigMG_FD_128880 | JGI IMG/M metagenome (GOLD analysis project Ga0182742, IMG submission 128880) | Enriched Miracle-Growth compost microbial communities from Emeryville, California, USA - eDNA 5th pass 37_C BE-Lig MG (version 2)... ... | reverse complement strand
TGTTATTTTGCCCCATCCTGCTGTCATCCATTGTACACCTAACCAAATTCTTATTACTGTCCAAATAACACTTACTTGAGGAGCCTTCCACCATTTTGTTTCCATATCCATTTCCCTCCAATTTGATTGTGATTAAATTCACAATTGAAATTAAAAAAATATTCTTGATTGAATCATTCCTTATACTTTGTTTTATTGTGAAATATTTCACTAACTTCTATGTCTATAATATACCCTACTCTATTAGTAGTTTCAACCCTTGTCACTATTTTGTCATTATTTAAGTTTATTACCCTATAAATATTGTATTTGATTTCATTCAAAACTAGCAAAACCAAATATTCTCTATGTCACTAGTTCATATCACTAGTAACCCGTAGTCTTTTGGTTTGAGTGGGCCATGTGATAGGCTAGCTTTGCAGGAGGACTCCCTGTTTGAGCGTGGTACAAGCGAGTAGGTGTAATCCAACAACGACCCCTCGTTACATGAGTCCCAGGTCCCCGAACAAAAAGAAAACGGAAGCACTAGTATGCAAAAACCTTGTTCGAAGGGAGTTGAACTACTTTGAATTTACTTTCAAAATTTTTCTTCAAATTACTTTAGCCCTGGGTTCTGGATTCCCCAACCAATAACGAATGTTGAAGATAGATTAGGTGCTTCTAAGGATTTGTAAGACTTTGCACATAGCTGATATCGAGTATTTATGTTCATTATTCTTAATCACATTTACTTTCGTCCTACTATCAGCGTGGCTTGCTTTAAAATATCGTTCTTCATTTGAAACTGCTTAATTTCTTTACGAAGTTCATTTATTTCTCGTTCTTCAGGGGACAGATTATCTTTTTCCTTGAACAATCCAGTGACTTTGATTCACCCACGTATCCAATGAGGAAGGAGTTAAGTCATACTCCCTGATGATATTCTTTCTTAATTTTCCATTAATATACGTTGTTTGACAAATTCATACATTCGTTAAAATCGAAAAAGTCCACCTATACAAAAGGTGGACTAGCTTTTGTTATTCATTTGCCTCAAAGTTCTAGGGAGTTACTCACCTACCATACCGTCATTATCATTATCGCGCATATAAGGGTATAACCAATGATCACTCGTTATTGGCATGCTATAACCCGCTGCTTTTGCTTCTTTAATCGTTACTTGACCATTTCCATCTGTATCAACGCTAGAAATATCTTCAGTGCCATTCGAAGCATTGGACTTATTAGAACTTGTTGATTTATTGGAGTTAGTTGATTTACTTTCAGTTAATCCTAGAGATTTATTTATTTCATCAGGGTTGCCGTTATCAAACTCATCTACAATTTTATTCCCTTTTATATTGCTAACCCACATATAATAGCATATTACAATATTAATTTTATACAGTAGATACTTAGTTCAAAGTATGCAGTATTAAATTCTCATAAGGATTAGTAGAGTCCATTACATTATATTTTCCAAATATAAAATTTAGCTAGTACTTGCTTATGGAGGAATAACTGCTTTCACAATCTTAACAATACTTTTATATCAATATTCAGTTTAAAAAGAGATGTTATTTAGTAATATTGATTCTAGTACTGAAAAAGGCACAATTCCAATTCAAAGTATCGCGCCCTATTTATTGAATTAGGTCCAGCTTATAAAATGCCAAATGAAAGTTATATATTTAGATATCTTTTAGTTCAAATTGACTTTTAAATTCGAAAATCTCATCAACAGCTTTGTGATAACCACCCGATTTTCGGAAAGATTCCCTAATATTTGCAGCATTTTCTTTGAAAGATAGGTGGTTTAACATATAATCTACGGTTTCAAGCAGATTATGCGGAGTCAAGTTTTGCATGTGTAATTTAACTCCTGCTCCGATATCAGAAACTTGTTGTGCGATTATCGGCTGATCAGCGCTTAGTGGGATTACAATTAACGGAACCCCGTAATAAAGACCTTCATGGGTACTGTTCATCCCTCCATGAGTAATAAATAATTTAGTATATTTCAGCACCTCAGTTTGTGGAATATAATTTTTAACAATAAAATTGTTAGGAATCTCTCCTAATTCGGATATTTGAACTTTTTCCCCAATCGACATGACAACGGTATGATCAGTGTTCCCAAATGCTTTAAAGCAAAGTTTATAGAAATCTAAGAATTGGTTAAAGACAGTCCCAAGTGAAATGTAAATGGGGTTTTTTTCTTTTATTGAAGTAAGGTCGAAATTTTCCTTCTTTAATCGTGAAGAAATGGATGGACCCACAAATTTGTATGTATGGTCAAAAGATTCTCCAAAAGGTTGAAATTCTCTAGTTGTATAGACAATGGTAAGTGGTGCAGGATTACAAAAAACTTCGTAAGGGGAATGAACCTCTACATCATATTTTTCCTTCACCATTTCCGTCAGGCTTTGAAATTGATTGCTTATTGGTTTGTAGATTTCAGTAGGAATGTTTTTAGAAAGCTGTTCGAACATTTTGTTGAATGATGCTTCCGTCTGTGCAAAAGTAGTACAAGAATTAATTGCTGGAAGTTTAAGTATTTGTGCAAGTAAATATCCACAGCCAAACATAGAATCATGGATGATATAATCAAAAAATTCTCCTTCGATTTGCTCCAGAACACTAGGGATCACGATATCTGCCGTAAGCAAAAGACCGTTAATTCTTTGGAGTAAATAGTTTCTTCCACCTGATATAAAAGCTTTTATAAATTTTTGACCATCAAAAGTTCTAACAGTTGCTCCCGTCTTCTCAATACGCTCTCGAAAATCCTCAATTGTAAAGTACACTACCTCTTCTCCACGCGCAATCAACTCTTGCACAACTCCAATCGTTGGATTGACATGACCTTCTGATCCAGCATTAATAAATAAAACACGTGCCATTATATCCTCTCCCTCGACAAAACTGTCCAAAATACGACAAAATGGTCATTCTACTAGAGTGACCGTCATGTAGGATTAAAAATTTATCCCTAGCCGAAAAAATATCCTATAAATTTGAGTGAAATATCAGGAGAAACTCCCGATAATAATTCCTGCAAGTATCATGCTGATAACATGAAAACCAGCCGTTATTAAATAAAGTTTCAACTTCATCCCTTCATAGAGGGCATTCGTAGCAATGGTGCCGGCTATGACAAGACCTACTACTAACCCGAGCCATACCCCATCTACCCAACCATCAATATTTGCCCACCCAGCAAGAATCGCTAATAAAAAGGAATTAACAATAGCCATCAAAATTGAACCCGTCATCACTTTTCCCAAGCTGGGTAGATCCTCCTGCTTCAACCCTTTTAACGTTTGCCAAGTATTCCAGAATACCTTAGGTGAATACCAGATTGAACCAAGTATACAGATAGCAACCGCACTTAAAATTACTGCTTTATAACTGATTGCACCAAAATCCAAATCCACTTTCTTCCCTCCTAAAAACTTAGGATTTTTCTCACCCATTATAATAATCATAGTCTTTATTAGCAATGGTGGACCAAGGGGACTGTCCCCCTGGTCTATTTTCCCTACTATTACAGCTTCACCGGAACTGCTAATTCAACAACCGCATCCATTGGGTTTCCGTTTAGTAACATTTCAATGACATACATATCTTCATACTCCCACTCTGGATGATTTGGGAGGATTTCTCCAAAAAATTGGCGGATTAATTGGTCAAATAAATTTCGGCTTGGCTCTCCTTGAGCGGTAAGCACGACATAATCATTAGCCGGCAGGACCAATTGTTCCGCATCTTCAGCAAGGGTCGTTGTATTTGCTCCTGCGAAATAAGATAGGTGATCACTGCTAGTGGTCCCAACTGCGTACCCAATTTTGTCTCGACTTCCAGCCATTAAGGCACCGAATTTGCCACTTTTTGCGAGTGACCCGAAGTGTGCGGACTTTTGTTTCGATACTTCATCCACATTATCCATTGTTGGGAGTGGAACGTTCGTACGATAGCCGGTTAATCTTAATTCACCCATATGTTTGATCGTTAAATTTGTCATTTGATTATTCCTCTTTTCATGTTTTATATTTATACTATAATGAACAAACCTTGACAGCTATATGTCATATATTTGGAGAAATTTATGAAAATCGAACGCTTAATCAGTATAATTATGATTTTATTAAAACGGGAATTAGTTTCGGCAACCGAACTGGCCAAAACGTTTGAAGTCACGACACGGACCATTTATCGCGATGTCGAAACGATAAGTATGGCAAATATCCCAATTTATACGGTTCCCGGACGGGATGGCGGAATTGGACTCATGTCGACGTATAAGGTTGATAAAAAGCTACTAACCTCAAAAGATTTACAAAATATTTTAACAGCCTTACATGGGGTGGAACAGTTGATTGAAAGTCCGGAAATCAATTCAACGATGACAAAAATCCGTGCCATGCAAATAGAGGAATTGAACGATAAGATGGATTTTTCTTTGCATTTTAAGAGCTGGAAAGGAACGGAGGAAATGAAGGCGGTAGCCGAGTCTTTACAAGAGGTAATCCGAAACCATTCGATCGTCAAATTTGACTATTACGACGTCAATGGCACACACTCCTCCCGAAACGTTGAACCTTATCACTTGATGTATAAAGGTGAGCGCTGGTATTTACAAGGCTATTGCTATGAACGAGAGGATTTTCGTACCTTTCGCTTAGCTCGCATGTCGAATTTGCAAATTACAAACGAAACATTTCATCCACGAGAGTATATCGTGATCGGCAACATACCTAAAGAAAAGCTCCCCCCATTTTACCCAGTTCGTTTGAAAGCGAACATGCGGGTTCGCGATATCATTATCGAACGCTTTGGCATCTCAGTGATTACACCGTGTGATGAAAAAACCTACTATGCAGACTTGCAGCTTCCGAATAATGAGAATGCCTATCGTTTTATTTTACAGTTAGGTACTAATGCCCTAATTATAGACGGTGGTATTTTTGAAAAAGATTTTCGTCATTATTTGGAAAAAATGATCAACCTATATGGGCTCAAACTTTAAATAAAAAAGTAGTCTTCTAATTAGAAGGCTACTCAGATTGTCAACAAAAAAGGTGCGGAATGGAACGAACGTGACCTCTTTGTTCGGGCAATTATCACTTGAACCATGATGAAGATGAAGTAATCACATCCTTCCTTCACGGCAAGAAAAAGAGATTCGCACAGGTGAGACACAAAGTGAAGCTCCTAAAGTTGTATGTTACCCTGAGTGATCTTTTTCCTTCTTCAACAAAGGGAACCTTATAAACGAAAGCCCGACTTATCCATGAAATGCTTGGATAAATTGGGCTTTTATTGTATTTATAATATGTTCCTTTTTCTCTCCATTTTAGATAAATCCAATTGAATTATAGAAATACATAAAAATAACCAATAACACAATCCAAACTAGTGAGATAACGAATCCAGGTTTCATCATATCCCAGAATTTCCAGTACTTATAACCATAAGTAACCAACGGAATCGGATCGAGAGGCAATAAGAATACACATGATGCAGTGAAGGCAATTGGTAAAACTAAGATGGCTGGATTTACCCCTATAGTTGTTGCCATAACGGAAAGAACTGGTATAACAACAGCCAAGACAGCGGCTGCGACTGGAAGAATTAGATGTGAAAATATGCCAAATGCTGAAGCTACTAATAAGAGGACAAGAATACTTGCTCCTGTAATTCCACCCAAAACGGAATTGGCTAACCATTCTGCTCCTTTAAGATGGTAGATAGCCATAGAAATACTGTTTGCTGCTCCGATTAAGAATAATGCATCTAACCCAATCTTTCCTTTAACATTATCCCAAGTAGTTAAGTTAATCCCCGGCAGGAAGAATATAGATGCTGTTACAATCGCAACAACTGCAGGATCTAAATGAGTTAATGGCTGAGTGAACCATAGTAATAAAGTGATACTGAAGATGCCAACAAACTTTTTCTCATATATGGAGAGTGGTCCTAAATTCCTCCGTTCTTGAGCTACATCGTCTAATCCCTCAACTTTTTCAAATTCAGGTGGGAAAGTTTTCAGAACAATGTACCAAGCAGCTATAGTTAGGATGATGGCCATCGGAAAACCAATAACAGTCCATTGTAAAAAGTTAATCTCAACATTAGCAGTATCCTTTAATAAGGAAAGAGCCATAATATTTATTCCACTGCCTGCTGGAGTCCCAATTCCTCCAATAGCTGATGCAATTGGAATTCCGATCATCATGGCTTTACCAAAATTTGATTTTCCTGGTGTACAGTTGTTCTTTTTCAGAAGACTATAAGCGATTCCAGAAAAGATGACGGCAGTCGGGATATCTACTAACACAGTAGAAACTAATGCAGTCGATAACATAAAGCTTAAAAGAACCCTATCGGACTTTGAACCGAAAAGCGTACTAACGGTCAATGATAATCTGTTTCCTAAACCACTTTCAACAAAACCGGCTGCTATAATTAACGCTGCCATAATAAAGAAAATGGTAGGAATCATGAAATTGGACATGGCATCCTTCATGGGAACAATTTCAAGAAATCCCATTAGCATGACCATGAGAGGTGCCGAAATCCCAATAGGAATTACTTCAAACATCCAAATAATAATAGCAGCAATCATAAGGGCAAGGGCTTTTTGTCCGTTGACAGTCAGTCCTTCCGGGGTGGGAAGACTGCTTAATATAAAATAAACACAAATAGCAAGAAGACCTATTAATAATTTGGAGTATTTCCCTGTCTTTACATTTATCGCTTTACTCTCAATTTTCTCAGCGGTTTGTAAACTCAAATTCTATTCCTCCTATTCTACCAATAAAGAAAGCCAACTCTTTTAAAAACTAGAGAAAATACTAGCGTATTCTCCCTAGTTTAAAGTATTTTCACTACTTTCTTAAAAAGGAAACTTGCGGTCTCCTTGTTGGATGGACACCCATTTAGTGACCGTAAATTCATCTACGATCCATGGATTTCCAAATCGTCCTAAGCCGCTTGCTTTATTTCCGCCAAAAGGAATATTCGGGCTGTCATTTACTGTTTGATCGTTAAGATGAGTCATACCGCTGTCTATTTGTAACGCAAACTCCTCTCCTTTTCCTAAATCATTCGTGAAGATGGCGGAACTTAATCCGTACTCAGTGTCATTAGCTAAATCAATTGCTTCTTGATTGGTTTGTGCTTTAATAATGGTCGCAATTGGCGCAAATACTTCGGATTGAGCCAGTTTACTAGAGTTGTCCACATCGACAAATACATAAGGAGTAAGGATATTACCTTCACGTTTTCCCTCTAATGCCAATTTGATTCCTTCTTTTTTCGCTTCTTCAATCAGGTTCAATGCTTTTTGCATTTGACGCTCATTAATAATAGGTCCAATAATGTTGTTTGGATCTTTTGGGTCCCCATATGGAACTTGCTTTGCTCTTTCCACAAATTTTTGTACAAACTCATCATATACATCTTGATGTACAATCATACGATTAATAATCATACAAATTTGGCCCTGGTGGATGAATTTCCCAAAAATAGCAGCGTTCACAGCTTGATCCACATCAGCATCGGATAAAACAACAAATGGACTATTTCCGCCTAGTTCTAGGGCCACTCTCTTTAAGTTGCGACCAGCAATTTCTCCAATATGTCTTCCTACAGCAGTGGAACCTGTGAAACTAATTAAGGCAACATGCCCATTGGTTAACATCTCATCTCCAACTTCCCCAATATCCGTTAAAATCACATTAAACACACCTTTTGGAAGTCCGGCTGCTTCAAAAGCTTTCGCTAGAATGGAACCTCCGGACATACCGACCTGAATATCCGGCTTATGAACAACACTATTTCCCAGTGCAATGGCTGGTGCAATGGTTCTCATAGATAGATTCATAGGAAAATTGAACGGCGAAATGGAAGTAATCACTCCTAATGGCAGTTTATAAACATGGTTTACCTTTTCTTCATTCAGTGAAGGAATTTCCTTTATCTTATAAATTTCATCTGTAAACTTAAGTGCTTCCTCCATTACTTCTAAAGCTAAATGCAGTTCAACATTGGCCTTAAGGATGGAGCCGCCGGTTTCTTGACTAACAATCGAAACGATTACTTCACGATTCTCATTTAGGTATTGAATAGCTTTTTCAATTACGCTTTTTCTTTCCTCAGCTGTTGATTTAGCCCAGCTTTTCTGTGCCTCTTTCGCTAATTCAAAGGTTTCTTTTACTTGTTCAGCTGTTGCTAAACGTACTGTCGTTAGGACAGACCCATCAAAAGGATTGACAATATCGTAAGTATTCTTACTTTCCCCTTCCACCCATTGACCATTAATAAAACTTTTATTTAGTGAGTCTAAAGACAATTTACTAGATTCAAGATTGATTGACATATAAGCACTCTCCTCTACATACTTGTAATGATGGTTTTCTAAAAAATAAATTATGATTGTATTGTATTGGCCGTTTCAGCTTCTGATACTGCTTGATTAATGGCAGGTAGATAAACGTCTAACACTGCAGAGCGTCCTTCTTTTAATGCGGCAAGTGCTTTTTGTAAAGCACTTTTCACTTCACTCGGGTTTTTCACGATTTGGGCGTATGCCCCACCAGCACTCTCTGCAATTTTTGCTAAATCTGCAGGAGGATCAAAATCATTAAAAAATGTATTCGTCTCGTTTGCAATCCCATTCGGATGCACACCTAAAGTGGATAGCTTTGGTGACTTCCATCCGCGGTTATTATAAATTACAGTTAAAAATGGTGCGTTATATTTACGAGACATCCAATGTACGGTAGATGGGATACTGAAAAGATAAGATCCATCACCTGTTAAACTGATAATAGTTTTGTCTTTGGCTGCGAGTTTTGCGCCAATCGCTGCCCCGCCATTCCACCCTAGAGATCCTGCTCCACTTCCAATCATCGAACCAGGTTTATTAGCTTTGATATGTCTGTAAATGGTTTCAAAGTTTGAGATTCCTTCATTGATAATAATCGTATCCTCATCCATAATCTCTCTGATACATGCTGTTAAATATTCTGGAGTAACGAAATCCTCCTGATAAGTCTCATCAGAGTCCCATTGCTCTCTCAGTTGATCATGGAATTTTGTAATTTTGATTCTTCTTTCTTCAACACTATTTTGATCCCATTCTGATCTTTGAATCTGCTTATTTATTTGTTGTAAAGCGGTTTGCACATCAGCAGCAAAATGTTGTTTCGCAGGGATATACCATAAAGGCATATTTTCTTTTAAGGGGTCAATATCAATATGGTAGATCGTACAATCTTTCGATGGCCGATTGTGTAAAGCAATCCATGGAACGTCGCTATCTAATACAAGAACAACATCTGCCTCGGCTAGTAACTCATGTTGTTCCGGACTATTCCACTGGTATCCACATTGCATCGGATGGTCGCTTGGAAAATTTACATAATTTGGTACTGATTCAAGTACAGGGATTGCTAGTTTATCACATAATCGAACTAGCTCATCAACTGCGTCCTTATTTCTTCCTAAATAAGAAGTAACGACAAGTGGATTTTTCGATACTAGTAAATCTTTTACTATAGTTTGAACTCCTTCAGCTGGAAGGGCATTCGGTGCAATAGGCTTCCAATGTTCTTTATTAATTATTACCGGTTCTGTTTCCTCTTCCATGACTTCTCTAGGTCCCATTAAATAAACAGGTCCCTTCGGATCACTTTGAGCAATTTGTAAGGCTCTATGTACAAGTTGTTTTACATTTTTTCCTGTTCGGATTTCATTGTCGTATTTGGTGTAACCCCTTACAATCCCTCTTTGATCAGCCACATCTTGAATCCAATGAATAAATTCATTGCGGCTTCCAGTCAATTCACCCTCTTGCGTGTAAGGTGATGCCCCTGCAAATATAAGAACAGGTACTCTTCCCTTTGCAGCATTATGAATACCCCCTCCTAAGTTTTGTGTTCCACACTCTACATGGACAAGGACGGCTTGTGGTTCTCCTGTTACCTGTGCATATCCATTTGCTGCACTTAAGGCTACCATTTCATGTGGACTTGTAATCACTTTAGGGAACGTAATGTTTTTATTTTGCGCCTCTGCTAGAGCTTCAATTAATGCGGGATGGTCACTTCCAAGATTGGCAAAAATATAAGATACCCCTGCTTCTTGAAGCGCCTCTAAAAATGCTGTGCTTGTTGTATATTTACTTAGCATCAAAAACTCTCCTCTCTGATTCGTATACTTTGTTAAGTAAGTAGATTATATCTCGACAAATATTTATATTATTTAGAAATATTTGAATACTTTCTACACTTTTATTGTAAACTTTGTTATAATCATTTATCAATACTATTCTTTCTATAATAATCATTGTTAAAAACTATTATTGAAGGTGAGAAGCATGGATATTCGACTTTTGGAATACTTTATAGCAGTATGCGAGGAGTTGCATTTCACAAAAGCAGCTGAACGATTAGGCATTAGCCAACCTACAATGAGTCAACAAATAAGGCTACTAGAGGATAGAATGGGAATTTCTCTTTTTCAACGTATTGGAAAGAAAGTCTATATAACGGAAGCAGGACATATTCTGTTGAATCATACTCGGAGAATCTTTTATGAATTAAAACAAGTTGATAATGAGATCAATGAGTTAAGAGGTTTACAACGAGGAAAATTAACAATTGGTTGTTCGGGGAATCATCTGCTTTTACCTTCTATTGTGACATTTCATGAAAAATATCCCCAAATTGAATTGTCTATTATGAATGCTTCAACTGAAGAAACAAAGGAAGGCATCTTAAATAATCAAGTAGATATAGGGATTATATTTCTACCTATCGATGATCATCAACTTGAAAGCAAACCCTTATTTAGAGAAAAACTGTTTTTGGTGGTTTCAGACGAACACGAGTGGGCAGATACATCCTATATAAAACTAGAAGATTTACAATCTAAACCGATTTTCTTGTTACAGAAAAAATACTTAATACGGCAATTTATTGATCAACATTGCCAAGAAGCTGGTTTTAAGTTAAAGCCAGTTGTTGAATTATCGGATAGTGAATCATTGTTTAGAATGACGCTTCTTAATAAAGGGGCCACTATTCTTCCGAAGTCCTATTTAGATAACGTAAGTAACCCTAATATCAGAATCATTCCAATTGCTGACCTAGATATCCAAAAAGAAATAGGAGTCATTTATAGAAAAGAAACAAATCACGATTCAACTATAGGAGTATTTATTGATCACTTAATTAAGAACTATAAAGTAAAAAGTTAAATTAGATTTTAAATTTTCAATTTAACGGATTTCCAAAAGAAGTCTCCCATCCTAAAGGAATGCTACTCATTGGACTGTAGCCCTCTCATTCCTTGTAGTGGGAGTCTTCTGCCGGAAAACGATAAAGGACCTCAAGATTCCTCTTGAAGTCATTATCCACTCTAAATGAATTTTAAATGCAAAAAGCTGCATCCACTCCTATAAAGTCATCAGCATTAATCACTCGATCAGAGAATTTCTGCACGGTTTGACAATCAACCTCTCCTCCAATTAAAACCGAAAGACATTCGAACTTCTTCTTATCCTTTGTACTTCTAAGTTCTTCAATGAATTCATTCGGAAGATTTGCTTGTCCATCCGTCACAAACACAATGTCAGCTTGTTTAAAACGACTTTCCTTAATAATTGTCAATGATTGTTTTAAAGGATCATAGAAGTTTGTTCCTTCTCCTAAAAAATTTCCGGCTAATTGAATTAAATCATCTGTTGTACTTTTCCCCTTTTGAAATACTGTAACTTCTGCACTTGTAGAAAACGTAATTAAGGCAAAATCCCTTTTTTGCTTCTTAGCAATGCTCATTAAAGCAAGAGCAAATCCTTTACTTTGAGTATCTAACTTTCTCATAGAACCAGATTGATCCAGACATAAAATAATCGGCCCTTTCCCTTTTTATCAAACATCATAGTCTGTCCTTCTGCCAAACTCCTAATCAAATCAACTTTTGTCTGCTGTATAGCCAGATTGGAAAGCTCAATGGGGAGTAAACAATCTACTTCATTTCCAATAGTTACGCCACTACGTTCAATAGAACCCTGATGTAAATGCTTCTGTTTAGCACGGGCAATTTCCTTAAACCGGCCGGCCCAATCAGCAATCTCTTTCATATTTGGACTTTTTTGCAACATTTCAGCTAATTCAAATTGTTCCTTTACAGAGACTTTTTCCAGTTCACTTTTACCATTGCCTTGCCCCATTCCACTAATAAGCTTTTCCATCTTATCTTTACTGTCCTTTGCTTCAGCCACCGAACTTTTCAACATAGACTGAAGTTGATGGCCCGAACCATTCAGTTTTTCTTGAAGTTTTTCAGTTAACTGCTGCATGCTTTGTCTCAATTGCTGTTCAGCGTTTTCCTGCTCCTTTTTTTGTTGGTCTGACTGATTTCCTTTCAGACTGTTGTTCTATTTGTTTCTGTTGTTGTTGAGCCTTCAAAGCTTGATGAATAGCTTGGTTAAAGTTTTTATCTTCAAGTTGTTGGTTTTGAATCCATTCTAATACCTTATTACCAAAAGAAATCGTTGAAAGGGCTGAAGAAACTTCATCAAACTTTGTATTTTTCCTGCACTCCTCAAATTCTTCATTTTTCATGATTGTTTGTATATAGGCTTGATTTAATGTTAATTCTTCTGGTATTTCTTCTAACAATTGTGGTTGGTGTTTATAAAAGGTGCTCCAAATATATCCCATTAATTGAGAATACAACGGAAACACCATATCCCCCTTACTTTTCAATTCCTGTAGTCCTTTAGATTTACTTAGCAAACTATTAAACTGGATAGGCTACACTTAGTTGGACAGAATTTTTAAGGTCAAGTAGACTACAGATAATACATTTGAGGAGAATCTACATGGCCAAAAGAGAACGTCGAACATTTACGGAAGAGTTCAAACAGCA
>Ga0182742_1004340_pt1 | contig 12930 bp, 15 predicted proteins | sample eDN5th37CBELigMG_FD_128880 | JGI IMG/M metagenome (GOLD analysis project Ga0182742, IMG submission 128880) | Enriched Miracle-Growth compost microbial communities from Emeryville, California, USA - eDNA 5th pass 37_C BE-Lig MG (version 2)... ... | reverse complement strand
GTGCGATGGGCGAGAGCCAAAGAAGGCCGCTGCCATCGCAGGTCCAGTTCAGGACCTGGGCACCGTGGAGAGCAACTAGGGCTTGGAAGCGGCCGCTGGTGAGGCGCGCAACGGGGCCGCCGAGCGGGCTCTGCTCGATGTCGACGCGGCCCGGAATGGCATGCGTTGCGAGGGCGTCTGGATGGGTGGCGTTCATCATGGACGACAAGCTATTGCATTTCGCTCGTTGCTGGAATGACGGCTCGACATGCAACGGCCCCGAAAGACGGGATTCGAAAGAGGTTCGAGGAGTGCCTCTCCGCGATGAGGCCCATCGACGTGAACGGGCTCAGTAGAGCCGACCGCCGTTCGGGACCGGCCGCTCGACGGCCACCAGCACCACCCGCCCCTCCGCGTCCGGGAAGCCCAGGACCAGCACCTCCGAGACCACCTTCGCGATCTGCCGCGGCGGGAAGTTGACCACGGCCGCCACCTGCCGGCCGACCAGCTCGTCGGCCTGATAAAGGTCGGCGATCTGCGCGGAGCTGGTCCTGGTGCCGATTTCCTCGCCGAAGTCGATCAGGAGCTTGTAGGCAGGCTTGCGCGCCGCGGCGTTGGGCTCGCAGCGCAGGATGGTGCCGACCCGGATGTCGACCTTGAGGAAGTCGTCGAAGCTGATCGTCACACCGCTGCCTTCCGCACGCAAAAAGAAAGGCGGCGTCCGGTGACCCGGTCGCCGCCTTGAGAGCGTTCGATAGGAAGAAAATGGAATCAAGCGGTCTTTTCGTAGGCCGACTTGATCTCCTCGATCTGCTCCAGCGCCCGCGCGTTCAGGAGCTGGAAGGCCTCGGACTGCGACTTGGTGACGACGTTGCCCAGGTCCTGGGCCTCCGCGATGATCTTCTCGAAAGCCTGCTTCGAGGCATCCACCTGCTTCTCGATGCCGGCCCGGCTGTCCTTCTCGGCCAGCAGGTTCTGCATGAGAGTGGTGGCCTCGGTGATGGTCTGCTGGAACAAGGCGAGCTGCCGCTGGAACACGGTCTGTGCACCGTCGACCATCGCCGCCTGCGCCTTGAGGAAGGCGCCGACATTCTTCTGGTGCTGGGCCAGCACCAGGTCGAACCGCGGCATCCCCTGGCCGAACGCCTGGTCCATGCCGAATTTGCCTGCGTCGAACTTGCTCGGGTCGAACCGGGCCGCATCGAAGCCGAAGCCCTTGGGGTCGAAGCCCAGCCGCTGCGCGAACTCGGTCTGCGCCTTGATCAGCTGGTCGAATATGTCCGCCATCGGATTGGCCGCCCCGGGCACCGCGTCAGCCGAAGCGCTGCCTGCCTTGATTGCATCGTCAGCCACTGGCTTGCCCTGCTCGGCTCTTGCCGCGGCGGTGTCCGTTCCTGCCGCGGCCTTGCCTCCGGTGGCAGGCTTGACGGTCTTCGGAGCACTTGGTTCGGCCATGACATCACCTTCCGCCAGAAGCTTCGTGCCGGTCAACTCGACGATGGCTCATCTCGCAGTGCGAAGGAGCTGCGTCAAGTTGATTGTGCGCCGCAGCAATGGTGGTCCGACGGTCAGGCTGCCGCGACATCGGGAGCGACTGCCCGACGCCTGGGCATGAACCGGCACAGTCGCCGCGCCCCTTCCTCCAGCCGTGCCAACCCCTTGTCCAGCTCGGCCAGCAGACGGGCCTGCTCCGGATCATCATCCTGCAGCCAGATCCGGACCAGGCGCAGGTAGAGCAGGCTCACCCCGTTGTGTGCGAGGAGCAGGCCCGGCCTGCGGATGCCGGCGGCATCGATGATCTTGGCGACCCCGCGGGTCATGTTGCCGAGGCTCACCCCCGCCACTGCCAGATCGCCGCGGCTTTCCCTCGCCAGCCGGACGAGCACGTCCCGGTAGGGCTTCATCGCGTCGAAGCGCCGCATGATCAGCTCGAACAGCCGCTCGCGCACGCTCATGTCGTCCAGGTCGGCGGCCGCCAGTTCCAGCATGCGCTGGTCCAGACGTCGGCCCAGCCGGTCGAGCACCGCCACCCGGCTGGGGAACTGCCGGTACACCTCGCCCAGCGGCACGTTCAGCTCGCGGGCGAGCTCGACCAGGCTGAACGAGCGCCAGCCCGAGGCGGCGATCATGCCGAGTGCCGTATCGAGCGGGTCGCGCAACGTCGCCGGCTCCGCCTCGGGCGTGATCCTGGGTTTCCTGGCCATGTCCACTCCTTCCCGACCGGGAGGGCGGTCAGCCCAGCTCCACCGAGCGCCTGGCCGCCGCCGCGATCGCCTTGTCGAACAGATCCTGCATGCCACCTTCGGCCATCAGGACCGCCAGGGCTTCCTGGGTGGTCCCGTTCGGGCTGGTGACATTCTGGCGCAGCTGCGCCGCCGGCTCGGGCGCCAGGCGGGCGAGCTCACCGCTTCCTGAAACAGTGGTACGCGCCAGCCGCATTGCCAGATCTTCCGGCAGGCCCAGTTTCGCCCCGGACGCGGCCAGCGTCTCGATCAGCAGGAACACATAGGCCGGCCCACCGCCGGACATGGCGGTGACGACATGCATCAGCGCCTCGTCCGTGATCCAGTCGACCGTGCCGACAGCAGCCAGCATCTGCTCGGCGAGCTGGCGCTGGGCCTGGCTGACATTGGCGTTGGCGATCAGCACGCTGGCACCCCGGCCGACCGCCGCGGGCGTGTTGGGCATGGCGCGCACCACCGGCGTGGTCGCACCGAAATAGGATTCGTAGGCCCCGATGGTCTTGCCGGCCGCGACCGACAGGACCAGGGCACCCTTGCCGACCAGGGGCCGGAACGCGGGTGCCGCGGCATCCATCATCTGCGGCTTGACCGCCAGCACCACCACGTCCGGCCGGAGGTCGGCCGGCAGCTCCTCGGCCTTGAACACCCAGGTCACCCCGCGCGGCACGCCCGCCGTGGGTCCGGGCTCGACCACGAAGGCATTGGCGGGGGCCAGCCCCGCCGCGAGCCAGCCATGCAGCATGGCCGAGCCCATCTTGCCACAGCCCACCAGCAGCACCCTGGCCTCGGCCAGGGCATTCTGCCGCTCGCTGCTCAAGCCTCGCCCTCCGTTTCCAGCAACGCCGCCATCATCGCCTCGGCCGGCTTCTTGCCGCCCCAGACCACGAACTGGAAGGCCGGGAAGAACCGCTCGCACTCGCCGACCGAGATGTCGATCACGTCCTCGATCACTTCCAGCGACGGCAGGGCGCTCTCGCGCACCAGCATGCCGTGGCGGAACACCGGCAGATCCTCGTCCGACCACAGGTCGAAATGACCCAGCCACAGCTTCTCATTGGCGAGAGCCAGGAGCTGGCGGATCTGCTCGCGCTTCTTGGCCGGGACCTTGAGGTCGAGGGCCGTAGTGAAGTGCAGGATCCACAGGTCCGGGTTCCAGGTGACCATCACCTGGTAGCGGCACCATGACCCGGCGACCTCGACGGTCAGCTCGTCATCGTCCTTGCGCACGCAGTTCCACTCGCGCAGCTGGGCGAGATGCTCGATCATTTCCAGTGGGTTGGACGCGAGTTCGTCGTCTTCGGCCACTTCGGAGCGCATGATCGTCAATGGCTTCTCCTGACGATGGGGCCTTCCTGCGCTATGAGGACGGCCCGTGAAAAATCTGGGCGGCGGGCGCGCTCAGCCCCAGCATGCCCCAAGCGTTGCAGCGCAGCAACGCACAGACGGTCGCTTTTTCGCCCTTCAGTCGATTTCGGCGGCAGACGACTCCAGTTTTGCCACACGTTCCTCCAGGGTCGCGATACGTTCCATCAGCACGTCCTGTTCCTCGCGGGCTTTTTGCGCCATCGCCCGGATCGCGGCGACCTCGTCGGCGGTCGGCAGGTCCATGTCCGCCAGCATCCGCTCGACGCGCTCCTTCACGCGGGTCTCGATCTCTTCCTTGACCGCCCCGAACGTGCTCACCGCACCGCTCGCCACCTTGGCCAGATCGTCGAACAACCGGCTCGTGGTCTGCATGCCAACCTCCATCAGCGACGGTGCCATCCGAACCGCTATATGGGACTTCCCCTGACACGCGCAAAGCCTACCCTGTCTCAAGGTTGCGCGGGCGTGGCTTGAACGGGCCGGCCCGAGCCGCCATGACCGGATTGAACCCGCGCTGCCGGAACGAACCTTGCCGCCCCTGCTCGCCATCCCCTTCCCGCCGATCGACCCCGTGATCGTCCAGATCGGCCCGTTTGCGCTGCGCTGGTATGCGCTGGCCTATGTCGGCGGCCTGCTGCTCGGCTGGTTCCTGACCAAGCGGCTGGTCACCCGGCCCGGCTGGCGGATCACGCCCGAGGACGTCGACGACCTGCTGTTCTACATCACGCTGGGCGTGATCCTGGGCGGCCGGCTGGGCTACGTGCTGTTCTACAACCTGCCCGTCTATCTGGAGCATCCCGCACAGATCCTGATGGTCTGGGAGGGCGGCATGTCCTTCCATGGCGGACTGATCGGCGTGCTGGTGGCGATGGCGCTGTTCGCCCGCTCGCGCCGCGTACCCTTCCTGGACGTGGCGGATGCGATCGCCGCGGTCACACCTTTGGGCCTCCTGTTCGGCCGGATCGCCAACTTCATCAATGGCGAGCTCTATGGCCGGGTTACCGACCTGCCGTTCGGCGTGATCTTCCCCCATGGCGGCCCGCAGCCGCGCCATGCCAGCCAGCTCTACGAGGCCATCCTCGAGGGCCTGGTCCTGCTGGTGGTCGTCCAGTGGCTGGCACGCCGGCCGCGCCGGCCGGAGGAGCGCGGCCTGATCGGCGGGACCTTCCTGCTCGGCTACGGCATCGCCCGCTTCGTCGTCGAGTTCGCCCGCGAGCCCGACGCGCAGCTGGGCTATCTCCTGGGCGGGCTGACCATGGGCCAGCTCCTGTCGGTCCCGGTGGCCCTGGTCGGGCTCTGGCTGGTGCTGCGCACCCGGCGGGTGGCTAGCCCGGCATGAGCGGGCCGCTGCTCCAGCTCATGCGTCGCCGGATCGAGGCGGAGGGTCCGATCCGGCTGGACGAGTGGTGGCAGACCTGCCTCTACCATCCGGGCCACGGCTATTATGCGACCCGGGTGCCGATCGGTGCCGACTTCGTCACCGCCCCGGAAATCTCCCAGGTGTTCGGCGAGCTGGTGGGCCTGGCCCTGGTGCAGTGCTGGCTGGACCAGGGCAGCCCGGTGCCGGCACGGCTCGCCGAGATCGGGCCGGGCAAAGGCACCCTCATGGCCGATGCCTGGCGGGCGCTGGCGGTGGCGCCGCAGGCGCGGGACGCACTGGCGCCGGTGGCCCTGGTGGAGATCAGTGCTGCCCTGCGCAGCTTCCAGGCCAACCGCCTGCGCGGCCTGCCGGTCGAGTGGCACGACGCGCTGGAACACGTACCGGCGGACCGCCCGCTCTACCTGATCGCCAACGAGCTGTTCGACGCCCTGCCGATCCGCCAGTTCGTCCACCTGTCCGGCCACTGGTTCGAGCGTCGGGTCGGGATCAGCGGCAGCGGCCATCTCGGCCTGGTCCTGGAGACGAGGCCCTCGCCGCTGGGCCAGGTCATGCCGGATTGTCCGGACGGGGCGATCCACGAGATCTCGCCTGCGCGCGAGGCCATGGCGATCGCGATCGGGCGGCAGCTCGCGGCCTGCGGCGGTGCCGCCCTGCTGATCGATTATGGCGATGCCTATGAGGGGGCCACGGGCGACACGGTACAGGCGGTGCGGGGCCAGAAGAAGGTCCACGACCCGTTCGACCTGCCGGGCGAGATCGACCTGACCAGCCGGGTCGACTTCGCGCCGCTCATCCGCGCCTTCGCCGCGGCCGGCTGCCGGACGGCCGGCCCGGTGCCGCAGGGCGATTTCCTGCGCCGGCTCGGCGTCGAGCTGCGCACCGAGGCCCTGGCCCGGGGGCTGGACGAGGATCGGGCGAGCGACCTTTGGAGCCGCACGCGCCGCCTGGTCGATCCCAGCCGGATGGGGCGGACGTTCAAGGTGCTGGGCGTGGCGGCACCCGGCCAGGCGCTGCCGCCCGGGCTGGTCGACGAGGGAGGGACGGAAGCACACCGATGAGGATCACCACCGCACTGCTCGACGCCCAGCCCGGCATCCGCCACGGCTTCTTCGGCCGCCAGGGCGGGACCAGCGCGCCGCCCTATGACAGCCTCAACATGGCGCTGCGCACCGGCGACCGGCGGGAGAAGGTGCTGGCCAACCGGGCGATCGTCGCCGGCGCGCTGGAGGCCCGGGAGCTGGTGGTGGGCCGCCAGGTCCACGGCACCACGACGGTACGGGTCACCGCCCCCTGGCATCCGGACGAGGCGCCCGAGGCCGACGCGCTGGTCACCACGGTGCCCGGGCTCGCCATCGCGGTCACCACCGCCGACTGCGCCCCGATCCTCCTGTGCGACGCCGAGGCCAGAGTGGTGGCGGCCGTCCATGCCGGCTGGAAGGGTGCCCTGTCCGGGATCATCGAGAGCGCCGTCACGGCGATGGCCCAGGCGGGTGCGGCGCCGGCCCGGATCGTGGCGGCGGTCGGCCCCTGCATCCAGCGCCGCTCCTACCAGGTGGGGCCGGAGTTCCAGGAGCGCTTCCATGCCGAGGACCCGGCCTCGGATGCCTGCTTCGTGACCGGCCGCGACGGCCGCCCCTATTTCGACCTGGAGGCCTATGTCTGCCTGCGCCTCGGCCGGGCCGGCCTGCGCCTAGTGCAGGCGTCCGGCCTGGACACGGCCACCCAGAAGGAGCGCTACTTCAGCTACCGGCGGACCACGCTCGCGGGCGGCGGTCCGTTCGGCACCCAGGCGAGCGCCATCCTCCTGGCCTGAGGGTCTGATCCCGACGGGAGGACGGGGCCGCGCGCACCCCGAGCAAAGGAACGCGCCATGGCGAAGAACAGGATCTGCCTCTGGTTCGACAAGGATGCCGAGGACGCCGCCCGCTTCTACGCGGCGACCTTTCCCGGCAGCGCGGTGCACGCCGTGCATCGTGCGCCCGGCGACTATCCCTCCGGCAAGGCCGGCGACGTGCTGACGGTCGACTTCACCGTCGCGGGCATTCCCTGCATTGGCCTGAACGGCGGCGCCACGTTCAAGCACAGCGAGGCCTTCTCGTTCCAGATCGCCACTGACGACCAGGAGGAGACCGACCGCTACTGGAATGCCATTGTCGGCAATGGCGGCCAGGAGAGCGCCTGTGGCTGGTGCAAGGACCGGTGGGGTATTTCCTGGCAGATCACGCCGCGCGTCCTGACCGAGGCGATGGCGGCGGGCGGCGACGAGGCGAAGCGCGCCTTCGCCGCCATGCTGGACATGCACAAGATCGACGTCGCCGCGATCGAGGTGGCACGGCGCGGCTGACGCACGTCCACCCGCTGCCGCGCCCGCCAGGCAATCGACCTAGTCCACCGCGCCCAGGTCGACGACGGCGATCCGCTGGTCCAGGTCGCCGCCCCAGGCGGCGGTGACGGTGATCGGGCAGGCGGCGATGTCGCGGGCCCCGGCCAGCCGATAGCGGCCATAGTGCTGGTTGGCGGGATCCCGGGTCACCGGCACCGGGACCTGCTGCTCTCCGGCTGCGGTCGCAAGCGTCAGTGTCACCTCCGGCAGGGCTTCCGGCAGTGGGGCGAAGGCCGCGGCATGGACCCAGCCCTGCACCTCCAGTTCGCCGCCCGCGGCTGTGGCATGGAGGCGGCAGCGCGCCCGGGTGATGCTGACCTCCGCGTTTGGCTGGACCGGCGCGCCGTCGCCCACCATCAGCCGATGGAAGTAGAAGCTGCGCGGGCCGTCCTTGCGCCGGTCGTCGTCATCGTCGTCATCATCATCATCATCGTCATGGTCGGTGGTGAAGTAGCCGGTCATGGTGACCATCATCCCGCGCGTCACCGAGGCCGGTGCGATCTCGAAGCCGTACAGGTTGCGATAGCCTTCGGCGGGCAGGAGGCCAGTACTGGGCCGCACCGGCAGGCCGTTGACCTCGAGCGGGCTGCCGGCCGCCGAGGTGACGAGCCCGGTGACGGTGGCCAGATCGAGGCTGGCATAGGCGGACTCTGCCACCGGCGCGCCGTTGCCTTGAGCCAGCCGGATCACGACGGTGCTGTTGCGAAAGCCCTTCTTCCGCCCGGCCACGTCGTCCTTCAGCCGCTTGCCCGACACGCCGAACGCCGCCGGCGTGTCGACCAGCCCGCCCGGAAGCTGCACGGTCTGGCCCATGACCCTGATCGAGCGGTCCTCGATCTCGTCGGCGGGCCCCTGCAGCACGGGCCCGCCCGTGGACTGGGCCGCGGCCGGCAGGGCGCCGCACAGCAGCGTCAGCAAGAGCGCCGGCTTGCGAATCGGACGATGGACCATGGCTTCCCCCGGAAGACGAATGGCGGTCGGACTGGCACCATCCTATCGCGAGGAAGATCGATAGAAATTCATCAATAGTTACTGAGGATATATCGCAGTGACGCCGTCCAATATTACTTTTCCGGATAAATGATCTAGAAAGTTGCAGCGCGACAACCAAAGGATGTGTCACCGGCAGCCGGGCGGTTCACTCACCCGTCTGCAGGAGCTGGCCGCGCCGGCGCACGGAGCGGAACAGGGCCGTGTAGACCGAGGCGCCCAGCGCCAGCCAGAGGCAGAGCATGGCCAGAGCGTGGAGCAGCAGGCCCAGGTCGAAGCGGTGCTCGATCAGGACCGCGCGCATCCCCTCGAACACCGGGGCGGTCGGCAGGCACCAGGCGATCGCCTGCACCCAGCCCGGCAGGGTCTCGATCGGGTAGAACACGCCGGAAACCGGCTGGATCAGGAAGATCGCGGCCCAGGCCAGGCTCTCCGCCCCCATGCCCAGCCGCATCACCAGCCCGGCGATCATCAGGCCGATCGACCAGCCGAACGCCATCAGCACCGCCATGAACAGCACGGTCGACCAGCCGAGCACCCCGCCGATCCAGAAGCCGTGGATCGGGATGGCCAGGAGCGACGCCCCGCCCACTCCCAGCGCCACCCGGATCGTGGCGATCAGGAACACGGCCAGCACGTGCTCGTAGGGACGCAGCGGGCTGGTGTAGAGATGGCCGAAATGGCGGGAGTACATCTCCTCCAAAAAGCCCAGGCTGACGCCCAGCTGGCTGCGGAACAGCACGTCCCACAGCAGCACCGCGGACAGGAAGATCCCGGCGGCATTCGCCACCAGCGAGCTCTCCTCGGCCAGGAAGCGGGTGATGAAGCCCCACAGGATCACCTGCACGGTCGGCCAGTAGACCAAGTCCAGCATGCGCGGCCAGGATGCCGTGAGCAGGTACCAGTGGCGTCGGAACACGCCGCGGATCCGGCGCAGGGCCAGGCGGGCCGGGTTCATGCCGGGGCCGGGTCGCGGGCCCGCCCGCGCGCGATGTCCAGGAACACCTCCTCCAGATCGACTCGGCCGAAGCGCTCCAGCAGCTCCGCCGGCGAGCCCTCCGCCACCAGCCGCCCGGCCTTGAGCATCACCACGTGCTGCGCCAGCCGCTCGACCTCCTGCATGTTGTGCGAGGCGAGCAGCACGGCGGCACCGCGCTCGGCCTGGTAGTTCTGGAGCATGGTGCGCAGCCGGTCGGCCGTGTCCGGGTCGAGCGAGGCGGTGGGCTCGTCCAGCAGCAGGAGCTCCGGGCGGTTGATCAGCGCCTTGGCCAGCACGACCCGGGTCTTCTGCCCGGCCGAGAGCCGTCCGGTCGGGCGGTCGAGGAATGCCGCGAGATCCAGCCAGGCCGCGAGTTCGGCGATCCGCTCATGCGGAGCCGGCACCCCGTAGAGGTCGGCATAGACCAGGAGGTTCTGCCGCACGGTCAGGCGCAGCGGCAGGTCGACATAGGGCGAGGAGAAGTTCATCCGCGGCAGGAGCCGGTTGCGCGCCTTCGGCATCGGCAGGCCGAAAATCTCGATCGTCCCGGCACTCGGCGCCAGCAGCCCCAGCAGCATCGCGATCGTGGTGGTCTTGCCCGCACCGTTGGCGCCCAAGAGGGCGGTGGTCCGCCCGGCCGGGATGGCGAAGCTCAGGCCGTCGACGGCGACCACCTCGCCGTAGCGCTTGACCAGGCCCTCGACCCGGACGGCCGGGCCCTGGTTCACTGGACCCCGCACCACCGGGGTAGCGCTCACTGGACGAAGCCCTGCTCGCGATAGAATTCGGCGGCACCCGGGTGGACCGCGACCTCCATGCCGTCCAGCGCATGGGCGAGGCTGAGGTCGAGCAGCCGGGGGTGGACGTTGCGCAGGAAGGCCTGCGACTGCGGGTGCCAGAAGGCCTGGGTGATCCCGTAGACCAGCTCGTCCGGCACGTCGGCCGAGACCAGCCACAAGGCCCGCACGCCGATGGTGGGCGTGCCATAGGCGCCGACATAGGCGCCGGGCTGGATCGAGGTACGGACGAGGAACCGGGTGTCGCGGAGCAGCTGGTCGGCAGGGCCGCCGTCGATCGGGATGATCTGGGCGTCCAGCGAGGCCATCGCCTCCGACACCACCGCGGCGGGCGCGCCCGCGATCAGGAACATCGCCTCCAGCGAGCCCACCCGCATCCGGCCGAGTGCTTCCACCGCGTCGATCTCGACGAGCGTCACCTGCTCCGAGCCCAGCCCGAACGCGTCCAGCACCCGGCGGACGGTGACCGCGGTGCCCGAGCCCGGCGAACCGATCGCCACCCGCATGCCGCGCAGGTCGCGGATCGCGTGGATGCCGATGCCCGGCAGCGTCACGAGGTGCAGCGCCTCGTCGAACAGGGAGCACAGGCCGCGCAGCTTCTGGAAGGGCGGGCTGCCCTCGAACGGCCCGGTCGCGCTGGTGGCGAACCAGGCGACGTCGGCCTGGGCGAAGCCGCTCTCGACCTCGGCACTCTCGATCGCCTCGACATTCTCCACCGAACCGCGCGAGGACTGGACCAGCGCCACCAGCCCCTCCACGCCGCAGCCACCGCCCTGCTGGCACGGCCGCCCGCCCTCGGGTGCCCCGATCACGCCGGCGATCGCGGTGCCCACCGGGAAATAGGTGCTGGACGGGGCACCGGTCCTGATCCGGAAGAAGCTCGCCGCGCGGGCGTCAGGCGACACCAGGAGCGAGCCCGCGGCGGCACCGAGCGATCCCAACAGCAGGCGACGTGACAGTGACATCCGTCCCTCGCTAGGCCGGCGATGGCACCGAGATAGGTCCGGGCGCCCGGGCCTGCCAAGGTGAAACGCAGCACGCCGCTCCCGGTGCCGTCCGGCTGTGGCCTGCGTACCCGGCGCTCACCTGCTCCCGTGCGGCAACTGGCGCTCCGCGATCCTTCCGCCTAGCCTGCCGTGCCGCGAGAAAAGGGAGGCTGAGGATGCGGATCGGGGTCTCGAAGGAGATCAAGAGCCACGAGTACCGGGTGGGCCTGGTCCCTTCCAGCGTGCGCGAGCTGGTCCATCACGGCCACGAGGTGCTGGTGGAGACCGGGGCCGGGGCCGGGATCGGCTATGACGACGACGCCTACCGCCGTGCCGGGGCCAGGATCGTGCCGGACCCGGCCGAGCTGTTCGCCCGCGCCGCGATGATCGTGAAGGTGAAGGAGCCGCAGCCCGAGGAGTGCCGGATGCTGCGCGAGGGCCAGGTCCTGTTCACCTATCTGCACCTCGCCGCCGACCGTGCCCAGACCGAGGCGCTGCTGGCTTCGGGCGCGGTATGCATCGCCTATGAGACCGTCACCGACCGGCGCGGCCGCCTGCCGCTCCTTACCCCCATGTCGGAGGTGGCCGGGCGCATGTCGGTCCAGGTCGGCACCCACTGCCTGGAAAAGGCGCAGGGCGGCTCCGGCACGCTCCTGGGCGGCGTGCCGGGCGTGCCGGCCGGCCGGGTGGTGATCCTGGGCGGCGGGGTGTCCGGAACCAACGCCGCCCGGATGGCGATGGGCATGGAGGCGGCGGTGACCGTGATCGACCGCTCGCTGGAGCGGCTCTACGAGCTCGACCTGCAGTTCGGCCCGACCCTCAACACCATCTTCTCCACGATCGACGCGATCGAGCAGCACGTGGCCGGGGCGGACCTGGTGATCGGCGCGGTGCTGGTGCCGGGTGCGGCGGCGCCCAAGCTGATCACCAGGCAGATGATCCAGCGGATGAAGCCGGGCTCGGTGTTCGTCGACATCGCGATCGACCAGGGCGGCTGCGCCGAGACCTCCAGGCCCACCACCCACGCCCTGCCGACCTACCAGGTGGACGGCGTGATCCACTACTGCGTGACCAACATGCCAGGCGCCGTCGCGCGCACCTCGACCCATGCGCTCAACAACGCGACCCTGCCCTATGTGCTGGCGCTGGCCGACCGGGGCTGGCAGGCGGCGCTGGCCGAGGATCCCGGCCTGGCCGCCGGGCTGAACGTCCATTCCGGCAAGCTGACCCATGCGGCGGTGGCCTCGTCGCTCGGGCTGCCGTTCACGCCATGGCCCGGGCGGGCATGAGTGCCGGCACCGGGGCCGCCACGAGACTCCCCTTGCTCCAGCGTCGATTCGATCGTCCAAGTGGATCCAGCCGGAGATCCAGCTGTTAAGGAGGCGGTTGCTCTATCGGTCCCATGAGGACGAACCACATGCCTGCAGAAGAACAATCGAACCTGCGGGATTTCCTCGTCCGTCGTCTGGCAGATCATGCCCGCCTTCCGAATGGCGCCATCTATCATTACACCAACGGCCATGGCCTCATTAAGATCATCAGCAGCGGCACGTTGCTGGCCAGCCAGATCGGCTGCCTGAACGACAGCATGGAGATGACCTACGCCTTCGGCCTGCTGCGGGAGCGGCTGGGGGAGGCGATGCGGCGCGGCCGGCATGCGCCCGCGCAGGCCGGCTTCGAGCGGATCATCCAGCGGCTGGAAAGCTTCCGGCCCGAAGCCATGTCCGTCTACGTCACCTCGTTCACCGAGGATGACGATTCGCTCAGCCAGTGGCGCGGCTATGCCGAGGGCGAGGCCGGGTTCGCGCTCGGGTTCGATCCCGGATG
>Ga0182742_1004339_pt1 | contig 12930 bp, 6 predicted proteins | sample eDN5th37CBELigMG_FD_128880 | JGI IMG/M metagenome (GOLD analysis project Ga0182742, IMG submission 128880) | Enriched Miracle-Growth compost microbial communities from Emeryville, California, USA - eDNA 5th pass 37_C BE-Lig MG (version 2)... ... | reverse complement strand
TTTTCTTTTCAGCGACGTATAAAATGCGTCGCGCTGATCGCGACGAGTAGTTGCCTCTGGATGGCGACGACGGATCCGGTTTTTTCCGACGCTGGCCCCGGATGCGCCGCCTGGACGGACTACGTTGAACGTTGGCGACCTGCTTGGCGAAAGACTGGATTACAATAGGCAACATGGTCAAGATTCTGCTCGTTCTAGGTCGGCCCGAGACGGGCCCCGCGGTGGAGTCCGCTCTTGAGAACGAGGACGCGGCGTTGCTCCGCGCCGAGTCCGGAGCCGACGCGCTCCGGCGATTTCTCGAGGGCGAGTTCGCCGTCGTGCTGGTGGACGTCGAGCTGTCCGACATGTCGGGGTTGGAACTGGCCGCGCGGATCCGCGACCACGATCGGTTCGCGCCCATCATTTTTCTTGGAGCGGGGGCCGATTTCCCGGTTGAGGAGGCGTACGCGCTGGGGGCGGTGGACCACCTCTCCGCGCCCCTGGCTCCCACCGTCCTGCGGTCGAAGGTCGCGATGTTCGTCGAGCTCTTCGAGCGCGCCCAGGAGCGGCGGGCCGTCGCCGTCGAATCGACGAGCTTCGGAACGCCGGGGCGGGAGGACCTCTGGCGGACGGCGCTGGCGGGCATCGGCGACGCCGTTGGGCGGTTCACCGGCCTCACCTCCGAGCGGAGACTCGCCGACATCGCCCGGGCCCGCCTGGCGGCCATCGTCGAATCGTCCAATGACGCCATAGTAGGCAAGGATCTGAGCGGCACGATCTTGTCGTGGAACAGCGGCGCCGAGCGGATCTTCGGTCACGCCGCCGACGAGGCCATCGGGAGGTCGATCACTCTGATCGTTCCGGAGGATCGGCTCGAGGAGGAGTCGACGATCCTGGGTCGGCTGCGGCGAGGCGAGCGGATTGAGCATTTCGAGACCAAGCGGCTGAGAAAGGACGGCCGGCTGATTGACGTCTCGCTGACCATCTCGCCCATCCGGGACGCCGAGGGCAACGTCATCGGCGCGTCGAAGATCGCCCGCGACGTGACCGACGCCAAGCGGGCCGAGCGGGCGCTGGCCTCGGCGCTTCAGGCCGGCGAGGTGGGCACCTATTACTGGGACATCAAGGCCGACCGGATCACCGGCGACCGCAACTTCGTCGCCATTTTCGGGGCGCTGGCCCACGAGGAGGCGTGGGCCCCGATCAGCGATCTCATGGCCGAGGTCCACCCGGGCGACCGGGAGCGGGTGGCGGCGGAGATCGCCAGGACGCTGGCCGACGACACCCCGTTCCGCAGCGAGTATCGGGTGAGAGGCCCACGCGGGGAGCGCTGGCTTCTGTCGCGCGGGGCCGTCGAGCGGGCCCCGGACGGCGAGGCGGTTGGTTGGACCGGCGTGGTGATCGACATCACCGAACGGAAGACGGCCGAGGAGGCGCTGGCCGCGAGCCGCGCCCGGCTCGATTTCGCGGTGCGGGCCTCGGGCCTCGGGTTCTGGTACTGCGATCTGCCGTTCGGCGAGTTGGACTGGGACGACCGCGTCAAGGCGCATTTTCACCTGCCGCCGGACGCCTGCGTCACGATCGAGACCTTTTACGAGCGCCTCCACCCCGATGATCGCGAGCCGACCCGCGCCGCGATCGAGGCGAGCATCGCCGGTCGAACCGGATGCGACCTCCATTATCGGACGGTCGACCCGGTCACGGGCGCGGAGAAATGGCTCCGGGCGATTGGCCGGGCCTCCGCCGACGAGTCGGGCGAGCCCAGGCGGTTCGACGGGGTGACGCTCGACGTGACCGAGCAGCGGCGAACCGAGGCGGCCATCCGCGAGAGCAACGATCGGTTCGCCATCGTCGCCCGCGCCACCAACGACGCGGTGTGGGATTGGGACATGCGAACCAACACCGTCTGGTGGAACGAGGGGGTGAGCTCCATCTTCGGATACCGCCGGGACGAGGTCGGCTCGGGGGCCGAGTGGTGGCGCGACCGCATCCATCCCGACGATCGGGATCGGGTTGTGAGCGGCATTCACGGAGTCATCGACGGCGGCGGCGGCCGCTGGACGGACGAGTACCGGTTCCTCAAGGCCGACGGCTCCTACGCCGCGGTCTACGATCGCGGCTACGCGATTCAGGAGGACGGCAAGACGATCCGCCTGGTCGGAGCGATGCGGGACGTGACCGAGCAGCAGCGGGCTCGGGAGCGGATTCGGGAGAGCGAGCAGCGCTTTCGGACGTTGTTCGAGTCGATGGACGACGGCTACTGCGTGGTCGAGCCGATCTTCGACGCCGACGGCCGTCCCATCGACTATCGCTACCTGATGGCCAATCCGGCGATGGAGCGGCAGACCGGGCTGACCGACATCGTCGGCAAGACCGCCCGCGAAGTCATGCCCAACCATGAGGAACATTGGATCGAGGGCTACGCCCACGCGGCGGAGACCGGCGAGTTGTTCCGCAGGACCGACTACGTCGCCGACCTCCATCGCTGGTTCGACGTCTCGGCGTTTCGGATTGGCCCGCCGGGCGATCGTCGGGTCGGTGTGCTCTTCAACGACGTCTCCGACCGGAAGCGCTCCGAGGCGCTTTTGCGCGAGAAGGACGAGCGGCTGAAGCTCCTGGTTGAACAGGTCAAAGACTACGCCGTGATCGTGACCGACCCGGCGGGTCGGGTCCTCGAATGGTCCGACGGGGCCGAGATCATCACCGGCCACGCCGCCGAGGACATCTTCGGGTGGCCCATCGAGGTCATCTTCACCGCCGAGGATCGGGCGGCCGGCGCGCCGGCGAAGGAGATGGAGCGCGCGGCCCGCGACGGGCGGGTCGAGCATCTGCGCTGGCACGAGCGCAAGGACGGCAACCAGTTCTTCGCCGAGGGGGTGATGGTGCCGCTCTGGGGCGACGACGGCGCCCTGCGCGGGTTCGGCAAGGTCTTTCGCGACGTGACCGATCGCAGGAGGGCCGAGGAGTCGGTCCGGTTTCTGGCCGACGCCAGCGCCACGCTGGCCGAGCTGGTGGATTACTCAAGCACCCTGAATCGCATCGCCAAGCTGGCGGTCGACGGCTTCGCCGACTGGTGCGTCGTCGACCTGGTTGACGAGGACGGCCGGCGGGAGCGGATCGCGGTCACGGCCGCCCAGTCGACCAACCTGGCGGCGGCTCGTTCCGCCGACCGGGAGTTTCAGTCGGCCGACGGCGCGGCGGGGCTGGCCCCCCACGCGCTGCGAACCGGCGAGCCGGAGGTGGTGACCGACCTGACCACCGTCGACCCGTCCACCGCGCCCCAGGGGCCGGAGCGAATCCTCCGCCTGCGGGAGCTCGGCGTCCGCTCGTACCTCTGCGTCCCGTTCGTCTCGCGCGGTCGGGTCATCGGCGGCATGACCTTCCTGAGCTCCTCCACCCGCCGCCGGTTTGGCCCGGAGCAGTTGCGGGTCGCCCAGGACCTGGCCGAGCGCGTCACCGTCGCGATCGAGAACGCCCAGCTTTACCGGGCGCTTCAGGAGCAGGATCGCCGCAAGGACGAGTTCCTGGCGACGCTCGCCCACGAGCTGCGCAACCCCCTGGCTCCGATCCGCAACGGCTTGCAGATCCTCCGGATGGGCGCCGCCAACACGGACGCGGCCGGCAAGACGCTGTCCATGATGGACAGGCAGCTTGGCCACGTCACCCACCTGGTCGAGGACCTGATGGACGTGGCCCGGGTCTCCAGCGGCAAGGTGAAGCTGCGGATGGAGCGCGCGCCGCTGGCCGAGATCGTCGACGCGGCGGTCGAGACCAGCCGTCGGATGATCGACGCCGCCGGGCACCAGTTCACCTTGAGGATGCCGGCCGAGCCGCTCACCGTCGAGGGGGATCGGACCCGGCTGGTGCAGGTCTTGTCGAACCTCCTGAACAACGCCGCGAAGTACACGCCGCCGGGCGGGCGCGTCGAGCTGACCGCCGAGCGGGACGGCGCGAACGCGGCGATCCGGATCGCCGACAACGGAGTGGGGATCTCGACCGAGATGCTGCCGAAGGTCTTCGAGATGTTCGCCCAGGTGGGCGCGTCGCTGGAGCGGTCGCAGGGCGGCCTGGGCATCGGGTTGACGCTGGTTAAACGACTGGTCGAGATGCACGGCGGGTCCGTGACCGCGGAGAGCCCCGGCGCCAACCAGGGAAGCGTCTTCACCGTGCGGATCCCGCTGGCCGAGGAGGCGGAGACGACCTCCGAGACCGAGCCCGTCGCGACCGCCGAGGCGACCGCCCGCCCGCTCGACGTCCTGGTGGTCGATGACAACCGGGACTCGGCCGTGACGCTGGCCATGTTGCTGGAGCTGCGGGGCCATCGGGTGAAGGTCGCCCACGAGGGCCCCGAAGCGCTCCGGATGCTGGCCAATTACCGGCCGCGGCTCATCCTGCTCGACCTGGGTCTGCCGGGCATGAGCGGCTACGAGGTCGCCCACCGCATTCGCGAAAGCCCCGACCTGCGCGACGTGACCCTCGCCGCCCTCACCGGCTGGGGGCAGGAGGAGGATCGGCGCAGGACCCGCGACGCCGGCTTCGACCATCACGTCGTCAAGCCGGCGGAACCGGAGGAGCTCGACCGGATCGTCCAGGGAGTTCGAGCCGGCGGCGGCCGTTGACCGCGGCGCCTGAAGCCGGAAGGGCGATGCCCTCCCGCCGAGCCGAATCCCGTACGTGGGCCTCGCCCCCAAGATCCGACGCGACCGCTCAGGCGAGCCTCCGCAGCAATTTCGGCGGCGCGGCCCAGACCAGCTTGAAGCGGTCGGTGTGGATCGTTTGACGGTTGATGAGGGCGACGCCTCCCTTCTTGAACGAGAACGGCAGCGCCTCCTCGTCCCCCAGCAGAAGAAGACTCAGCAGTTCATCGAGAATCGGGTTGTGGCCGACGATCATCAGGCTCGCCTCGGGCTGTTCGGCGAGCCACTCGGCGATGGCCACGGCGCTTGAGTTGGCGGCCAGAACCGGGGCGTCCTCCAGGCGGTTCTCCAGGCCGAGGGCTTCGGCGAGGATCTCGGCCGTGCGGCGGGCGCGGGGCAGGGGGCTGGTGGCGATCCGATCCACCTCCAGCCCGAGCCGCGCCAGCCCCGAGCCGACGGCGCGCATCGCCCGCTTTCCCTTGGCGGTGAGCGGCCGGTCGTCGTCGGCGTAGCCCGGCGTCCCGTGCTCGACGGCGATCCCGTGGCGCGCGATGTAGAGCTTCTCCATGAGGGGCCTCCGGTCGACGCGAAAAAGGTGATTGGCAACAGGGGGCGAGCCCGCCCGCGGCGGCTCGACCCGGCGGGGCGAACGGCGCGGCGATTGGCTTTACAGTCGTTCTTCGTCCGTATAGCATAAGAGACGACAAATCTTGGCGTTGCGTCTCCGTCCCAAGTTCGGGCGGAAACGCGCTTCCCGCGTTCGGTAATGTAACTTCCGACCCCTCACGCCGAAACGAGGTCACGCATGGCTCAAGCCATCGCCAATCCGGAGGAGATCCGCCGGTTCGCCGCGCGGTTGAAGCAATTCAACAACGATCTTCTCAACCAACTGACCGTCATCCACGGCCAGGTCTCCGGTCTCGGCCAGACCTGGCGCGACCGCGAGCACGACAAGTTCGTCGAGGAGTTCGACCAGACCCTGACGGTCGTCAAGCGGTTCGTCGACACGACCAACCAGCATATCCCGTTTTTGCTCCGCAAGGCCGAGCGCCTCGAAGAATATCTGCAACAGCGCTAGCGGTTCGCCGCGTCTGAACTTGGGCGCCGGACCCGGATCGTTGGGAGGGCGAGGCTCGCGCCGAGCCGCCTCATGGCCCCGGCCCGGCGGGAGCCTCGCCCTCCCAAGAATCAAGCGCGACGAGCCGCGGGCGGGTCGGCCTCCCGCGCTTTTCGCGCCAACCCTCAAACTCCACGGGACCCACCATCATGAGCCAAGCGGCGCGCGTGTTGTCGGTTCAAGCCCTGAGGGACTTTCGGGTCTCACTCTACAAGTTCATCGAGGAGGCCCGCAACGCGCTCTCGGGCGTCGACATGGAGCTGCGACGGACCCGCGACTGGCTCGAGCGCGACCAGCTCGGCTACTGGCAGATGCAAGTCAAGCGCCGCCAGGAGGCCGTGATGAACGCGCGATCCGAGCTGCACAAGCGCCAGATCGCCGCCAAGGGAAGCGACGCCATCTCCGACACCGAGCAAAAGGAGGCCCTGCGCGAGGCCCAGCGCAAGCTCCGGGTCGCCGAGGAGAAGGTCGCCACCGTCAAGCGCCTCGTCCCCGTCTTCCATCACGCGCTGGCCGAATACAAGTCGTGCGCCTCGCCGCTGAACGACCACCTCTCCGGCGGCGTCGAAAAGTCGCTGGCCCGGCTGGAGAACATGGTCCGATCGCTGGAGGAGTACCTCGCCCTGCAGGCCCCCACCACGCCCCGAACGGATCCGGCGGGGAGCGCCGCCGCGTCGTCCGGCGGCTCGGCGGCGGCGGCGGGCTCCTCCGCCGCGACCGGCTCGACCGTCGAGGCCGGCGGTTCGTCCGAGGCCGCCGCCGAGACGACCGCGGAGACCGCGCCGACCGAGGGCTGAAACCAGGCGGTTCGCGACGCCGCGGGCCCAACCCCACGAGACCAAACCGGAGATCCCTTCGATGAGCACGCATTCGTCTCGACTGCAGCACGCCTTGAAGGACCTGCGCGAGAAGTGGGACATCACCACCGAATCGTGGGACGACCAGGTCGCCCGCGACTTCGAGAAAAACCACCTCGCCCCAATCGAAAGCTTGGTGAAGCGGTCCATGGTCGGCATGGACAAGCTGTCCGAGACCCTCGGGAAAATCCGCAGGGCCTGCGACGAGAACGCCTGATCCGAGCGGGCCGGGCCCGGGCGCCGTTCGCCGATCGCGCCGTTCTTCCTCCATTATCCCGCTCCCTTGAATACTGGATTATTTGATCATGTCCGAGTCACCGCTGATCCAGAAGGAAGTCGCCGCGCTGACGGACTTGCAGGAGTTGATCTCCCATCGGTCCAAGGTCGAGGTCGAGGTCGAGCAAACCTTCAAGCGACGACGCGACCGGGAGGAGGAGGCGCACCGCCAAACCGCCAAGGAGATCGCCTCGCGCTTCAAGGCCGAAAGCGAGGCGCTGCAGGCCGAGTATGACAAGGTGAGGGCGGGCATCGCCAAGAAGACCCAGGCCGAAAGCCGAGCGATCGAGGCCGAGTACGCCGAGGTCAAGCGAAAGGCCGAGGCCCAGCTTAAATCCGAGCGCTCCAAGGCCAAGAAGGCCAGCGAGGACGTTCGCTGGCAGGCGCTGGCGATGTACGAGGCCGGTCGCGACGGCGCGATCAAGGCCCACAAGGCCAACGAAGAAGCCTACGCCGTCGCCCGCGACTCGTTCCATGAGATCCAGGCGTTCGCCGAAGTCGCCCTGGCCCGCTCCGCGCGGCTCGCCGGCCCCGAGCCCGCCGCCGTCGAACCCGTCGCCGAGACTCCCGCCGCCGAAGCCCCGTCCCCCGCGGAGGGGGAGGAGACCGCCGGCGAATCCTCGAAGCTCGCCGAGCTTCAACAACTCGTCAAAACGGCCGATGAACAACTCCTGGCGCTTGAGAAGCTCAAGCTGCCCAACTTCCTGCGGATCTCGAACTTCATCTGGCCGTTCCTGCTGCTCGGCGCGGCGGTCGGCGGCGGCCTGGGCTTCGCGCTCGGCTGGACCATCGGCCCGATCGTCGGCGCGGTCGTCGCCATCGCGGCCGGAATCGGCGTCCACGTCGCCCTGAGCAAGTCGGCCCGCCCGCGGGTGGCGAAGCTCTACTTCCCGCTCAAAAAGAGCCTGGCCGACGGCGAGCGGCTGCTCGGCGAGGCCAAGGACTGGATCAAGGCCGATCTCGAGCGCCGCCAAAAGGCCGTCGAGGGGAAGCGCGAGGCCGAGTACAAGAACTCCGAAGAGAAGATGCGCCAGCGCGTCGCCGAGGCCGAGGAACGGACGCGGCAATCGCTGGCCGAGGCCGACGTCGTCTATCCGAGCCGCCTGGCCGAGGTCGCCCGCAAGCGCGATGAGGCCCTGGCCAAGGCCGACGCCCACTACCCCCCGCGCATTCAGGCCCACAAGGAAAAGCACGAGCAAGAGGTCAAGGAGTTCCAGGACCGCGTCCGGGCCGAGCGGCAGGCCACCAAGGACGCCTACGACGCCGCCTGGAACGAGCTGATCGCCTCCTGGACCGAGGGCCTGGCCCGCGTCGGCGCGATCGTCGACGAGGTCAACGCCGAGTCCTCGCGTCGTTACTTCGACTGGGAGGGGAAGACCGACGTCAACGGCTGGGAGCCCCCCAAGGAGGTCCCCACGGCCCTCCCGCTCGGCCGGTTCAGCTTCGACCTGAGCGAGTTCCCCAACGGCTTCCCGACCGATGATCGCCTCAAGGACGCCGGGCCGACCAGCTTCGACCTGCCCGCCCTGATTCCGTTCCCGACCCAAAGCTCGGTCTTGATCAAAACATCCGAATCGGGCCGGGCCGAGGCCAACAAGCTGCTTCAGACCTTGATGCTCCGCTTCCTGACCTCGATCCCGCCGGGGAAGGTGCGGTTCACCATCTTCGACCCGGTCGGCCTGGGCGAGAGCTTCGCCGCCTTCATGCACATGGCCGATTACCAGGAATTGCTCGTCACCAGCCGGATCTGGACCGAGGCCCGCGACCTCGACCAGCGCCTGGAGGACCTCTCCGCCCACATGGAGAACGTCATCCAGAAGTACCTGCGCAACGAGTTCGAGACGATCGAGGAGTACAACGAGCACGCCGGCGAGGTCGCCGAGCCGTTCCGCGTGCTCGTCATCGCCAACTTCCCCGTCAACGTCAACGAGACCGCCGCGCGGCGGATCCAGAGCATCGTCGCAAGCGGCGCCCGTTGCGGCGTCTACGCCCTGATCTCGCTCGACACCAAGCTGCCGATGCCTCCGGGGCTCCAGCTCAAGGACCTGGAGGCCAACTGCGTCAACCTTAGCTGGCGAGACGGCCGGCTCGGCTGGCGCAACGAGCACTTCGGCCGCTTCCCGCTGGTCCTCGACTCGGTTCCCGAGCAGGGGCTTTACAGCAAGCTGATGCACTCGCTGGGCGAGAAGGCCCGCGACGCCAACCGCGTCGAGGTTCCCTTCGAGTTCATCGCCCCGAGCCGGGAGAAGTACTGGAGCTGGGACAGCGCCAAGATCATGGACGTGCCCCTGGGCCGGGCCGGCGCCACCAAGCTACAGTCGATCCTCCTGGGCCGAGGGACCTCGCAGCACGCGCTGGTGGCCGGTAAGACGGGCTCCGGTAAATCGACACTGCTGCACGCCCTGATCGTCAACGCGGCTCTGCGGTACAGCCCAGACCAACTTGAGCTCTACCTGATCGACTTCAAGAAGGGCGTCGAGTTCAAGGTCTACGCGGGGATGGAGCTGCCCCACGCGAAGGTCATCGCCGTCGAGAGCGAACGCGAGTTCGGCCTCAGCGTCCTTCAGCGCCTCGACGCCGAGTTGAAGTATCGCGGCGATCTCTACCGCGACACCGGCGTGCAGGACCTGCGGGGCTTCCGCGAGGCCAAGCCCGACCACCCGATGCCCCGCATCCTTCTGGTCGTCGACGAGTTCCAGGAGTTCTTCGTCGAGGACGACAAGGTCGCCCAGGAGGTCTCGCTCCTGCTCGACCGCCTCGTCCGTCAAGGTCGAGCCTTCGGCGTCCACGTCATCCTCGGCTCGCAGACGCTCGGCGGCGCCTACTCGGTCGGCCGGGCGACCCTCGGTCAGATGGCCATCCGCATCGCGCTACAGTGCAGCGAGGCCGACGCCCACTTGATCTTGAGCGAAGACAACAGCGCCGCGCGGCTGCTGACCCGTCCCGGCGAGGCGATTTACAACGACGCCAACGGCATGCCCGAGGGGAACAACCTCTTCCAGGTCGTCTGGCTCTCCGACTCGCGCCGGGAGGAGTACCTGCAGGAGATGCTCGACCTGGCCCGGGCCCAGAATCGTCCCCCCGCCACGCCGATCGTCTTCGAGGGGAACCTGCCGGCCGACACCCGCAAAAACCATCTGCTCAACGCGCTTCTCGACGCCCCGGCCTGGCCCGAGGAGGGCCCCCGGTACGAGCAGGCCTGGCTCGGCGACGCCATCGCGATCAAGGATCCGACCGTCGCCGTCTTCCGCCCCCAAAGCGGCGCGAACCTGCTGATCATCGGCCAGAACGGCGAGGCCGCCCTCGCCATGCTCCTGATGGCCGGGATCAGCATCGCCGCCCAGCATCCCCCCGTCCAGCGCGACGGGATCAAGTTCTACCTCCTCGACGGCTCGCCCGTCGATTCGTGGCTCGCGGGCAAGCTCGGTGAATTGAAGAACTGGCTGCCGCACAACGTCAAGAACGTCACGGCGCGCAACCTGGCCGAGTCGATCAACGAGGTGGCCGTCGAAATCGAGCGCCGGCGCGACAACGCGGCGGAGGCCGAGGCGCAGGCCCCAATCTACCTGCTCATCTACGACCTCCAGCGGTTCCGCGACCTCCGCAAGAGCGACGACGACTTCGGCTTCAGCTCCAGCTTCGGCGAGGAGAAGGCCGCGTCGCCGGGCAAGCAATTCGCCGACATCCTTCGCGACGGCCCTCCCGTCGGCGTCCACGTCATCGTTTGGTGCGACAGCGTCAACAACATGAACCGGACGTTCGACCGCAACGCCCTCCGCGAGTTCGAGTTGCGGGTCCTCTTCCAGATGAGCGCCAACGATTCGAGCACCGTCATCGACTCGCCCGTGGCCGGCAAGCTCGGCGAGAACCGGGCCCTCTTCTACAGCGAGGAGGAGAACCGGATCGAGAAGTTCCGCCCCTACGGCCTTCCCGACGACGAATGGGTCGGCGAAGTCACCGCCAAGTTCGCCAACCGTCCCAAGCCCGTCGAGCCCGAGCCCCGGCCCGAGCCGGAACCGAAGCCCGCTCCCGAGCCGGCTTCGGCCTCCACCTCCGAAGGCGACGGCAACGGCTTCGGCAAGCGCTACGACGACGACGGCCCGCCGCCGTTCCCCGACTTCGACGAGCCGACCGAACCGGCCACCAAAGCCGAAACCGGCCCCGACGAGTTGTAAAGGGCCCCAACGACGACGAACGAACCCCGGCCCCCGCGCGTCACCCGCGCGGGGGCCCTTGCGTTTACGGAAGGCGCTCGGTGCGGTGTTGGGAGGGCGAGGCTCCCGCCGAGTCGGCGCCGAGCGTGGGGCTCGGCGGGAGCCTCGCCCTCCCGAAAAACCGCTCGCTATACCCGCCCCGAAATCCCAAGCCCCTCACCCGGCCATTCGGGCCACCCTCTTCTAGAGGGAGAGGGGATTAGCCCACGCCCCCGCCCGACGCCCGCGCCGACGATGCGGGGTGTGTCTTGAGCCGCCCGCGACATTTTTTGTCCCAGATCGCGTTTTATGGGGCATAATTAGAGAGGGGAAATTGCGCGCCGAGCTTTTCCCGGCTCGGAAACACCGATCCGCCGCGCTGGGGCCGGGCGCGAACGAACCCAATGTTCCGCGCGAGCGAACCGACTGCTCCACCCCCGCCATCGGCCGCCGAGGCGCGACGCCCGACACCGGAAATTATGCGAAAAATTGGCCGAACGAACCCAATTTTCGAGTCGACTCAGATTCTCAACCTGATTTGCGACAATAATTTATGGATACAAACGCCCGGCCTCGCCCTCAGAACGTCGGTGCCGCCGGATGCGCGCGTGGATCACTCAGGCGGGGTCGATTCGGCGCGCGCCGAGGGCGCGGCGCCGTCATTGGCGATCGCAAAAATTGGCCAGACGAACCCAATCGCCTTCCGGGGCTCAGACCTTTCGCGTCACGATCGCCCGTCCGGGTCCGGCGCCTCCGGTGAGGAAAAGGGTCGTTGGGGCGTCGCCCTTGGAGCGGAGCAGGTGACGAAGCGCCTCGGGCTTCAGGTCCGTCGTCTTGTGCTTGACGACGACGGGGCCGAACCGTTCGGCGTCGATCAGCCGCTTGAGCCGCTTCAGATCGAGGGGATGCGCGCTTTGAACCTCGAACGCCTCCAGCCAGGGCGTCTCGACGAGCGACTCGCCGGTGAGGTAGGGCAGGTCGGCGGCGATCCGCGCCAGGTCGTGGGCTCCGGCGAACGAGTCGAGCAGACAAGAGCGCGCGAGCGCGGGGTCGGGGTCGTAGAGCCACCCGGCGATCGGCGCGACCGGCGCGAGGGCTCGCCAGTCGGGGGCTCCGTCCCGGTCGGTCCAGGTGAGTTTCTCGGGAAGCTTGGTCGCCCGGCGAACGCAAGAGACGGCCGCGCCGAACCAGACGGTCGCCTCCTTGGCCTCGCCGCCCAAGCTGACGATTTCGACCTCAACCTCGCGGTCGAGCCCCTCGACGAACCGGGCGAAGTCGCTCGCCGGCCCCAGCTTGATCGCCCCTCCCGGGGCTTTCTTCATCAGGTCACGGAGGAAGTCCGGGCCGGGCGCGTAGCCCTCCAGCCCGACGGCCCGCCCGCGCCCGGCGGCGCGGCGGTCGGGGTCGACGTGGACCCAGGCGCCTTCGGGGATCGCGAACGCCTCGGCCGAAGCCCTGCAGGGGAGGATCCGGCTTTCCCGCTCGTAAACCGCCGCGTTCCAGACGACGCGGCGGCACATGCCCAGATCACGGTCGACGGCCAGAACCGGGGCCCTCGCGGCCAACGCCAGGGCGTCGCCGCCGATCCCCGAGCAGAGATCAACGATCACCGGCGCGTCGAACCGCGCGGCCTTGTTCGCGGCGACGGCTTCGGGCGTGGCTTGTTCAAGGCCCACCGGGTCGAGCCACATTTGGTCCCCTCGCGCGAATTTGGCTCCCGCTTTGCGCCGGCAGGCCGCCAGGCGGACGGCCGCCGCGACGATCGCGGGCGGGGCGAGCTTCCTCCATCGCGCGATGTCGGCCGGGCCGGGCGCGGCGACCGCGCCGGCTTCGGTCAACAGGGCGCGGCCCTCGTCGGTCGAGAGGACCCG
>Ga0182742_1004338_pt1 | contig 12931 bp, 17 predicted proteins | sample eDN5th37CBELigMG_FD_128880 | JGI IMG/M metagenome (GOLD analysis project Ga0182742, IMG submission 128880) | Enriched Miracle-Growth compost microbial communities from Emeryville, California, USA - eDNA 5th pass 37_C BE-Lig MG (version 2)... ... | reverse complement strand
CCGCGCCAGCGCGAGGATCTGGTGCTGCTGGCTCACATTCGCTCGGCCTTCACCCGCTCCAATGGGACCTACGGCAGTCCACGCATGACCCGCGAGCTGCAGGATGAGGGACTGACGGTCGGACGCCGTACCGCCCGGCTGATGCGCGAGAATGGCCTCAAGGCGCGGCAGAAGCGGCGCTTCAAACGCACCACCGACAGCCACCACGCCTTTCCGATCGCGCCCAATCTGCTCGAGCAGGATTTCCCGGCCGAACGCCCGAACCAGAAGTGGAACGCCGATATCTCGTACGTGTGGACGGGTGAGGGCTGGCTGTACCTGGCCGTGATCCTCGATCTGTTTGCTCGGCGGGTGGTTGGCTGGGCGGTGAGTGACCGGCTGCACAAGGAACTGGCGCTCGAGGCGCTGCGCAAGGCGCTTGCGATCCGCAGACCTGGGAAGGGGCTGCTGACCCACCACGCGGATCGCGGCAGTCAGTATTGCTCGATTGCGTATCAGGCCGAGTTGCGAAAGCACGGCATCCGGATCTCGATGTCGGGCAAAGGCAATTGCTTCGACAATGCCGTCGTCGAGACCTTCTTCAAGACCTTGAAATCCGAGCTGGTCTGGCGCACCCTCTTCCAGACCAGAGCCGAGGCCAAGGCGGCGATTGGGCGTTATATCGACGGCTTCTACAATCCCGTCCGGCGTCATTCGACACTGGACTATGTCAGCCCGGTTCAGTTCGAAAGGCTGGCCGGATAGCTACTAAACCGCTCTCCATTAAACTGAAGCAAGTCCATTCGCTCCCTCACTCACCATTGTTGTCGGGCTTGCGCGGAGCGGTTCATGACCGCGGCAACCTCACGGCTCCCAGGCGTCGCCATGGCGGTTGTTGGTCTTCACCCGCGGATCGCCAAGCCACGCACACAGCGCCTCCAAAGTCGGGAGGTCATGCTCGATCTCGAGAAAGGGGACGGGCCTTTTGTCCCGCAGCAGGTCCTCAAGCAGCTCGGCGTACCAGGTTGCGCCCTGTTTGGTCTTCACCCGAACGACGCTCACCAATACCTCATCATGCAGAAGGAGATCATAGGCGCCAGGCGCCAGCCGTATCAGTTGATAGGCCATTCGGACGACCCATCGGATGTGGGCCGCAGATAGATCCAGTCCTTGGCCTTGGTGATGGCGGCCTCACGCTCTGAGGCCACGATCAGGGTCGGGCGCTGCCAAGGCAACGCCACAGCAGTAATCCACTCAAAGCCTGCCTGCGTGAGCCGGATCTGATAGCCGCGATGTGCGAGGACCTCGGCTGCTTGGGGCGTGCTCTCAGTCATTGCCCATGCCCGCCGCTTTGCGCAGGGCTGCGTTGGTGCGGTCCTGGCAGCCGCGACCAGCCTTATGAAAGAAATCCAGCACGTCTTGGCCGATGCGAAGGGTGACGACCTCCTTCGTCCCGGGCATCGCCGTGGCCTTCTCCATCGGTTTCAAATAGACGATTTCGGCAGGCTTTCCTGGATCGCTCGAATGCAGCCGTCCCGCCGATCCCGACAGGGCGTTCACCCGATTGGACATCTTCTCCGGAGCGAGGCTTATCCATCCCCTGAAGACGAGGTAGCCGACCCCGATGGCGAAGGCCAGGCACAGCCCGCCATGAATGGTGGAGATGTCGCCAAAGACTTGGGCGAATTCGACTATCAGGCCCCATCCAGCGAGCACACCAACGAGGATGGCGGCAGCGACACCAAGGGCGATCCAGACAACGTCGTTCACGGGGTCGAACCCACCCAATTCCTTAGCGATGGCAAGCTTTGCCGCGCAAGCGGCGATCCTCGTTCCGTCATGCTCACGCCTTCCGTCACCGGTATGGCTGGAGTTACAGGCTGGTTCCCAACCGCTCAAGACGAAAGCCTATTGCGAGGCCGGCATTATTCATGCGTTGCGAGCATGGGCGCCTTCACGAAATTTCATATTAACTGCACGGTGAAATAGGTCATGAAGTTGCCGATCGGCGCAGCTCTACCCTGCGGCGTCGTTCCCTTCGGAGGATTTGCCCCTCTGCACCTTAAGGCCGTTGGCGACAGTGGCCTTCTCTTTTTCCATGCGTGGGACACACGGCGCGGAATGGCTGGTGCGCAAGTCGGCGAGCACGCCTGCTCGGTCGCGCTCGTCAGGCAAAAATCGCTCACCGTCTGCGCCATCGGGCGGCCGAGCATGCATGATCGGCACATCCTTCTGCCGTGCAGCATTCAGTAATCCGGAACCAACCGCTGTTTAATCAACGGTGTGTCCATGCGAAACTGCAGACCCTCCCTGACATACCGGATCTCTACCTCGGCATTGCACTGCATCGGAAGAATGCGCTGCAGGAGGGTGGAGCCAAAGCCTTGATGCTGCGTTTCAATCACGGGAGGTCCACCGACCTCGCTCCACTCCAGATGAAGCCGTCTTCCGCCCTCGCCCTCGCGCACGTCCCATCGGACCTGAACGTATCCAGCGGGAACGGACAAAGACCCATAACGGACAGCGTTCGTGGTGAGCTCGTGGAGAGCCATACCAATCGGAACGGCCAGATCCGCCGATAGCTCGAGCGGTGGCCCCAGCAGCATAAAGCGAGGCACCCGGCCTTCAGCAAACGGCTTGAGTTCGTTGAGAGCAATCTGCCGCAAGGATGCCGTCTGCCAATAATCGTCAGTCAGCAGATTATGGGTCTTTGCCAAAGCCGCGATGCGGCGCGAGAATGATCGATAGAATTCGTCAAAGCTGCCGGTCGCACGACCTGTGGCGCCAACAAGAGCCTGAACAGTCGCCAAGGTGTTTTTGACGCGATGATGAAGCTCGCGAACCAGTAAGCTCTGCCGCTCTTCAACCTGACGGTCGGCGGCAAGCCTCTCGGTTTGCTCAGCTATGATACGGCGCAGCTCGAATTGCGACATCACCTGCCGCGCCAGCATCCTCAGAGCAGTCGCCTGCTCCTCGTTGAGAGTACGGGGCTCGTGGTCAAGCACACATAACGCGCCCAAAGGCATTCCATCGGGCGTTTCCAGCACCGCGCCGGCGTAGAAGCGCAAGTAAGGCTCCGCTATCACCAAGGGATTGCGTTCAAAGCGTGGATCCTCGAGCAGGTCGGGAATGATGGTCAGCCCGGATTGGAGCATGGCGCTGAGGCAGATTGAGCGGTCGAGCGGCGTTTCACTCATCCCAAATCCGACCTCGGCCTTGAACCACTGGCGGTCTTCGTCGATGAGGCTGATCAGGGCGACAGGCGCATGACAGGTGCTGGCCGCAAGCTGTACCAGATCATCGAATGCTGGCTCCGGCGGGGTGTCGAGAACCCGGTAGCTGAGCAGCGCTGCTAGCCGATCGCTATCTAGCCAGGAAGGAGAGTCTTGATCGTTCGACACGAGCCAGCACCGCTGAGGATACCCGTAAGAACGTAACTTCCGTGATTGGGTTCAATCGAAATTGATCTTATCCCGAAGCAATTTAGGGGATCGGGCAAGGAGCTGTTGGCAGGCTCGGACCAGCACGCTGGACGGGACGGGTTTCTCGATCCACTTGAGATGCTGGAACCGGGAAAGGAGCTCGTGGTCCTCATGGTATCCCGAATAGATCAGGAACGGCACCTTACGACGGCTTAACTCCAGCGCAATCTTGCTGCACGGACCATCGTTCAACGCCGCGTCGAGAATGGCTGCATCAGGCGTGTTTATGCGGAGCCATTCGAGGCCGGCGGAACAAGTGCTGAAGGGGCCGGCTACCCTATAGCCTGCGTCCTGCAATTCGTCCTGGAGGGTGAGCGCGATGAGGGCTTCGTTCTCCAAGAGAAGAATAAGGGGTTTGCCGCGAGCCTGCGTGGTCATCGGAAAAGCCTTGGCCGATCCAGATTGAATCTATGCTGAACGAGCAAGCTTGACGACAACCTGTGTTAGTCGATCACTTCTTCTGTCTTGGTCAGAATGGCTGTAGATCTCTCTCGACTGGTTTCAGGACTTGCTCGGCATCGGCCAAGACTGTCATCCAATGCGGAGAGACCGGCTCATTTCAAGCCCGTATCCCCGCACCTGGGCTTTTTGCGATACCGGGTGTTTACCAGCCTCGATCAGGATCAACTGAACGGGCGTGTTGCGTATCAGCCCAAACCGTTGCGGAGGATCTCCCACTCCGCAGGGCGCCCTGGTCGAGGCTGAGGCCATGCTCGACCGGGGTCACGAATACCGGGTTGGCCTGAGCATCGCCGATGTCATCTTTAAATAGCAGAATACTCTCCACGGTGGCAGGGGCCTCATCCCATCCGACGGTGCCTGCTCGGAGGACCCAGGACGTATCGCGTCGATTTCGCCGCTAACCCTGCCTCGAAGATACTCCAGATGCTTCAGTTCCTCAGCGGTGGCTGCCACCCGCTTTTGGAGGTGTTGCAGATTCTGGTATTCTTCTCGGAAGCGGTCCAATTGGGCAGCGACGTCGTCTCGATCAGCCCGGACTTCGTTTATCGCCTGGTTAAGCCGAGCAATCTCTTCCTGTGGGCTGGCGCTCGAGATAAAAAGGCGCAGCGCATAGAACCCGAAGAGAGCCTATCCCGCAAAGGCAACAGCAATTATCAGACGGTTCATCACCATACGCTCCGATACGAGCAAGCTCGTTGTAGCCGTTAGTGTTGGCTTATCAAGCATATGGCAGGAAGAGGTGAAGGGAGCGTTGCCTGTCCTTCGCTCGTGAAACGCCCCGGCCGAGTACTGACTTGGGCCTCGGCCAGGGCGTCCCTGCGGGAAAGAGGGCGACCCGCATGCGATCGGGGTGTTTCGCGTCACGATCGATCTGATGATCCTGAGCCCTCAACGTAAACAAGTCGTTACAGAGATTGGGCCTTGCCCAGCTTAGTCGTCCGCGGACTTCTTCCGATATGGTCCACGCGGGCACCGCGACAGCCGCATCCGATACGTCCGCTTGGGCTTCGCCTCCTTCTAGCCGGGAGCGAGCCTCGGCGACACCGTTCTTGAGCGAGAGCACGGCAAGCCGGACGATCATGTCGGCGCGGCTGATGCCGACCTCTCTGGCGAGGATGTTCACCAAGGACAGCTCCTGTGGCTAGCGAGATCGACAATCAGGCGTCGGCCGCCGCCGCGGCCAGCCATCGTAATCTTCTTCCGCGCTGCGATCCGCATCACCCTGGCGGTGGGGACGCCGAGTCAGCGCCTGACCTCGTCACATGAATAGCCGTCGGCGGCGAGCTTCTCGATCTCGGCCTCAAGCTTCTGGCGATCGGCCGGCGTCTCGACGCGCCAAGCGACGAGGGGCTCTGCAGGGAGCTTCCAGGAGGCGGAGCCGTCCATATCGCCTTGAAGCGGATGCGGTCTGAGGATACCCCCATTCCCCACGCTCGATCAGGACCTCGTGGCCGTGATGAACTAGTTCGGCCACGGAGGACGGGATCAGATAGCGCTCACCCAGCTGGGTTATGGTCCATTGAAAGCCGATGGTGTCATTGGACCAGGTACCAGTCGAGCGATCGAGGCCTTTCAGCGGGCCCGTAGGCTGCCGGTTACAAGCCGCCTCAATGCTGAAACACGTCGCGCTCTTCGCGCTCTCCGAAGTCATCACTGAACACTCCCCATGACTTACTCCCGCGAAACCACCGCCATCTCCGAGCTAACGGGCTATCCTGTGAACACCTAGTCTGAGGGGAATAGCGGCTCGAGACTGAATCCCGACCCGTTTTGGCCATGTCCAAAGAGGCTCGGGATTTGTCCTTCAATGATGGGAGGGCTTCCGACGGCAGGTTGATCGATAGGGATGTGGAGGCTACCGAGCAGATTAAGGCTATGATGGAGCGGCTACAGGCGGCGCACGCCCTAAGAGAGGGCCCGCTGTGTCGAATTCGGCTGAACCAACGGTCCAAGCGGTCGCACCCCAAATGACCGCGAGCGAAAGGGCTAAAATGGTCAATGAAACTTCGTATCGAGGACCTTCCATGGTGTGCTCGATCTCTCGTTGAAATAAATCAAGTCGTTCTCAGCACGCGCGGGGCCCGGCCTGGCGCCTGGCCGGCACCGCTACCGTGATCAGCCTTTTCCAGGGCCTCTGCTTGTGCTTCCAAATGGCGAGCACTTTTGAGGATTTGATCGCGGGCTTCGCTGAGCGTCAGCCGTGGGGCGACTTGGCGATGTCGTGCGAGATCTTTCTGGAACGTGATGGAACGTTGTCAAAGCCTCCACAGATTGTCGGGCCACAGTCCGGATCAAAGCGGGAGCATACACTACGAGCGGCCCGCCGTTGTGCACCGTTTCATATCCCATCCCGCTTTGACGCTTCCCATGAGCAATGGAAGAAGGTGCAAATCCAGTTCTGCGACTAGGTCTTTGGTCCTGGGTGCTTCGCCGGCCCGCAACTTTCCTGAAGTGCTCCGCAAGCTACGCGCTTGGTGTGTGCCGAGCCACCTTCCACCAGAAGAGTGAGCCACCGCTTGCTCCGTAGATCGCACCTAACAGAAGAGCACGCGTGGCGTTTTCAGCAAATGAGCGCTCGCTCATGACCCCATTCAGGAGAGCAACGATGGAAAAGCTTAAGAGCCCTCCTGCCAAGGCACCGGAGACGGAGAAGTAGCTCAAACTGTTAGTCCTGAGGATGTCAGCCAAGTGCCTTGTTAGAAGAAACAATGGCCATGTAACCAGGAAAGCGAAGACCCAGCTGTAAGCACCGAATAGGACAGCTGCGAAGACTATCCCGGCTAGCTCAACCAAAAACTCGACCCCGCTACGGGCAAAGCAAATGTCCCTGCCAAGATCGATGAGTGCTATAGCGGTAACCGCCAGCGCTGACCCTGTCACGGCCCAAGGATAGCCTGCCATCCGATGCATTTTAGACCTTCTCAACGCCGCGATCGCAGGAACAGCCTCATATCGGAAGGACAGGAGCAGGCGGCAGTTTCCCAACTTGTCAGAGACTCTAAAATGAGAAAACCCGCCCGGTCGGCCGGGTTACTAGCGTCACCGACAGATCAGATGACCCAAATGGCGGCCGCGCTGAGATCCACCTTGCCAATAACCGCAAACTTTATCGGCTGGTAAGCTGATCCAGTGCCATCCTGGTCGAAGTACAATGCGCCTTGCGCCTTGTTGTAGATGATCCGGTCCGAGGCATCATGGGCCTTCGACCCAACCCAAAACGCACCTTCCTTGAGCTCGCCGTGCTTGCCGATGTTCTTGAAGATGCTCGCCTTGAGGCTGATCCGATCTGCCCAAGGATTGAAGTCGGTGAGCGTGTCGACGTTTGTCTTCGCATCCAGCGTGGCGTCGAACAGAAAGGTGTCATACCCTTCACCGCTCGCCAGCCTGTCGTTGCCCGCTCCACCTGACAGCGTGTCGTTGCCTGTCTTGCCGGCCAGCACATCATTTCCGAGACCGCCAACAAGACGGTCGTCATTCCAGCTTCCGTAAAGCTTATCCCGCCCGTCACCCCCATAGAGAATGCCGTTCTCGTTGCCACCGTAGAGGATGTCGTCGCCGGCATCGCCGTACAGAACATCCTTGCCCGCGTCACCGTACAGAATGTCGTTCCCGTCTCCCCCACGAAGCTTATCGGCGCCATCGCCGCCACGTAGGACGTCATTTCCGGCATCGCCGTAGAGGACATCACTACCGCCACCACCCCACAACCGGTCGTTCCCGTCTCCTCCAAAGAGCCGATCGTTGCCGTCATAGCCGTAGATCGTATCGTTGCCGCCCTCGCCGTAGATAAAATCCAGGGAGTAGTCGCCCAGGACATAGTCAGAGTTCGGGGTTCCGTAGGCGGGGAGGATGAAAGTGGCCATGGCTGATGTCCGAGGAGGGGCTGGAGCGCCGTCGGTGGGGATCTGTCAGCCATATACCGGTGGGTTATCTCCGACCACAACATCTCTTAAGAGGCGTTGATCGAGGTGCGACAAACGGGAGCAGTTCATGGGTCTTTGCTGGGTCCCATTCCGCCTCGTGGGCTTCGTCGAGCAGGTTGACCATCTGCGTGGCCCGACCCGCGATACTTCTGCACGATCTGCCACCAGAGTACGGCGCGCATCTTTACGATTCCCGCATCGTGACGCCGATGGATTTCAGTGCCGGAATAAGATCTGGATGCCGGATGAGGTTCACCGCCGGCGTCGCCTCCAGCTTGATGCCGGCGGCGCGCTCATAGACGGCCACGCATTCAGTTGATGTCAGCCGCGACGAGTAGAGCAGACCATCGATGGCGAACGAGCTGTAGAGGGCTTCGCTGAGATTCTGGCCTTCCCGGTGCTCCTTGGCGCGCGCCGCGTCCGTGCTGACGCCAAGTCTCAGCATGCCGGTGGTGCGCAGGTCGATCACCACCAGTGGCGTCGGAGCCGTCACCTCGGCTATTGCCCATTCTTCGATCTCTGTCTGATCAAGAACCCGCTCCGTCGCGCCCTCGAAACGGTCCCTGACGATCGTTTCGGCAACGGCCGTTGCCACATCACGCGCGATGTAAACCAGCCGGAACGCCCTGCTGGGGCTGGAAAACCGAGTCTGCCCGAAGCCCATGCCAAGCGGAGCCGCCATATGGGCAATTGGCATCAGGCGCAGATAAGACTGCGGCCGGAACTCAAGCGCGAGTTCCGCGACGGTTTGCGGATTAAGCTTCAAGAGTCAGCCGAAGTCCCGACCTGCCGCCGCGAGAACCTCGTCAATCTTTCCTGCCTTGAGCCGGTCGAGGGGAGCCGCGCCGATGCTCGGTTTCGGCTGGATCAGCCATTGCCAGGCTGCACGCGGATTGCCGATGATCCGGGTCACCTCCGACATGCCCTTCACCGGACGGCCGTCCACGAACTGTGCCAAAGGGAAGACGTGCTTGCGCTCCCCCTTCAGCAGGCCGATGACCGCCCCACGCTTCTGCCAATCGTGCAGTGTCGATCGTTTCGTACCGAACGCCTTCTCGATCTCGGCGGGGCCGGCAACGGGACCGGCCCAATCCTCGATCCGCGCTGGCGTCGCATAGGCTGCCAGGCGCCGCAGCCCCTCGTCCAAGTCCAACAGGTTGCCGAGTCCAGTCCCCTTGCTGGTTTCCACCGGCCGCTCGATCTTCAGAACCGCCAAGGGGCGCTCGTCACTGGCAGCTATGTCTGCGACTACGGCTTCAAACGCTTCCGCTAGCTTGACCTCATGGGATACGATCTTCCGTTGTTGCTCAGCCGTGAGCCGCGCCGTCGCGACTGAAGCGGCGACCATGACCTTTCCCGTCGCCTCCAGCGCCGTCTCGGACAGTCCGGGATTGTGGCGAGCGAGTACCTTGAGAATATCGTTCATTGCAGCTGGCTTCACCGTAAGCGCGCCGCCATTACCCGATTTCGGGGCAGTCAGTGCCATGATCGTCTCCATGTCCCCTAGCAATGAAGATGGTGCGGATTGTCCGGAATGTCCAGTTTGTGTGGTTAGATCGGTGTTCGTCTCTTGCTCTAAACGTCGTTCCCTTCACCTACTACGACGGTGTCACAGCGCTCATTACTCCCCAGCGACAAAAGTTACCCCCTCAGAAATGAGACGGATCGCGCATTCTAAGCGTGGTCAGGATTACTGCTGAGGCACCCGCTCAGCCAAGGTGAGCGGCGCGTGGCGAACGCGTCACGACCGCGCCGGCCAACAGCTTGCCCGTTTGTCGCACCCTGGTTGCGCTGATGCTGCACTGCACCATCTGGCGGCAGACTAGCTATGTCGGTGGAGGTAGACCATTTGCTCGAGCGATTGGTGAAGTCCGTGCCGCTCAGGGCGGATGCTGTCGACATCGGCTTGGTCGCCACGGCCATGACCGCCGTCGCCACGGCTCTTCTCATCTGCAGCCAGTTGCCTTAGGCGGCCTATGGCGCTGAAGGCTGCGATGAAACAGACCAGCTTCCCCTTGGACTAACTCCGTCCCAGTCTGTGGGTGTTATGCTCGAAAAGCATAGCCGTATCCCGTCAAGCGCCGCTCCTCAGGGCCAAGCTGGACCCCTATATGCTGCAGGGCAGCAAGTGTGGCGCGGTTCGGTTTTGAGCCGCTGCTGCGCAGGAGGAGTTAATGTTCGTCATCTACATCTTGCCCAAGATCGGCACCCTAAGGCTCGATCGCCGGACTTTGAAGCAATTCCGATGAGCCATCGTTTTTAGCAGACCTGTCCAAGCAGCGCCCATGCCCGCACCCAAGAAGAAACCAGCTGGCGTCCGAACCTCGATTCGCTTCGATCCTCCCGCCCTGGACGAGGCAATCTTCGCCGCGCAGGGCCTGACCGATGTCATCGATGACCAGGCGGCGATCGCCGCGAGCCTGATGGGATTGCCTGAGGCGGACGTCAAAACCGCGATCCTGAAGGCCGCTCCTGCCAGATCCCAGATCTTTCGCCGCTCGCCTGTCCAGGTGCAGATTGCGTCGCGCCGGGCACCTGTCGTGGTCGAGCGCAGAGAGCCCCGCACGCTGATCCGCTGAAGGCTCCTTCTGATCGCGTTGATCTCGCTCCAGGAGCCTTTGCTCCAAACCTATTCAGGATGGAAAGAACGCTCGCCCGCGGTTCATTCCAACCGGGCCAGAGTTCGTCTCGGCCGCGGATGCCAAGGCCGGGTCAAGGCTTCCCCGCTACTTGCTGCTGAAAACTCTTGATTTCAGTGTTCGGGCTGTTCCTCAGAAAACGGACGGTCATCGACCGCGCGGACCCGCGGCAATTGCAGCATCACACCCAGACGATGAGCTTGCCGGCTCGGGCTGACGAACAGGGGCAGCGCGTGCGAACCCAAATGATCTTGCGTCTGCCCTGCGAGACATGACGTTGATCGCGCCGACATGACGGCTGTACGGCTCTCAGTCCGCGACTAAAGTCGAGATGGTGGATGATGAGGGTTGCGATAGAAGCGCCGCAACAAGTCTGAGACGACGGATAATAAAAAGCCGGGCTTGGAGCCCGGCGAAGTTAAGGTCCGACAAAGTCAAACCTTCCAGAGGGAACGGCCGAGACGACAGCGCCGGGAGGATAAGGGCGGTGCCGCGTTGAAATCAGCCGCTGCTGATATCGGCGGCATCGCGCTCCCTTGCAATGCAGTCTGCCTCATGAAGGGGCTGCGTTGAGAACATGGCTCGGGCAACAGATCTTTGAGGCCGCTCATCCCGTCAGAAGCATCTTATTCCTGTCGGTACGCCGCTGGCTTGTCCACAATCGAACCAGTCGATGCATCGGCTTGATCTCACCACGATGCGGGATGGAGACGCCGCTTCCAGCGCTCGCTGCGGGGCAATTGACCGGCGGCAGCCCGACGCTTGGTCAGCCGACGCTGATTTGATCGCAATGGGACTTTCATCGACGGTGCGATCAGCGCTGCGTGCGGTGTTGGCTCCGCGTCTGGCGCCGGCTCAGGGGCTTGCGCTGCTGCGACGGTGGCACGTGCCTTCGTCCTTGTTGTCCGTGCATGAGACTTCGCCCTCGGTCCCGAGACAGGCTGGGCGTCGTCAGGCGTCGGTGTTGTGCCCGTTCCAACAGGGGCAGCGGTGGCACACGGCAAGGCGGCCTCAGCGTCAATTGGCGTTTCGGCAGGTATGTCGTTCTCGGCTCCAGATACAGCAGGGCCCAAATCGAATTCCATCGGTTCGCGCGTGGTCTCCCCTGGTGAGAGCGTGAAGGGGACAGACTCGGCTGGCACCGATCGGCTCCACGTCGGCTCGACAATGCTCGGCAGAATGCGAGGCGCCGTGGTCGGCGCGGCAACCTCTGGCACGGCTTCATCCTGGAGGACCTGGGGGTCTCGGCCGCAGAAGGCACGGCGGCGCCAGGGAAGCTGCTGACGCTGGCCCTGGGTACGGGATTTCTTGATCTCAACCCAAAAGGAGGTTTGCTGACGCTTCATCTCGACAATGACTTTGGGCGGGGAACAACCTTGATATGGGGATGGGCCGGGCCAATCACAGGGACAGCTCGCCTTGCGGCGTCGGTCTGCCCTCTCCCCGCAAGCTCTCAACCTGTTCCGGGTCTAAGGTGACGCCTTGTTTGCCCGGCAAAAAAGAAGCGCCCCGTGCATGGCAGAGGCGCTTCCTTTCCAGGGAGGATCGGCCCCCAGCCGTTCCTTCAAGAACACAATCAGTATGCCTGATATCGATCGCTTTGGCAGTATCGCAGCAGGCACAGGCACGGTGAAAGATGCAGCCTCAGAAGGCTGCTAGCAGCAAACTCAGCCCGATCAGGGCGGCAAAGCTGAAGGCAAACCGCACCGCGGCCTGGGCAAAGGTTGGGGTGGCAGGCGCAAAGACAGGTGCTGCGACGTCGGTCGGCGGCATGCTCAACACTTTCGATGAATGCGGTGAGTTCTGGACAACGGGGCAGACGCTGCGGCGATCGATCCCGCCGCTCGGCCCGCGCTCTATGGCTGATTTCCGGGCTGCTGTCTGTCACCGGCCGGCAACAGGGTGGGTCTTGATGGGGCGTATCGGTTGGCCGTCGACAGCGGCATTGCCAGAGGCGTGGGATGGCCTACATCCACGGTGTGCTCACTCCCACGGCACACCAGCGCCTCGGGCAAGGTTTTCAGACAGCGCCTTGACCGGGGCGCTTCTCTGTCACGCGCCTTGCGAGGCGGTGTGCCGGTTGTTGGTCTTCACCGGCGGCTGGCCGAGCCATGCGCATAGCTCCTCCAGCGACGGGAAGTTGTGCTCGATGTCTTTGAAGGGTGTAGGCCTCTTGCTGTGCGGCAGATCCTCGAGCAACTCGGCCGTCCAGATGTAGGGCTGGCGCAGGCCGCTTCTGACTACGCTGGCGACGATTCTGTCGTCGAGGTAGAGATCATAGGCGCCCGGCGCCAGCTGGATCAGGTTGTAGTTCATCGGCCAAACTCGTTCGGTCAGTAAAATTCCAGACAGGCTCAGCGCCCCTGCGGCTGCAGCGAGCGGGCGAGGTCGCGGATCACGCTGTCCTCGATGGTAAGCCCCTCGACCTCCTGCTCGTCCTCGGTAT
>Ga0182742_1004337_pt1 | contig 12931 bp, 13 predicted proteins | sample eDN5th37CBELigMG_FD_128880 | JGI IMG/M metagenome (GOLD analysis project Ga0182742, IMG submission 128880) | Enriched Miracle-Growth compost microbial communities from Emeryville, California, USA - eDNA 5th pass 37_C BE-Lig MG (version 2)... ... | reverse complement strand
CCGCCGCCGAGCGCCACCACCAGGCCGACCACCACGGCCAGCACGACCACGATGGCGCCCACGATCAGCGGCGTCCTGCCGCGGCCCCCGCCCTGCCCGCCCCCGGGCGCGGCTCCGCTGGGCGGGTAGGGCGGGGCCGGCGGCGGCGGCCCCTGCGGCGGTGGTCCCTGCGGCGGTGGTCCCTGCGGCGGTGGTGGTCCCTGTGGCGGCGTCGCACCGCCGGGAGGAGGCGGTGGCGGGGGAGGCAGGCTGCTGCCACCCGGCGGGGGCGGCACGGCGTCACTCACGGGGTTCCCTCCTGTCGGACCGGCCCGGGAACGGTACCGGCCCTCCGCACCACGTGCCGGGACCGCGGAGACCCGCGCGGCCAGGGATGCCGGAGCCGAGGCCTCGTCTCAGCTGGCGACGGGGCTGCCGTGGTGGCCGACCATGCGCCAGCTGCCCTCCTCGTCACGGGTGAAGAGATTGACGGCGGCCACGGTGCCGCCGGTCCCGGTCCCGCCGCCGAGGATGTTCTCGTCGCAGGTCACCCAGGCGGCGTCGCCCTGCACGGCCGCGTTGGGACCGGTGACGATGAACTGCAGCGGCGCGCCCTGGGTGAAGAGGGCGACCCACGACGCCGACACCGCCGCCCAGCCGTGGAGCGTGCCCCACCCCGGATGGGTGCAGAACACGCGGCTCGAGTGCTCCCACAGGTTCGACATCGCATCGAAGTCGCGGGCTTCGAAGGCGTCGTAGAACGCCTGGTTGGCCGCGAGGACCAGGCGCTCGGCCGACTCCCGGTCCTCGGGTGGCAGCGTCACGAGGCGCGCAGGCTACCGGCCGCGCCGCCCTCGCATCGGGGCGGGCGGGGCGTGCGACGATCGGTCGATGCGACGGGTCGCCTCCACCGACGGCATCGAGCTGGGCGTGCACGACTTCGGCGGCCACGGCGTCGACCTGCTGCTCGCCCACGCCACCGGCTTCCACGGGCTCGTGTGGCGACCCCTGGTGGCGGCGCTGCGCGACGACCCCGACGCCCCTGCCGTCCACGCCTGGGCGGTGGACCTGCGCGGCCACGGCGCCTCGCCAGCGCCGGCCGACCACGCCTTCGCGTGGTCGGGCTTCGCCGACGACGTCCTCGCCGTCGTCGAGGGGCTCGGGCTGCACCGCCCGCTCGGGGTCGGGCACTCGAAGGGCGCGGCCGCGCTCCTGCTCGCCGAGCAGCGCCGGCCCGGCACCTTCCGGGGCCTGTACTGCTACGAGCCGGTGGTGGTGCCCGAGGCCGCGCGACGGGCGTCGGGGTCCAACGCGCTGGCGGCCGGGGCCCGCCGGCGGCGCGAGACGTTCGCGTCCCGCCAGGAGGCCTACGACAACTTCGCGGCCAAGCCGCCCCTCGACGCCCTCCACCCCGACGCCCTGGCCGCCTACGTGGAGCACGGCCTCCGCCCCGACGCCGGCGGGCGCCTGCGCCTCGCCTGCCCGCCCGAGCACGAGGCCCGGGTCTACGAGATGGCGGGCACGGCGGGCGCCTGGACCGGCCTGGCCGGGATCACCTGCCCGGTGGTGGTGGCCAGCGGCCCGCCCGACGAGGGCCCGGGGGGCTGGGCGGCGAGCATCGCCGCGGCGATTCCCGGCGCCCGCCACCACCGCTTCGACGCCCTCGGCCACTTCGGGCCCCTGCAGGACCCGGCCGCGGTAGCCGCCGACGTGGCGGCACTGCTCCGCGACGCCGGCCCGGACCCGGTCCGCGAACCCTGACACACCCCCGACGTACCATCGCCGCCATGGCGTTGCGGGTGCCCACGGGCCTGTCCCCCTCCAAGGTCGAGGCCTTCAAGTCGTGCCCGCTGGCCTTCCGCTTCTCCGCCATCGACAAGCTGCCAGAAGCGCCGTCGCCCGCCACCACCCGGGGCACGCTGGTGCACCGGGCCCTCGAGCTCCTCTACTGCCGGCCCGCTCCGGAGCGCACGCTCGAGGCGGCGCTGGCCGACCTGGCCACCGCGGCCGACGAGCTGGCCGACCACCCCGACGTCACCGGCCTGGGCCTCGACGAGGAGGGCATGGAGGCCTTCGTCGCCGGCGCCGCCACGCTGGTCGAGCGGTACTTCCTCCTCGAGGACCCCACGGCGGTGCGGCCCATCGGCATCGAGCTCCAGCTCGAGGCCGAGGTGGGCGGCATCCGGCTCCGGGGCATCATCGACCGGCTCGAGCTCGACGAAGGCGGCGGGCTGGTCGTCACCGACTACAAGACGGGTCGCACGCCCCACGAGCGCAACGAGCGGGGCCGTCTCGGCGGCGTGCACTTCTACGCCCGGCTGTGCGAGGCGGTCTTCGGTCGGCGGCCGTCGCGGGTCCAGCTGCTGTACCTGGCCGAGCCGGTGGCCATCACCGCCCACCCCTCCGACCAGTCCGCCCGCTTCCTCGACAAGCAGGTGGCCGCGCTCTGGACGGCCGTGGAGCGGGCCTGCCGCGACGACGACTTCCGGCCGAGGCCCGGGCGGCTGTGCGACTTCTGCGGCTACCGAGCCTTCTGCCCGGCCATGGGCGGCGACCTCGAAGCCGCCCGCGCCGCCGCCCTCGCGCTCGAGGCGGAGGAGGCCGGCCCATCGAGCCCCGGCGCACGGCCGGTCCCGCTCGCCGCCGTCCCCGGATGAGAGCCGGGCCGCTGGCGCCGGCCCTCCGCCGCTTCGACGCCGCCGGCGAGCGCGTGGCCGACCGGCTGCGCGGCCGGCCGGTGGCCGACCGGGTGATGTACGCCGCGTCGGAGCTGGGCGACTTCAGCCTGTGCTGGCACCTGCTGGGCGCGGCGCGCGGCCTGACCTCCGACCGCGCCGCCGCGGAGGCCGTCCGGCTCTCCGCCGTGCTGGGCATCGAGTCGCTGCTCGTGAACGTCGGCGTGAAGGGCCTGGTGCGCCGCACCCGGCCCGTGGTGCTCGAGGAGCGGCCCCACCGGCTCCGCCGGCCGCGCACCAGCAGCTTCCCGAGCGGGCACGCCAGCTCGGCGTTCTGCGCCGCCACGCTCCTGGCCGAGGGCCGGGCGCGGACCTGGCCGCTCTACTACGCGGCCGCCGCCGTGGTCGCCGGCAGCCGGGTGCACGTGCGCATCCACCACGCCTCCGACGTCGTCGCCGGCGCGCTCCTCGGCCTGGCCCTCGGCCGGGCCGCTCGGCGCGTGTGGCCGGCGCCGGGCCGGGAGGAATGACCACCGCCGGGACGGGGTTTCCCCTCCACGTGACTCGACACCTCGCCATCACCTGGGATTACCGCTGCCCGTTCGCCCGCAACGCCCACGAGCACGCCGTGGCGGCGCTGCGAGGCGGCGCCGACCTCGAGATCCGCTTCGTGCCCTTCTCGCTGGGGCAGGTGCACGTGACCGAGGGCGAGCCCAGCGTGTGGGACGAGCCGGCCAAGGACACCGGGCTGCTGGCCCTCCAGGCCGGCGTGGTCGTGCGGGACCGCTTCCCCGAGCGCTTCCTCGACGCCCACGAGGCCCTCTTCGCCGCCCGGCACGACCACGGCCGCCAGCTCCAGGAGGAGGCCGTGGTGCGCGAGGCCCTCGAGCAGGCCGGGGTCGACGCCGGCGCCGTCCTCGAGGAGATCGCCTCGGGGGCCACGCTCTCGCAGGTGCAGAAGGAGCACGAGGCGGTGGCCACCAGCCACCACGTGTGGGGCGTGCCGACGTTCATGGCCGGCGACGCCGCCGTCTTCGTCCGGGTCATGGACCGCCCGCAGGGCGACGCCACCCGGGGCACCGCCACGATCGAGCGGGTGTACGACCTGCTGACCGGGTGGCCCGAGCTCAACGAGTTCAAGCACACCACGATCAAGCGCTGACGGGCACCGCCCCGGCCGGGACCGCGCCGTCGCGCCCGCCTCGGGCGCACGGCGCGCCCGAGGCGCGGTCAGCTGTTGCTGACCGGCTCGCTGGGGACGATGAGCAGCGCTCGCACGTCGAGCAGGATGTCCGCGACCTCGTCCGTCGTCACGAGCTCGCGATGAGCCATGTGGCCGAGGCCACGGTCGATGATCGCCAGCGCTTCGGCGATCACGCCGTCGAGCTCACGGGTCTCGGTCATCCGTCCTCCTCGCTCCTGTCCGGGCCGGTGCCGTCGTCGCGCGGAACCACGCTGCGCTGAGCCCAACGCGCAGGGTACCGCTCCTGTCGAGGGCTGCCGAAGCACCGTACCGCCCGGCTGTGTCAGGGAGGTTCCCGCTGTGTTGCGTGTTCTACCGTCGCGGGCCGTGTCCCCCGCCCGGTGGCCTGCCCCCTCCCGCCGCCGGCGCGCCCTCGCCGGCCCCGCCTCGGCGGCCGTGATCGCGGTCGTCGCCGTGGTCGCCGTGCTCGCCCTGCTCGGCCTCGACGCGGCGCCGGCGGCCGCCAAGTCCTTCGAGCTCGAGCGCCTCGTGGTCGACGCCACCCTGGGCACCGACGGCGACCTCGAGGTGCGTGAGCAGGTCACCTATGACTTCGACGGCTCCTTCACCGCCGGCATCCGCAGCTTCCCGCCGGCCACGCGAGACCGGGTCACCGGCTTCCGGGCCAGCGAGGCGGGCCGGCCGCTGGCCGTCATCCCGCCACGCGACTCCATCAGCGGCGAGTGGGAGTGGGAGTTCGAGGCCGAGGACGAGGAGCGCACCTTCGAGCTGGCCTACGAGCTGCCCGGGATCGCCGCCGTCGGCCCCGACGTGGCCGAGCTCTACTGGAAGGTGGTCGAACCGGAAGGCCTGAGCATCGGCCGGGTGGAGGTGACCCTGCACCTGCCCACCGCGGAGGACGTCCGGGCGTGGGGCCACGGCCCGCCGTCGGGGCGGGTCAGCATCGAGGGCGACACCGTGCGCCTGTCCACCGGGCGGGTGGGCGACGGGTCGTTCGTGGAGGCCCGCGTCACCGTGCCGGCCACGGCCCTCGACGTGGCGCCGAGCGGCGAGCCGCGCCTCCCGAGGATCCTCGAGGAGGAGGCCGAGTGGGCCGCAGCCCGCCAGGCCGAGCTCGACCGGTCGACCTGGGCCAACCGCCTGAGCCCGGTGGCCGCCCTCGTCGCCGTGGTGGCCTTCCTGGTGGTGTGGTGGCGGTGGGGCAAGGAGCCCCGCCCGCCCGACGACATCGGGGACTACTGGCGCGAGCCGCTCACCGATCCGCCCGCGGTGGTGATGGCCACCCTGCGCTTCGGCACCATCCCCAACGGGGCCTTCTCGGCCACGCTCGTCGACCTGGCCCAACGCGGCTACCTCACCATCCGCGAGGAGCGCGTCGAGCGGTTCGGGCCGGACAAGGTGACGTACCACTTCCGACGGCTGAAGAGCTCCGCCGACCTGCCGAGCTGGGAACGCCGGCTCATGGACCGGCTCTTCGCCGGCGGCGACGAGACCACCATGGACGACCTGACCCGGTGGGCCCGGGAGCACCCGGGCACCGCCCAGGAGTTCTGGAAGGACTGGCAGGCCGCCCTCCGCAAGGACCTGCGCTCGCGGCAGTACGTCGAGCCCGTGCACCCCCTGCCCTACCTGCTGGTGGGCCTGGCCGCGTTGGCCGCCATCGGGGTGGGCGTCGCCGCCCTGGTCCTCGGCGGCGTGGTCGAGACCTTCAACGTGCTCGGCCTGGCCCCGATCCTCGTCGGCGTGGCCCTCCTCCCGGCCATGGTGGTGCTCCGGCGGCGCACGCCGCTCGGCGCCCGCAAGGCGGCCGAGGCCGAGGCGCTGGCCCGGTTCCTGAAGGACTTCTCCCGCCTCGACGAGGCGCCCGTGGCCAGCATGGTCGTCTGGGAGCGCTACCTGGTCGACGCCGTCGCCCTCGGCGTGGCGGAGGACCTCGTCCGCAACCTCGCCCTGCGGGTGCCCGAGGTGGCCACCAACCCGTCCTTCGCCACCTGGTACGTGGGCTCGCAGGTGCTGGCCGGCCATGGCGGCGGAGTCGCCTCGGGGCTGGCCGGCATCGGCTCGTTCGCCGTCGACGTGGGCCGCGGCGCCGCCGGGGCCTTCCGGCCGTCATCGTCCGGGTCGGGCGGCGGCTTCTCCGGCGGCGGCGGCGGTGGGAGCGGCGGGGGCAGCTTCGGCGCGCGCTGACCGCCCCCTCCGGACCGCGCCCGGTGGAGGAAGATGCCGCCGTGGACGTCGACGCCGTCAGCCTCCTCCTGGGGCTGCTCACGCTGGCCGCCTGGGCCGGGCTCCTGCTCACGCTGGCGCTCGTCCTGGGGGCCCGGGGCGGCTCGACCGCGGCTGGGGGCGCCCTGGAGGAGCTGCGGGCCGCTCTGGCCGCCCAGGGCCTGGCCCTCGCCCTCGTGGTCGCGGGGGTGGCCACGTCGGGCAGCCTCTACCTCTCGGAGGTGGCCAACTTCCCGCCGTGCGACCTGTGCTGGTACCAGCGCATCGCCATGTACCCGCTGGTCCCCCTGCTCGGCCTGGCTGTGCTGCGGCGCGACCGGGGCATCCGGCCCTACGCCCTGCTCCTCACCGGCCTGGGCGGAGCAGTCAGCACCTACCACGTGGCCCTGGAGCGGATCCCGGCCCTGGAGGGCTCGAGCGGCTGCGACCCGTCCAACCCCTGCACCATCCGATGGATCGAGGAGTTCGGCTTCCTCACCATCCCGTTGATGGCGCTCAGCGCGTTCGCCCTGATCGCGGCCATCCTGGTGCTCACGCCGGCCTCGTCGGCCGTCCACCGCGAACACCCCGAACCCGTCGTCCCCGAGGCCGAAGAGGTGGCATGACCCCCGCCAAGCGCCAGCCGTCCCCCCGCCGCCCCGCGGCCACGCGTGCCGCCCGACCGGGCGGAGCCGGCCGCCCCCGCCCGAACCGCCCCGGCGCCCGCTCCCGCACCCTGCCGATCGTGGCCGGCGTGGTGGGCCTGGTCGTGCTGCTGGCCATCGTGGCCGCGCTGGTGGCGGGCGGCGACGACGACAGCGACGACGGCGCGCTGTCCGTCGCGCCCGTCACCGTCGAGGGCGCCTCGCTCCCGAGGTACACGGGTCCGGGCGACGACCCGGCCGTCGGTGCGGCCGCGCCTCGCCTGGTCGGGGTCGACGTCACCGGCGCCGCCGCCGAGGCCGGGGGCGCCTCGGGCTCGCCCCAGCTCCTGGTGTTCGTGGCGCACTGGTGCCCGCACTGCCAGGCCGAGGTGCCCCGCATCGTGGAGTGGATGAGGGACGGGCAGGCCCCCGACGGCCTCGAGGTCACGGCGGTGGTCACCGGCACCGACTCGTCCCTGCCCAACTACCCGCCCTCCGAGTGGCTGGCCGACGAGGGCTGGGCGGGGGGCGTGGTGCTCGACGACGAGCGGTTCTCCGCCGGCGACGCCTACGGCCTGTCGGCCTACCCCTTCCTCGTGGCGGTGGCGCCCGACGGCTCGGTGACCGCCCGGGCGAGCGGGGAGCTGCCGCCGGACGAGCTGAGCGCCCTCGTCGCGGGGGCCGTGGCGGGCTGACCGCCGGGCCGTGGCGCGGGGGAAACCTTCTCCCCCGCCGGTATCCTGGCCAGCACCGACGGGGAGTAACCCCTACGACGTGGCCATCGTCAGGACGGCACGAACGCTCGAGGCCCACCGGCACCGCAGCGCACGGGCCCGGTGGCCGCGGCCCGCTCCGTGCCACCCGGCCGGACGGGCGGGTGAGACCGGCGGCGGACTAGCCGTCACGCCCCGGAGGTAGCACCCCGTCATGCGTCCCACGTTCAAGATCGGCAGGATCGCCGGCGTCCCCGTCGGGGTGCACTGGACCCTGCTGATCGTGGGCTTCCTGCTCAGCTCGATGCTGGCGCAGGTGGCCCTGCCCGAGTCGTTCCCCGGCCGGTCGTCGGGGGCGTACTGGGCGGCGGGCCTGATCGGCGCGGGGCTCTTCTTCGCCAGCGTCCTGGCCCACGAGACCAGCCACGCCCTGGTGGCCCGCCGGCGCGGCGTGGGCGTGCACGGCATCACGCTCTGGCTGCTGGGCGGGGTGGCCGAGCTCGAACGGCAGCCCTCCACCCCGTCCGACGAGCTGCGCATCTCGATCGCCGGCCCGGCCGCCAGCCTCGGCGTGGCCGCCCTGTTCGGCGTGCTGGCCGTCAGCTTCGACGTGGTCGGGGCCGACCTGCTGAGCAGCGTGATCGGCTGGCTGGCCGCCGTGAACCTGGTGCTGGCCCTGTTCAACCTGCTGCCGGCGGCGCCGCTCGACGGCGGCCGCATCCTCCACGCCGTGCTGTGGGCCCGCCACGGCGACCGCTGGCGGGCGACCCGCACCGCGGGGAAGGCCGGCGAGCTGGCCGGCTGGGCGCTCATCGGCCTCGGCGTGGTGGCCGTGCTCCAGGGCGTCGCAGGGCTGTGGACCGTGGTGCTCGGCTGGTTCATCCTCTCCAACGCCCGGGCCGAGGGCATGGCGGCGGTGAGCGAGCAGGCCCTCCAGGGGCTCTCGGTGCGCGACGTCATGAGCCCGGCCCCCGATCGGGTGCCCGACTACTGGAGCGTGGCCGAGCTCGTCGAGCGGCCGCCCGCCGGGCGCGGCGACCTGGTCGCCGTCGAGGGCTTCAGCGGCGACCTGCGGGGCCTGGTCCCGCTCCGCCCGCTGGTGCGCATCCCGGCGAGCCAGCGCAGCGAGGTGCGGCTGGTCGAGCTGGCCATCCCGTTCCACCAGTTCCACCCGGCCACCCCCGACGAGGACCTGCTGGCCGTGCTCACCCGCATCGGCGCCAGCGCGCAGCCGGTCACGGTGTGGGAGGACGGGCGCCTCGTGGGCCTCATCGCGGCTGAGGACGTGCGCCGGGCGGTGGCCCGGCGCGTCGGCTCCACCCCGCCCACCGCCCGCCCCCAGGCCGCCCTCGGCAGCTGACGGCCGCGCCCGCGTCGCCCACCTGCTCGATCAGCTGAGCTGCTCGGCCACCCAGCCGTCGATGAGGGCGCGCGCGATGGAGACGGGCGGCGGCACCACAGGGAGGTCGTCGGCCCGGTACCACTGGGCGTCCGCGATCTCGCTCGGGTCGGGCACGATCTCGCCGCCGGCCCACTCGGCCCGGAAGCCGATCATCAGCGAATGCGGGAACGGCCAGGGCTGGCTGCCCACGTAGCGCACGTCGGCGAGCTCCACCCCGACCTCCTCGCGCACCTCGCGTCGCACGGCCTCCTCGAGCGTCTCGCCCGGCTCCACGAAGCCCGCGAGGCAGGAGTACATCGGCCGCGGGAACGACGCACCCCGAGCCAGGAGCGCTTCGTCGCCCCGGGTGACGAGCGTGATGACCGCCGGCGCCAGGCGCGGGAAGGCGGCCAGCCCGCAGGCCGGGCAGCGCCGGGCCCGCTCCCCCGTGGCCGGCTCGGTGGGCGTGCCGCACTGGCCGCAGAAGCGGTGGGTGCGGTTCCACTCGAGCAGCTGCACGCCGCGCCCGGCCATGGCCCAGTCGCCGTCGGGCACCCGGCCGTGCAGCGCCATGAGCGGTCCGAAGCCGGCGCTGGCCAGGTCGAGGTCCTCCTCGCGCGCCGGTCCCGAACCGGCCGCCGGGAGCGGGTCGAGCTCGGCGCCCCACCAGGCCACGCCGTCGAGCAGCCCGAGGAACAGCGGCTCCGCCGCGTCGGCCCCCACCTCGTCGGGCGAGCGCAGCGCGACCTGGTTGCCCCGGACGCAGACCCAGCGCACCGGGCCGGTGTGGTCGTCGGGCGGGCGGAGCAACGGGACGAACGCAGCCACGCCGGCACGTTAGGCGGACGACCGCGGGCTCGCTCCCGGCGCGCTCAGCCGGCGACGGCCTCGGGCAGCACCTGGCGCAGCGTGAGCAGCGGCGCGAACAGGTCGCCGACCTCCTCGACGCGGGCCACGACGTCGGGCGCCTCGAAGCGGAGCTCGCGCCCGCCCTCGGCGGCCTCGGCCACCTCGTCCCACGACACCGGGGTCGAGACCGTCGGCCGTGGCCGGGCCCGCAACGAGTAGGGCGCGATGGTCGTCTTGTGCCGGCTGTTCTGGCTCCAGTCGACGAAGATCTTCCCCGGGCGCAGCTCGCGCTTCATGGCGGTGAGCACCAGGTCGGGGTGCGCACGCTCGAGCAGCTGCCCGATGGCCAGCGCGAACTGTGACGCCTCCTCGTGGGTGGCCGGCGTGTTGAGCGGGACGTAGAGCTGGAGCCCCTTCGATCCCGACGCCTTGGCCAGCACCTCCAGGCCGAGCTCGGCCAGCACGTCGCGGATGGCCAGGCCCACGACGGCGCACTCGCGCAGGGCCGCCGGCGGGCCGGGGTCGAGGTCGAACACCACGGCCCGGGGCGTCTCCAGGTCGGAGGCGCAGGCCATCGGCGCGTGCAGCTCCAGGGCGGCGAGGTTGGCCGCCCACACCAGCGCGGCGGTCTCCTCGATCACGCAGTAGGGCACCGTGTCGCCCTTCGTGCCGCCGCCGGGCTTGCCGCTCGACGGGCCGATGGCCGTCGGCACCCAGTCCGGCCGGTGGCCAGGGCAGCGCTTCTCGAAGAACGAGGGGCCGTCGACGCCGTCGGGGTAGCGCTTGAAGGTCAGCGCCCGCCCGGCGAGGTGCGGGACCATCACCGGCGCGATGCGGGCGTAGTAGTCGAGCACCTCTGCCTTGGTGAAGCCGGCCTCCGGGTAGAGGACCTTGTCGAGGTTGCTGAGGCGGAGGCGCCGGCCGGTCACCTCCACCTCGACGGCCTTGCTGGCTGCCACCGGCCCGGGTCGTCAGGCGCTCTTGCGCTTGCGGGCCGGCGCCGCCTTGGCCGCCCCGGCCGACGCCCCCGCCTTGCTCCGTCGACGGGTGCCACCGCGGGCCCCATCGCGGTCGGCGGCCTTGTCGTCGCCCGGCTCGCCCTCGCCGGTGTCGGCCGCCTCGTCGACGGCGCCGTCGGCGGCGGCCTCGGCCGCGGCGCTCGGATGGCGGCCCCGGGCGGCCTTGGCGTCCCGCACGCTGGCCTCCAGGGCGGCCATGAGGTCGACCACTCGAGCCGCGGCGGGCTCGGGTGCGGGCGCCGCGATCTCCTCGCCGGCGGCCTTGCGCTCGATCAGGTCCAGCACCCGCTCGCGGTACTCGTCGTGGTAGCGCTCCGGCTCGAAGGGCGCCGTGAGCGACTCGATGAGCTGGCGGGCCATGGTCAGCTCCCGCTCGGAGAGCTCGACCTCCTCGGCGGCCTGGAGGCCCTCGATGCTCGCCGGGTCGACCACCTCGTCGGCGTAGACCATCGTCGACAGCACCAGGTGCCCGTCGGCGACGCGGATGGCCGCCAGGTACTGCTTGGTGCGCATCACGAACCGGGCGATCCCGACCTTGCCCGACTCCTCCATGGCGCGGGTGAGCAGGGCGTAGGGCTTGGCCGCGCCCTTGTCGGGCGCCAGGTAGTACGGGCTGTCGTAGTAGATGGGGTCGATCTCCGCGAGGTCGACGAAGTCCTCGAGGTCGATGGTGCGGGTGGCCGCGGGGTCGAGGGCGTCGAGCTCCTCGGGCTCCACCACCACGTAGCGGTCCTTGGAGATCTCGTAGCCCTTGACGATCTGGTCCTCGGGCACGTCACTGCCGTCGGCCGCCGAGGTCTTCTTCATGCGGATGCGAGCACCCGTGCGAGCGTCGAGCTGGTTGAACGAGACCGACTTGCGAGCCACCGCGTTGTAGAGCTTCACGGGGATGCTCACCAGGCCGAAGCTGATCGTCCCGCTCCAGATGGGGCGCGCCATGGGGGAAAGTCTCCCCCCTCGGGGCCCAGCTTGCACACCACCCTGAGGATGAGCCGCCGCGGCCCTCCGTGGCCGCGGCCGGCGCTCAGCCTCCCTGCGCGTCCCGAGCGGCCTGCTCGGCCCGCCGGGTCAGGTCCTCGATGAAGCCCTGCGGGTCGTCGGAGAGGCCCTGCAGCAGCTCGCGCAGGCCGTCCTCGTCGAAGCCCCGCAGGCCGTCGACGAGCAGGCCGAGCAAGCTCCGCGTCGGGCTCACGTACCAGTCGCCGTCGACCTCCACCGCCCGCAGGCCCGAGCGGGTGTCGCCCCGCATGAGGCCGCCGAGGCCCAGCTGGCCGAGCACGGCCTCGCCCTCGTCCGCGCAGCTGCGCTGCTCGGGCTGGCCCGGCAGGGTGATGGTGGTGCACTCGCCGTCGTAGGCGAGGCGCAGCGTCTCGCCCTCGGCGCTCAGGCTGACCGACAGCGCGGTGATCTCGACGAGGGTGGCCCCGCCGTCGCCGCTGGTCTCGAGCTGGAGGTCCTCCACCGTGGCCGTGAAGGGCACGTCGCGGACGGCGTCCTGCACCTGCGGCAGGAACAGCGGCGCGTAGTCGTGGAGGGCGGCCATCTCGTCGGGAGGGGTGAGGGCGATCAGCCGCTCCACGTCGAGGGCCACGGCCGCCTCGAAGAAGGCCCGCACGGCGTCCTCGGCGGAGTCGGCGCCCTCCGCGGCCACGCCCTGGCCAAGGGCCGGCGGCTGGAGGCCGGCTTCCTGCCGGGCGTTCTCGGCGATGGCGTAGAAGAAGCTCACGTACCACTCGCCGTCGCGGCGCACGGCGGTGAGGCGCAGCGGATCGTCGTCGGCGTCGATGGGCTCCGAGGCCTGGTCCGTGCCGCGCGGGGGGTTGTCGGCCAGCAGGGTGTCGAGGAGCGTGTCGCCGAGCGGCAGCTCTGACAGGTCGTAGGAGCCGCTGGCGGTGCCGCCGGTGAGCGCCACGGTGGCGAGGTCGTCGGACACCTGCTCGACCTCGAAGGTAAGGTCCTCCAGCTCGAGGTCGATGCCCTGCACCGACTCCAGGTCGGCGTCGTCCGACAGCACGCCCAGCCGGCGCAGCTCGTCGACGAGGTCCACGGCGCTGTCGGCGAGGGCCTCGCGCTCGCCGGGCGGGAGCGTGGCCAGCACGCCGAGCACGTCCTCGTCGTCGACCGCGTCGAAGAAGGCCGCCACGGCATCCTCCGGGGAGCTGGCCCCCTCGTCGTCGCTGCCGGACAGGGCGACGGCGGCCACCACGCCGCCGATCACCAGCACGGCCACCGCTACCAGGCCGGCGATGAGGCGGGCCGGGT
>Ga0182742_1004335_pt1 | contig 12933 bp, 8 predicted proteins | sample eDN5th37CBELigMG_FD_128880 | JGI IMG/M metagenome (GOLD analysis project Ga0182742, IMG submission 128880) | Enriched Miracle-Growth compost microbial communities from Emeryville, California, USA - eDNA 5th pass 37_C BE-Lig MG (version 2)... ... | reverse complement strand
CTCGATCGAGCCCGCGGACACGTAGCGGTCGAAGCTGTCGTCGGCGAACGGCAGCGCCTCGGCGTCGCCGAGCACCCGCGCGCAGGCCGCGAGCGCCGGCTTGGAGCGCGACCGCGCCAGCTGGTGCGGCGACTGGTCGAGCATCGTCACCGCGGCCGCGTCCACGCGCGCCACGACGCCCTCGGTGGTGAAGCCCGTCCCGGCCCCCGCGTCGAGCACGGTCTGGCCGGGCTGCAGGTCCGCCTCCTCGAGCGCCAGATCGCGCATCGCGGGCGTCCAGAACAGCGGGTTCACCCAGCGGTCGTACCCGAGCGAGAGGAAGCGGTAGAACCAGTACGCCTCGCGCTTGTGCTGGATCAGGCGCATGGCTTGGGCACGATACGGGTGTGGACGACTGGTTGCCTGAGTACAGCGTGCGGACCTACCACCGGCGCGCCGCGCGCGTGCCCCGCGAAGCCCTGTGGGCCGAGGCCCAGCGCATCCGGCTGGCTGATACGCGCCGCCTCGGCCGATTGGTGAGCTGGCGCATTCCCGGGGTACACCCCGAGCAGACCTACCACGAGCTCTTCCACGGCTACCCGTTCACCGTGCTCGACGAGGGGCCGGGCCGGCTCGTCTCCGGCCTGTGCGGGCGGATCTGGACGCTGGCGCGCGACTATCCGCGGCTGGACACGCCCGAGGCGTTCGCGGGCTGGGACCAGCGCGGCACGGTGCGGGTGGCGTTCTCGCACTGGGTGACCGACCACGCCGACGGCGCCGAGCTGCACTCCGAGGCGCGCGTCCACGCGGTCGACACGCAGGCGCGCCTGCGGCTGAAGGCGATCTGGACGCTGCTGGGCCCGTTCGAGCGGCTGGTGGGCGCGGAACCGCTCGAGTTGGCCGTGCGCCGGGCGCAGCAGGCTTAGACTGCCGACGCAATGGATGCCGGGCTGACTGATCCACGCCGGATCGACGCGGCCCGGCGCGTGCTGGCCGAGGCCGACGGGGAGGCGCTCGAGCGCCTGGCGGCGCTGGCGGCACGGCTGCTCGGCGCCACCTACGCGCAGATCGCGCTGGTCACGGACGAGGTCGCGCACGTGACCGCGATCGCGCCGCGCCAGCCGGCCGCCGAGGAGCTGATCCACCGCGTGCTCGACTTCGGCATGCCGATCGTGCTCTCGGACGCCCGCAGCGACGGCATCGGCGGCTTCGTCGGGATCCCGGTCGAGGTCGGCGGCGCGCGCGTCGGGGTGCTGTGCGTCTACGACCGCGAGCCCGGCAGCTGGACCGACCACGACGTCGAGATCCTCGAGGAGCTGGCCGCGACGGTCGCCGCCCAGCTCGACCGCTCCGTGCTGGCCGCCGAGCTCGAGGCCAGCACGGTCCGGCTCGACCTCGGCTTCGCCGCGGCCAAGATCGGCGGGTTCGACTGGAACCTGGTCACGGACGCCCTGCACTGGGACGACCGGCTGATGGAGCTGTTCGGCTACCGCGACGAGCCGTTCGTCCCGCACGTCGACTCCTTCCTCAAGCGCCTGCACCCGGACGACCGCGAGCGCACGCAGGCCGCGATCGACCGCGCGGTCCAGAGCTGCGGCGAGTACGCGGCCGACTACCGGATCGTCCGCCCGGACGGCTCGGTGCGCTGGGTGGCGGCGCGCGGGCGCGTGCTCGGCGACCCGCAGGGCCGGCCCGTGCGGATGCTCGGCGCGGCCTACGACGTCACCGACGTGCGCGGCGCCGCGGAGCGGCTCGGGCGCGTGCTGGAGACGATGAGCACGGCGTTCTTCACGCTCGACCGCGACTGGAAGTTCACCTACGCCAACGCCGAGGCCGAGCGCATCCTGGGCAGCGGCCGCGCCGAGCTCAAGTTGCGCAACAACGACGTCTACCGGCACGCGATGGAGACCGGCGAGCCGGCGAGCTTCGAGCACTACCACGCGCCGCTGGACGCCTACTACGACGTGCGCGTGATGCCCAACGAGGACGGGCTGAGCGTCTACTTCCACGACATCACCAACCGCGTCCGGGCCGAGCGGGCGCGCGAGGAGGCGCTCGCCCAGACGGGCGCGGCGACCGGGCGGCTGCAGATCCTCAGCGCGGCGGGCGCGCGGCTGGCGGGGACGCTCGACGTCGACGAGCTGCTGGCGATCTTCGGCGACGTGGTGACCAACGGGTTCGGCGAGGGCGTGATCATCGGCCGCAAGTTCGCGGGGGTGATCCGCGTCACGCACGTCACGCACGAGAACGCCGCGAGCCTGCTCGAGCGCATCAGCGGCGAGCCGCTCGAGGTCGAGCGCTTCGGCGTGCGCTCCGCGCGCGTGGCCGACATCTTCGGCGTGCTCGCGGACGACCCGCTGGGGGAGCGGCCGGCGCTCGCGCTGCCGCTGATGTCGCGCGGCCGCGTGCTGGGCGCGGCGGTCGTGATCGGGCCGATCGAGAACGCGCTCGACCGCCGCGTGCTGGTCGAGCTGGCGGCGCGCGCGGGCGTCGCGCTCGACAACGCGACGCTGTTCGGCGCCGAGCGCCGGCTGGCGCTGACGCTGCAGCGCTCGCTGCTGCCGACGGCGCTGCCCGAGCTGCCCGGGATCGAGCTCGCGGCGCGCTACCTGCCCTCGATCGGCGGGCGCGACGTCGGCGGCGACTTCTACATCGGCCACGAGCTCGAGGACGGCCGGCTGCTGCTGGTGATCGGCGACGTGATGGGGCACGGGCCGCAGGCGGCGGCGCGCATGGGCCAGCTGCGGGCGGTGCTGGCCGCCTACGCCTACGACGGCGACCCGCCCGAGCGCGTGCTCGCGCACGTCTCGGCGCGCGCGCCCGCGCTGCTTGACCTGCCGATGGCGACCGCGCTGGCCGCGATCTATGACCCGCCGCGCCGGCGCCTGAGCTTCGCGCTGGCCGGGCATCCGCCGCCGCTGATCGACGGCGCGTTCCCGGACGCGCGCCCGGGCCCGCCGCTCGGGACCGGCGTCAGCTCCTACGAGGGCCACGCCGTCGACGTCGAGTCGACCGTCGTCTTCTACACGGACGGCCTGATCGAGGACCGCGAGCGCCCGATCGACGAAGGCCTGGAGCTGCTGCGGCGCTCGCTGGAGGGCGTGCAGCTGGCGCCCGAGGAGCTGTGCGACCACCTGCTGCGCTCGCTCGCCCGCGAGGGCGGCGGCGAGGACGACATCGCGCTGCTGGTCATGCGGGCGGCGTAGCGCCGTCCTCGAGCGCCGCCGGGCCCTCGGAGGCCAGCCACAGCCGCCGGCCGCGGTGCACGCGGACCGCGATCCGCCCCCTCAGGTGATGCCGGGAGCGCAGCTCGAGCCGGCCGCGCGCCACCGGCACCGGCAGCTCGAGCGCGTCGCCGGACTCGCCGCTGACCTCGATCCGCCAGCGCGGCGATCTCGCCCGGATCCGCCATTCGCCGCCGCCGGCGCGCGTCACCGTGCGGGCGAACGGGGGCGAGAGGGCGACCAGGCCGTCGTCCGTCCAGGCGACGACCGCGGTCGGCGCGACGCCGTGGATGCGCCCGCCCGCGAACGCGACGTGCTCGCCCTGGCCCCACCACCAGTGGTCGGCGAACGCGGCGCCCCAGTTCTTCTCGGCGTACACGGAGGCGCCGTCGAGCGACCGCTCGCCGAAGCGGCCGCGCACGCGCGCCGACAGCAGGTGCGGCGCCCAGTATTGGCCGAGGCCCGGGATCAGCTGGGCGGGGCCGAGCGGGCCGAACGGCCGCCGCGGCCAGCCGCGCAGCCGGTCGAACTCCGCCTCGACCCTCACCCCGAGGTTGACATCGAGGGTTGTGGCGTCCGCGCGGAGGTACGGGGGTGCGTCGACGCCGAGGCCGTGCGGGTCGATGCTCGCGTGCTCGGCGATCGCGGTGTGGACCGTGCCGGGCTGGGAGGCGACCGTGACCATCGCCCACGTCCCGCGCGCGTCGCGGCAGACGCCCGCGATCGCGCAGCCGCTCCAGCCCGCGGTCGCGAAGCGCCAGTAGTAGCCCTCGAACGCGGTCCCGTGCGCTCGCCGCGGGTCGCCGAACGGCCCGTCGGCGCCGAAGCGCCTCAGCGTGAGATCTCGGCGTGCGTGACGGGGATGTTCCAGCGGTTCTCGGCGTCGGCCAGCGATTCGTCCTCACGGTAGTCGCGATCGCCCTCGGGGTGCGAGAAGATCACGATCCGGTCGGCCTGGAACGTGGCCAGGGCGTCGTCGATGGCCTGCGCGGGCTCGGACTCGCCGACCTGGCCGGCGGCGTCGATGCCTTCTTCTTCGAGCCGCTCGACCGTGTCGGTCTGGGCGGTGGTGGCCTCGGCGATCGCGTCGTCGGGGTCCGAGACCCAGAACGCGAGCTTGGACTGGTTGGTGGCGGGCGAGAGGACGAGCACCTCAGCGCCCTCGGCGTCCTCGCCGACGACGGAGCGCAGCAGCGCGGCGTCGATCGGCTCCGGGGTGACGACGAGCAGTCTCACGTTGAGTCCGCTACCCCGAACCCCGGCCTGGCCAACCGTCGGTTCACATCCGCCGGTCCATGCCGGACGATCCTGCGGGCATGGCCTTCGCCACCGCCGAGCCCCTTCGCCCCCCGCGCGCCGGCCGCGTCCGCAGCGCGCGCCTGGAGCTCGCCGACGGCGCCCGCACGATGGCCTACGCCGCCGCCTACGACCGCGACCGCACCGACCTGCGCGTCGCCGTCCTGCGCGGCCAGGCCCGGCTGGAGACCTGGTGCGCCGCCCGCGGCGTCCAGGAGGCGCTGGTCGGCGGCTTCTTCACGCGCCCGGACGGGCTGCCGCTGGGGGAGCTGCGCACGCGCGGCGTCACCCGCCGCCACGTCCCGTTCAGCGCGCCGTGGGGGGACACGCGCGCGTGCGTGCACGTGCGCGGCGGCGTGGCGGGGATCGCGCGCCGCGACGAGCTGCCCGCCGCGCCGCCCGGCGACCTGCTGCAGGCCGGGCCGCTGCTGGTCCGCGACGGCCGCGCCGTCTTCCGCCGCGAGGAGGACGCCGAGGGCTTCAGCGCGGGCGCCGCGCAGTTCGACTCCGACATCACCGACGGCCGCTACCCGCGGGCGGCGCTCGGCTTCACGGAGGAGCGGATCATCGCCGTGGCCTGCGACGGGCGCTCGCGCTGGGACGCGGGGCTGACGCTGGAGGAGCTGGCGGCGCTGATGGTGGCGCTGGGCTGCCGCGAGGCGCTCAACCTGGACGGCGGCGGCTCGACCACGCTGGTGTCCGGCGGGCGGTTGCGCAACCGCCCGCGCGGGGGCTGGGAGCAGCCCGAGCCGGGCGGCCGCCCCGTCTCGACCGCGCTGCTGTTTCTGCCGCGCTGAGCGGGTATGTTCAGGGCCTGCACTTTTCGCTCCGACACCGAGCCCTGATGGGCCTGCTCTTCTACCCGCGCGGCGGGTCCGCGCACGTCGCGCGCAACCTCGCGACGGCGCTGCCCGACGCGGGCTGGGACGTGACGATCCTGAGCGGGTCGGTGACGCTCGACGGGCACCCCGGCGACGCGCGCGACTTCTACGGCGACGCCCTCGACGTGCGGCCGGTCGACATGACGCACGCGCTGCGCCAGCGCGACCCGATGGCCGCCGACCCGCCGCTGCACCCGTCCTACGAGGACCGCGAGGACGCGCCCGACCGCGTGTTCGCGAGCCTCGACGACGCCGAGACCGAGCACCAGGTGACGGCGTGGGCGCGGGCGCTGCAGTCCGTCGGCGCCGCCGACTACGACGTCCTGCACCTGCACCACCTGACGCCGCTCTACGAGGCGGCCGCGCGGGTCGCCCCGCACGTGCCGATCGTCGGGCACCTGCACGGCACCGAGCTGCTGATGCTCGAGGCGATCGAGGCCGACCCCGGGCGCTGGCCGTACGGCCCGCAGTGGGCGCACCGGCTGCGCCGCTGGGCGGCCCAGGCGCAGCGCCTGATCGTGCTGACCGAGACCGCGACCGAGCGCGCCGAGCGGCTGCTGGGCATCGACCCCGAGCGCTGCGTGCAGGTCCCCAACGGCTACAACCCCGAGCACTTCGGCCCGCGCCGGCTCGACCACGACCGGCTGTGGCGGCGGATGCTCAACGAGGCGCCGCGCGGGTGGGAGCCCGACGGCACGACCCTGCGCTACGAGCGCCTGGACGCCTTCGAGGGCGACTCGCCCGTGATCGTCTACGTCGGCCGCTTCACCGAGGTCAAGCGGATCCCGTTGCTGATCGAGGCCTACGAGCGCGCCCGCCCGGGCTTCCACGGCCGCGCGCCGCTGGTGATCGTCGGCGGCTTCCCCGGCGAGTGGGAGGGCGAGCACCCGTTCGACGCGATCCGCCGCACGGGCGCCAAGGACGTCTTCCTGGCGGGCTGGCACGCGCACGACGAGCTGGCGGACATCTTCGCCGCCGCCGACGTGCTGGTCCTGCCGAGCGTGCGCGAGCAGTTCGGCCAGGTGATCGTCGAGGCGATGGCCTGCGGCGTGCCCCCGATCGCGGTCGACGCGTTCGGCCCGGCCGACATTGTCGAGCATGGACAAACCGGCTGGCTGGTCGAGCCCGACGACGTCGACAGCCTCGCCAACGCGCTCGTGGAGGCCGTCAACCGCCCCGATGAGCGGCGCCGGCGCGGCGCCAACGCCGCCGCCGTCGCGCGTGAGCGCTACGCCTGGCCGGCCCTCGCCCGGCGCGTGGCGAGCGTCTACGAAGATGCCGCTGACGCAACTTTGTTGCGTGAAAATGCGGTTCTAAGCGGCTAGAAGCTGCGTCTGACGCAGCAGTTAGACGCCCGGGGGTTTGGCGCTGGCGGAACCCGCTGCTACCGTTTCCGCTCCCTTCCGAGCCCTCGGATGGGGCTTCGCGTCCCCCACCCGTCGCCCGCCTATGCCTGAACGTCCCGGTGGCCGCATCGGCCTCTACGACCCGTCCTACGAGCACGACGCCTGTGGTGTCGCCATGGTCGCCAAGCTCGACGGAAAGCCGTCGCACGAGACCGTTGAGCGCGCCATCGTGGCGCTCGAGAACCTCGAGCACCGAGGAGCGGCAGGAGCCGATCCGAACACCGGCGACGGCGCTGGAATCCTGCTCCAGCTGCCCGACGAGTTCCTGCGCGGAGTGCTCGACGAGGACCTCGGCCCGCCGGGAACCTACGGCGTGTGCATGTGCTTCCTGCCGCGCGACGAGGCCCGCCGCGCGGAGCTCGAGCAGCTGCTGGAGCAGACCGTCCGCGACGAGGGCCAGCGCGTCGTCGCCTGGCGCGACGTCCCGGTCGACAAGGACTACGTCGGCATCACGGCCAACCTCTACGCGCCGTACATCAAGCAGCTCGTCGTGGCCGCGTCCGACGAGCTCGCCGCCGACCAGGACGCCTTCGAGCGCAAGCTCTACGTGATCCGCCGCGTGGCCGAGATCGCCGCCGGCCCGGAGCTGGTGATCCCGAGCTTCTCCAGCCGCACGATCGTCTACAAGGGCATGCTCACCAGCCCGCAGCTGCTGGGCTACTACCCCGACCTGCAGGACAAGCGCACGAAGTCCGCGCTGGCGCTGGTGCACTCGCGCTTCTCCACGAACACGTTCCCGTCGTGGGAGCTGGCGCACCCGTACCGGATGATCGCCCACAACGGCGAGATCAACACGCTGCGCGGCAACGTCAACTGGATGCGGGCCCGCGAGTCCCAGCTCGCCTCCGAGCTCTTCGGCGACGACCTGCAGAAGGTGCTGCCGGTCGTGCGCCCCGGCGGCAGCGACTCCGCGACCTTCGACAACGTGCTCGAGCTGCTGGTGCTGGCCGGCCGCAGCCTGCCGCACGCGGTCATGATGATGATCCCGGAGGCCTACGAGGACCGCGACGACCTGCCCGAGGACCTCAAGGGCTTCTACGCGTTCCACTCGTGCCTGATGGAGCCGTGGGACGGCCCCGCGGCCGTGGCCTTCACCGACGGCCGCGTGATCGGCGCCACGCTCGACCGCAACGGGCTGCGCCCCGGCCGCTGGCTGGAGACCAAGGACGGCTGGGTCGTGCTCGGCTCGGAGTCCGGCGTGATGGACGAGGACCCGGCCAACGTCGAGCGCAAGGGCCGCCTGCAGCCGGGCAAGCTGTTCCTCGTCGACATCGAGCGCGGCGTGATCGTCGACGACTCCGAGGTCAAGCGCGAGGTCGCCTCGGCCAAGCCGTACAAGGAGTGGTTCGAGCAGGGCATCGTGCACCTGTCCGACCTGCCCGAGGGCCCGCCGCAGGAGAAGCCCAGCGAGCCGCTGCACCACCGCCAGCGCGCCTTCGGCTTCACGCAGGAGGACCTGCGCGTGCTGCTGGCGCCGACCGCGGCCAAGGCCGAGGAGCCGATCGGCTCGATGGGCAACGACGCCGCGCTGGCGGTGCTGTCCGACCACCAGCCGCCGCTGTTCAACTACTTCAAGCAGCTGTTCGCGCAGGTCACCAACCCGCCGATCGACCCGATCCGCGAGGCGATCGTGATGAGCGTGGGCACCGGTGTGGGCTCCGAGCGCAACCTGCTCTCGGAGTCGCCCGAGCACGCCCATCAGCTGTCGATGAAGACGCCGATCCTGTTCGACGAGGAGCTGCAGGCGCTGCGCCACGTGGACTCGTCGGTGTTCAAGGCGCACACGATCGACATCACGTGGCCGCTGGCCGAGGGCCCGGACGGGATGATCCCGGCGCTCGAGCGTGTGTGCGCCGAGGCCGACGCGGCGCTCGCCGACGGCGTCAACATCCTGATCCTGTCCGACCGGGCGGTCAGCCCGGAGCGGGTCGCGATCCCGTCGCTGCTGGCCGTCGCCGGCGTCCACCACCACCTGGTGCGCGAGGGCACGCGCCTGCAGACCGGGCTCGTGCTCGAGTCGGGCGAGCCGCGCGAGGTCCACCACTTCGCGACGCTGATCGGTTACGGCGCCAGCGCGATCAACCCGTACCTGATGTTCGAGTCGCTCGAGCAGCTCGTCGCCGAGGGCAAGATCCACGGCGTCGACGACTTCGAGACCGCGAAGTGGAACGTCGTCAAGGGCATCGCCAAGGGCCTGCTCAAGACGATCTCCAAGATGGGGATCTCGACGATCCAGTCCTACAACGGCGCGCAGATCTTCGAGGCCGTCGGCCTGGCGCCCGAGCTGATCGACCGCTACTTCGTCGGCACCGCGTCGCGGATCGGCGGCATCGACGCGAACATCCTCGCGATCGAGACGATCGAGCGCCACGCGCGCGGGTTCCAGCTCTCCACGGACGACCTGCTGCCGGTCGGCGGCGTCTACGCGTGGCGCCGCGACGGCGAGCACCACATGTGGAACCCGGAGACGATCGCGCTCCTGCAGCACTCCGTCCGCCACGGCGGGCAGCCGACCTACGACGAGTACTCCAAGCTCGTCAACGAGGACGCCGCGCGGCGCGCCACGCTGCGCGGGCTGCTCAAGTTCAAGGAGCTGCCCGAGGACCAGTGGCTGGACCTCGACGAGGTCGAGCCGGCGAGCGAGATCGTCAAGCGCTTCGCCACCGGCGCGATGTCGCTGGGCTCGCTCAGCCGCGAGTCGCACGAGACGCTGGCGATCGCGATGAACCGGATCGGCGGCAAGTCCAACACGGGCGAGGGCGGCGAGGACCCGGTGCGCTTCACGCCCGACCCGAACGGCGACCACCGCCGCTCGGCGATCAAGCAGGTCGCCTCGGGCCGCTTCGGGGTCAACATCAACTACCTCGTCAACGCCGACGAGCTGCAGATCAAGATGGCCCAGGGCGCCAAGCCCGGCGAGGGCGGCCAGCTGCCGGGCCACAAGGTGGACCGCTACATCGGCTCGATCCGCTTCACGACCCCGGGCGTGGGCCTGATCTCGCCGCCGCCGCACCACGACATCTACTCGATCGAGGACCTCAAGCAGCTGATCTACGACCTGCGCTGCTCGAACCCGGGCGCGCGGATCTCGGTCAAGCTCGTCTCCGAGGTCGGCGTCGGGACGGTCGCGGCGGGCGTGGCCAAGGCCAACGCCGACCACGTGCTGATCGCCGGCCACGACGGCGGCACGGGCGCGTCGCCGCTGAGCTCGATCCAGGCGGCCGGCGTGCCGTGGGAGATCGGCCTGGCCGAGACGCAGCAGACGCTGGTCCTCAACGACCTGCGCAGCCGCATCTGGGTGCAGACGGACGGCCAGCTCAAGACGGGCCGCGACGTCGTGATCGCCGCGCTGCTGGGCGCGGACGAGTGCGGCTTCAGCACCGCGCCGCTGATCGCCACGGGCTGCATCATGATGCGCGCCTGCCACCTGAACACGTGCCCGGTCGGGATCGCCACCCAGGACCCCGAGCTGCGCAAGCGCTTCAAGGGCACGCCCGAGCACGTGGTCAACTTCTTCTTCTACGTGGCCGAGGAGGCGCGCCAGATCATGCGCCGCATCGGCATCCGGTCCTACGAGGAGCTGGTCGGCCGCGTCGACCTGCTGGAGGCCGACGAGGCGATCTCGCACTGGAAGGCCCGCGGCGTGGACCTCACGCACATCCTGGCCCAGCCGCCCGTCGCCGAGGACGCGCCGCGCCGGCGCCTGCGCCCGCAGGACTCGCCGCTGCCCGGCGCGCTGGACTGGAAGCTGATCGAGGCCGCCAAGGACGCGATCGACCACCGGATGAAGGTCACGGGCGAGTTCGAGATCCGCAACGTCAACCGCACGGTCGGCGGCCTGCTCTCGAGCGCGGTGACCAAGGTGCACGGCGCCGCGGGGCTGCCGCCCGGGACGATCAAGTTCACGCTCAAGGGCTCGGCTGGGCAGTCGTTCGGCGCCTGGCTGGCGCCGGGCGTCGAGCTGTCGCTGATCGGCGACGCCAACGACTACACGGGCAAGGGCCTGTCCGGCGGCGTGCTGTCGGTGCGCCCGCCCGAATCCTCGCCGTTCAAGGCCGAGGAGAACGTGATCATCGGCAACACCGTGCTCTACGGCGCCACGAGCGGCCGCGCGTTCTTCCGCGGGCTCGCCGGCGAGCGTTTCGCGGTGCGCAACTCGGGCGCCTCGGCGGTGGTCGAGGGCGTCGGCGACCACGGCTGCGAGTACATGACCGGCGGCCGCGCCGTGATCCTCGGGCCGACGGGCCGCAACTTCGCGGCGGGCATGAGCGGCGGCATCGCCTACGTGCTCGACGAGGACGGCACGTTCGCGTCGCGCTGCAACATGGGGCTCGTCGGCTTCGACGAGATCTCCGAGGCCGACGCGATCGAGCTGCACGGCCTGATCGAGGAGCACGCGGAGCGCACGGGCTCGACCGTCGCCGAGCGGATCCTCGCCGACTGGGGCGAGTACCTGCCCAAGTTCGTCAAGGTGATGCCGCACGACTACAAGCGCGCCCTGGCCGAGCTCGAGCACGAGTTCGAGGAAGAGGCGGAGTCGACCGGCGGCGAAGGGTTCGTGACGACGGAGCGGAGCGTCTGATGGGCAAGCTCGGCGGCTTTCTCGAGATCAACCGGGTCGAGCAGCCCGAGCGCGACCCGGCCGAGCGCGTCGCGGACTACAAGGAGTTCGTCGGCACGCTCCCGGTCGAAGGCGTCCGCGAGCAGGGCGCCCGCTGCATGGAGTGCGGCGTGCCGTTCTGCCACAACGGCTGCCCGCTCGGCAACCTGATCCCGGACTGGAACGACCTCGTCTACCGCGACCGCTGGCGCGAGGCGATCGTCCAGCTGCACGCGACCAACAACTTCCCGGAGTTCACGGGCCGGCTGTGCCCGGCGCCGTGCGAGGCGGCGTGCGTGCTGGAGATCCGCGAGGGCGAGGCGGTCTCGATCAAGCAGATCGAGGTCTCGATCATCAACCGCGCGTGGGACGAGGGCTGGATCGTCCCGCAGCCGCCCAAGGTCGAGACGGGCCGGACGGTGGCGGTCATCGGCGCCGGCCCGGCGGGCCTGGCCGCGGCGCAGCAGCTGCGCCGCGCGGGGCACACGGTCACGGTCTACGAACGCGACGAGGCCGGCGGCGGGCTGATCCGCTTCGGCGTCCCGCACTTCAAGATCGAGAAGTGGGTCATCGAGCGCCGGCTCGAGCAGCTCAAGGCCGAGGGCGTGCAGTTCCGCTACGGCGTCGACGTCGGCACCGACATCTCCGCCGAGGAGCTGCGGGCCAAGCACGACGCGGTGATCATCGCCACGGGCTCGCGCGTCCCGCGCGACCTGCCCGTCCCGGGCCGCGAGCTCGACGGCGTGCACTTCGCGATGGAGTACCTCTACGACCGCGCGCGCGTGCTCGAGGGCAACCCGCCCGCGAACCCGATCACGGCCAAGGGCAAGCACGTGCTCGTGATCGGCGGCGGCGACACCGGCGCGGACTGCGTCGGGCACTCGCACCGCGAGGGCGCGGCGTCCGTGACCCAGATCGAGCTGCTCGGCGAGCCGCCCGCGCGGCGCCCGGACGACATCACGCCGTGGCCGCGCTGGCCGATGAAGCTGCGCACGTCCTACGCCCTGAAGGAGGGCGGGCAGCGCGACTTCGCGATCTCGACCACCCAGCTGTCCGGCAACGGCCGCGTGCAGCAGGTGCACTGGGTCCAGAACACGGGCAAGCCGCCGTTCGACGCGATCGAGGGCACCGAGGAGACCCGTCCCGCCGAGCTCGTGCTGCTGGCGATGGGCTTCCTGCACCCCGAGCAGCCGCTGCTCGAGGCGCTCGGCGTCGAAACCGACGCGCGCGGCAACGCCAAGGCGGGCGCCTACGCCACCTCGGCCGACGGCGTCTTCGCCGCCGGCGACGCCCGCCGCGGCCAGTCGCTGATCGTGTGGGCGATCAACGAGGGCCGCCAGTGCGCCCGCGTCGCCGACCGCTACCTGCGCAACCTCCCGCCGCGCGACCCGCGCGACGAGGAGTCCGCGGGCTCCTCCGAGCGCTTCGGCTCGCCCGACCTGGGCGCCGACCCGCCGCGCACCGCGTCGCTCGGCTGAGTATTCCGCCTCTCGGGTTTCGGGCGCCCTTCTCGGGCGCCCGAACTCACCAAACCTCGCCACTGTGAG
>Ga0182742_1004334_pt1 | contig 12934 bp, 11 predicted proteins | sample eDN5th37CBELigMG_FD_128880 | JGI IMG/M metagenome (GOLD analysis project Ga0182742, IMG submission 128880) | Enriched Miracle-Growth compost microbial communities from Emeryville, California, USA - eDNA 5th pass 37_C BE-Lig MG (version 2)... ... | reverse complement strand
CAGGGCCGGATCACAGGCAGGGGTCCACCATGGTATGGATCGGCATCCTCATTCTCATGCTGACATCCCTTGCCCTTCTGGGCGGCGGCCTTTTGCAGCGCGGGGGCGTCTACGGCTTTCCGTTCCTGGCCGCCGCCATGTTCCTCACCTTCGTCCTGCCGCAGATCCCGGGGCTTGTCGACGACCGCTTCATGCCGCAGGACGGCGCATTGACGCGCGCGGTCTTCTTCTCCTGGCTCTGCCTCGTCATGTGCGCGGTCGGCTGGGCGCTCGGACGGCATGCGGGGATCGGCTGGGATCACGCCTTCAGCGAGCAACGGCTGTTGATCTATGCGGCCATGCTGTCTCTGCTCGGTGCGTATTTCTTCCACAAATTCGGCCAGCTCGATGACGAAGAGCGCCTGCGCGGCTTCCTGACGGGAACTGCCGTCGCCTATCTCTTCTTCGCCAAGCCGCTCACCTATGGTCTTGCGATTGCGCTTTTGTGTTTCGCCCGCCGCCGCTCGCTTGCAGCGCTCTGGATCATTCTCTTCGACGGCGTCTTCTATTTCGACCGCATCGTGATCGCCGGGCGGCGGGGCGATGCCGCCGAACTGGCCTTGATGATCGCGCTCGCCCTGTGGTTTCACCGGCGATACGTCGTGCCGCGTTCCGTCGTCTGCCTCAGCCTCGTCTTCACCGTCATAGGCCTGCTCGGGGCAGGCGAGTACCGGGCGGCAACCTTCTACGGCGGCGGCTCGCCGGACTGGCGCGCGGTTCTCGATATCGATATCGCCGACAACTGGCACAAGCTCGTCAGTCAGGGCGGCCCCGAATTCAGGAATCTCGCCTTCTCCCTCTCCTATGTCTCGAAGAACAATGCCTATGATTATGGCGCGAACCATTGGAACACGCTGGTCAATTCCTATGTGCCCGCACAGATCATCGGCTCTGCCGCGAAAGACAGGCTCTATATCCACTCGCCTTCCCGCTACGCCATGGACTACGAGCCGGCACCGGGCACGACACCGACGGGGATGATGGACGCCTTCGCATCCTTCTCCTATTACGGTTGCCTGAAATTCGCCCTCGTGGGCGCGCTTCTGGCGGGGATCTATACCCGCGCGATGCATGGCAACACGGCCATGCAACTGCTCTACATGCTTTCCGTCATGCCGGCCATGCTGGTGGTGACGCATTTTACCAACGAAATCGCGATCGCCTGGGTGCATATCGCATTCTTCATGATACCCGGCCTGCTCTTCGCGCGTATTCCCGCAAGGAGGCCGCCTCACGAGGCGAGCCCGAGCAACCTTTCGACCTCTCCCACGATGCGCGTCTGATCGCTCATGTCGATCGAGCGTTGCCGGCCGCTCTGGCCGGTGTGATTGCCGCGCCCGCAGATTTGCGTCAGCACGGCGTTCGCAAGTTCGGTGATATCGTGGGTCGGCAGCAAGGTGCCATAGGCCGGATGGCTGATGATCTCTCCAAGGCCGCCATTCAGCACCGAGGCGACCACCGGCACGCCGTGGGACATCGCCTCCACCGGCGTGTTGCCCCAGGCATCCCAGTCAGAATTGAACAGCAATGTGTCCAGGCTCAGATAGAGGCTGTGCATGTCCTCGACCCATCCGAGCCAGATCACCCGGTCGGCGATCCCGAGGCTCTCGGAAAGAGCCTTCAGCCGGAATTCCTCCGGCCCGTCGCCCGCAATCACGAAGCGCGCCGCCGGCATCTCCGCCGATACCCTGGCCGCGACTTGCAGGAAAACATCGAAACGCTTGCGCGGGATGAGCCAGCCGGCATTGCCGACGAGCGGCACGCCGGCCGGCAGGCCAAGACGCGCGCGGGCAGCCTGCCTTTGCGCGTGCCCGGCCATATCAGGCGTCACAAGGGGATTGCGGACCGTGTGGCAGATGCCGGCGGCAAAAGGGGCGATCGCGACGGCTTCCGAGCGAATAAACTCCGATGGATAGCTGATGGCATCGAAGCGGGCCGAGGCGATCCGGTAAAAGACGTTCCATTGCCAGGCGGGCCGCACCCCATGATGAAAATGCATGGCGAGCAGACGCTTGCCCTTCGCCAGCCGCCCGAGCGCCAGCATCGCCAGCAGGTTGCTGCCGGTCATGATCAGCGCATCGGCGCGCTGCGCCCGCAGCACGCGCCGCAGATCGGGAAAACTGCGCCAGCCGAGCCTGCCCCGGTAGGAAAGTCCCAGCGCCGCGATCCCCTCGGCCTCCAGATAGGGCTGCAACCTGCCGAGCGGAGTGAGGGATACGACGCTGCAGCGATGACCGCGATGCTGCAAGCCCGACATCAGCCGGAACGAGGACTGCTCCATGCCGCCGAGTTCCGTACATTGCATGATGTTGACGATCTGCATCCCGGCCCCCGCGCGTGCCGCGCGGCCTTTCTGCATTCTCGAGGTTGAGCTTCCCATCCAGGGCGCACCCGCGCCGCACGTTCGCCGGAACGGGTCTAAAGTTGCGCGTAGACGATCTCCATCAGCTGGGCCGTCCCGTGGGTGCCCGTCTTCTGGTGGATCCTGTGTATATGCGCCTCGACCGTGCGAGGATGAATGCCGAGATGCTCGGCGATGATTTTCGCCGAATGTCCCTTCGTCAGCTTCATGAGGATCTCGTGTTGTCGTCGAGACAGGCCCGACAGAAGATCGTTGCTCGTCTGGGCTGAAACCATTCTCGACTGGTCAACGATGCAAAGGCATAGCGTGCTGCCGTTTATGTCGAAGAACGGGCCGATTTGCGATGGAATGGAGACCGTGTCGTTCGCGGTGTTTTCCAGCTCCTGCGCGATGGAGCGAAGGATTTCCGCGATTTTCCTCGCTCCATCCACGATGGAGACAGGATCGCTCCGGCTCAGCCTCCACGGATGCTGATAGTGCCCCATTGTCCCCTCCTGCGGGATCGTCGTCAGTAGACCAAGGCATTGCATGTAACGTGTCGGGCTGTCGTTCGTTCAGCAACCTTTTTAAAAACTTCGTCTAAATTGTGGTCGGGCCTTCGCTGCGGAACCTGCGGCAGAAACCGGACAGAACGGTCACGCCGCGAGGAACCAGCCATCATCGACGGCAGAGATCGCGATTCCTTCCAGAAGAACAGAACCGCCGCCGGAGAGTTCCAGCACCGCAAAACCGTCCGCATTCGCCGAGACGGTATAGGTCTGGCCGCCAAGATCGATATGGTCCCGTGCGGCATCGAAATCGAGGATGGTGTCTTTGCCTTCGTTCGCCCCGAAGACGAACGTGTCCATACCGGCCCCGCCGGAAAGCCGGTCGTTGCCAAGCCCGCCATTCAGCACGTCGTTGCCAGCACCGCCGAACAATATGTCGTTGCCCATATTGCCCATAAGCGCGTCATTGCCGTTGCCGCCGTAGAGGATATCGTTGCCGGCGCCACCGGAAAGGCTGTCGTTTCCTTCGCCGCCGCCAAGGATGTCGTTGCCGTTGGCGCCCTTCATCAGGTCGTTGCCGGCCCCGCCCCAGGCCCGGTCGTCACCGTCGCCACCATAGATGGAATCGTTGCCGGTGCCGCCGAAAAGGAAATCCGCTCCGAGGCCGCCATAGACCGCATCGGCGCCGTCCCCGCCGAAGATGGTATCGTTTCCTTCACCGCCGCGCAGTTCGTCATTGCCGCTGCCGCCGCCGATCAGGTCGTCGCCGAGGCCGCCGTACACCGTGTCGTCCGAGCCGCCGGCAAACAGGATGTCATTGCCGGCGCCGCCGTCGATAATGTCCTGGCCGGCCGTTCCGGGCAGGCGGTCGTCGCCGTCCGTTCCGGTAATCTTGATCGGGTCGGGTGTCGAAGGCGGATGATGGATGACCGGCGTCTCCCAGGAAAAGGTGAGCCGCACGAATTCGTTGGTCTCATATTCGGTGATATTGTCGACGCCCGGTCCCATCGTATAGGTGACGTCGAATTTCCCGTCGGCTATGATGGCGGCCCAGTCGGCTTCGGCAATCGAGAACGTCAGCGTCTTCGCTTCATATTCAAAGCTCTGGAACTTATCGCCAAGCGCATAGCCGTCGATGCTCACGCTGAACCATTCACCTGAATCCTCGGCCGTCTTGTCTCCGAAATCGCCGACGAATTTGAGCGTGACGGCGACATCGCCGGTAACGGTCTTGGGGACGTTTGCGATCGGATCGACGAACACCTTGTCGGCGGCACCGTCAGGATCGGCAAACCCCAAAATTTCACTTGTGACAACTGGCATTTTCGTCTCCCGTTACTTGAGGAAATTCAAGTATATTCAGAGGCGGGAGTGCTTTTCGGTCAATTGAACAAGGAGATACCCTGCACGGCTCTTTGAAGTACCATACCGCTATTGGTGGATAAGGCGGGGTATTGCGATAGCTCTCCTGGATGAAGCGGCGGGCAAGCCGGAGGAGGGCGCCTCGCGGATCCGTCCCGGCAGCGGAATCCCGCCGGAAATCCCGCAGAACACCCGCCCGACCGCGTGTTGCGGACTTCCGCTTCGCCCAAAGGTGGAAGCAGCCGCTTGAAACGGGGTAGAAGCGGTAGTTCTGCAAGCCGTTCGGGCAACTTTCCCGCGCGCCATCCCCCCTTTGCTCGAATGTTCAGCAAGCGGCGACTCTCGCTATCCTTGCCGTCAACCGAATATCCCGCCCCGTGGGCGCGGAGATATAGACAAGGGGGATCAGATGGTTTTCCTGCTGCTTGAGAGTTCAGCTACGCTCGCATTATGCGCTTTCCTTATAGTTTCCCTGCGCCGCCTTGCAGTACCTTTGCACTTGGTCGATCTTCCGGATCACCGGAAAACCCACGAGGGCGCCATCCCGCTCTGTGGCGGCATTGCCATTTTCCTTTCCTTTTCAAGTATTGTGCTTTTGACGGGCACGGCGATTCTCGGCCCCGGCTTCTGGCTGGCCATCTTTCTGATCCTATGCCTCGGCATTGCCGACGACCGTTTCGCGCTGCCGGCCCGCAATCGCTTCATCGCACAGGGCCTGATCGCATTCGTCCTGCTTTCCACGGAAGGGCTGGGCCAGATCTCGTTGGGCGACACGCTGCCGGCGGAAGTGCTCGGAGGCGCCGCGGGCCTCTTCATCCTCTCCGTCACCTTCGTGGTCGGACTGGTCAATGCCTGGAATATGATGGACGGCGTCGACGGGCTTGCGGGCGGCAGTGCCGTGGCGGCGCTGATCTGGATCGTGCTCCTGGCGCTTCATCTCGGCGAAAGCGAACTCGCCTTGCCGGTCACCCTGCTGATCGCGGCGATCGGCGGATTCCTGCTGTTCAACGCGCGCAGCCCCTGGTGCGCCCGGGCCTCCGTCTATCTCGGCGATGCGGGCAGCACCGCGCTCGGGGCGGTGATCGCCTATCTGATCCTTCGGCTGGCGGACGGTGCGCATGGCATTGCGTTCCAGACCCTCCTGTGGCTGGTGGTCGTGCCGGTTGTCGACACCTTGAGCCTGATGGTGCGTCGCATCCTGGATCACCGAAGCCCGATGTCGGCCGACAGGCGGCACCTCCATCATCTGTTGATCGATACCGGCCTTTCCCCGGCCGCAGCCAGCTATGCCATCGTCGTGGTATCGTTCCTGTGCGGCGGCATCGGCTATCTCGGAGCTGTCTCCGGCGTGCCGGCATCGGTCATGACGGTCGGCCTCTTCCTCTTCGCCGCCATCCATACGGCCTTCGTGCTCGCTGTCGAAGCGACGGCACGCCAACGCGTCGTCCGGCCTTCGGTCAACCTGAATCTGTGATCGGTGGGAACCATGTCGATTTCCGTGCTCATCATGACGTTGAACGAGGAAAGGAACCTTCCGGCCTGCCTGGCCTCGCTCGACTGGTGCGACGATATCGTGGTGCTCGATTCCTACAGCACGGACAGAACGGTGGAAATCGCGCGGGCCGCCGGCGCGCGCGTCTACCAGCGGGCACACGACACCGAATCCGGACAGCGGACCTATGGGCTGAAGGAAATCACCTACAAATATGCCTGGGTCTATACGCCGGATGCGGACGAAATCACGCCGCCCGACCTGCGGGACGAGATGCTGGCCATCGCGCGCGATCCGACCCGGCCGGAAACCTCCTTCCGCATCCGCTACAAGAACATGTTCATGGGCCGCTGGATCAAGCACAGCAGCCTCTATCCCACCTGGATCACGCGGCTCGTACGGCCCGATCGCGTCCGCTACGAGCGCGAGGCCCATTCGCGCTGCTTCTCCGACGGTCCGGAAGGACGCCTCAAGGCCCATTTCATCCATTACAGCTTCAACAAGGGCATGACCGCCTGGTACGAGAAGCACAACCGGTATTCCTCCTCGGAAGCGCGGGAAACGGTCACCAGCCTGCGCGAAAAGCGCGTTCCCTGGCGCAATATCCTCAGCCCGATCCCCGAGATACGCCGGCGCGCGCTGAAGGAAATGTCCATGCGCGTGCCTTTCCGGCCGGCCGCCCGCTTCGTCTACATGTATGTGCTGCGCGGCGGCTTTCTCGACGGACGGGAAGGCTATCACTATTGCCGGCTGCTTGCCGCCTACGAATACATGATCGTCATCAAGACCGAGGAATTGCGGCGGCGGGAAAGCGGCCTGCCGGTCTGACGAAAAAGCGGCAGGAGGACCGCCGATGAAATCGCGATACGACGACACCCGCTTCGATGCCGGCCGCGCATCGCCGCTGCTCGGAGGTCCGACCTTCGCCCTGCGTTTCCGTCTGATGCGGCTCGCCTGGCTCCTCGCCTGGCGTTGCCTCGCCGCCTGGACGCCCTCACCGTTTCATCCCTGGCGCAACCTACTGCTGCGGCTCTTCGGGGCAAGGCTGCATCCGACCGCCATCGTCCATGGCAGCACGTCCATCTGGTGGCCGGGCAATCTTACGATGGGGGCCAATGCCTCGATGGGCCCTGGCGTCATCTGTTACAATATCGCACCGGTGACGCTCGAAGCCTTCGCGATCGTCTCGCAGCGCGCGCATCTGTGCACTGGAACCCATGATATCCATCGGGCGGCGTTTCCCCTCGTGTCGCGGCCCATCCTCCTGCGCAGCCGCTGCTGGATTGCGGCGGAGGCCTTCGTCGGCCCCGGAACCGTCGTGGGGGAGGGGGCCGTGCTCGGCGCCAGGGGCGTTGCCGTCAGACCACTCGAACCATGGACCGTCCATACCGGAAATCCTGCCCGGCCGACCGGACTGCGCCGGCGTGACGGCGAAGGCGGAAATCCCTGACCCGGCTCAGGACGGATATGCGCGCGAAGCGGCCGGCGGCGCATAAGCCTCGTAGAGGCTGGCGGTCAGCCGCGCGATGCGGGGCCAGGTATAATTCTCGAACACCAGCCGGCGGCCGTTCCGGCCCATGGTCCTTGCCGCGTCCCGGTCCGAAAGGACCTCGATCATGCCCCGTGCGATCTCCGCCGGATCGAGCGAGACGACGGCGCCGGCCCCGGCAGCCGCCACTTCGGGGAAATGGCAGGCGTGGGTAATGACGACCGGCGTGCCGCAGGCCAGCGCCTCGGTGATGGCGATGCTGAACCCTTCCTGCCGGCTGGGCAGGCAGAAGCACGCTGCCGACACGAGCGCCTGCAGCTTCGTGCGGCCATAGAGCGGCCCCACCATGAGCACGCGCTTTTCCAATCCGAAGCGCCGGACGAGATCGCGGAAATCATCTTCCGCCCCGCCATCCGGCCCGGCGACGACGAGATCGACATCGGGACAATGCCGGGCGACGGTCTGGAAGCCGTGTGCCAGGAGATCCAGCCCCTTCTTGTAGTGCAACCGCGACAGAAAGAGCACGTAGCGCCGCCCGCGCGGCAGGGAGACCAAGGCCGAAAAGCATTCGGGCGAGGGAAGCTGCTCGAATTCCTCGACGAAGACGCCGTTGGGAATGATCTCCGCCGGCGCCCTGAGGCCGACCGGCTGCATCAGTTCCACCTCGTCCCGGTTGAGGGCGTGGATGAAAGCGGCATTGTCGAGCATCCTGCGGCAGCCGAGCGCAAGGGCGAGTTGCTTCTTCCATCGCTTCTGCGCAAGGCTCCAGCTATCGAGCATTCCGGCCGGGCAGACGCAATAGGGAAGGCCGATGCGCCTCGCGATGGTCGCGGCGCAGGAAAGGATCGGCTCCCACACGCCGTGCAGATGCAACTGATCGGCATCGGCGAGCACGTGCGACAGAAGCGGGCGGGCCTTGCGGCAAAGGATTTCCTCCAGTCGCCCCGGCGGCGGCAAAAGGTGCCAGCGTATCTGCTCGAAGCCGGGAATGGTCTCGCCGAGTGCGACGACCCGGGCGCAGGTCCCGTCATCGGCCTGGCTGACGACATGAACCGCATGGCCGAGTTCCGCCTGCGCGGCGGCAAGCCGCATCACCACGGCTTGCGGCCCTCCCTTGTCCGGATCCATCGATGTGATGACGTGCACGATCTTCATTGGGTTTGCCCGCGGTCCGGCCGCAGCCGGGAAAGCGCCTCGATCAACCGGCCGCCATATTTGTCGACGGTATGCTCGCGGGCGGCATGCCGGGCATTGGCGGACATGGCGATGCGGCGCTCCGCATTGTCCGCAAGCGCGCGGATGGCCTCGACGATCGCCTGGGGATCGCGCTCCGGCACGATGAAGCCCTCCACGCCGTCGCGCACGACGCTGCCGGTGGCATAGGTCGTGACGACCGGAAGGCCCGCGGCAAGCGCCTCGTAGACGACCGTGGCCGAGCCCTCGCAAAGGGACGGGAGCAGGAAGACATCCGCCCAGTCATATTCGGCGGCCATCTGCTGGCGCGGCACGATGCCGCGCAATTCGATCGCCCGGCCCATCCGGCGCCGCAGGGACGGCGGCAGCCGGTCGGGACCGGCCATGCGGATTTCGACCGCGGTTCCGAGGCGTTCGGCCGCCTGCAGCACATAGGGCGAGCCCTTGCGCAACCCGACCTCGCCGACCACGAGAACACGCAGCGGCCCGGCCGCGCGACCGGCGGCCCTGGGACGCTCACGGGCATCCACGCCATAGGGCACGACGACGCAACGATCCGCCGGTCCGCCTTCCGCCACGACATGATCGCGCACGAATCCGGATGGGCACAGGATGCAATCCGCCAGCGCCCATTCGGCACGCTCACGCGCGGCGAAGATATCGGCGAAGGGATTGCGCGCAGGCGGGCCCGCCCATTCGGGAAAGCGCCGCATCTCCTCCGCCATGATGGCTTCCACCACGGTACGCGGCGCGATCATCTGCTCGACGGCCGTCCACATGCCTTGTCGCTTCGCCGCCCGCATCTGCTCCAGCGCATCGCCGCTATAGGCGTAGAGTCCCGCCGCGCCGTGAAAACCGCGGCCGGCGACGAGCTGCGAGAAATGGCGACCTGCCCAGACGGCATGCGACGTCTCCTCCAGCGCGTTCCCGATCCGCAGCCGCCGGATCGCCGAGCGCACGCCAAACAGCGGGAAGTCGGTGATGAGCGCGGGCGGAACGCCGTTGGGCACGCGACCCGTGAGCCGTTTCAGCGCAGCCGGCAGGACGGACGGGGGCAGGGTGCGGATGAGGGCCGGCCAGCTCTTCGTGCCACAGATATCCGTGAAGAAATGGCCGAGCTGGCCTTCCTGCGCAAGGATGCGGGGCACGGCATAATGCATGCGAGCGCCGAGCTGGCTGACGACGATCGTCCCGGTCATGACGGCTCTTCCTCGAAGATGCCGGCCGGTGCGGAAAGGCGCGTGTCTTCCGCGACCGCGTGCAAGAGGCCGCGCCAGTTCGCCAGCGCCCGCTCATAGGCGTAGTCGGTTTCGAGCAGCGCTCTCGCCCTTGCTCCCATCGCGGCGACGGCCTCCGGCGCCGCGGCCAGTTCCCCGATCATGCGAGCAAGCCGGACGGCATCGCCGATGGCGATGTTCACGCCGCAGCGCTGGGCATCGACGACGGTCGCGACGCTGCCTTCAGGATCACCGATGAAGAGCGTCGGCCGGCCGGCGGCCAGGATGCCGTAGAACTTGCTCGGAATGATGCAGTGCTCCAGATGGGGAAGCAGCGAAACCACATGCAGATCGGGTACGCCGAGGCTCTCGGCGATCCGTTCAGCCGGCTGCAGCGGCTTGAACGCAACATTGGCGAGGCCGCGCTCCTGCGCGGCCGTCACAACCGAAGCCAGCTTGTGGCCCCCGCCGATCATGAGGAAGGCGATATCGTCCCGATCCTTCAGCAAGGTGGCGGCATCGATCAGCGTCTCAAACTCATGGGCGCGGCCGAAATTGCCGGAATAACCGACCACGAAGCGGCCGTCATAACCCCACGCGGCACGCAGGCGGTTCTCCGTCTGCGGTACCGGGTGGATCTCGGAGGCGTCCGACCAGTGATGCAGCACCTTGATGCGATCTTCCGGCACGCCGCGGCGGCGCAAATAGTCCGCCATCCGCTCCGTGGGGCATATCGCAAGGCGTGAACGGGAAAGGGACCGGTCCCGAAGAAAGGCGGCGAGACGGCCGAGAAGCGGTGCCTTGTCGAAGAGGCCGAGCTCGATCGCCGTTTCCGGGAAAAGATCCATGATCCACTCGACGACATGTCCCCCGCGCAGACGGGCAAAGAGCCCGCAGCCGAGCGCGATCAGCGGCGGGTCGGTGCAGACGACGACGATGTCGCCGCGCCGCACCGAACGCAGCAGCCAGAGAAAGGCCACGGCATGAAAGGAAAGATAGTCGGCGATCCTGCCGGGCAGGCGCTGGCGGCCGAAACGGGTCGTGGCGAGCCGGAAGATTTTCACGCCCGCAAAGGTCTCCCGGCCGGGCAACGGCTCGCCGGGCGCGTCATGGCGGGCGCGCCCGGCGACGACCGCGACCTCCTCGCCCTGGCGCGCCAGCCCGAAGGCGAGCGCGGAAACCATCCTGCTCGTTGCCGACTGATCAGGATGAAAATAACGATTGATGAAAATCACCCGCATGGACATGGCCCCGTATGAGTGTCGGGCACGATCCTGCCAGCCGCGGCGCGCGGGACAAGCTCTCCAAAGGCGCTAGGGAGCATTCCTACCCGTCATACGCCCTACGCCCTATGCAGGGCCTGTATAGACCTTAGGCGTGCATTCCCCCGGTTTCGCCTGATCGGAGGAGAAAGAGGCGGGGCCGGTTCCTCCAACGGTCACCTTGTGATCGCAGGTTCCCTCGCGGACTCTCCAGCACGACGCAGGAGCTGTCCGCTTCTTGCGGGATACATCTGCGAAAGCCCGGCCCATGAGCGAAAAGACAGCCTTGATCATCGGTGTCACCGGTCAGGACGGCTCCTATCTGACGGAGCTCCTGCTGGAAAAGGGCTATCTGGTTCACGGGCTCAAGCGCCGTTCATCGTCCTTCAACACGGCCAGGGTCGACCACCTCTATGTCGATCCTCGTACGCCCGATGTGCGCTTCCGCATGCATTTCGGCGACCTGACCGATGCGACCAACCTGTGCCGGGTCATTCAGGAGGTCCAGCCGGACGAGATCTACAATCTCGGTGCGCAGAGCCATGTCCAGGTGAGTTTCGAGACGCCCGAATATACGGCGAACACCGATGCGCTCGGCACGCTGCGTCTTTTGGAGGCGATGCGCATCCTCAAGCTTGGCGGCTCGTGCCGCTATTATCAGGCATCGACCTCGGAGCTTTTCGGGGGAATGGGCGAGACCGCGCAGCGAGAGGACACCCCCTTTCACCCGCGCAGTCCCTATGCCGCCGCCAAGCTCTATGCCTACTGGATGACGGTGAACTACCGCGAAGCCTATGGATTCCACGCCTCGAACGGCATCCTGTTCAACCATGAGAGCCCGCGGCGCGGCGAAACCTTCGTGACGCGCAAGATCACCCGGGCCGTCGCGGCGATCGAATGGGGCCTGCAGGACAGGCTCTACCTCGGCAATCTCGAGGCCAAACGGGACTGGGGCCACGCGCGCGACTATGTGGACGGCATGTGGCGGATTCTCCAGCAAGAGGAGGCGGATGACTATGTGCTTGCCACGGGAGAGGTCCACACGGTGCGCGAATTCGTCGAATCCGCCTTTGCCGCGGTGGGAAAGACGATCGAATGGGAGGGCCGCGGGGTCGACGAGGTGGGCTATGAGCGCCGGACCGGCCGGCGGCTCGTGGAAATCGACCCGCGATATTTCCGGCCGGCTGAAGTGGATTTCCTGCTCGGCGACCCGGGCAAGGCGCGGGCGCGGCTCGGCTGGAGCCCGACGGTCTCCTTCGGCGATCTCGTTTCGGAAATGGTGATGTCGGACATGAATGTCGTCATGAGGGAGAAGGGCCGCAATGATCTCCATGGATGAAAGGGCAGCCATTCCCTACGACCTGCGGGGAAAGCGCGTCTGGGTGGCAGGACATAGTGGAATGGTCGGCTCCGCGCTGGTACGCCGCCTGCAACGGGAGGATTGCGCGATCTTGACGGTGGCGCATTCCGAGGTCGACCTGACCTGCCAGGCCGACACCATGAACTGGATGGAGAAGGCGCGGCCCGAAGCGGTCTTCGTCGCGGCCGCACGGGTCGGGGGGATCGGCGCCAATGCCCGCTACCCGGCGGAATTCCTTCTCGACAACGTGCTCATCCTGGCGAATGTCATCAAGGCCGCCGCGAATGTCGGCGTGGAAAAGCTGATGTGCCTCGGCTCCAGCTGCATCTATCCCAAGCACGCCGAACAGCCCATTCGGGAAGACGCCATGCTGACCGGCAGTCTGGAGCCGACCAACGAGGCCTACGCGATCGCCAAGATCGCGGGGCTGAAACTCGCCGCCGCCTATGCGGAGGAATACGGCAACCGCTTCATATCCGTGATGCCCACCAATCTTTACGGTCGCAACGACAATTTCGATCTCGACCATTCCCATGTCATTCCCGCGCTCATCCGCAAGATGCACGACGCCAAGATCGGCCATCGTGACAGTGTCGTCGTCTGGGGTACCGGGACGCCAAGGCGCGAATTCCTGCATGTCGACGATCTCGCCGACGCCTGCGTCTTCCT
>Ga0182742_1004333_pt1 | contig 12935 bp, 13 predicted proteins | sample eDN5th37CBELigMG_FD_128880 | JGI IMG/M metagenome (GOLD analysis project Ga0182742, IMG submission 128880) | Enriched Miracle-Growth compost microbial communities from Emeryville, California, USA - eDNA 5th pass 37_C BE-Lig MG (version 2)... ... | reverse complement strand
TTTTGAAACATTAAAGAAACTAAATTTTACCGAATATGAAGCTAAAGCGTATGTGACCCTATTGAGAGAATCTCCATTAACTGGATATGCAGTAGCGAAAAATTCTGGTGTACCACGTTCAAGAATCTATGAAGTTCTAGATAGTCTCGCCCTACGAGGAGATATTCTGGTTAGTCCTGGAAACACCCCGCAGTATTCTCCTGTTCCTGCAAAGGAGTTAATTAAAAATCGCCGAAAGGAAGCAGAAGAGAATTTTGAACTGGCTGAAAAATCATTAGCGGAGCTCGAACGTTCTGCATATGACCGTGAAAATATCTGGAATATCATGGGACAAGGTGAAATACTCCATAAGGTCAAAGATTGTATAGTAGCTGCAAAAAAAAGAATTCTCTTAGAGGTTTGGAAAGAAGAATTTGAAGAATTGGAGTCTGAACTAAGACATGCTGCAAAAAGAGGAGTCAACGTAACGATTATTGCTTATGGGGAAATCACCTCTGATTTTGCTACTGTTTACCTTCATTATATGGGTCATGAAATTACAGAAGAGTATGGTGGACGATGGCTTGTTGTTAGTGCAGATGATTCAGAAGTAGTAGCAGGTATTGTCTCGTTGGGTAAAGATAGCCGTGCAGCATGGACAAGGCATGTAGGTTTAGTCATGCCAATTACAGAATTGATCATTCATGATTTGTATCTCATGGAAATTATGGAGAAACATAGAGAACTTTTAGAGGAAAGTTTTGGGAAAAATCTCATGAATTTACGCCGTAAATTTTCTATTCATCCAGATTTTAAAAAACATTATATAGAATAAATTTGTACTATTGTCTGTTTATGACAAGAACAGCATTGCTTCATAGCCAATAGACTGTTCCTCTTCAACTACATGTGTTTTTGTTCAAGAAGCACCATGAAAAAGCAGCCTATATAGAAGGTCGATTTATGACTTGTATATGAGGCTGTTTGTTTTTATTTGGCTATGTTAAAGTACTATGTTGATAAACCAGATTTTTGACTCATTCGTGTGAAAAGAACATTTCACACGCCTTTTATTTAAAGACATACACTCTCGCTTGAGTTAAGCGCTAGAAATGAGCTGTGAAAGTATGAAACTATCATTTACCAGGATGGGCGTGGATTCACACCATCTAGGTGACGTGAAAAGATTTGTTAAATCTTTTCAGCGCCATGCTTCATAAGCGGTTCAATTAGCAATGCAATGTACATTCTTACTTTCCCGACCAACATCCTAAAAAAAGGAACAGTTACACTCTATCTGTTAGGAATACCCTCCTTGATAAAATAAATACGTAAACAACCAATTGCTGTCATGTGCAGCAACAAAACAAGGAGGAGTTTGGGATGGAACTATCGAATAAAAAAAGCTGGAGAAATTATGTCTTTCCTTTCTTTGCATTAGTGTTTGCATTCGGAAGCTTTGTCATTTTACAAAGTGTGGATGAAGGGTTCATGCCATGGTTTCATGATCGTTATTTAGACGAAGAGTGGTTTCAGCCTTCTATGCTGTGGCATTACGGGGCACATGGGGTATTAGTTGGGATTTTATTCGGAGGAAGTTTAGTTTCTTTACTCTGGAAAGCTGAAGCCAAGCCTCTTGCCCTTCAATTTTATACAGTTGGGCATATGATTTTTATTTTTGTTGGGATTCTGACGTATGATCAAATGTTAACCATGCCATTTGTTCTGATTATGTTTACTGTAGTAAATCTTCTATTAATTCTGACATATATTCGTCCAAAACAACTGTTAAAGATGCATAAAGCAGAAACAGTAAATAAACCATTGTTAATCATCACGATTGCGGCAACACTGGTCCTTCTTCCTCAAATTTGGCACGGTTTATCACAACAATGGAATCAAGTGGGCGGAGAATTTCGTTGGGGTGAAATGGCAGTCATGTATATGGTATTACTCATCGCGGGATATGGGGCTGCACTTGGAAAAGACGGAGCGAAGGTTTTGAGTACATTAGCAGCCATCTCTTATCTTTATCTAGCCATCCTTTCCTTCTCCGTCCCTGATTTTCCTGGAAGCTGGGGCTATGTTGGTGGTGTCTTATCTCTATTAATGAGCGGCAACTTCGTCTACTTCGGCTTAATAAAAAAAGTAGAAAATTCAATTGAAAATAAAGTATCTGTTTCTTAAATAAGATATGAATGGGAGGGGTTTTGCGATGACTATTCTAAAATATAACCATTTGGAGGGGAATAGACTTGAGCGTCCTACCCCTCGTTTCCTCATCTATAAATATAGTATTTTATCCATCTGTTTGATTACCGCTTGTTTGTTTTTGTTCAGCATTTCTCCTCTCTTTCATGCAATCCAAACAAACTGTATTGAAGAGCGCTGTCATGAGGTAGGTGCCGTTCCCCCTGGACTTGCACAATTAGAAGCCATTGGCTGGAGCCAAACAACCTATGCAGCCTTTTACACGGGAATGTATAGTTTGTTTGCCTTGGTATTCTTTGGGGCAGCATTTCTTATATGGCTCAAAAAGCCGAATCATCGAATGAGCTTGTTTGCCATCCTAACACTATGTACCTTTGGCGTTTCTTTCCCGGCAACGACTAGTGTACTGGAAGGAAAGCATGTAGTAGTGGATTTTTTCATTCACATGACCTATGTTGCAAGTGTTATTGGCATTGTTATGTTCTTTTTTCTTTTTCCTAACGGGAAATTTGTTCCGAAATGGTCAGGTTGGATTGTGGCGTTTTTAGTGATTAGTAGATGCATAGAATTTATCATCCCATCCTTAGGTTGGTCACTGAATGACAACATTTGGACGGTTGGGTTATGGCTTGTGGTTTGGTTGACTACACAGCTTATCTCTCAAATTTATCGGTTTCGTAAAATTTCCAGCTGGGTAGAACGCCAGCAGACCAAATGGGTGGTCTATGGATTTGGGGTCGCAGCCATTGGATTCCTATCAATTGGTGTAATCCCTATTTTGATTGACGAACGCTATATTACCGAAGGGGGACCGATAAAATTTGCCTTAATGAATCTAGGAATCCATGCTGTATTTATGCTTCTGCCGATGACTATCACGATGGCTATTCTACGAAATCGATTATGGGATATTGATCTCATTTTAAAACGGACATTTATATATGGGGCTTTATCCTTATTTATTGTCGTGCTATACATTTTAGTCGTTTGGTACTTAGGATTATTTTTCCGGCAACAAGGAAGTCTTTTCTTTTCTCTCCTTGCGACTGCCATTGTTGCTGTTTCCTTTGGACCCATTAAAGAAAAGTTACAAAAGGCAGCAAACAGACATTTATTTGGGGAAATAGAAAACCCGTATAAGGCACTTGAACAATTAGTAAAGCATTATGAACAAACCATGGAGGCAAATGAGGCCCTGAAAATGGTTGCTCAAACGATAAAAGATTCGATGAAGCTGCCGTTTGTATCCATTACGGTTCATCATCAAAACGGTGAATGTTTTACAATTGAAACAGGGGTGGAGAAAGGCGAGAAGTTGACATATCCTGTTATCCATAAGGATGAAGAGTTAGCCCTATTAGTGATTTCCCCTAGGTATCCGCAGGAAACGTTTTCTCAAGCGGATCAAAATCTCCTGCAGCTCTTAATCCGTCAAGCAGGGGTTATTATAAAAAGCTTGAAACATGATTTAGAAATACGAATGCTGAATGAGAGTTTACAAGAATCACGGGAGCGACTTGTCATTGCCAGAGAGGAAGAACGACGAAGATTGCGGCGAAACCTCCACGATGATTTAGCCCCTAGACTTGCGGCACTTGCACTGAATGCAGGTACTGCTGAAGACTTGGTTAAAGAAAATCCTGACAAAGCTGTGGCAATGCTTTCAGATGTTCGAAAGGTCATTCGTACATCCGTGTCAGATATACGTCGACTTGTTCATGATCTCAGACCTCCTGCATTAGATGAGCTTGGGATTGTAGGGGCCATTAAGGAACGAATCAATGACATGAACCCAAAGAATATCGCCCATGAGCAAGGAATAGAGATTGAATTTCTTCCTGCCGAGCTTCCCGTCTTGCCTGCAGCTGTCGAGGTCGCTGCCTTTCGAATTGTAACAGAGGCACTCGTTAATGTTGTGAAACATTCCCAAGGGACGAAGTGTCAAATCATCCTCTATGTGAATGAACAGCAAGAAACACTTGAACTTGAAATTATTGATAATGGCATAGGAATACCCGTTTCGTCCGTCACATTAGCAAATGGAATTGGCTTACATTCCATGAAAGAGCGGGCATATGAACTAGGTGGAGAATGGAAAATGGAGCGACTGGAGAAGGGGACACGGATATGTGCCTCATTACCACTTACACATTATGAATGATAGGTTGTGAGAGAATGAAGAATTTGCGGATTTTAATTGTTGATGATCATCCCATGTTTTGTCACGGTGTTAAAACATTGCTTGAAAGCAAACAAGGATTTGAAGTCGTAGGTGAAGCAACAAATGGGGAAGAAGCTGTAGAACTTGCTAAAACGCTTCAGCCTGATGTGGTACTAATGGACATTAGAATGCCAGGATTAAATGGCATTGAAGCGACTCGTCAGATTACAAGTCTTCAATTAAATATAAATGTTTTAATCGTTACCATGTTTGAAGACGATGCATCCGTCTTTACAGCTATGAGAGTGGGAGCAAGGGGGTATATATTAAAAGATGCCGATCGGGATGAGATATTAAGAGCCATTCGAGCAATAGGTGAAGGTGAAGCCATTTTCAGCCCCGAAATCGCCTCAAGACTGATTGAGTATTTTTCAACCGCTAATCCTGCAACAAGGGAAGAGGCTTTTCCCGATTTGTCAGCCAGAGAGCGTGAAGTATTGTATATGATTGCCGATGGTGCAAATAATGCGAAGATTGCTGAAAGCTTAAACTTGAGTAAAAAGACGGTGGCTAACTATATAACGATTATTATGAATAAGCTGCAAGTTCAGGACCGGGAAGAAGCCATCCGGTTGGCCCGAGAGGCTAGGAGGTTGTGAAACAGAGGGACGGTTCTCGCGTTTCATTCATGGAGACTGTCCAAGACCCAAAGAAACGACCCGTATTTCAATTTATTAGGTTATTTTTACAAAAAGTGAACATAATTAGGAAAGTAAAATAATCAAAACGATTGGGGGGTGTTATGGTGTCCGAAATTGAAAATATTGATGTGAAAAAAATGTTTGAGGATCAAGTTCATGAACGTCATCATTTCAAGGTAAATATTAAAGGTGATGAATATGCTGGTATTTATCATAATGGAGAGGTTCAATGGTTTAATCCTCAACCAAGAAATACAATCGAAGATGAACATATTGATAACGTTGAATCATCCATACATGAATACTTGAACAATAACATTGAAGATTAAATGATGAATTCATTCTTTAAGGATACAAAAAAGTTTATTTTTTTCTATAGCCACATTTAATAATAAGGCTTTGTTAAATAATATTGTTGATTTTTGACTCATTTAAGCTGTATGGTCATTTCACACGAATGAGTCAAAAATCTGGCTTATCAACACAGTACTTTAACAAAGCCAATAATAAAAAAAGGAGAGAAATGATTAATAGTCGTTTCTCTCCTTTTTTTATTAGGGTAACTGCCTTTCTTTTCATCAGGGCTACAAGTTAGGCATCATTTTTCTTGCACCTAGGATCAGCCAGGTACAAAGGACAAATGGCATGGTTAAGACAGGGAGCCCATAGGGTAAAAGAAAGGAGCTAATTCCTGCTGCTATGGGTACGGTTAAACAAGCGGCGATTAAACCTGATAGGGGTGCATAACGATGATGTTCATGATTAAAAACCGCAGATACCGCAATAATGGTTAAAATCGCGTTATAACCATAAAGACCCAACGCGATTAAAGAATGTTCCCCTCCTAAAAAATAAGTAATGATGATGGCCGCTATATTCCCGATGACTGCATAAAACCCCAGCTTTATCGAAGCGAAAAAGACAGCAATAAAAACGATGATGCCTGAGATGGAGTTATCTAGAAAAAATACTTGTCCAATTCCATTGAGTATTCCGTTTAATAAATGGATATCTCCTGCAATATTTAATTCCCAATGTGTCAAATTTTGAGGCACTAATGTAGAACTCAACTGAATCCCTTTCAATTTGTAAGAAGACAGCAGAATAAACCATGTCAAGATTATGTAGGGAAATGTAAGAATGGGTATTTCTGTTTTTTTCATCAAATGATTCATAGTTACGGTAAAGACGGCAGCAATGGCTGATCCAGCCAATGCAATCATCCACATATAAGGACCATTTAAAAATAATACTAGTGCCATTCCTGTTAACACGGAATTATATCCAAGTAAACCTTGATTGATACTTTGTTCATCCGCCCCTCCAAATTTCGCCACTAATGTACCGATGCAGGCGGATAAAAGAGTCATAATCCCTAAATAGTAGGATTCAATGGTGATTGCTATAAGGATAAGAAGTCCTGTGAGTGCATTTTCAATCAAAATGACTTGAGAGATTCCTTTAAGCGACGCTGTTAGGAAAGTGACGAACTCTCCGTTCTTTAATGATGTTAGTAAAGTGTCAAACTCTCGATCTTTTAATGATGCTCGTTGGTCTGTTGCCATAATTAGCTCCTTTTCATCATTACTATAAATAACTTGATTTATTTATCATTCAAGGGGAATCTAGTACGTCTAGTTTGTTTAATTAAATATCAAACTATTTACATAAAATACATTCCCCATGTGGAGCTTCATTTATGATAAAAAAACGATGGGATTGCTGATTGCCATTGATTAGAAAAATTTGTATTTGGTCATGCTTTATAGGGTGAGATTATTTATTAAATGTATACAGAAATGTAGGAGGTTTTTCCATGCAATTATTACCACGTGAGATTGATAAGCTCATGATTGTGGTTGCCGCGGACCTTGCAAAACGACGAAAAGAAAGAGGCTTAAAATTAAACTATCCGGAAGCGGTTGCCATTATAACCTATGAAGTATTAGAAGGTGCTCGGGATGGAAAAACAGTTGCGGAATTGATGGAATACGGTACAACCATTTTGTCGCAAGAAGATGTGATGGATGGGATTCCGGAAATGCTTGATGATATTCAAGTAGAAGCAACCTTTCCTGATGGAACAAAATTAGTCACTGTACATAGTCCAATTAAATAAAAGTCGATAGGAGTTATGTAAATGGAACCGGGACAATTATTTTTAAAAGAGGAAGATATCATTTGTAATGCAGGAAGAACGGCTAATCAACTAACTGTAACTAATACAGGTGACCGTCCAGTTCAGGTAGGTTCACATTTTCATTTTTATGAAGTGAATGAGGCTCTTCAATTTAATCGAGAGGAAGCATTCGGAAAACGTCTGGACATTCCAGCGGGGGCTGCTGTTCGTTTCGAACCTGGCGATGAAAAAGAAATTGAACTGATTCCTTTCGCTGGGGAACGTCGTGTGTTTGGTTTTAATAATAAAGTGGATGGGCCATTAGAAAAGGAGGGTAAATAATGAGTTTCAGGATGTCAAGAAGACAATACGCTCAAATGTATGGTCCAACTACAGGAGATTCGATTCGTTTAGCAGATACAGACATCATCATTCAAGTAGAGAAGGACTACACATCATATGGTGATGAGGTTGTATTTGGCGGCGGTAAGGTGATTCGTGATGGAATGGGGCAGCATCCTTTAGTTACTAGAGGAGAAGGAATGGCAGATGTCGTCATTACAAATGCTGTTATCTTAGACTACACGGGTATTTATAAAGCAGACATTGGAATTCGCGACGGGAAAATTGCCGGAATTGGAAAGGCTGGAAACCCGTTAGTCATGGATAAAGTGGATATTGTCATTGGAGCAGGCACTGAAATTATTGCAGGTGAAGGGATGATTGTGACTGCCGGAGGAATTGACACCCATGTTCACTTTATTAATCCGGAACAGGTTAGAACAGCCTTAGCTTCAGGACTTACCACCTTAATTGGAGGAGGAACAGGTCCTGCGGCAGGTTCAAAAGCAACAACCGTCACTCCAGGTGAATGGCATATGCATCGAATGCTTGAAGCTGCCGAAGGATTGCCTATTAACGTTGGATTTACAGGAAAAGGACAAGCTGCTTCTAAAGAACCTCTTGCAGAGCAAGTTCGTGCTGGTGCCATTGGATTGAAAGTTCATGAAGATTGGGGAGCTACCCCTTCAGCCCTTGACCATGCATTAAATGTGGCGGAAGAGTATGATGTACAGGTTGCCCTTCATGCAGATACCTTAAATGAATCCGGGTTTGTGGAAAATACACTGGCAGCACTTAAAGACCGTGTCATTCACATGTATCATACGGAGGGTGCAGGCGGCGGTCATGCTCCAGATTTAATTAAATCCGCAGGTTTTATGAATGTTCTGCCATCTTCTACTAATCCGACTTTACCCTATACGATTAATACAATCGATGAGCATTTAGATATGCTAATGGTGTGTCACCACTTAAATCCGTCTATTCCTGAAGACCTAGCTTTTGCTGATTCGCGGATTAGACGTGAAACCATTGCTGCTGAGGATATTCTTCAAGATATGGGTGTATTCAGTATGGTAAGCTCGGATGCACAAGCCATGGGCCGGATTGGCGAAGTGATTATACGTACATGGCAAACGGCAGACAAAATGAAAAAACAAAGAGGTACGATGCAGGGAGATCAGGAACTAGCTGATAATAACCGAGCCAAGCGTTATGTTGCCAAATATACGATTAATCCTGCTATCACTCATGGTATTTCTGAATACGTTGGATCGATTGAAGTAGGGAAAATTGCCGATCTAGTGATCTGGAATCCAGCCTTTTTCGGTGTAAAACCTGAAATGGTAATTAAAAGCGGCTTTGTTGTAGAAGCTTTAATGGGAGATGCGAATGCATCGATTCCAACACCGCAGCCTGTCATTTCTCGTCCAATGTATGGACAGTTTGGAAAAGCTCTATCCAGTACAAATATTACTTTTATTTCTCAAGCTGCTTTTGACAACAACGTACATGAAAAGCTTGGTTTGCAAAAATTGATTCTTCCGGTTCGCGGCATTCGGAAATTAACGAAAAAAGATATGAAACTGAATTCCGAAACCCCTGAAATAACGGTTGACCCGCAAACCTATGAGGTAAAAGTAAACGGAGAATTAATTACATGTGAACCAGTTGACTGGGTACCAATGGGACAGCGATATTTCTTATTCTGAGGTGAAAAAATGATAGTTGAACAAATCATAGCAAATATGGAAGAAATGGAAAAAGAAGAAATTATCAAACGCCATATTGAAAAAGTATATCTTGAAAGCGATCATTTAGTGAAACGTATCCAACGAGTGACAACCGATCATGGGAAAGAAATTGGAATCCGTTTAAAAGAACCACGGGACCTTATGGCTGGGGATGTTCTTTATATGGATGATAAAAATTTAATTGTGGTAGATGTTCTATCAGATGACTTACTAGTGATTCAGCCGCGTAGTTTGAAGGAGATGGGAACAATCGCCCATCAATTAGGGAATCGCCACCTACCAGCCCAATTTGAAGAGGATGTGATGCTTGTTCAGTATGACTATCTTGTCGAAGAATTACTTCAAGACTTGCAAATTCCTTTCAAACGGGAAGAAAGAAAGGTAAAACAGGCGTTTCGCCATATTGGACATAGTCATGAATAAGAATATTTTATCCCTATTCCAACTATGCGATTCAAATTTCCCTACAGGAGCTTTTAGTCATTCGTACGGTCTTGAGAGTTATATTCAAGAAGATAAAGTTCATAATCAAGCAACCTTTTTACAATGGCTTCATGTGTATGTAAATGAGCAGCTCATCTATTCAGATGGGCTTGCTTCTCGCCTTGTATATGAAGCATTAGAAAAAGAAGATTTACAAAGAGTGTGGAAAGTAGACCGCATGCTAACGGTTCAAAATTTACCGCGTGAAACGAGAGAGGGAACTCAAAGAATGGGTGAACGGATGCTAAACCTTGTAGAATCTCTTTATGATATACCGATTCTTTCGGCTTATCGGGAGCGAATCAATAAAAAGCAATCATTTGGTCATCCAGCGATTGTTTTTACGATGGTAGGCCATCATCTAGAAGTTCCAAGGTCAACGACCATTTTGTATTATTTATATTCTACCGTTTCTAGTCTTGTTCAAAATGCAGTTCGAGCTATTCCTTTAGGGCAAACCGCGGGGCAGAAGACCATCCAAGAATTCCATGATGCCTTAATTCAAGCAACAGAAAAAATCCAGAGTTTAGAGGAAGAGGATTTTGGGATTGTTTCTCCTGGTTTGGAATTATCTCAAATGAGACATGAACGTGTGAATATCCGTATTTTTATGTCATGAAAAAAAGGAAGTGTTAGTAATGGAACCAATTAAAATTGGTGTAGGAGGACCTGTTGGGGCAGGTAAAACGATGTTAGTTGAAAAATTAACCCGTCACTTGCAGGATGAAATAAGTATGGCAGTGGTGACAAATGATATTTATACAAAAGAAGATGCGAAATTCTTAATGACAAATGGGGTGCTTCCTGCTGATCGCATTATTGGCGTCGAAACAGGTGGATGTCCACATACAGCGATACGAGAAGATGCTTCGATGAATTTTGCAGCTATTGATGAATTAAAAGCAAAGCACCCAGATGTTGAGCTTATTTTTGTGGAAAGTGGCGGCGATAACCTGGCAGCTACATTCAGTCCTGAGCTTGTTGACTTTTCAATCTATATTATCGACGTTGCCCAAGGGGAAAAAATCCCTCGTAAAGGTGGACAAGGTATGATCAAATCGGATTTGTTTATCATCAATAAAACCGATTTAGCTCCGTTCGTTGGGGCAAGTTTAGATGTGATGGAATCAGACACCAAGGTTTTCCGCGGGAACAAACCGTTTGTGTTTACTAATTTAAAAGATCATACGGGTCTCGATCAAGTGATTGACTGGATTAAGAAAGATGCACTCTTAAAAGGACTCGCGTAAGATGACGGATTGGACAGGAGTTTTGCGTTTAGGGGCAGAAGAAAGAAATGGGAAGACCGTGCCAAAGAATGTGTATTTTCAAGGGGCATTTAAAGTGATGCGTCCCATCTATCATGATGAATCGGGTCAAGCCTGTTATTATCTGTTAAACCCGGGCGGAGGATATTTGGATGGTGATCGCTATCAAATGAAAGTTGTATTAGAAAAACAAGCAAAGCTCACCTTAACCACTCAATCGGCAACCAAAATCTATAAGACACCTAGGACGCATGCTTATCAAGAAGTAGAATTTAATTTAAAAGATGGCAGTTATCTAGAATATATTCCCGATCCACTTATCGGTTATCAAGATGCCCGGTATAAACAAAAAACAACGATACATATGGAAAAAGGATGCACCCTTCTCTACTCAGATATTATCACCTCTGGATGGTCACCTAATGGAGAAAAATTTAGCTACGATATGCTTCAACTTTTAAATGAAATCTATATGGAAAAGGAGCTGGTGGTATATGATCATATAAAATTAAATCCAGCTCATCAGGGTATGAATGGTCTAGGTTTAATGGAAGGCTATTCTCATTTGGGTTCGATGGTTGTTATAAATGAGAAAATAAATCATGAGTTTCTTGATCGTTTATACCAGGCTATTTCCTCCTATTCAAAGGCATGTAAAATAGGTTTATCCTTACTGCCAATCCCAGGGTTTACCGTCCGTGTATTTGCCAATACCACACAAAATATTGAGAGAATATTTTCGGACTTCCATCATATGATTAGTCAAGAATGCTTTAATAAAAAACCAAGTTTTTTAAGGAAATATTAGAGTGAAAACCCAGCGATTATTTTAATTGCTGGGTTTTCACAAGAAGTGGGGGGAGAAAACATGATGGAGGTTACTTTTTTCTCAATTTTAGCTCTGGGTTTTATTCTAGGAATTAAGCATGCGATAGAACCAGACCACGTGATTGCTGTATCAACGATCGCCAGTAAAAGCAAAAAGTTATGGCACTCTTCTTTGGCAGGAGTATTTTGGGGAATCGGTCACACGTTAACATTATTTATAGTCGGTATTATTGTCATTCTTATGAAAGGCGAAATACCAGAGAAGTGGGCGATGTCGTTAGAATTTTTAGTCGGAATGATGCTTGTTTATCTGGGTGTTAAAACAATTATTTCCTTCAAAAATATCCATGTACATCAGCAGCAGCATGAGGGGGATGTTCATAAACATGTCCATTCTCATGAAAATAGTGGTGAACATGATCATAAACACCCGCATAAGAAGGCATCTTATTTAAAGTCCATGTTGATTGGTTTAGTGCATGGTCTTGCGGGAAGCGGTGCAATGGTTCTATTAACCATGAGTACAGTTAAAAGTGTAGGGGAAGCAGCCATTTATATCTTCATTTTTGGGACAGGAACCGTTATTGGTATGCTTTTCTTTACAACCATCATTGGAATTCCATTTGTGTTAAGCAAAAAGCGCAGCAATATAAGTGGAACATTAGGAATGACAACCGGATCAATTAGTACCATCTTCGGTCTATATTATATGTATAACTTAGGTATTAACGAAGGGTTATTTAGCCTTTTCATCTAAGCCTTAAATACATAGAAACATGAGTAGGATATAGGGACGGATTTGCACAGGTTCCTATCACAAAACTCAATCATACATCTGAACTCTTGTTATTGAAAAAGTAAGCGGCTCAGTCTAATACTGAGCCGCTTACTTTTGTCTATTCAAGTTTCTTTTTTACTTGAAACAAGGGTTATACTCACGTTTCATTAATGGAGAATAAGCTAGGATGAAACGGCAGAACCGTCCGGGACTGCTGAAAAAGTCCTTTTAAAAAGAAGGCTTTGTTAAATAATATTGTTGATTTTTGACTCATTTAAGCTGTATGGTCATGAAATAGTAGGAGAAAATGC
>Ga0182742_1004331_pt1 | contig 12942 bp, 14 predicted proteins | sample eDN5th37CBELigMG_FD_128880 | JGI IMG/M metagenome (GOLD analysis project Ga0182742, IMG submission 128880) | Enriched Miracle-Growth compost microbial communities from Emeryville, California, USA - eDNA 5th pass 37_C BE-Lig MG (version 2)... ... | reverse complement strand
TTTTGGTGTTATTGCTGAAAACGTAACACTTGATTTTTCAAAGGTACAAGCATTCAAAGAAGGCGTTGTTAAGAAATTAACTGGCGGTGTAGCAGGTCTTTTAAAAGGAAATAAAGTGGATATCGCTTATGGTGAAGCTTATTTCGTAGATGCAAATACACTTAAAGTAATGGATGACAAGTCATCTCAAACTTACACGTTTAAAAATGCAATTGTTGCAACTGGTTCACGTCCAATTGAACTTCCAACATTTAAGTATTCTAAGCGAGTATTAGATTCAACTGGCGCGCTTAATCTTACAGAAGTACCAAAGAAACTTGTTGTTATCGGTGGAGGCGTAATTGGCCTTGAGCTTGGTGGTGCATATGCGAACTTTGGTTCTGAAGTAACCATTCTTGAAGGTGCTGATGATATTCTTCTTGGATTCGAAAAGCAAATGACTCAGCTTGTTAAGAAGAACTTGAAGAAAAAAGGCGCTGAAATTGTTACGAATGCACTTGCTAAGGGTGTTGTAGAAACAGAAAATGGCGTAACTGTAACCTATGAAGTAAAAGGTGAAGAAAAAACTGTCGATGCTGATTACTTATTTGTCATGGTTGGCCGTCGTCCAAACACTGACGAGCTTGGATTAGAGCAAGCCGGTGTTAAGATGACTGATCGTGGAGTAATCGAAATTGATAAGCAATGTCGCACGAATGTAAGCAATATCTATGCAATTGGCGATATTGTACCTGGTCCACAATTGGCTCATAAAGCGTCTTATGAGGCGAAAGTTGCTGCAGAAGCAATTGCTGGCCATGCGTCTGAAATTGATTATCTTGGAATTCCAGCTGTTGTCTTCTCTGAACCTGAACTTGCATCTGTTGGTTATGATGAGAAAAAAGCGAAGGAAGATGGCATTGACATTATCGCTGCTAAATTCCCGTTTGCTGCCAACGGCCGTGCGCTTTCTATCGACGAGCCAGATGGCTTCTTGAAAATCATCACTCGTAAAGAAGACGGACTTGTAATTGGTGCCCAAATTGCGGGATCTGGAGCTTCTGATATGATTTCAGAACTTAGTCTTGCAATTGAAACTGGAATGACTGCAGAAGACTTAGCAATGACCATCCACCCACACCCAACATTAGGTGAAATTACGATGGAAACTGCTGAAGTTGCACTTGGGAATCCTATTCATATTATTAAATAATTTCCTAAATAAAAAGCCTTTCCCACTAGTGGGAAGGGCTTTTATAATTTGTCATGTAGAAATCTGTCGGATTAATGACTAGTAGCAAGGTCATTTGAAAGGACATTTGCTAATGGTTTAATAATCTCATCCTTTGAAACTGTACCATTTATGTTTACAACCACTTCATCTTGATAATAAACAATTAGAGCTGGATGATTCTCCACATCGAATAGCTTGTTATATTTATCTGCCTTGTCCCCAGTTAGTACCATCATGTTCTCAAAATCCTCAGGAAAATCTCTCTTTAGTTCGATAATTGCATCATAGTAAGGCGCTTCATTATTATAATTAGCCTCATCAGAAAAGAAAATAATTTGTTTTACATCATACTCCAGTCCTAGGTCCTCGTAATTAGTAATATTGCTACAGGAAGATGCTAATAATAGGAAGGTAGCTGTTAAAATAATTGACAGGCCTCTCATCTTCTTCCCTCACTTTTTACGAGATTTCCGCTTTCGGAGTTCTTCCTCAGGTAAACACACCGTTACTAGCTATTACTGCCATTTTATCACATGGTTTTCCGAAAATTCCGTCTGTCATTCAAATGTTACATAAATGAAAAATAACCCAAATCTCCCTACATATACTATATAAAGAGAGACATATACAAGTTAGGATCATATGAATGGTGGTGCAGATAAGGTGAGAATATACTCGGTTTTATTACTACAATGGGTAATTTGGAGTGGTTATACTTTTATGGAATGGCTATCCAAACATGACCATCCTTTATATAATGGGCTGATGTTTGTCATCTTTTTGTACCTTGCTATCAAAAGCGGCAACTATATCATTAAATCCACAAGAAAGACCTTATTAACAACATTATTGAGTTTAAGTATATATATATCCTTTTACATGACGATGTCCTTGTTTTAGTTTATTTTAAAGGCTGTTTTCGTAAACTTTGCTGCTTTTAACAAAAGATGGTTGATTTGCGCTCCAGGATGCTCCCTTTCCGCGGGGCGTGCGGTGAGCCCCTTTCGTCGCCAAGGCTCCTACAGGGTCTCACCAGTCCCGCTGCTCCCGCAGGACACTGAATGGCTTCCTCGAATCCGCCCACGCACGAGAAAATGTGCAGTTCATTTTCGAGGAGTCTCGCACCTTCCGCTCCAATCAACCAGTTTTATACATAGAAATAGTCATCAAAAACAACATTCTTTTAGAAAACAGCCATTATAAATGATGTATAAACGAAAAAATGACCCCATAATTGAGGTCATTTCCTTCTACTTTCTCGGGTAATCGTACATGATCCGCCCATTAAATAGGTGGAGTTCCCCTTTGAGTTTTTTACTAAGGAATTTGCAGAACTCATTTGCTTTTCCTTTGTCACCATGAGTAGCGCTGTCTGGGAGGGTAACTTGTATGTACATTTGGTCCCGTTGGCTTCCATCGTCGTCTTCAACCATTTCATGATTGATGCCTAAGAGGATGGCGTTGTACCTGTCATGATCTGATTTTAAGTAAAACCAGATGCCTTCTCCAGCTTCTGATTCCTTTATTTCATAAGGGAAAGCGGAGTACTCATAGTTCCAATCAAGCTGAGTTCCTGTTTTTGATGTTATTTCTTTATAGTAGGAAAACAAAGATTTAAGCTCGTCGGTAGTGATTGTTTGCTGACCCGATGACGGGACTAGTTTAATGTATGCGTTTTCAACCATGGTCCATCCTCCTAATTTCCAAATCTATTTACTATAATGATAGCATTTGAGAAAATGGGCGACAATATATTGTAACAAATTAAAACGAGGTGACCTTGAATAATTGATTTTGGTATCTTATAATTTTCTTAAGATTCAAATAAAGGGGGAGATGATTTATGTCGTTGTTCGAAAAATTATATGACGAACATGAAAAAGTACAAGTTAGATTTACAGGTTTCACAACAGAAGACACGCGCTATGACTTTGGTATCATCTACACGAATATGTTCTTCGGAAAACCGCTAATTGTCTGTATGCAAACAGGACGATCTGCCCTCCTCGATCCAGCGGATCTAGATAATATTGAATATCTTCAAAAGGCTTTCCGCATTAAGGAAGCCAAACAAGCTGCCGATTTGGCTGATTTTTTTCAATCTGAAATTCCCATTATACCTTTTCAACCACAATATGAGTAATATTAAAACCGGGTCCTTTGGCGACCTGTTTTTTTATGCGTCATAAATAAAGGAATTTAATGAAAATCCATCAAATTATTAAGAAAAAAACTTAATGTGTTATACGATTTAGGCTTGAAATTTTAATAGTGTTATATTATTATTGATTTAGATAATATTAAGCGTTTTCAAAAATTAAACTGAGGGAAAAGGGGTTTGAAATGATGGGAACAATCGTATGTCAAACTTGCAACTCAACAATTGAACATTTTGAGGATGAAAAAGTTACTGTTCTTTATTCAAACAATTGCAGCTGCCACCCAAAAGAAAATAAAAAAGAAAATTAATCATATAAAATGGGTATGCGGATGAACCTCCGCATACCCTCTTTTTTTGTTATAATTACTGGATATTCAATTACCTGATGGCTTTATGTTCCTTAATCACGAGTATCATTTGAAGACTGTCATCCTCTGGCCCTTGAACAGGTAGTCCGGCCTCCATATTCATTTCAATATAGCGCAGGTTCTCAGCCGTAATAATTTCACCAGGGATAAAGATTGGAATACCTGGTGGATAGACCATAACAAACTCGGCAATAATTCGACCTTCTGATTCAGAAAAAGGAATGACTTCCGTTTCTGAATAAAAGGCATCCCTTGGTGTTAATGCGAGCAAGGGAATATCAGGGAGCAAGACTTGTGCATGTATTTGGATTTTCTCTGCACGTTCGTGAAATTCATCAGATAACTCTTGTAAAGCCTTTACAAGCATATCTCCTTCTGTCTCTGTATCCCCAGGGGTAATCAAACAGAGTAGATTATACAAGTCTGAAAGTTCTACCTCAATATTATATTTTTCGCGTAGCCATTTTTCTGCATCATAACCAGTTATCCCTAGGTCCTTAATAGAAATAATTAGCTTTGTTGGGTCATAGTTGTAAGTAGCTTTTGTGCCAAGTATCTCTTTACCGACACAGTATAGGTGATCAATCTTGTTAATCCGTTCCCGAATAGAGTTAGCAAGTTGAATGGTTTGGTCGATTAACTCCCTACCTTCTGTTATCAGCCTCCTTCTAGCTACATCGAGTGACGCAAGAAGAAGATAAGAGGTAGATGTTGTTGTAAGCATGGAGAGAATGGATTGGACCCGCTTGTATGAAACAAGCCCATCTCTTACATTTAGAATGGAGCTTTGAGTCATTGAACCGCCAAGCTTGTGGACACTTGTCGCAGCCATATCAGCTCCGGCTTGCATCGCTGAAAGTGGAAGTTCATCGTGAAAATGGATATGAACCCCATGTGCCTCATCGACTAGTACAGGAATATCATATGAATGGGCAACCTCTACAATTTTCTTCAGGTCGGCAGCAACACCAAAGTAGGTTGGGTTGATGACAAGTACACCTTTGGCATCGGGGTGTTGCTCTAGTGCCCTTTCAACTGAATCAGTAGTAATCCCATGGGAAATTCCTAGGTTCGAGTCAATTTCAGGATGGATAAAAATAGGTACTGCTCCAGAAAAGACAATTGCAGACATAACTGATTTATGAACATTTCTAGGGACAATAATTTTATCTCCTGGGCCACATACTGTCATAATCATCGTCATAATCGCTCCGCTCGTCCCTTGAACGGAAAAGAAGGTATGATCAGCGCCAAAGGCTTGTGCTGCTAAATCTTGGGCTTGTTTAATGATTCCTTTTGGAGAATGCAAATCATCAAGTGGACCAATATTGATCAAATCAATTGATAATGCATTATCACCGATGAATTCTCTGAATTCTGGATCCATTCCAGTTCCCTTTTTATGTCCGGGTATATGGAATTGAACGGGATTCTTTTTTGCATGCTTGATTAAGTTACTAAATAGTGGTGTTTCATTTTGAGACAACAATTGCGGGTACACCTCTTCACTTCATATTACTTTTCGTATTTTCATCAAAAACAAATGAATTATAGCATTATTCAATTCCTTTGGAAAGAAAAGAAACTAACTATTGAAATCAACCTGTTTCCTTTATATATTCCCCGTTTTTCCTGAATAAAAAGGAAAGTTTGCTTAAAAAGAGAATATTTAATCGTGAAGGGAGATGGGAAGATGAAATGGGAAACCAAAATCACTAAATTATTAGGAATCCAATACCCAATTATCCAGGGAGGATTAGCGTATCTTGCCTATTCAGATTTAGCAGCTGCCGTATCTAATGCCGGTGGACTAGGACAAATAACCGCTATGTCACTCGAGAGTCCAGATGCTTTAAGAGAGGAAATTAGGAAGCTAAAAACGATGACGAATCGACCTTATGGCGTGAATTTTGCGATTGGTCAGCATGGAAGGAGCTACTCAGAATTTCTCGACGTAGCAATTGAAGAAAAAGTACCTGTGATTACCATGACAGGAGGGAACCCAGCTCCGATTTTTGACCAGCTATCAGGAGTGGATGTGAAAAAGCTGGTCCTTGTGGCAGCTAAAAGGCAAGCACAAAAAGCGGAAGAGTTAGGGGCTGATGCTGTTATGGTTGTTGGCCAGGAAGGTGGCGGTCATCTAGGGAAAAATGATACCGGAACAATGGTGCTCATTCCCAGTGTAGTAGATTCTGTCAATATACCTGTTGTTGCTTCAGGTGGAATAGGGGATGGCCGTGGCCTGATGGCTGCCCTTAGCTTAGGAGCAGAGGGAATAGAGATGGGAACTCGTTTTATCGCTACAAAGGAATGTATTCATGCAAGTAGTGTTTATAAACAGCGTCTTGTTGGTGGAACTGAGAATGATACGGTAATAATAAAACGTTCCCTCGGTGCGCCCGGACGAGCAATTGCGAATGAGTGGACAGAAAAAATCTTAGCATTGGAAGAGAAATATGGGAATTATGAGTCTTTGAAAGAATATATAAGCGGAGAAGCCAATAAAGAATACATTTATAAAGGGAGTGAGGATAAAGGGTTTGCATGGGCTGGACAAGTTATGGGGCTAATTAAGGATGTTCCAACGGTTAAGGAATTAATGGATAGGATGATTCTCGAAGCTGAAGGGATAAGAACAAATTGGCTCAAGGGCTAAAAAGTCCATTTGCACCTGCAGTGCATAAACGTGTACAATCTAAAAATAGTAGAATAATAAAAAGCAGGTGTTAGCTAAAAATGGATTATCAATACCCTATTGACCATACTTGGACAACAGATGAAATCATCGATGTAATTCAGTTTTTTCAGTATATAGAGTACGCTTATGAAAAAGGGATCAGTCGAGAGATGCTGATGAATTCCTACCGGAGATTTAAGGAAATTGTTCCTAGTAAGTCAGAAGAGAAAAAGCTGTTTAACCAATTCGAAGAAGAAAGTGGTTATTCCTCATATCAGGCTGTAAAAAAGGCGAAGGAAGCTTCCGAAGATGAAAAAATTAAAATGAAATAAAAAACGGCCTTGGCCGTTTTTTTTTTTGCGTATAAAAGTTTTAACTTGGAGAATTATCTATCTCCAGCGCCCAGTGTCCTTCGCTCTCCGCCCTATGATAAATCAAGCGCGAATGCGCCTCAGGTTCTTCGTGTTTCCTTTACCGCGTTGAACGGGCAGTAATTTCATAACTGCCCGTAGCAACCCGATTGACTTTTCTAAGGGTTGAAGCCCAAAGAAAAATCATATCTCAGTTGGAGGGCTCCAGGCCTGTCGTGAGCTGGACAGGGCGCTTCCGCTTTTAAATGTTTAAGAAAGCTTATATAGGGGTATTAAAGTTTTAAAGACAGAATCTACTTTATCCACTAGCTCCTGTGAGTTCATCTTCACAGCGGTTTCCCGGGGAATATTATATCCGCAAAGTATTTCTGCTTTTTTAACAGTTTGTAGACGCTTAAACATTGTTTCAAGTTCAGGTTTAGACAAGCCGCCATGCTTGACCACATCAGGTTTTGTATGGTCAGTAGACCAAACAAATTCTTTGGGAGTTTCAGCTAGGAGCTGCTGAACATTTTTTTCTAGTACCATTCCATACTCTTCTTTATTCGGTGCTTCATATATTAAAGCAAACCAGATGAATAAATGTGTTTCCCAAAGCCCGATTTGAAAATGGGGCATCATCTTGTAACCACGTGGATTGGCAGCGAAGGCAACCCAAGTATCCTTTGGGGGATTTTTGGTTCTCCGAGCATGTTTTGCAACATGGTAAAACATTTCATCGCCAGTAAGGCTTGAAAGTTCTGGAGTAAAATGTTTTCCAAGCTCCTCTAGTTTTGGACGGATATGTTCTTTAAGTGCTTCCATACGCTCGTCCAAACCTTCTATAGTAAAAACATCAAAATCTTCTTTCGTAAAACCCGAAAATGCCATAATTATTACCTCCTACACCTTTGTAAATTATTGTAGCAAACTATCCGATAATATTGAAGCGAGAGGGATTGCCTATAGGTATTCGCACATATTTGTTGCAACGTCCATTGTGTTTTCATAGAATATAAAAAACATTTAGAAAATTAACCAAGGAGTGTATAAAATTGAAACAATTAATGGATTTTATGGAGGGAAGGCCAGGAGAAAAGCAAAGAAAAGCTGTATTAAGATTGGAAATGGATTATGAGTTAGCTACCCTTTTTGAAGCCATGGGAGAATCGAATAAAACAAAGATAACTGCTTGTAAAAAGAAGCTCGAAAGGATTCGCAAGGAGTTATTGGCATTAAAGGCGCTTTAATTGATTATTAGAAGAAGGAACGGTTGGTTAGATGATTAATGATAAATCAAAATTCAGGGAAAAATGAGAACGAACTCCTAGAATCAAAAGGAGTTCGTTTTTGCTTTTCTATTAATTAGGATGTTGAATCAATGAAGGAAAATACTTGAAGCGAATAATCAATTCCTATAAGCTAAATTTAACCTATAGAACGAGTAGCTAAAAATGAAATAACTAGGGGGAAGAAGATGATGGCGATTATTCATGAAATTGATACATATGCGAAACAATGGATTAAAGAAGCTGGGGAGAGAATTCGTGCTTCCTTTCCCAATACTCTAAATATCAAGACAAAATCGAATCGAAATGACCTAGTGACCAATATTGATCAGGAAACGGAGCAATATTTTATTGGAAAAATAAAGGAAACTTTTCCGGACCATAAAATTCTTGGGGAGGAAGGATATGGAGATGAAATAAATCAGTTATCTGGTATTGTTTGGATTATTGACCCCATTGATGGAACAATGAATTTTATCCACCAGCAGAGGAACTTCGCAATCTCAATTGGTATTTATGAGGATGGGGTCGGAAAAATAGGGCTTATTTATGATGTTGTTCATGATGAGCTTTATCATGTTATTAAAGGGCAAGGCGTATTTTTAAATAGTTTGGCTCTGCAACCTCTTGGTACTAGAACTGTTTCAGAATCGATCATAGGGCTCAACGCTACTTGGGTGACAGAAAATCGTCGTCTTCCGCCAGAATTGCTCTCACCTCTAGTTAAGGAAGCAAGAGGGACAAGATCATATGGTTCTGCTGCATTAGAAATGGTGTATGTAGCCTCTGGCAGAATTGATGCCTATTTAACACCAAGGTTGGCTCCATGGGACTTTGCTGCTGGTATTATTATGGTTGAGGAATTAGGAGGAGTGGCGACAGATTTAAGGGGGAGGCCACTTGATTTGTTGAATCAATGTTCTGTTATAGTTGCTAGACCGGGTTTACATGAAGAGATTATGCAGTCCTATTTAAAGAGTGGAAAATGGTAAAAAAGAAGAAGGCCGTATTCCGGCCTTCTATAATTCACCATTCTCACGAAGTTTCTTTTTTGTTTTAAATCCAAAGCCCATTGTTACAATTAAAGCACAAATGGCTACGAATACTCCTATAACACTTTCCTCGCCAATTGCAACCCCAATTCCCATCATACATACTGCAGCCGCAATTGCTAAAAATAATAGTGGCCATTTGATTTTTCCCATTTGAATTCGTACCCCCTTCAATATATTTCTCGAAAATATACGGTTTTACCTATAGTTATGGTATAATAACTCAGTTATAAAAAAATGATAACATATTTGAGATAAAGGCGGTTGACTTTTTTGAAATTAAGAGAAGATATACGAAATATAGCAATTATCGCGCACGTTGACCATGGAAAAACGACACTAGTGGATGAGCTTTTAAGACAAGCTGGAACATTCCGAGTGAATGAAAATGTCGAAGAGCGAGCAATGGATTCCAATGATCTAGAAAGAGAACGAGGAATTACAATCCTTGCTAAAAACACGGGGATTAAATATAAAGATACAAGAATCAACATCCTTGACACACCTGGCCATGCGGATTTTGGTGGAGAAGTTGAACGAATCATGAAAATGGTAGATGGTGTTCTACTTGTGGTAGACGCTTATGAAGGCTGCATGCCGCAAACTCGTTTTGTGTTGAAGAAAGCACTTGAACAAAAAATAACACCAATTGTCGTAGTGAATAAAATCGACAGAGATTTTGCTCGTCCAGAAGAAGTAGTGGATGAGGTGCTTGATTTATTTATCGAATTAGGTGCAGATGAGGAACAATTGGAGTTCCCTGTTGTTTATGCATCAGCGATTAATGGTACAGCAAGCTTAACGCCTGAAAAGCAGGATGAAAACATGCAGGTTCTTTATGAGTCAATTATTGAACATATTCCTGCTCCTGTTGATAACAGTGATGAGCCATTACAATTCCAAGTAGCCCTACTTGATTATAATGACTATGTAGGTCGTATTGGAATTGGTCGTGTGTTCCGTGGAACAATGAAGGTTGGTCAGCAAGTTGCTTTAATGAAGCTTGATGGTTCAATTAAACAGTTCCGAGTAACAAAGATGTTTGGATTCTTCGGGTTAAAGCGTGAGGAAATCCAGGAAGCAAAAGCTGGAGACTTAATTGCCGTGTCTGGAATGGAAGATATTAACGTTGGGGAAACAGTTTGTCCGGTAGAACATCAGGAGGCACTCCCTGTACTTCGTATTGATGAGCCAACACTACAAATGACGTTCCTTGTGAACAACAGCCCATTTGCAGGTAGAGAAGGAAAGTACCTAACTTCAAGAAAGATTGAAGAAAGACTTCGTGCACAGCTACAAACTGATGTAAGTCTTCGTGTAGAAAATACAGATTCTCCTGACGCTTGGATTGTTTCTGGACGTGGAGAGCTTCATTTATCTATTTTGATCGAGAACATGCGTCGTGAAGGCTATGAGCTTCAAGTATCAAAACCGGAAGTTATTGTAAAGGAAATTGACGGTGTCCGTTGTGAGCCGGTAGAACGTGTACAGATTGATGTTCCAGAGGAAAATACTGGAGCTGTTATGGAATCAATCGGTGCTAGAAAAGGTGAAATGCTTGACATGATCAATAGTGGAACGGGTCAAGTTCGTTTAATTTTCAACGTTCCAGCTCGTGGACTAATTGGATATACGACTGAGTTCTTAACCCTTACTCGAGGCTTTGGTATCATCAATCATACCTTTGATAGCTACCAGCCAATGGCGACTGGTCAAGTAGGCGGAAGAAGACAAGGTGTTCTTGTTTCTATGGAGTCCGGAAAAGCGACAACTTATGGTATAATGGGAGTAGAGGACCGCGGAACAATCTTTGTTGAACCTGGTACAGAAATTTACGAGGGCATGATTGTTGGTGAGCATACACGTGAAAATGATATTACTGTAAATATCACAAAGGTGAAACATGCAACTAATATCCGTTCTGCTAATAAAGACCAAACGTCTGTTATTAAAAAACCAAGAATCATGACTTTGGAAGAATCACTAGAATATTTGAATGATGATGAATTTTGTGAAGTGACACCTGAATCAATCCGCTTACGTAAGAAAATTCTTGAAAAGAGTGAGCGTGAACGGGTCACAAAGAAAAAGAAATTAGCGGAGAAATAAGAAAATGTTTCATGGGTGGGAGGCTATCCTCCTATCCATGAATAAGTGTATTTTAATGAATAAGTAGGGGGAAGTAGTATGGGGAGTATGGATGTTAGCCAAAGGTTGACTTTTTTTGCTGCACTTTTCAAAGTGGATGAAAATCCAGACTTGGGTATGTGGATGCTCTACTTGACTATTCTTCTATTAAGTATTGCTGTCTATAAAATGGGCTTTGCTAAAAAGCTCCCAATTGGGAAATCCATCCTCATCTATTTGTTTCTTGGGTTAGGTTGCACCTTTTTAAGCTTTCTCGGTATATTTCTTCCGATTGCAGAAGGTCTAGTCGTTGCGGCATTAATTTTAATTATTTATAAGATTCGTCTGCGCTATCATAAAAAACAAGAAATGGATGTTAGCTGAGGTGAAGGATGATGATGTCATTACAAGACAAGCTCTATAATTGGCTAACGATTAAAGTGGTTACGGATGCAAGGCCTGAGGATACGGCTGCTATTGATACCAAGGAAATGTTCGAACAGCTTCTTGCTGATGAAAATGGCATTCAAAGTCCTGAAGTAACAATGGACGAAGACATGTATTATATAAAAGTAGAAACGGATGGAAACCAGAAGACCTATCGCTTTCCACGTGAATTGATTGAAGTAATGCTAGATCAAATTAATGACGAACCAGAAAAGTATGTGAATTACCCTGTTAAATAATTTGGTTATTTGCTAAATACTTCATTTCTGAGGTTTAGATGATTTAACTCAAGTAATCATATTCCAAAACGAAAGGCCGCCTATATGGCGGCCTTTCGTTTTGGAATATAACAGCCAAAGTAAATGTCCAAATCACAGTTATGCGCTTCACTATACAATCCTACCACTCATCATTTTCGACTGGGGATTTGTAGAGACGAAAGTGCCCGGTTTGAAGGCGTTTCTTTGTATTTTCAGCAATACGGAAATGACAGTCATTGCACATATATGTGTGAATTGGGCGGTTTCTAAGTTGTTTCGCCTGAAGGGTTTCGTCATTAATGGATTCAATCTTATCGCAGATTACACATTTAACTCTCATGTTCACACCTCGGATTATCTTTCATTTGATTCATTTGTTTATCCCATCTAACCGATCTGTAGGACCCCATAAGACTTAAAGTGATGGGGGGCCTCCCATAAAGCTCCGATTAGCTATAGGAAGCAGGAAACCTCCATTGCTGGACTTTCACCTTATAGTATATCATGGATTGGACCTGCAAGTTGGATGTTTGTCTATTTGCTCTGAAAATGTATACATAGTAAGATGATGATAGTGTAAGGAGGATGGTTGTTATGGCAAATGAAGTAGAACCAGAATTAGTCAAAGAATTGTTTGAAGAATTACAATCAGAACGATTTGTAACGATTGCTACAATAGACCATCAAACAGGTGGGCCTAATGTCAGTGCAATATCTTGGTTACTTGCTAAGGATGAACAAACAATTTTATTTGCTGCTGATAGTCGCTCACGGATTATTGAGAATATTAGAGGAAATGGTTTGGTAGTAATCACACTTGTCGCGAATGAGTCTACTTATTCCATTCAGGGACGAGCAAAAATTATTGTCGATAACATCGAGGACGTCCCGTTGAAGTTAGCGCTTGTAAAGCTGGAAATCACTGAAGTGAGAGATGTCATGTTCTATGGCTCCAAGATTGTAACTGAGCCGATGTATGACAAAATTTATGATCATAA
>Ga0182742_1004330_pt1 | contig 12943 bp, 10 predicted proteins | sample eDN5th37CBELigMG_FD_128880 | JGI IMG/M metagenome (GOLD analysis project Ga0182742, IMG submission 128880) | Enriched Miracle-Growth compost microbial communities from Emeryville, California, USA - eDNA 5th pass 37_C BE-Lig MG (version 2)... ... | reverse complement strand
CGGCTTCGCGAGCACCGTCTGCTGGCCGCTCAGCGCCTGGCTCGTCGAGCACTTCGGCTGGCGCGGCGCCTGCTCGGCCTACGCCGCGATCCATGTCCTGGTATCGCTTCCGCTGCACGGCTTCGTCGTGCCCGGCATCGGGTCGATTCCGGGAGGCAGCAGGTCATCCGGCGCGAAGCCTGCGCTGTCCTCTCCACCCCCTCTGACGGGGAACAGGCGGACCCGCGCGTTCGCGCTGCTCGCGACGATCCTCACCCTCGGGGCGGTCACGGCCTCCATGATCGGGGTGCACCTGCTTACCTTCCTCCAGGCCCGTGGCATGGAACTCGCGGCGGCGGTCGCCCTCGGCGCGCTGGTCGGTCCCTTGCAGGTCGGCGCCCGCATCGTCGAGATGGCCTTCGGCCGCCACTACCACCCGATCTGGACCATGGCGGCCTCCGTCACCCTGGTCGCGGGCGGGGTCGTGCTGCTCCTGTTCGGGTTCCCGATCCTGGCGCTCGTCTTGGCGCTCTACGGCGCCGGGAACGGCATCGGATCCATTGCCAAGGGCACCCTCCCCCTCGCCCTGTTCGGATCCGACGGATACGCCTCGCTCATGGGCAAGCTGGCAATGCCGAGCCTGCTCGCCCAGGCGATGTCTCCGTCGATCGGGGCGATCCTGATCGAATGGAACGGTCCCGGCGCCGCACTCGGCCTGCTGGCGGGACTGGCCTGCCTCAACATCGGCCTGGTCGTCGTGCTGTGGCTGACGTCGCGGTCGCCCCACGCGGCGTAGCGCTCTCAGGACGCCTCAATCCTGCCGTGCGGTGATCACCGACAGCGTCACCGAGCAGAAGGCGACCAGCATCACGACAGCGTTCACCGCGTGCGAGTATTCCCATACCCGACGCAACCCGCTCCAGTCGTCCGGCAGGGTCGTCCAGTTGGCGGTCGCCTGGTTGGCCGGGAACGTCCACGCGAAGAAGATGGCGAAGAAGGCGACGAAGCACAGCGCGGCGATCATGGCGAAATGGAACGTCGGACGCTGCCGACGCAGCCTGACGGTCAGCAGGACATTCAGGACGAGCGCAGCCAGGTCGATGATCCCGAACCATGCCCAGCCGGCATAGATGCCCTGCACGGTCAGGTAGGCATCCCGCGGCAAGCCGACCTTGTTCGGCAACTCGAACAGGTGGGTCCCGGAAGGGATCAGGGCGAGAGCGCTCAGCAGGATCGCGAGAAACTGGACCACACGTAAGCTCATGCAGTACCTCCGCCTGCGTAGCCGAGCGGAATGTCCGCATGGGGTCGAGGCTGTGTCAAAACGTGAATGAGGAGCTCCGCAGCGCAAGTTTATGTCTTGTAAGCTGCCGGAGACCGGGAAATCCCCGGTACAAAGGCGTGCACTTGTACAAATAGTTCGCCGAGGTCAGCCTCATTTGAGTTTTGACACACTCTCGGTCAAACTGAGCCGTTGGGCTTGGCGTTATAAAGGTCAGCTTACCCTATTGCTCCGGAAGTTCGGTTTTCGTCTTCCTCGTGCCAAAAGCAGCCTTTCCGAGGGAATAGAACACAGACTTTCCTGGTCTTACGTTGAGCCATCTGTGCAGGCCGAAGCCCCACGAGGTCGTCGCTCCATGGTAACTGCAGCCCGCCCTCCAAGCATTCCGCATAAAATTTCGTTGAACGCAGCAGCCGCTTCGAATTGGACCCAATGTCCAGCATCCGGAACGATTGCGAAGGCCGCATCAGGATCAAGAGATTTTAGGAACACTCTCCGCGCTTCGTTGAAACCAACCGACGTCGCGTCGTACTCACCCCAGATCCCATCCAGAGGAACGCGAAGGTCCATCAACACGTCATGGAGAGCGCCCGACCTCGAAATGGGACGGCTCTTCGTTCTCGCGCGCTTCGCGTTCATGGATTGAATGGTGATTGCCAGGTCATCGATCCTTCCACGGCCGTGGATCATCAACGCCCCGAGATTGGAGCGGTGAACCTCCCTTATCTCCAGAGGGTTCTTCAGATGGCGCCAGGACACGAGGTCGACCGGCGCGGGTCTCGGAAGGCGCAAGCCCCCTGCTCCCACCAGTACGAGCTGCACAGCCCGACCCGCTGAAAGGACGGCAAGCTGCCCGGCGATCGATCCACCGAAGGAAAAGCCTACCAGGCGAAAGGAGCTGCTCCGGCCGATAATTTGGTTGAGTCCCTGCAGCAAGGCTTCGGCGACACCGAATGCCGACGCAGCTTCTCCAAGATTGCCGGATTCGCCGAAGCCCGGCATGTCCGGAACGACAACTCTATACCGTGAAGACAGATCCTCAACATTCCGAAGCCAGTGCAGCCACGAGCCATAGCCGCCATGGAGAAGCACGACAGGCTCCCCATGACCCCAGACACGCCATACGAGCTGGCCTTCCGAAAGGGGCGTCTCTAGACGCTGTCCGCTTCGGGCAACGCACTCGATCATGCGCATCGCGTCCGTCATGCAGCCAACTTCGCTTTTCGCAAGGAGGCAAGGCTTCCTCCCCGCATGACCGCCCCGGGAAGAGGGTGGCCGACGATGCGCTCGGCCATCCTTGCCGTCTCGATCAGGCGCTCGAGATCTATACCGGTCTCGAACCCCATCTCTTCGCACAGCAAAACAAAGTCCTCCGTGCACAGATTCCCGGCTGCCCCCTTGTGAGCGGCAAAGGGGCATCCGCCGAGCCCACCAACGGAGGCGTCAAAGGTCCTGACACCCATCTCGAGTCCTGCATATGCATTGGCAATTGCCATCCCGCGGGTGTCATGAAGATGAAGGGAGATCTCGATGTCGGGATAGCATTCCCTGACTGCTCCGATCGTACGTTTGATCTGAAGCGGCGTCGCCCAGGCCATCGTGTCGGAAAAGCCGAGGGATTTCAGATGCAACCCGAACTCCTCGGCAATGGCAAAGATATCCGCGACCGTGCTCAGCAGATGGTCGAGAGGGATGTCGCCCTGGAAATTGCACCCGAACGCCGCGCTCACGCTGCCATATGTGATGTCGATTCCTGCTTCTTGAAATGCACTAATCATCTGCCTTCTGCTCGATCGCTGCTGCTCCGGCGTAGCGTTCTGATTGCGCTGCAGAAATGCCGGGGACGCACAGAGGCTGATTCCGCCCTCGATATGCAGTCGCCCCGTTGCGATCGCCCTGCGAAGGCCCTGCTCGTTGAGATACAGTCCTGTGAAGGCGACGCCTTCGCGCGGCGTCAGACCCGCGACGACGTCCTCCGCATCAGCCATGCTGGGAACCCGTTTCGGACTCACGAAGGATACAGTCTGTATCTCGCGAAGTCCCGTGAGTGAGAGCGCATCGATCAGCGCAATCTTGTCGGATGTGGGGATCGACGCGCTTTCGATTTGGAAGCCTTCGCGCGGTCCCTCCTCGTTGATGGTGACGAAATTCGAATTGTCCAATGGTTTCTCCTCCGAATGATTGCCTGAACGGTCGCTCAGCCGATGCTGCCTCACTCAGCGCACGAGCTTGATCCCGGCAGCAAGCTGCGCGATCGCTAGGAAAGCGACCGTAAGGACCACCTGAACCGCCGAAAGCGCCGCCATGGGGCCGATGTCTCCATTGGCCCAGTATCGCAGCATCGCGGTGCCCAAGACCTCGGTTCCGGGTGCGAACAGGAAGACCGCGGTCGAGTACTCCTTCAGAAAGGCGACGAAGAGCAGCGAGTAGGCGGCCAGCATCGCCGGGCTCAGCAACCGCAGCAGGATAGTCCGGCATGTCGTCCACCAGGATGCGCCCATGACGCGGGCAGCGCGGTCGAGATCCGGGCCGATCTGAAGAAGCGCCGGCGAGATCACGCCGTAACCCGTCGGGAGGTATCGGGAAAGGTACGCGATCATGATGATCCAGATCGTACCGGCCAAGTATTGGGAAAACGGAAGGACCAGCATTGCATAGAACACGCCCAGACCTGCAATCATTCCCGGGACGGCCCGCGGCATCAGAGCCACGAACTTGAGGGCACCGCGGTAACGGAACTCCGATCGGTGCACGACGATCGCAACCAGCGCATAGGCCAGGGTCGCGAGCCCACCGCCGATAACGGACAGCAGGAGCGTGTTCCAGAGCGCCCTGACATTGGCTGGCAACCCGAATGCCGCCTTGAAGTGATCCAAGGTGAAAAGCTGTGCGATCGGTACGAGAGGGGAAATAAAGCTTACGAACGCTCTTAGGAAAACGAACCCCATCGGAACGATGATGCCCAGCGTCGCGTAGGCGGCAAGGAGCGCGAATGCCAGCCATCTGTATCGGCCAAGATCGAAGACACGTCGAACGCTCGCCTTCCCGCCCACGGATACAAACCGACGGGTGTTCCCGAGCCACCTTTCCTGCAGGAGGATCAGGAGGGCAACGATCCCGAGCAGAACCACGGTAGCCGTTCCGACGATTCCGTAATCCGGCTGCGGGCGCTCGATGCCCTCGGAGTAGATGAACGTCATGAACATCTTGATGTCCGCGGGGTCTCCGAGCAGGAGGGGAATGGATAATGCCTCCAGCGCGCCCAGGAAGTTGAGAATGCCGCTATAGGCGATGGCTGGCATCAGCATTGGCAGCGTGATTGCCGTCAGGATCCGCAAAGGGCCGGCGCCGCATGTTCTCGCTGCATCCTCCAGAGATGTATCCGCCAAGGCAGACGAACTCAGGCAGAAGAGAACGGTGATCGGGATGGACGAAACGCCGGAGATAATCGCCATGCCGAACAAAGAATAAAGATTCCATGGCTCGGTCCCCAACAGGGTGCGAAGATAGATGGTCAGGTAACCCGACGGACCGTAGGCGATGAACCATCCGAAGGCGAAAACGAGTCCTGAAATGAAGAGCGGCCACAGCACGACACTGCCAAACACCCTCGAGAACGGCAGGTTCGTGCGGCCGATCAGGATCGCGACGACAGCTCCCAACCCTTGCGAGATGACGGTCGACCAGAATGCGAAGACGAGGGAATTGACGACGACACTCCCGAATTCCGGATGGCTGAAGAGACGTCCGAAATTCGCGAGGGTGAGAGAGCTGCCGGAATCATAGATCGGCCTGTCCAGAAAGGCTTGGTAGAGAATGGGAATGATGGGGCCAATGACCACGATAGCCGTCATGGCGGCCAAGCTGTATTGGATTGCCGCAGCTTGCCAGGCCCTCCCTCCGGGACTTGGAGCCGCCTGCTCCCGTGCACTTGCAGAACCGATCACTGCACCCGTCTGAGCGTTCAACTGCTTCTTCCCTTCCTATAGCAGCCACCGAGCGCTAGCCCGTTGCGACGGGCTAGCGCTCGATCGGGACGTCTCACCGTTATCTGCCGGTTGTCGCCTTGTACCGCGCCACGAAGGCATCGAAGGTGGCGTTTGACGCCATTTTCGTGTCGAAGCCGATCGGGATGATCTTGTCCTCGCCGAGCTGCTTGACGACGTCGGCATAGGTCAACTCGCCATTCACATCAGCAGATGTGACGTCGGGACGGATCGGCGTTCTTGCGCGAAGCCCCAAGCTGATCTGGCCAGGTTTCGAGAGGAGGATATCGACCATCAGCTTCGCCGCCGCCGCATGCGGTGCATTCTTCGGAATGGCGATGCCCCGAAGGACGACCGGATTGCCATCGGCAATAGGCTTCAGCCCTATGATCGACGCGCGGGCCGGATTCTTCAGGGCCAGCCGCGCCGCGCCCGCACCCATGAAATACGCTAGGACGTACTCGCCCGAAGTCACCTTCTCGATCATGGGACCGGTGCCGTCCGGGCGCGTCATGGGCCCGATCGCCTTGATCCAGTCCCAAGCCTTGTCGCCATGGTACTGGGTGAAAGCGTAGAAGGCGTTGTAGCCGTATGGCGTCTGCGGGTTGTAGGTAGTGAGCTTGTTCTTGAAGACGGACGGATTCGCCTTCACCTTCTCGACGAGATCAGCGAAGGACGACGGCTCGAGACCCTTCGGCAGCAGCGCCTTGTTCCACATGAACATCATCGGGTCGGCGGCGATGGTGTAAAGACCGGGATGAGGCATGCTCCATTTCGGATAAATCCCTGCCTCCGGTGACTCGTAGGGCAGGATCTGCCCTTTCTCCATCATCGAGACCCAAGATGCGGCGTCCGTGGTGACCATGAGATCCGCCGACGGAATCCCCGCCGATGTCTCGGCATTGTAACGTGAGACGATTTCGCCGCTGTTCAGCTCGAGAAAGCGGACATCGATGCCGGGCACCATCTCCTTGAGGATCTTGACCGCCCCTTCCCACTGGACAACCTCCATGTTCGTGTAGATCAGGAGGCTTTTCTCCGTCCGTGCAGCGGCGACAATATCCTTGTAGTCGGCGGGATATCCCTCCGGCACGGCTGGAGACTGGGCCAGCGCTGGACCTACGAGGCATGCTCCCAGGAGCAGTCCACGAGCGAGTTTCCTTATCATTACTTCCTCCCTGATCTTGTAACAATTTTGGCAGGCTTGCAGCCCGGTCAGGCCATAGCCTTAACCGCCGCTGGGGCGCCCCTGTGGCTGCTTGACCGTCGATTATGCAGCGCACCGGACTGAATCAGGGCCTCAACCTGCTGGCTCGAGCAGCCTGCGAGTTCGATGATGGCATCGTTGTGTTCGCCGATGTCGGGTGCAGGGCGGTAAAACCTGGCTGGTGTGCCGTTCATCTGGTTCACGAACCCGAACATTGGTATCAGTCCCATGTCTTCATCGGGAAGGTTAACCAAGGCTTCCACCTCCTGGAAATGGGCATCATCCATGATCTGCGAGATGTCGTAGATCGGTGCGACGGTCACCTCGCGCGCTTCGAAGAAGGCAACCGCCTCAGCTTGGGTCATCGTGCGGATGAAGTCTGCGACCCATCCGAGGATCTCGTCTTTGCGAGCTGTTCGTGCCTCGCTGGTGTTGTAGTCGGGGTGTGAGTTGAGGTGCCCTTTTCCGATTGCCTCGAAGACGCGCTGTGGCATCGGCTCCATCGATGCGGACAGTGAGACCCAGTTGTCGTCGGCCGTCTTGAACAACCCGCGCGGGACGGTGTACTGGGCCCCGTTGCTGTTGCGTTCGCGCACTGCCCCGGTCAGAAGGTAATTTGCAGCCTGGGGCCCCTGGCTGATGAAGAGCGGATTGAAGAGTGATTGGTCGATAACCTGTCCCTTGCCTCCTGAGACCTCGACATGGCGGAGTGCCGCTAGGGTGGCAGCAGCCGCCGTGAAGCCTGCCATCGTGTCTGCGACGGGCCCCGGCGGCAGGACCGGCTCTCGGTCCGGGAATCCATTGGCAGCCGCGAAACCACACATTCCCTCGATCAGAGTTCCGAAGCCTGGCCGCTGCCGATACGGACCGGTCTGGCCCCATCCGGAGATGCGCAGGATGACGAGCCCCGGATTGATCGCGAGCAATTCGTCCGGCGCAAGACCGATCTTCTCGAGGGTGCCGGGGCGAAAATTCTCGACGAGGACGCCCACTTTGGGAATGAGGGATTTGATGAAGTCGACACCGCCTGGCTTGCGCAGGTCGAGCCCCAGGCTCAACTTGTTACGCCCGAGCATCTTCCAATGGGTCGACACTCCCTGCCGCCGCCAAGCCCGCAAGGAATCTCCGGCTGGCGACTCGACTTTGATGACCTCGGCTCCAAGGTCGGCCAGGATCATCGTTGCTGTATTCCCGGATACGAGGCGACTTAGATCAAGGATACGCACACCATCAAGTGGGCCTTTGGCCTCGGGCTCGAAGGTTTTTTCATGGATAGGCATTTTACTGGCATCTCCCTGATGCAAGGATATTCTGATCAATTACGTCCGCAACTCGAACAATATTTATTGCTCAGTGCCGTACATTCGCAAATTGATTTACCTGATCGATTGATAGTCATGATGATCCGGATCGGGCCGAGAGGAGTTGCTCACCACGTTTCTCCTTGAGAGCGACCGCCTGTGCAAAGGCGATCGTCTCGATCGCCCTGACGACGATCGGTCGGTCGACCATCCTGCCGTCCAGCGCGAAGGCCCCCTGTCCATCCCGTTCCGCCCGCTCAGAGGCCTCGATGATCCTCCTTGCGCGAGACACCTCCTCCTGATCAGGACCGAAGCCCGCATTGAGGATCGGGATCTGGGCTGGGTGGATTGCGCTGGCGCCGCGGAATCCCAGCGCCTTTGATCGCCGAACGATGGTCTTCAGCCCGTCTAGATCCGAGTAATCGGCAACGGTGCCCACGAATCCCATGGGCTGTATGCCGGCGGACTTCGCTGCGAACACGACCATCTGCTTGGGAAGAAACAGCGCCTCGGTCGTCGGCTCCATGCCGCAGGCCGCCGCCATGTCCTCGCTGCCAAGACCTAGACAACGGAGTCTTGGATCGGCGGAGGCGATGGCGTGGACCTGCGCTAGTGCCGCCGGCGTTTCGATTGCCGCGGTTAGGCCGACGGATCCGGGAGGGAGGCCTCGCTCGTGCTCCAGTTCCGTGACCATCTCCGCCAGAAGACGAATATGCTCGGCGCTCTCCGCCTTGGCGATGGCCAGATAGGACACGCCCGGGATCACGGCCGCCTCGATATCGCGCACCGCGAGCCGAAGCGGACGATTGATCCGAACACCGACATCCGCCCCGGCACGACCCACCGCTGCCACGGCCTCCGGCAGCCGCTGCCGGGCTGCTGCCTTTTCGGCGGGAGCCACACCGTCCTCGAGGTCCAGCGTGATCGCATCTGCACCGCGTAAATGGGCCTTGGCGAGAAACCGTTCGGAACTCAGGGGCACCGTCAGGCTCGAGCGGCGTACGAATGGCACCTTCATGGTTGCGCCCCGCCTCTAATGTGCAACCGTCGGCCGAGCCGGGTCGCTCGGAAACAGATAGCCGCCCTCCTTCGGGATCCAAACCCGGACCGTATTCCCGTCATGACGTTCGATGGCATCAAGCCGGATGGGATTGCCGCCGATCTCAAGTGCCAGCTGCCACTTTCCACCGATATAGGACTGGCTCATCAGCGCAGCGTTTAGAACCGTGCCTTCCGCAAACGCCGTCCCATCCCGCACCAGGACCATCTCCGACGGACGTAAGGCAAAAGTTATTCTGTTCCCTTCCTTGGAACTGCCTCGCGCCAGAACCTCGAGAACCTGCCCGTCATCAAGCCTGATGGCGTGGGATCCACTGGTAGCGGAGCCGACATGCAAGCCGCGAAGGAAATTGGTCGTGCCAATGAAATCCGCGACGAACGTGTCGGCCGGCTTCTCGTAGATTTCCTCCGGAGTACCGACTTGCACCACCCGTCCCTTGTTCATCACGACGATGCGGTCGGACAGCGCGAGGGCCTCAACCTGGTCGTGGGTGACATAAATCGTCGTCATTCGAAGCTTGGTCCTCAGCTCGGCGAGCCAGACCCGGGCTCGATCCCGCAGCTTCGCATCAAGGTTCGACAGCGGTTCGTCGAGAAGAAGAATGTCGGGATTGTAAACGAGGGTACGGGCCAAGGCCGCACGCTGTTGCTGACCGCCGGAAAGCTGGTGCGGGTAGCGATCGGCAAACCCATCGAGCTCGACGAGGGCCAAGGCGTCCTGCACACGCTTCTGCTGCTCGGCGCCGCGGATCTTTCGCAGCTTCAGGGGGAAGGCGACATTCTGCGCGACTGTCATATGAGGCCAGAGGGCATAGCTTTGAAAGACAAGCCCGCAGCCTCGGGCTTCCGGAGGAAGATAGGCTCCTGTCTTTCCATCGAAGCAGGTCTTCGACCCTATTCTGATAGATCCACTCGTCGGTCGATCCAGCCCGGCGATTGCTGCAAGCGTGGTCGACTTTCCGCACCCGGATGGTCCGAGCAGGCTGACGAACTCTCCGTCCCGCACATGCAGCGAGAAGCCTTCCACGGCGACAACACCACCGAAACGCTTCGCCAATTGATCGATGACAAGTTCAGCCATAAATTTTCACTCCGAATAAGCCTCGTGCCGCAGCGACACAGATGGCAATGATGACAATCTGGATTGATGATAGGGAGGCCACGTACCCGATATGCCCCTGCGTCCAGAATTGGAGGAGAGTGGTTCCGATGACCTCGCTACCTGGCGCGTAAAGAAAGACGGCGGTGGAATATTCCTTGAAGAAGGAGATGAACAGGATCGCGAAACAGGCGATATAGGCAGGACGCATCAACGGAACGATGATGCGCGTGACGGTCGTCCACCAATCTGCACCTTGAACCCTTGCCGCGCGATCAAGATCGGGGCTGATCTTCATCAGCATCGGCGCGACAGCGCCATATCCGAGCGGGATCGTGGCCATGGTGAAAGCCAGGATCAGAATGAACACGGTGCTGCGCAAGGCCGCGAATCCCGGGATCAGCGCGACCGCGTAGAAGAAGCCGATACCAGCGATCAACCCCGGGATCGCACGCGGCATCATCGAAACGTACAGCAGAGGCGATCTGAACCGGAAATCGGAGCGATGGACAACGATCGCGATCATAAGAACCAAGGCCGTGGCGAGCGCTCCCCCGAATGTTGCGATGAACAGCGAGTTCCAAACCGAACGCGCATAGACCGGGAACTCCCAAAGCGCCTTGAAATTGTCTAGGGTCAGGACGTCCGCGAGCGGTGCCAGGGGATGCAGGAAGCTGACGAACGCCCTGAGGACAAGGATGCCGAGCGGCACGATGACGGCAAGGACTACATAGGACCCCAGAAGCGCGAAGCACAGCCAACGCAAACGGCCGAGCTGAAATGGACGCGGACGAACCGCCTTCCCGCTGAGCGTCTCATACTTCCTCGTCGAGCCCAGGATTCTCCCCTGCAAGGCAATCAAACCGCAGATGATGGCGATGAGGATGAGGGATGCGGCGGCAGCCAGCGGGTAATCGGGGATCGCAGCATTGGCAACCCTTTCGTACAGAAAGGTTGAGAAGACGCGGACGCCGGACGGAGTGCCGAAGACAAGTGGGATCGACAGGACCTCGATGGAACTCGTGAAGATTAGGATGGTGCTGTAGAAGATCGCGGGCTTCATGAGCGGAAGGGTCACGCTGACAAGTGTAGCGAACTTTCCGGCACCCGCTATCCGCGCGGCTTCCTCAAAAGTCGGATCCGTCGCACTGGCCGACGACTGACCGTAGATGAAGGATACGGGGGCAAGCGATACACCTGCAACTACGCTCATGCCGACGCGGGTGTACAAATCCCAGGGAGCGATACCGAGCACTCCTTCGACGAGCTGCGTCATGTATCCTGAGGGCCCGTAAACCGTCGCCCATGCGAATGAAAGGATTAGGGAGGATACATAGAGCGGCCAGAGAAAAACCTCTCCGAGGAGACGACGCCCCGGCATATCGGTCCGGCCCACGAGGATCGCGGCGGTCGAGCCGAGCACCTGAGCGATCACGGTCGCCAGCGCGCCAAACAGCAATGTATCGGCAGCCATCTGCCAGAACCCGCTTGAGGCGGCGAGCCGATCAAAATTACCGACCGTGAAGCGTTCCCCCGCATCGTAGAGGGCGCGATCCACGAAAGCCTGGTATATGATGGGAATAATCGGCGCCGCGACTAGGCAGACGGTCAGGATCGCCAGACCATATTGGGTCGGCGCTTCACCCAGGCGTGGCGTCTTCAGGCGTGCAGCCCCTTCATTAGGGATCGTCAGTTCCATTCAGGAAATCCTACCGATTTACGAGAATTGTAGCGCGGGCAGATTCGATGCCCGCGCTGCAAGGTTTACTGGTGGTAGACTTCCCGCAGTTTCGCCTGAAATGCCTCGTAGTCCTCCATCAAGGCAGGATCGTACCCGAGAAGAATGATATTCTTCTCCCCGACTGCATCGACAACAGAACTGTAGGTCGCACGGATACCGTTCCCGGGCTGGATGCCGGGACGCGCTGGGGCGAGGCCTCCGCGACCGAATGCCTTCTGCCCCTCTTCGGACAGAATGTAGTCGAGCATGAGCTTGGCGGCATTCACGTTCTTCGACGCTTTGGGAATGCCGATGCCGCGCATCATCAGCGGCTGGCCGTCGGCGATATAGTTCCAAGCCAGAAACTTCGCTCGGGTCGGGTCATCCATGCGGGGCCATACGGTGATCCCGGACATGAAGAAAGAAGAGAGGTATTCACCGCTCGTCACCTTCTCGATCTGCGGCCCTCCGGTGTTCTCCAGGCGCGCAGGAAGATTGCCGATCGCCTTCAGGTACTTCCAGCCCTTTTCGCTTCCGTGATGCTTCACGAAGTACCAATGCGTGACGTAGCCAAATGGAGAGGTGAGCGGAGAATAGGTTGTGACCTTGTTGGACCAGCGATTTTTGCTCGTTTCCGCCATGCTGGCGAACTCGGCGAAGGTCTTTGGCCTTTGTGCTTCGGGGAGCTGAAGGGCGTTCCAGGAGAAGACCAAGGGATCCGTCGATACGGTATACAGCCCGGGAAACGGCTTGGACCATGCAGGCCATATGGCGGCCTCAGGCGAAACATAGTTCATGATCTCACCGCGGCGGTTCATATCGATCCAGCCGGGCTGTGATGCCGTTGCAATGAGGTCGGCGGTCGCCACTCCTGTCGATGCCTCGGCGAGGTATCGCTCGATCGACTCGCGCGAGCCCACATCGAGCAGATCGACGCTGATGCCCGGGAAGCGGGCGTTGAAACCTTCCAGAAGCGGCTTCCAGTTCTGGAGCGACATGTTGGAATAGATCAGCAGCTTTCCTTCGCTCTTGGCTCCTTTGATGATTTCATTATATTCCTTAGGATAGCCAGAGGGGAGGTCTTGTGCCGATGCGCTCCCGACCAGCGATTGCGGTTGAATCATCAAGGAAGCAACAATAACGGACGCAGATATGGCAACTCGTCTAAGATTATGTACTGACACGATGTAATTACCCACGCCCCATTTTGGCCTGAGGTTCAGGCGGATACGGTCTGAAGGATCGCTTTGAACGGATTGGTTCCTGGGCGGAGGCGAGCCGTGTCGACGACCGTTCGAATGTCCGCTTCG
>Ga0182742_1004328_pt1 | contig 12946 bp, 18 predicted proteins | sample eDN5th37CBELigMG_FD_128880 | JGI IMG/M metagenome (GOLD analysis project Ga0182742, IMG submission 128880) | Enriched Miracle-Growth compost microbial communities from Emeryville, California, USA - eDNA 5th pass 37_C BE-Lig MG (version 2)... ... | reverse complement strand
TTTATAATTTGGAATGTTACGAAAAGAAAAACTTTATTGATTATGTTGTATTTACAGATGAAACAGACTCTTGACTATGTTACTACCAAATTCTCAACACAAAGAATGGCTTCCAAAAAACTATTCAATTTCTCCAAAGGATATAGAACGTGAAGGAAAGCCTCAATATGGGCTGAGATATCAAGCGCTGGGAAAGTAGGAATGTACGTTTTTGGAGATAACTTTGGATCAGGAATCTATGAGGAAGACATTTTAAGAACAACACTTGTTCCTACTTTTTCCCCTAACGCTGTTATCTGCAGAACCTTCCTGTCCATCTAGCTCTCCACATTGAGAGGTATCTACAAACAAGAGATTCCAATGTTATTATCGACACCCATACCTTGGTCCTCTTACTCCCCTGACTTGGACCATATGGAAAATTTTTGGGGCTATGAAGCACAATGTTAGAAAGTGGCGGCTTCAAACACTAATCTTATAGTTATGTGGAAGATAACGAAGGTGATAGAATCAAATCCTAGAATATAATATAATGTAATACCGTAATTCCTTTTTAAGCAGCCGCGAGCGTTTTCGCGAATGGCCCCCTCCAAACCGTCCTTTTCAAGCGAATTAAGGAGGAGCGGATCTTATATAAAACAAATTTTAGCTTTCTGTTTCAGTTTTCTTTTTGAATTTGAATTCAAGATATTTCGTTTGAAAATCTGAATTCTTGCTTATTTATTTAACTTCTTACAATTTAATTTTAAATTAAAAAATGAATTTTTATCTTGAAAATTCCTAAATTTTGCAGAAATCTCTATCCTTCATTAGGATTTCTAATCGGTTGGGAGATTTTTATCGTCCTATCAATTTTCAAAAGGAAACAAAGACAAAAACCAAGAAAGAACTGAAGTCAGCCAAAAATAAAGAGGAAAAAAGGCAAATATATATTAGGTACTTTTCTTAGAAAATGTTAAAGTTATAATCATTATTCTTTGAATAGTATTTTTAAAAATTTTGTATATAAAAGTTTCGGATTTGTATATTCAAGAACAGTCAAATTGCTTTTTAAGGACTAAAAGGGTCAATACCTGATTCAAATTTTGTGGGAAAGTATTGAACTAAAAATTTATATGCATATTCGCGGAAATCATATTTTTTGGGATAAAGTGTTTCAGGCTTGTGAGGGTTCCCCAATCTCGCCGCGAATTTTAGCGTGTCGTGAATAGCGAACTAAAGGGGAATTACGGTATATACCCGTAGCTTCCCTATCCTAGGATATTCATATTTAGAAAATATCATAAACAAATTTTGTTTGGAGTATCGTATCTCAGTGGTTATCCTTAGTTACATGGAAAAAAAACCTTATAATTTAAAACCATTTTGAGTTATAAATTTATTATTCATTCCAAATGTTAAAATTATTATAAAGAAAATATTTATGGAGTCTCTGGTTATTTACATACCATATTAGTCAATGCGATTGCTCTTCTTTGATACTGAAATAAGTTGCAAAAAATTGTTTTGAAGGAAATTATCTTTTTCCAGAGATGAGATTTGACGAAGGAGGTTTGCGAATTATTTTTAAGCTAATTTGTTTGATAACATTGAATGTTTTCTATACAGTGTTATACGAAAGAAATACGAACTATAAATGACGAAGTGTTTTATATCTATCTGCAGCCTATAAGTACAAATCCTTGCTCAAGCTCCTAGAACTGACTTTGGTTATCATTTTTCCCAAGAATTCTTTTTCTACTGTTTTAGAAAGTTCTTTATATTTTGAAGCTATTTTCTCATAAAGAAGAATATCTTCGATAATCACATCATAATCACTTGGAAGTAATAAAAACGCCTCAGCAGAAATTCCATTGATTTCGCAATAGGTCAGAACATCTCCAGAAACTCCTCTTAAAGGACAAGCATCTTCTAACGGGTTACATACTTCGGGACCTTCTTTAGCTTTTGTATTTGCAACGCTTCTCAGCACTGGCAACTCTACTTTATCTTTTGGAAAGCCAGGTAATGCATTGGGATTAATAGAGTCAAGAATAACAACCTTTGGTGCACTGAATTTCTCAAAGAAAAATTTTGCAAACTCAAAGTAAATATTTAATGGAAGTACAATATCAAATATAACAAATGTGGTTGTATTATCTTGAGAATTATAGATTTCAGCTACTTTCAAATCTTCGTTATAAATATATCCAATAATGTTTGCATCCTTTGGTTTCTTAGCTAAAAGATAAGCAGAAGCATGTTCTGTAGTTGAGATTACAATAAAATTTGACTTGAAGCCTGAAATTGACAAAAGAGATAAAGGATCACCTTTGTCAGTTCTGAACCTAAATTTTATTTCTTCATAAAGACCTTGAGCTTCATCATCTGAATCGTAATCACGCTTTGGAAGAGAGCCACCTTCAATTTCCATTACAAGAAAATATAAATTTAATGATCTGTCAATATTATATTTATTACAAATCTTAGAGTAGTTTTCGCTGAATATTTTTTCAAGTTTATTTCATTTGTTGAGTTTAAGATCCTAGTGAAATTACCGAAAGCATAATTATATTTAGTATTTTGTAATGGACACTTTTCAGACTCTCTTTTCTATGCATTTCAAAAACCATTGTCTTGAAGAAATCGAGAAATCCTAAAAAAAAATTGGAACGTAAATTATTTTCTTATAATACAGCTTTCATTTTTTATAAAATCAATATATCTAATATTTAAATAAAAAGGATACACATTAACTAGAGCTTATTGTGTTAATCAGTTTTATTTGGAGATAAGATTGATTAAATTTCTTCCCTTTGGGATGATTAGCTTTCTCACACCTTTTTCTAGGCCTTTTAAATTTTGCTTTTCTATGAATTCTTGGAGTTCTTGAGTATTGCCCAATAGATTTAAAGGCACTCTAATTGTACCACTTTGTTTTGCATTCACCTTTTTAACTTTATAAACGTTAAAACTACTTTCTTACAAATATATCCATTTCAATATCCTCTTCTTTAGATTTTATTAATGATCTTATTTCGGCTATTGAAGCAAGCCTTTGATCTTTTAGCATTTCTCCTATATTTCCAAAGTAAAGATTTTTATCAGAATCTATTTGTGATTTGAAGCTATTGAAGTTCTGCCAAAGTTCCGAAGTGAGGAATGGAGCTAATGGGAAAGAAGAAATCAAGAGCAATCTAAAGCATAAGAACGCTTCCAAAGGATATTTTTTGATTTGGTCCCTAAATAAAAAAAAAATTAGCTTATATTAACTTTCATAAAAAACTAACTTATTATCGCTAAAGAAGTTTATGGTTTCCATCAGTCTCGCTACTGCTACATGTAAATGTCTCTCTTTCCTCTTTAAAGAAGCTTCTAGACTTTGAAGAACATCCAATATGGAAAGGACAAATTTTTTCCTTTCCTCATTTCCTGCCTTGTTTAAATTGACAAGGTATTCATTTAGCTCATTTGGGAGGTCAAGTTCCTTCCCTTTTAATTCTTTTGAGATATTCTCTGAAATAGAATTCAACTTATCCAAAAAGTTTTCCTTGGTGATTTATTTTATGAGAAAATAAAATCTTTACAATAGTTCTTAAAAGTCCCTCTTCCCAATGAATATCTTTTTCAATAGGACCGTAGAAAAACATAGCAAGTCTGAGACAATCAGATCCAAATTGGTCTACAATTTCAACAGGAGGAACTCCATTTCCCTTCGATTTTGACATCTTATCATATTCAATATTCATTTCTTCTGGAGAATAATTTCCTCTCTCATTAGGGAATAAGTACTTTCCATTGGATTTCAATCGATATGTTTTTCCTTTGACCATGCCCTAATGTATTAGAGAAAAATAACCACAATTCACACTTGTGTGATGAGTTGCTTAAAAGGTTCTGGGTGCTTTGGAACAACTCCAATTTCATACAAAAATTTATGCACAAACCTTGCATAGAGTAAATGTAATATAGCGTGCTCAATGCCTCCAATGTAAACATCAACGGGAAGCCACCTTTCAAGGAGATCTTTACGGCATAACTGACCAGGCATTAAATTATTGTATAAAAATATTTTACTTCTTGTTCATTTTTGGGGTCTAAGTATCTTAAGTAATACCAACTAGAATCGACAAATGTATCCATTGTATCATATTCTCTTGTTCCCTTCTCCTTAGAGTTTGGACACTCGGCATCTATGAACTCTTTTATTCTACTTAGTGGACTAACATGTTTTCTTGAAAAAGGAGTGAATTAAGGAGTTAAATTAGTTTACAAATCCTCAAGATTCTCCAAAGACTTTGGTAAAACTAAAGGCAATTTGTTTTCTTCCTCTGGGACCAAGCCACATGATTGACAATTGATCTTTTGTTTTATTCGCTAGTTTTAAGAAATCTTACCATTGGTATAGGAACACCCCAGTATCTTTGTCTTGATACTGACCAATCCTTTCAAGCTTAATTGAGACAAAATATTAAACATACTCTAATGCTATAGTTTGTCGCTATCTCTCCCTCGCCTTTCTTTCTCAATACTTCAAGCATTTTCTTGGATGCCTCTGATGGGTTCATGCCATTGAATTCTTCACTATTCTTTAAAACATACTCATGTGCTTGATTAGGTTTATTCTCTAGTTTTAATAAGTGCATTGCGAATTTATTCCCTTACTTTGATCTGATAGGACTTCAATTATTTCCAAATTATGCAACTCTGCAAACTCTTTATCTCTTTCATCATGTGCGGGAACACCCATTACTGCACCAGTTCCATACCCCTAAATTTTATATCACATTTAATTTAATATTCATACTGAAAGCACATAATTGGTTAAATATATTGGTATGGCCTTGTTAGTTAAAGGATGAACTGCTTTTACTCTGGAAAGTAACAATCCCTCTTTTTGCTTTCCTAGCTTTTTCTTTGCAAGTTCACTCAAATTGGCCATTTCTTCGACTTTCTTTTTAATGGCTTCTTTTTCAGAATCAGTTGCGAATTCCTTTTAAAAATTATACAATAAACGGAACTCTTTTACTAATGTCAAAGGATGTTCATAAGATAAGGCAAGGAATGTACATCCATAGAGTGTATCTAGCCTTGTAGTATACACTTCGACTCTGTCTTTAATATTCTTTCCTGTTGCTGAATCATGAATTCCAAAATGAATATTCGCTCCTTCAGAATAGCCAATCCAGCCCTTCTGCATTTCCTTAACAGTTTCAGGCCAATCAGGAAGTTTATCAAGATCATCACTCAGTTTTTTCGCGAATTTTGTTATGTTAAAGAACCATTGATCAAGCATTTTCTTTTCAACAATTGCTTCTGATCTCCATGATCTCCCTCTCTCATCAATCAATAGCCTTTGAACGTTTTAATTGTGTAGAAAGCTTACTTGTTCATTTGCTAAAACAGTCTGGTCAACGGGATCCCAATTTACTAGGCCAGGCTTTTTTACCGCAACATCTGGAAGACATTAAAACAATATTTATACTCTTTACTGTGTTTGAACATTTGAATAAAGATCCATTGTGTCCATTTATAATAAGAAGGATCACATGTTGCAATCTTGAATTGTTATAAATCATAAAATAATATCCATAAAACCTCATGATCCCAATCAAATTCAACTCCAAGGTTAATCAAATCTCTTTTCGTTTCCTCTATGTTCTTTTTGGTCCATACAGATGGCTCTAAACAGCCCTTAGTTTAATTATTATTCTTTATTACGAATATTTCGATCTAATGCTGCATTTTCTGCTGGAAGACCGAAGGCATCCCATCCCATAGGAGTAAACACAGTTTTACCTGGATTTTAAAGAATGTTTATGGCTAATTTTACCTTGAAGAGCTTCAAATTTCGAGATTGTATCCGTAATGAAATAGACTCTTGCATGACCCATATGTAAATTTCCACTAGGATAGGGAAATTGTGAAAGACAATAATATTTTTCTTTTGTATTATCTTCAAGTTTTTGTGATGTATGAGGCCTTGTTTCATCCCAAATTTTTTGCCATTTTGATTGAAGAGCCTTGTGATCATATGAGGCAAAAAGTGATCCTTTATGAGAGAGACTCATACATGGAAAGGAAGATTTGAATAACAAATTCGTTGGCTTTTTGTATTTGCGGAGCATCTTATTGAGATATTTAAAATTAAAATTATGACATTAGCCTTTGATTTGTCAGTGTAAAGCGGAGAAAATTTCTCAAAAAATAAAAAGCAAACATTCGTTTCACTTTCGTGAATCTTTCTGTTTTCCATTTTAAAGAAAAGAGAAATACCGGTTTCTACGAAATGCTGATTTATGAGAAACAGCTTTCCAATAAAGAAATAATGAGTCAAATTAAAAACTTAATTTCTTAGACATAACAACATTTTTTATAGCCTTTAATTTATCTGGGTTTAATGGATAAATACAATATTTTACAATTCCATAGAAATTCTTTCGAGGTAGCAACACTTTAAAATGGAACATATTTATAAATTCTACAAATAGAAAAATATAAGAACAGCTCCAACAAGAAGTAAAGCAATCAATATATTTATAATGGTGATTTGCTTTTTAATCTGTTTTTTCTCAACTTCTTTATGACTCATTTCTCCAGAATCTTGAACCTTTTGTTCATTTTCAAAAGTTACGTCTTCAAGTAAATCAGCATTAAAATTCTCTATTGAATTTGGTTTCTCTTTTATCTTTTCAGTATTCTCTTTTTCCTTTGGCTGTGATTCAACATTTAAAATGTTTCTTTGGAATTTTATGCTTTGTTTCGCTTCATAATATTGAAGATGTTGCAATAACACTAATGATCGATTAAAATGAATCAAAAACACATCAAATACCTGTCTGTAAATGTTGGAAATCATGTTCAAAAATATTCTTTTGCATGTCTTCTTTAAAAAATTGATATAAAGAAGACTGTCGCTTTTGTTGTTGTTCTCGAATATCGATTTCTTTCCTTTGTGGAATTTCGATTTTTTCTTCTTCTATATCCTCTGATTTCCTCTCTTCAAGCTCAACATCATTATTCACATTCTCATCTTCTCTCTTCTGACCCGCCATTTCTACAGAAACTTCCTCGATATCAACTTTATTTTTTGATTCAGAGTTGTTTTCAGGAACCTCTTCAGCTTTTTTTTCTTCCTCAGTCTCTTTCACTAAATTTATAATCGGTCCACATGAAGGGCAAACCCACTTCTTTGATTGTAGAGCTAACTTCTTTCTTTCTTCAACAGGATATTCAAGAGCGCCGACTCCTGTTTGACTTTCCTTTTCAGGGAAATAACTGATTAAAGCTTTTAGCATACTTTTAACTAGAATATTAGTCTATAGTCTTTCAATATTAAATTACTTGTCCAACCAGGATTCCAATGCTCGGGATGATAATCAGTGATTGTAAGACAAATCTTTGTGTTAACCTCATATCTTCCACTTGGCTAAAGGTTTTAGGAAAGAAGATTTTATAGTTTACTGTAAGGAAATAGAGAGCAGGGGGTTTGAAAGGGTAGTCGAAAGGAAGTTCAATTTTTCCATGGTAAATTCCGCCTTCAAACTCAGTTTCTGTTGGACCTTTTATAGTAAAATGCCAGATATGTAGTTCATCTTTTAAAGGAGCAGCGTGGAAAGAATCTGATGGGTTTGTTTGAAAGTCTTTGATTTCTTGTTGGATTCTTTTTATGTGTAAAGCTGTATTTGCCATTTTTGTAAATTTAATTAATTCACTATAGAGTTATAAAAATACTGAGGATAAATTATCTCAAATTACACTTGTTTGCTGCTCAAAGAGATAAACTTAATTGAATCTGATTGTTAGCTCCAAGTCCACATAAGCGTAGCTAATATCAAAATCACTCTTTTCAAGCATAAAACCCAAAGGTTTTCTTTTCATTATTTCTTTTTTCTATCCGAAAAACACACATAAAGCAGTTCGATAAGCTAATTACAACTCAGTTTGATTTATTGTGTTAATATTAATGCAGATAATGAAGTTCTCCTATTTAACTGAGATTTCCTAAGACTTTTAAGTTTATTATGAATTTATTTTAATTATCATTATTCTAAATGAATAACTTTTATCTCAAAAACAGACACTTATTTGAAGAAGATGATGTAAACTCCATCTTTCTGCTGCCTAATTGTTTAGGAAGTTCCTTATATCCATCAAGCAGAAAAACTCTATCAATTGATTCCCAGGCTTAAGTATGATCAGAACATCCCAAGAAATTTATTCAGAGAAGTATTCCTGCATTTCCCGTTTCATTCTTATCTGACAGAGAGAAAAAGAAATATTCGCCGAACCTCCAAAAAATGTTTTTAGTCAAAACGCAAGAAACCTACTAGGGAATAATTATAACGATGTATACAAACCTCCTCAAGATTCAGGAGTTTATGGTATTCCAAAACAAAATTACCCTACGCAAAGGCCAAGTTATCCCATTCAAAGGGACAACAGTCCTTATAGAAGAGATCATTACCCTGTTCAAAGAGAAAGTTATCCTTATCCCAGAGAAAGCCACCCTTTACGAAGAGAAACTAATAGTATGATTGATGCTAGGTATCCATCATATAACCAACCAAAGATTGAAGAGTATAGTTTATTTGTTATGATAAATATCAACATGATTTTAGGAAAAATCGGTATATGAGTCCTCCAAAAAATTATGAGAAATATCCAAATCACCCTAATCATCCTTCAAATCAATACAATCCAATTACACATAATAATGAGCAGTCGAGATTGGGTTCTTATACAACTGAACCGAAACCTCGAACCAGAGGATATAATCAAAGAAATAGCTCCTCTGAACCCCCTTTAAGAAATGAATCTTATTTAATTGGAGTTGGGGATCCTTATAGTAAACATATTAATAATATTCCAACATACATGCCCAAAAAAGATAATGCTCCATTTGCAACTGATGCTGATCAATTATCACAATTGTTAATGAAAAATGAAAGACAATCTCCGGCTCCAGTCAGAAAAATTAGTGACGATTTTTTGAGACATGATACTGAAAACAATATAAACGAAAGTCCAAATTATTTTGCTTCCCAATTGAATAAATCGCCTAAAAAAATTACAGAAGCAATTACCGAAAGCAAAAAGCATAATATTTTCCCACATGATGCCTTTATGATGTTGAAAAGGAGAATGTTCAATATAAGAGGAGATTTGAACACTCTGGATGATTCTCCATTCCCAAGAGAGAAAATATTCTTAGTGTCTCATTTACAAGGAAGAGCTGATCAATTAGAGGCTCTAGGAAATAAAAAGACAGTACAAGAGTCGTTAGAGAGAAGAATATTGGTTTCTGTTAATACAGTAATTAAATTTTTTAATAATAAATAAATTGGAATAGGAAAGAAGAGGAAAATTAAGGGCGTTACTTCAAAAAGATGGAGTAATATAATTTTCATTTAGTGAATTTTGTAGGTGTTTTCTTATATAACATAAAACATTTTTGATTATTTGCAAATTCTACGACACATATTCAATTCAATGATGAGTATTGAATAAAATATATAATTATTATGTAAACTATAAAGTGAGTTGCACATCACATTCAACTCAATTTATCGAATCCTATAATTTTATCAAATCATTTTGCTTTGTATTAAAAAATAGTATCAATAAAGAAAATAGAAATCTTTAATTTTGATGTTGATAAGAATAAATTCCGATAGACTTTTGTTACAAAAAAAAAAATGTATTTGATTGAAAAAAAGGGAATTCATTGTAGATCCAATTTTAGCCATTTTTTATAGGTTCAATGGTAATAGGAAAATTGTTTTTGGGATTTGGATAAGAATTATCTATTTTGATTTTTAATAATTAAAGGTAAAAGTTGAGAAGCAGGAAACAAGGAATAAATGAAATAGCAAGAAAATCGTTTTATAAAATTTTGTCTTCAATTCGAATTTTTATTCTGAGAGAAAATTCCAAATCGGACTATTTTCAATTAATAATTTAATACTTTTCAGAAGCCAAAAGAAACATTTTAACAAATGCAAAACACTTTGCCTAAGGGCCATTTCTTGTTCACTAGTGAAGCTGTTACAAACGGACATCCAGATAAATTATGTGATTTTGTTTCAGATTCTATCCTCGATGCTTGTTTAGCTCAAGATCCTGATTCTAAAGTTGCATGTGAAACTGCTGCAAAGTCAAATGTTGTCATGGTATTTGGGGAAATCACTTCAAAGGCAGAGCTCAATTATGAACAAATCGTTCGTGAAGCAATAAAAAATATTGGGTACGATTCAGTAGAAAAAGGAATCGATTACAAAAGTTGTACTGTCATTGCAGCTATCGAGCAACAATCCCCAGAAATAGCTGAAGCAGTTCATGGACACAAAAAAGAAGAAGACTTTGGAGCAGGAGATCAAGGCCTTATGATAGGATATGCTTGCAATGAAACCCCAGAGTATATGCCTCTCTCCCATCAACTTTCTCTTGCACTATGTGAAAAGTTGTATCAATTAAGAATGAAAGATGTTCTGAGTTGGTTAAGACCAGATGCCAAGACGCAAGTTACTGTTGAATATAAATACGAAGGAAAAGATCTTATTCCTCTCAGAGTCCACACTGTCCTTATGTCATGCCAACATTCTCCAAATATTACCCAAGAGGAAATTATTACTCAGCTTAAAGAATATGCTATAAAGCCAACTATTCCTCCGAAATATTTGGATGAAAGAACTATTTATTACATTAATCCTTCTGGAAGTTTTATTGTTGGAGGGCCTGCTGGAGATGCAGGGCTCACAGGGAGAAAGATTATTGTTGATACATACGGAGGATGGGGCGGTCATGGAGGTAAATATCCCTTAATAAGCCTTAATAAATAATTAGGTGGTGCATTTTCAGGCAAAGATGCAACGAAGGTTGATAGATCTGGTGCCTATGCTGCCAGATGGGTTGCAAAGTCTTTAGTTGCTAATGACTTTTGTAGAAGATGCATGGTTCAAATCGCCTATGGTATTGGATTAGCAGATCCTATTTCAATTCATGTGGATACATATGGAACAATAACAGATGGATATACAGAGAACGATTTGGAAGAGATTGTAGGCAGGAACTTTAACTTAAGGCCTGGAGGTATAATCAAAGAGCTTGGCTTGAAAAGACCTATATTTAAAAAGCTAAGCGCTTTTGGTCACTTTGGCAGAAACGACCCCGATTTTTTGTGGGAAAAGATCAAGGATTTGAGCCATGAGAAAAAGAATTAGCAAGCTTTATTATTTTTTACTATGAAAGAGAAGGCCTTCGAAAGATTAATAGCCTAGTTAACGAAATTATATACTTGTTTTACTACATTTAAAGTTTTCCCTTCACACGATTTGTCTTATCTACATAATCTATATGAGGAACATGTAGGAGTTGAGTTTCTATCTAAAGTAGCTTGTCAAATAGATAAAGCATAACAATTTGAGAAGGGTCTTTAAGATTTTAGGAATTAAGGTTTGAGTATATTGTAAAGGGTCAAAATTTATTTTCACTTTTTGGACGACTTTGGTCTCAACAATTAAGAAGATTTCTTTGAGAAGGTAATAAAGAGAAATTTTGGAATAATTTTTGTGTAGTTATTCACCTTTATCTATGAAAGCTATGAGTTCTCTTTGCGTTTTTAAGGTATAATACAAAAAATACAAATCAACAATATCAAACCATCCAGAAAAACACAAAGCCTACAACTTATTTTTTAAACACAGACAGACTTTTATCATTGAAATATCGATAATGGTCAAGGGATTTTTGTTTACATGTATTCAAGCAATTTTTTTCAAACTCAAGTAAATGTTCAGCAATAAATTCACGAATACAATACCGAAAGCATCTGTCTGCAATTTTTTCTTGGGCATGGTAATTACTTGAGTCAAGGTTTAATTTATTCATCTTTATAAGTTTCTGTGTCTTGCAATTTAGTTTTGGAAAGGAATGTCTAAATCTAAACTTTTTCTGGATTTAATTTATCAGATAAAAAGGATATTGTGTTAATTAATCTATGATTTTTTTCACATACAAGTCTGATGAAACCTTTGGAGAAAGATTATTCTCTTTCAGGCTAAAGATTCTTTGTAAATAAGAAAAAGGAAAAAATGAATCCATTAAAATCGCTCAAGAGTAAAAATAAATATCAAATGACAAACTTAAACAAAAATAGTTTTTTATGATATGAAAAATCTAAAATGTTACAAACAAAACTAAAACTATTAGTTATGCCATTAAAGTTTTTTTTTTGCATGTTTGCAACTTCATTTCTTACAAGTAATTTTCATTACCGAGAAGAAACAAAAAATATTCAAAGCTAAGACATCTCCAAGAAAAGTTTTCAATTAAAAAAAACAAACAATCAAAGATGAGGCAAACTTTCTATCTCAACCAGTTTCCGTTAACTTTTTAAAAAGATTACTTTATAAGGAAGTATTTTCAATTTCATTAACTTATTTCGGAGGACAATTTTGTTTTTATTTATTAATAAATATTTATTAAAAGGCATTCTTCTCAAATCTTCTCGACTTTTTCGATGAGAACTCCCGTAACAAATGGACTCATTGCCATTTCCACTTTCTTCTTAATCCTTTTCGTTATTATGACGATTCACAGTTACGAAAAAGCTTTGAGCAACGTACAGATCAAAACTCCTAAAACTTCTGTTTCGGATGTTACTATTCGTCATCCAACTGCTGATATGGACGAAGGTTCATTCTTCTTATTTTTGCTTCTCTTAAATTTTCCTAGTTAAGGAATTTAAGCATGCCACTATTACAAGAGAGGAATTGGGAAATAAGGCTTGGCATGTATTACATTTAATTACAGGAAATTATCCTGTTGAACCTGATGAAGCAGACGAGAAAAATATCGAAATTTTCTTAAAGCTCTTGTAAAATACTTTTCTCGATTTATAACTTTTTTCATTTAAAGAATAAATTTCTTCTTAAAGAGAATTTTTTTATTTTATTTAGTGCTCAGT
>Ga0182742_1004327_pt1 | contig 12949 bp, 10 predicted proteins | sample eDN5th37CBELigMG_FD_128880 | JGI IMG/M metagenome (GOLD analysis project Ga0182742, IMG submission 128880) | Enriched Miracle-Growth compost microbial communities from Emeryville, California, USA - eDNA 5th pass 37_C BE-Lig MG (version 2)... ... | reverse complement strand
CGACGCGGGCATCGTGCGTAACCGGGCCAAGATCGTCGGGACCATCGCCAGCGCCCGTGTTTGGCTCGATATCCAGGAAAAGCAGGGGTTCTCCCGCTTTCTCTGGGATTTTGTCGACGGCGCTCCGGTGCAGAACCGCCTGCGCTCCCGCGCCGACGCGCCCACCGAAAGCGAGGCCTCGCGGCGCATGTCGAAGGAGCTGAAGGCGCGCGGCTTCAAGTTCTGCGGCCCCACCATCACCTATGCCTTCATGCAGGCGGTCGGCATGGTCAACGACCATCTGGTCGATTGCTACCGCCATGGCGCATGCGCCGCCTGCGCCGGTCAGGCCAACCCGGCGCCCCGGCGCTGCGATGACGGAGCCGCCGCCGGATAGGGCGTTTCCGGGAGCTGCAGGGACGGCGCTGGGCGTCATGACCGTCGCCAGCGCTGGTTCAGCAAATTTGTCCAGGAAAAGCTGTTCAGGAACACTGCCCTTGACGCGCAAAGACACCAAGGCTCCGCCCCGCGCCTGGCAACGCATGCTGTCGGGACGCCGGCTCGATCTGCTCGATCCCTCACCGCTGGATATCGAGATCGCCGACATCGCCCATGGCCTGGCCCGGGTGGCGCGCTGGAACGGCCAGACCCTGGGGCCGGCGATTTTGTCGGTCGCCCAGCACTGCGTATTCGTCGAGGCCATCGCCGCCGACCTGCACCCGCACCTGTCGCGCAAGGGCCGGCTGACGGTGCTGCTGCACGACGCGCCGGAGTATGTCATCGGCGACATGATCTCACCGTTCAAGGCGGTGCTCGGCGACGACTACGGCCGGGTCGAACTGCGGCTTCAGGAGGCGGTGCATCGTCGCTTCGGCCTGCCAGCGCGGACCGCGCCGCTGATCCATCGCATCGTCAAGCAGGCCGACCGCCAGTCGGCCTGGCATGAAGCTGTCCGGCTGGCAGGCTTCGACGCGGAGGAGGCCAGCGCCCTGTTCGGCACGCCACTGCCCCTGTCCTTCGCCATCGACGATTTCCTCGCGCCCTGGAGCGCCGACGACGCCAGCCAGCGCTTCCTGCAACGCTTCGCCTGTCTGTGCGAGACCGGGGTCCAGGCCGAAATCCACGACGCCAGCCAACAGGACAGAGCCCGCGCCACCCCATGAAGGCGCATCATGAAAGCGCATGCAGTCAAAGAGATAGCTGGATATCCCGATTCACTTTCCAGGACGTCGCCCTGGCTCACCCGGCTCACCCCGCTTCCCGGACGAATTTCGCCGTTTTCCGGGTTGCAACCGGGCCATGGGCGACAGAGCCCGAACGACGTTTTCCCGTCGCCGCCAATGACCTGGCGGCGAACAGCGATTCTGAATCAGAACGTGAGGAATTGCGCGCAAACGGGCCGCGCCGATCCGGCGCGGCGTTCCATCGCTACGGAGAATCTGGACCGGAACGAGTTAAGATATCGCCAATACGTCCAGGCCTGGCGGCTGGCCCCTCCCATGCTGCTGGTCGCGGACCCTGACCATTTTGTGAGCGGCCGGCGCCGGTGAGGCGCGAGGCGGCGAGGCTGGGCAAGATGAACCCACAAAAGTCCAGCACGACCAACGTCATATCCCCTCCTGCTGAATCAGGTTTTCCGCCCGATCGCCGCCAACGCCCGCCGCCGTCACGGACCGCGCAAAAAACGGGCCGCCGGTCAGATTTCGCAATTCCGGTCATTTGCGGCTAAGAAATCAGCCAAACCGGGCGATGATCGCGAAGGGAGACAACCTTGGACAGCGAACTGACACTTCTCGTCCTGCTCGTGCTGTCCATCCCGGTCATCGCCATTGTCGCCCTGATTCTGAGCATCGGCGCCCGCAACCGCGCCTCCCTGCTGGAAGCGCGGGTGATGCGGCTGGAGCAAACCATCGCCCAGCTCAGAACTGCGTCCGAAACCACCGCAACCCGGGCGACCCCACAGCAGGCGCCCACTGCCCCGCCCGCTGACGCATCTCCCCCTCCAGCCGCCGCCGCCCCCCAGAAACCGGCCGTGGACCAGGGCGCCGCCGCGCCTCCTCCCTCCACGCCGCCAAAGCCCGCGACGACAGCCCATGGCCAGGGCGCCGCCCCCGCATCCCCTGCATCGCGCAAACCGAAAGCCGACGGTCGCAGCCTCGAAGAAAAGCTGGGCGCGCGCTGGAGCGTCTGGGTCGGCGCCCTGGCCCTGGCCATTGGCGGCCTGATGCTGGTTCGCTTCAGCATCGAGGAAGGTTATTTCGGCCCCGCCGCGCGCGTGCTGCTTGGGCTGGCGCTTGGCCTTGGGCTAACCTGCGCCGGTGAATGGCTGCGGCGCCGCGACCTGCGCGCCGGCCGGGCTGCCGCCGTCGCCGATCACCCCTTCGCCGCGCCTGGCGCCCCCGCCGCCCTCACCGCCGCCGGCGCCGCGACCATCTTCGGCTCGGTTTACGCGGCTTATGCGCTCTACGCCTTTATCGGTCCGGCGCTTGCCTTCGTCGTCCTCGGCGTCGTCGCGGTGCTGGCCATGTTCAGCGCGGCGCTGCAAGGCCCGGCGCTGGCCGCGCTTGGTCTGCCGGCCGCCCTCGCCGCGCCCCTGCTGGTCGCGTCGAACCAGCCTAACGACTGGGCGTTGACGCTTTATCTTGCCGCCGTGGTCGGCGCCGCTTACGCGCTCGCCCGCATCCGGCGCTGGCGCTGGCTGGCTGGCGCCGCCGCCGTCGGCGCATGGTTGTGGGGACTGGCGCTGGTTTCCGCCGGCCATGACGCGCCGCTCGCCGTCAATGCGCACATCATCATCCAGTTGTTGCTGGCAGCCGCCGTGCTGGCGGCGGAGCCCCACTGGCGCACGCCGGACGCGCAGGCGCGGCCAGACTGGTTCGCCCTCATGGCCCTCGCCGCGTTCACGGTGCTGGGCTTCGCCGCATCCGACCTGCCGCTGACGCCGGCCGCGGGCATGCTCGCTGGCGGCGTCATGGCGGGGCTGCTGTTCGCCGCGGGCTGGCGCATCGCCGCCGTGGCGCCGGCGACGGTGCTGGCCGGCGCCATCACCGCCGGCGCCCTGTGGAACTGGCGCGTCGTCGCGCTGGTCATGCAGGAGCCGCAAACCCTCGCCCCTGGCGGCGTCGGCGCCCATCCGATGCCGGAGAACCTCGCGGTCTATCTCGCCTTCGCCCTCATCGCCGGCTTCGCCATCGCCGCCGGCGCCCTGCGCCGTCTGCTGGCCGGGCGCGAACTGCCCCTGTTCGCCGCCGCCAGCCACGCCGCCGCCGCGACGCTGACGCCGCTCGGCGTCATGACCGTGGTGTGGATGAAGATCGCCGGTTTTGCCGTCAGCATTCCCTTCGCCATCGTCGCCGCCGTGCTGGCGCTGGCCGGCGTGGCGCTGACGGCGCGGCTGCGCGCCGGGCCGGAAAGTGCGTCGCCCAACCGCCAGCTTGCCGTCGGCGCCCTTGCCTCCGGGGCTGTCGCCGCCGTGGCCCTCGGCCTCACCTTCGCGCTCGACAAGGGCATGCTGACCGTGGCCTTCGCCCTCGCGGCGGCAGGCGCGGCCTGGGTGGCGGCGCGGCTTGAGCTTCCCGCCCTGCGCTACGCGGTGGGCGCCCTCGGCCTCATCATCCTCGGCCGCCTGGCCTGGAACCCGGCCATCGCCGCCCATGGCGCCATGGGAACGACGCCGGTGTTCAACTGGCTGCTCTGGGGTTATGGCGTCCCGGCCCTCGCCTTCTGGACCGCATCCACCCTGCTGGCGCGCCACCGCCGCGACCGGATCACCGGCCTGTGCGAAAGCCTGGCCATCATCTTCTCGGCGCTGCTGGTCCTGTTCGAGATCCGCCACGCCCTCAACGGCGGCGACCCGTTTCGCGTCGCGTCCGGTCACCTCGAAACCGGACTGCTGGCCAGCAGCTCCCTGCTGTTCTCGCTGGCCCTGTCGCGCATGAACCGGCGAAGGGCCGATCCGGTCTATCGCGTCGCCAGCCTGGCTTTCATGGCCGTTTCGACGGCGCTGATCGTCATGGGCCTGTTCGTGCTCGTCAATCCGCTGTTCACGGGTGAAGTCGTGATTGGCGGCGCCCTGTTCAATTCGCTGATCCCGGCTTACCTCGTCCCGGCGCTCATCGCCGGGGGGCTGGCGATGCTGAACCGCGCATTCTGGCCGCGCTGGCGCACCCTGGCGACCGCCGTGCTCGGCCTCGCCCTGTTCACGGCCTGGGTGATGCTGGCCATCCGCCGTTATTTCCAGGGGCCCGTGCTCTCCATATGGCGGAGCGCCGGCGAGGCGGAGTGGTGGTGCTACACCGCCGCGCTGCTGGTCATTGGCGTCGGCCTGCTGGCCTGGGGCCTGGCGCGCCAGCGGCGTCTGGCGCGCCTTGCCTCGGCGCCGTTCATCGTCGCGGCGGTGCTCAAGGCCTTCCTGTTCGACATGGCCAGTCTCGACGGCGTCTGGCGCGCCCTGTCGTTCATCGGGCTTGGCCTGGTGCTGATCGGCATCGCCCGCGCCTACCAGCTGCTGCTCTACCCGCCATCGGCGCGCCAGGCGCGCGACGGGAGCGCGGCCGGAAGCGCCGCCGAAAGTGCGGACGGGGGTGCGGACGGGGGTGCGGACGGCGACGTTTCCGCGTAAAAGGACCCTCTTTGGAAGGCGCGAAGGAAACAGGCCAGCATGACCGGACCCGAGATGACCAGTCCATCGCCCGGAACGACCGCCGGAAAAAACCCCGGCGACATCGCCGCGCTGCCGTTCGAGGCCGCCATGTCCGAGCTGGAGGCCATCGTGCGCCGGCTGGAGGAAGGGCGCGTTGAACTGGAGGAATCGATCGCCATCTTCGAACGCGGCGAGGCGTTGAAGCGGCACTGCGAAACCCTGCTGCGCAACGCGGAAGCCCGCATTGAGAAAATCGCCCTCGGGCCGGACGGCGCCCCGGCCGGCGTGGTCCCGCTGGATCCGCAGGAATAGGGCGGCAAATCCGTGTCCCCCCGCGTGGCGCCGCGTCGCGGGCTTTGACCTGCGGCCCCTGAAGGCTTATGTCCAGGAGGCGCGCGGGCTCTCCCGTTTCCGGAGAATTCGTGGCGCGGCAACCGGTTGAAGGTACGTTACTTTGGCAGTCGAGACCCCGCTCCTCGATCAAGCGCGCATTCCCGCCGACCTGCGGGCGTTTCCTGAAAGCGATCTGCCGCAGATCGCCGCCGAACTGCGCGCCGAAACCATTGACGCGGTCTCGGTCACCGGCGGCCATCTCGGCGCCGGCCTCGGCGTGGTCGAGCTGACCGTCGCCCTGCACTATGTTTTCAACACGCCCGATGACCGCATCATCTGGGACGTCGGCCACCAGGCCTATCCGCACAAGATCCTGACCGGGCGTCGCGACCGCATCCGCACCCTGCGCCAGGCCAATGGCCTCTCCGGCTTCACCAAACGGGCCGAGAGCGCATACGACCCCTTCGGCGCCGCCCACTCCTCCACCTCGATCTCCGCTGGCCTCGGCATGGCTGTGGCCAGCGAACTGAAGGGCGAGCGGCGCAACGTGGTCTGCGTCATCGGCGACGGCGCCATGTCCGCCGGCATGGCCTATGAGGCCATGAACAACGCCGGCGCGCGCGGCGAGCGGCTGATCGTCATTCTCAACGACAACGACATGTCGATCGCCCCGCCGGTTGGCGCCATGTCGGCCTATCTGGCCCGGCTGGTGTCGGGCGGCGCTTACCGCTCCCTGCGCGAAATCGGCAAACAGCTCGCCAGCAGGCTGCCGCGTTTCTTCTACCGCAACGCCCAGCGCGCCGAGGAATACGCCCGCGGCATGCTCACCGGCGGCACCCTGTTCGAGGAGCTTGGCTTCTTCTACGTCGGCCCGATCGACGGCCACAATCTGGAGCACCTGCTGCCGGTGCTGAAAAACGTGCGCGACGCGGAGAACGGGCCGGTGCTGGTGCACGTGGTGACCCAGAAGGGCAAGGGCTACCCGCCGGCGGAGGCTTCCGCCGACAAATACCACGGCGTCGTCAGCTTCGACGTGGTCACCGGCGCCCAGAGCAAGCCCAAGGCCAACGCCCCCGCCTATACCCGGGTGTTTGCCGATGCGCTGATGGCCGAGGCGCGCGCTGACGACCGGGTCGTCGCCGTCACCGCCGCCATGCCCTCCGGCACCGGGCTCGACCTGTTCGGCAAGGAATTCCCCACCCGCACTTTCGATGTCGGCATCGCCGAGCAACACGCCGTCACCTTCGCCGCCGGCATGGCGACGGAAGGCTACAAGCCGTTCTGCGCCATCTACTCCACCTTCCTGCAACGCGCCTATGACCAGGTGGTGCATGACGTGGCGTTGCAGAACCTGCCGGTGCGCTTCGCCCTCGACCGGGCCGGCCTCGTCGGCGCCGATGGCCCGACCCACGCCGGCGCCTTCGACATCGCCTATCTCGCCTGCCTGCCCAACATGGTGGTGATGGCCGCCGCCGATGAGGCGGAGCTGGTCCACATGGTCGCCACCGCGGCGGCCCATGACGACGGCCCCATCGCCTTCCGTTATCCGCGCGGCGAGGGCGTTGGCGTTGACATGCCCGAGCGCGGCGTTCCGCTGCCCATCGGCAAGGGCCGCATCGTGCGCGAAGGCTCCCGCGTCGCCCTGCTGTCGCTGGGCACGCGCCTCGCCGAGGCGCTGAAGGCGGCGGAAGATCTGGAGGCGCGCGGCCTCTCCACGACGGTGGCCGACGCCCGCTTCGCCAAGCCGCTGGATCTGGAGCTGATCCTGCGGCTGGCGCGCACCCACGAGGTGCTCATCACCATCGAAGAGGGCTCCGTCGGCGGTTTCGGCTCGTGGGTTTTGCAGGCGCTGTCCGATCACGGCGCGCTCGACGGCGGCCTGAAGGTGCGCGCCATGACGCTGCCGGATGCGTACCAGGATCACGACAAGCCGGAGCGCATGTACGCCGACGCGGGCCTTGACGCCGCCGGCATCGTGCGGAAGGCGCTGTCGGCCCTCGGGCCGGCGACCGACGCCGCGCACGCCGCGCCGCGCCGGGCGGGCTGACGGATCATGGCGCGCGCACGCGCCGATACGGAAACCGCGCGCGATCGCGCCGACCGGGTGCTGACGGCGCGTGGTTTTTTCGACAGCCGCGCCAAGGCGCAGGAGGCAATCGCCGCCGGCCTGGTGCAGGTCAACGGCAAAACCATTGCCAAACCGTCGGAGCAGATCGACGCCAATGCGGCGATCGTTGCCGGGGCGCCTTACCCCTGGGCCTCGCGCGGCGGCGTCAAGCTGGCGGCGGCGCTGGACCATTTCGGCCTCGATCCGGCCGGGAAAACCTGCGTTGATCTGGGCGCTTCAACTGGTGGTTTCACCGACGTCTTGCTGGCGCGCGGCGCTGCCCGGGTGCTGGCGGTGGACGTGGGCCACGGCCAGTTACACCCGCGCATATACGCCGATCCGCGCGTCGTCGCCTTCGAGGGCCAGGACGCCCGCACGGTGACGCCGGACCTGCTGGGCGGCCCCGTCGACATGGCGGTGATGGATCTGAGCTTCATCTCGCTGCGCCTGGTGCTGCCGGCGGTTCCGCCGCTGCTCAAGGCTGGCGGGCGCCTTGTGGCGCTGATCAAGCCGCAGTTCGAGGTTGGGCGGGCGCTGGTCGACAAGGGGCTGGTGCGCGACGCGGCGGCGCGACAGCGCGCCTGCGACGACGTGACGGCGCTGCTGGCGCAACTGGACTTCGCGGTCCACGGCGTCGTTCCCTCGCCCATCGCCGGCGGCGACGGCAACCAGGAATTCCTCGTGGCGGCAACCCGCGCCGCCTGAAAGCTTTTCCCGCGCGGCGGATGCAAAAAAGCGCGGGCAGCGTGCGAAACGCGCCAGATAAAAGAGATATGGTGACAATCCGGTTCGGCCTGAACGGATTTTCGCCCCGACTGTCAGAAAGGTCCCGCGCGTGGCGGAGCAACTCACCATTGATCATCTGGGCGCGCGCGGCGATGGCGTGGCGCTGACGCCGGATGGCCCCGTCTATATCGACCGCGCCTTGCCGGGCGAGGTGGTGGACGTCGAGATCAGCGGCAATCGCGGCCGGCTGCTGTCGGTGGCGCAGGCCTCGCCCCAGCGGCGGGCGCAGGATTGCGCATGGCAAGCCGACGCCGCGCCAGCCCAGTGCGGCGGCTGCGTCGCCCGCCATATGGCCCCGGACCTGTATGCGAGCTGGAAGACCGGCGCCGTGCGCGCCGCCCTGCAACGGGCCGGCGTCGCCGACGCCCTGCGGCCCATGGTTGACGCGCGCGGACTGGGTCGCCGGCGCGTCACCCTGCACGGCCGGGTTTCGCCGGGCAAGCCCGCCGCTGGCTTCATGGCCCCGCGCAGTCACGATCTCATCGCCATTGACCGCTGCCTTGAACTGGAGCCGGGCCTTGACCGGGCTCCCGCCGTGGCCACGGCCCTGACCCGCCTGCTCGCCAGCTTCGGCAAGCCGCTCGACATCCAGCTCACCGCCACCCAGGCCGGGCTCGACGTCGACATTCGCGGGCTTGGCGAGAAAAACCTTGGCAAGCAGGCGGACGCCACCCGCCTGCGTCTGGTGGAAATGGCCGAAAAGCTTGACCTTGCCCGCCTGTCGCTGCACGGCGACGTGCTGGTGGAGCGCCGGCCGCCGCTGATCGCCATGGGCAAGGCCCAGGTGGTTCCGGCGCCTGGCGGCTTCCTCCAGGCCACGGCGGCGGGCGAACAGGTCCTCGCCGATCTGATGCTCGCCGCCATCGGCAAGGTGAAACGCGTCGCCGACTGCTTTTCCGGCTGCGGCCCTTTCGCCCTGCGCCTCGCCGGGCAGGCCGAGGTTCACGCCATTGAGCTGGAAGCGCCGGCGCTGGCGGCGCTCGACCGCGCGTTTCGGGCGGCCCAGGGCCTGAAGCGCATAACCACCGAGAAACGCGACCTGTTCCGCCGGCCCCTGTTCCCGCAGGAGATCGACCGTTTCGACGCCCTTGTGCTCGATCCGCCGCGCGCCGGGGCCGAGGCGCTGGCGCAGCAGATCGCCGCCGCCCAGATCGGCAAGGTGGCGTATGTGTCCTGTGACCCGGCCACCTTCGCGCGCGACGCCGCCATTCTCACCGGCGGCGGCTTCACGCTCGCGAGCGTCACGCCGGTGGACCAGTTCCGTTATTCCGCCCACACGGAAGTGATCGGCGTCTTCGAACGCCCCCGCGCATCAAAGGCGAAACGATGAGCAAGCCTGTCGCAGTCACCACGCCCACCGCCCGCCCCGCCGTCGATCTCGGCGGCTTCGCCGCCATCGTCGGCGCCCGCCACGTCGTCACCGCCCCGGCCGACATGGAGCCGCACCTGCGCGAAGCCCGCGACCTGTATCAGGGCGTCGCCCGCGCCGTGGTGAAGCCGGCGACCACGGAAGAGGTCGCCGCCGTGGTGCGTCATGCGCGCCAGCTGGGCCTGGCCGTGGTGCCGCAGGGCGGCAACACCGGCCTCGTCGGCGGCCAGATCCCCGGCGGCGACATCGACGCCATTGTCCTGTCGCTGACCCGCATGGACCGGGTGCGCGAGATCGACCCGCTCACCGACACCATGACCGTGGAAGCCGGCCTCACCCTGCTGAAGGTGCAGGAACTGGCCGAACAGGCAGACCGGCTGTTCCCCCTGTCGCTCGCCTCGGAAGGGTCCTGCACCATCGGCGGCAATATCGCCGCCAACGCCGGCGGCACGGCGGTGCTGGCCTATGGCAACACCCGCGATCTGGTGCTGGGGCTGGAGGTTGTGCTCGCCGACGGCCGCGTCTGGCATGGCCTCAACAAGCTGCGCAAGGACAACACCGGCTACGACCTGAAGGACCTGTTCGTCGGCTCGGAAGGCACCCTGGGCATCGTCACCGCGGCGGTGCTCAAGCTGTTTCCACGCCCGCGCAGCCGCGCCACCGCCTTCTGCGCCGTGGCAACGCCGGCGGCTGCGCTGGACCTGCTGATGCTGGCCAAACGTCAGGCCGGCTCCGCCCTCACCACGTTCGAACTTGTGCCGCGCATCGGCGTGGAGTTCGTCGTGAAGCACATTCCCGGCGCCCGTGATCCGCTCAGCGACGCCGCGCCCTGGTATGTGCTGCTGGAGCTGTCGTCGCCAGCGGAAAGCGGCCTCGACGAGATCATGGAAGGTTTGCTGGAAGCCGCCATCGAGGGCGGCCTGGTCACCGACGCCGCCATCGCCGCCTCCCTGGACCAGCGCGCCGCCTTCTGGACCCTGCGCGAGGCGCTGTCCGAGGTGCAGAAGCACGAAGGCGGCTCGATCAAGCACGACGTTTCGGTGCCCGTGGCGCTGATCCCGCAGTTCCTCAACGAAGCCATCGCCTGCGTCACCGCCATGGTCCCCGGCTGCCGGCCGGTGCCGTTCGGCCATATGGGCGACGGCAATATCCACTTCAACGTCAACCAGCCGGCGGGCAGCGGCGACCCGGCCGAAAAGGCCGCCTATCTTGACCAGTGGGACGCCATGAACGCCGCCGTGCACGCCATCGTCGCCCGCCATGGCGGCTCGATCTCGGCCGAGCACGGCGTCGGCCGGCTGAAGCGCGACCTGCTGCCCGGTTTCAAGGACCCGGTCGCCCTCGACCTGATGCGGGCGGTGAAGCGCGCCGTCGACCCGGACGGGCTTCTGAACCCCGGCGCGGTGCTTTAATGCCCTTGCGGCCCCTCCCCCGGGGGGCCATGGGCCATCAGATTTTCCTGCTCCCCCTTGCCGAAACCGCTCCCGCGCTCGCCGCCAGGGAACAACGGCGCGCCGCCGCCGTTATCCTGTAGGGCGACGCGCGCCGCGGCGGAATTTACCACTGTGGGCGATGTTGATTGCGCGTCGTAACCGGCAGGCGCAAGCTTGGGCTTGCCTGTCCGGCTGGCCTGGTCCCTGCGAAGCGTCCGGTTTCGCCGTGATGGCTGCCCCGCCGGAATCCCGTTTGTTGCGCCAGATGGCGCCGCGCACAGCAACAGGAGCGGATTGGTATGGCCCAGAAAGACGATGCGCCGTCAGGCGGCGGCGCCGGCGGCAAGGTGGCTGACGAGGTAAAGAAGGGCGCCGAGGAGATCCGGCAGGCTGCCGGCGCGGCCGGCGAGGATATCGCCGACGACCTGCGCCAGCTGCGCGAGGACATCGCCCGGCTGAGCGAAACTGTCAGCGCCATCGCCGCCAGCCGGGGCTCGGCGGCTGCCTCCGCCGTGGGCGACAGCATGCGCGCCGTGAAGGACAATGTATTCGCCACGGCGGCTGACGCGTGCAGCGCCGGCGCCGACATCGCCGGCTCGGCCCGGCAACACGCCGCCTCGTTTGCGGGCGACGTGGAAGACACCGTGCGCCGCAATCCGCTGGGGGCCATTCTCACCTCCCTCGGGGTCGGCATCCTCATCGGCCTCATGACCCGGAGCCGCTGATGTTTGGCGCGCTGATGGCCGCAGCGTCGGCGCGGATCGCGGAAACACGCCAGAACATTGTCCGGCTGGCGATTGGCGTGACGGTGGCCATTGCCGCCGTCATCATGCTGGTCTCGGCGCTGCTCAGCGCGCTGTTTCTCACCGTGGCGTTTTACTGGGGCCCGGTCGCGGCGCATCTCATCGTGGCGGGCGTCGCCCTGCTGGTCGCGGTCATCGCCCTGATCTACGCTTTCGCCCGTCCGCGTCGCAAACCGGCGCCGCTTCCGGCGGTCAACGCAGCCACCCTCGGCGCGGCCGCCGTTGACGCCGCTACCGGCGTGGGGGCGAAAGCCGCTGGCACCGCAACGACCCAGGCCTTCGAGGCCGCCCGTTCCGCCGGCGAAAGAATCAGGTCGATCGGCGAGGCGCTTTCCGCCGATCTGACCGGCGAGCGCAAACAGCCGGTGTCCCGCAAGACGATCATCAACGCCACGCTCACCGCCGTTCTCGTGGGGCTGCTGATCGGTCGCAAGATGTAAGGCCGCCGCGGCCAGCTCCGGCAAGTTCTTCCCGCAAGTGACCATCATGCCCGCGTTATTCGCGGGCATGATGCGATTTGACGCGAAAGGCGGCGCGGATGGGTCGCCCGGCCGCGTCCAGCAGCCCCATGACACAAAAAAGTGCCGCCAAAATACAGCCAGCGGCTGCAAATCTGCCTGTCCTGGGCTCAAGCAGCATTGCCTTTTGCGATTCTATCCGTACACCCTCCCCGAACCTGGCAGGCTGGCGCGCGAGGCGTCCATCCGGGACCTTCAGGGTTCCCGACAAATGGGCGGCTCACGCTCCGGCTCCATGAAAGGGACAGTCCGACGGTCCTTGGGGAAACGCCCTGGCGCTTCCTCCGGGAGGCGGGCTGCCTCTAACTCAAGAGAGTGGCGCCAATCATGACGAAGTGGGTCTACACCTTTGGCGACGGACGCGCCGAAGGCGAAGCGGGCATGAAGAACCTCCTGGGCGGCAAGGGCGCGAACCTTGCCGAAATGGCCAATCTCGGCCTTCCCGTGCCCCCCGGTTTTACCGTGACCACCGAGGTCTGCACCTGGTATTACGCCAACGGCAAGACATATCCCGCCGACCTGGAAGCGCAGGTGAACGCCGCGCTGGACCACGTCGGCGCCATCACCGGCAAGACCTTCGGCGACCGGGAAAATCCGCTGCTGGTTTCGGTGCGCTCCGGCGCCCGCGCCTCCATGCCGGGCATGATGGACACGGTTCTCAATCTTGGCCTCAATGACGAAACCGTCGAGACCATCGCCCGCCTGTCCGGCGACCCGCGTTTCGCCTGGGACAGCTACCGCCGCTTCATCACCATGTATTCCGACGTGGTGCTGGGCGTTGAGCACCACCATTTCGAGGACGCCCTTGACCAGGTGAAGAACCGCAAGGGTTATGGCCTCGACACCGACCTGTCGGCCGAGGACTGGAAGGGTCTGGTCGGCGTCTACAAGGACATCGTCAGCCGCGAGCTCGGCCGCCCCTTCCCCCAGGACGCGAGGGAGCAGCTCTGGGGCGCCATGGGCGCCGTGTTCGGCTCGT
>Ga0182742_1004326_pt1 | contig 12949 bp, 18 predicted proteins | sample eDN5th37CBELigMG_FD_128880 | JGI IMG/M metagenome (GOLD analysis project Ga0182742, IMG submission 128880) | Enriched Miracle-Growth compost microbial communities from Emeryville, California, USA - eDNA 5th pass 37_C BE-Lig MG (version 2)... ... | reverse complement strand
TCTAGTTGCTTCCCTTATCATAGTTTACTTCCTTTCTTACTCAAGCAATTTGTATTTCTCTTTCTATATTAAAACCCTTCATAAGCAAGGTAAAATTGAACTTATTAACCCCTTGCTATAGAATAAAGTTATAGCAAAGTGATTAGCAGGATAAATGGGGAGACGATGAGAAAATGACATTTCAGCAATTTCGGTATCTTGTAGAGATCGCCAAACATAATTCAATTAGTAAAGCCGCTGAAGCACTTTTCGTTACACAACCTAGTATCAGTAAATCAGTACGTGACATGGAGGCTGAATTAGGGATTACGATATTGGATCGAACGAACAAAGGGGTTGTTTTTACAAAAGAAGGAACAGAATTATTGTTTTATGCAAAAATGGTTCTGGAGCAAATGGAAACGATTAGTCTTCATTTTGATAAAGAGAAGAAAACAGGACTCATGAAGTTTTCCATTTCATCACAACATTATAGTTTTGCAATAGAAGCAGTTGCGAATTTAATGGAGTATTTTGCTGAAAGGAAATATGAACTGGCAGTTCGAGAAGGTAAGTCAACTGACGTCATTGATGACGTGTCTTCCAGCAGAAGTATTCTTGGGATTTTATCTTTGACTGAATTAAATAAACACTATTTTGAGCGTCATTTCACTTCAAAAGGTTTACTGTTTACACCACTGGCTACTTTGAAGCAGCATGTCTTTTTACGCAAAGAACATCCTTTGGCTCATTACCCAACTCTGACATTACAACAATTACAAGACTATCCTTATTTAAGCTATCAACAGGATGATATGTTTTTGCATTTTGCAGAAGAAACTGTCAATCTCAACAATCTCGAAAAACTCGTCTATGTAACAGATCGCGGGACCATGAATAACCTCTTATCAAATACAAATGGATATAATTTAGGAACAGGTTGCATCGTTCATCATTACATGGATTCTAATATCATCTCAATACCGTTGAAAGAAAATTATTTAATTCAAATAGGGTTTGTGAAACGAAATGATGTATTTTTACCTGAAGAGCTTCTGAAATATCTCGAATTTGTAAAAAATGCATTGGAAAAATCGATGCCCTATTAATTTAATAATCACAAAGCATTTGATTTTATTAACCTAGTTATTACTTAATGTCATCTTCAAAAAATTAACACCTAAATCTCTCTAGGTGTTTTTAATTATGTATACATTCCGTACATTTTTTCACAAACTCAGTTTTATAACAGGACTGCTGCCCCGTCTTAGAATACCTGTATATAGCTTGACTACTGAAACAATTGCCATATCCATCTGATATATAATTCCTTTACCATACACGTTCATTCTATTTCTTCTTTTTACTTAAATTTTAGACTACGGACCAAATTCCTTCTTTCACCAACCTGCCACTATAGTTTAACTACTTCAATAAAAAATGGCATTAATCCTTCTTGGATTAACGCCTCCCGTTACTTGAATAAATGCTCATATTTATTTACTCAATACTAAACGATTGAATTCTTCTACTGTTTCAAAGTAATATTTCGATTCTGATTTCATCTTCTGCTTAATTTCAGGAATATTGTGAGACCAGCCAGCAGCAGCAAAATCTACATTACAACTTCTCGCCATCTCCAATCCGGGCTTTAGGTCATCCAACATTAGTGCTTCAGTTTCTTGAAGATTAAAGCGTTTTAAAATTTCCTGAATTGGATATGGATGTGGCTTTCTTTGCTCTTCAGGAAGTTCCCACCCAAAGATTGCGTCTGGTACAAATCCACAATGAATAGAATAATCTCTTTCAATTCGGTTTCTCTCAGAATGAGAAACAACCGTTACGATTCCACCTTGTTTTTTAAATTCCTGAATAGTCTCTACAAACAGTTCATAGAAGTCTGGAACAGTTGATTCGGTATATTTTTTCCATACCAATTGCTGATGTTTTTGTTCTTCCTCTGTGAATTTAATGATATCTTTACATAAAGAAGAAAAACCTGGGTTAAAACAGTATCTAACAAAATCTTCAAAGGTAATCGGTTTATCATTTGGTCGCAAATTTTTTAGAGCTTCTACAAACGATGGATAATGAATATTTGGTGTGCTTTTTACTGCTGTATCATCGTGATCTAAAATTAGACATTTATATTTTAAAGTCATAATATCCCCCTATAAAATCGTAATATCCTAATCATTTATACATTACTTTAGAAATTTTAGGTAGCTACTTTCATTAAACTGCCCTGATTGTTCAATAATTTTAACAAAATATAGTTCACCAATATTATGTATATCAGGTTCTGGTGGATTATCGTTGAAAGTGTCCCTGTAATTCTTCCAAATTTATAACACTATTTTCATATCGTTTACATATAGCTATAATTTAAGATTTCAATACATAAATGTCACTCATTTTATCATTCCTTTGTTACTATTCTTCATAAACTATCCTACCCCGATAGTTTAAGAACTTTCAACATTATAGACATTAACCCCTTCTTGGATCAACGCCCATTAGTTTAATACCCTATTTCAATTAACCTTCTTTTTAGTTAGGATTATTTGTAGAATAAATTAACTCTCCAGTTTCAGAGTATCCACTAATGTTTATAGGCATTAGCATTTCTCCATTTGATTTTATAAAGAAAAAACGAGCTTTTTCGGAACTAATTATTTTTGCAACTTCAAAGGAGTTTTTTTGTGTTTCAACTTCTATTCTTTTAATAGTAGGATTGTTAATTTGACCAAAGTAATATGAAACATTTGTCCCACTTTCACTTGCAGTCCAATTAAATGCATGATGTGAAGGGGGATAATCAGATGAAGCTAATGTACTTTCGCTTCCGAGATCATCTTTTATCTCCCAATATCCAAACCAGTTCTGCACTAACCGAGCAATCATCATTGAATCTTCATCTCTAAAAATAGTTAACCATTCTCCCTCTATTTTTTTCACTAAATAAATTTCCTCGATTGTGGTACCCCAGTCACTAGTTATATTGGTAACATCGTTTATCGTAGGTACTTGTCTATGATTATGTTTAAATATTAGAAACATGGTTATAATCACTGTTATTATCGCTAGACCAAAAACTACTTTTCTCATTACTTTCCCCCTTTGTTCTTAATCTAACCCCGATGGTTTAATAACTTCAATAAAAAATGGCATTAATCCTTCTTGGATCAACGCCCCTCGTTAGTGAAAAATAATTATAATTTCACTGTCCAAATTTTATAGATGATTTGACCATTTATTTCTGTTTTTCCTGTACAGACACCGATTTGCAAATTGTTATAATCAGCCCATTGAGGAAAAAGGGATGCTAAATATTTAATTACCTTTTCATCAGGTGTTGCATATCCTACATCATTTTTATTACTTAAATAGGCGACAAAATCTGGATATAATGTTTCTGTCCATTCTTTAACTTCAAACTCCGAATCAAAAATACGGTTATCCTCTTTATGGCTTCCATTTATCCATTTAACATTCTTCACTGAGTCCACCCCATTTCAAGGTTTCACCTCAACTATTGCTATAAGAATAAGAACGATCTATCTATGGTTCTTCAACTCTTGACTTCGTTAGTTCAATAACACTTTAAAAGTCTTAAGGTATATTATTTCCTTTTTCCCATTCAGTTGGTCCTTCATTACTTTCAATAAATTTACGCCAATATTCACCAGTAATATTATTAAATAAAATGATATTATTTTCATTAACCACTATAAGTTCCCATTCACTAGGCACTTCAGTAACTGTTGTTGTATCGCCTTTTTGACTATATGCTATTTCCTTTAAAGCCTCTGAAATATAAAAGGCACTAAAAACCATACATAATCCAAAGAAAATAAAAGCAAAAGATATAAAATATTTATTCATATTTACCACCCCACTAATTACTATTCATTTATTTTAACATAATGGCTATTCGTTACTGTTGAACTAATCTGCCCTGTTAGTGAAACATCAACTAAATGATTTATTGTTGTACCCATTTCTTTCTTTTTAATATAAGGACTGTAATCAAAGCTGCTTCACTCACAACTAATATACCTATACCTAAAATTAATCCTCCAAATAACAGGAACTCATTTACACCCCAAGCAAAGAAAAACCAACCTATTATTGCAAACAAACCTAATGTAAAATTAATAGTTCCTGCAATAATGGCTTGAGGTAAGAACAGTCCTGTTTTTTTAATCATGGTCGAACCATATTTAAAACTTACAAAACTCACAACAATCATAAAAACAACATATATAGTCATAGCAACATCTATCTCATTCATATGATTCACCCCTATAAGAAATTTCACCATATTCATCTATAATCCTTCTTCAACTAATCTGCCCCTTTACTTAAATAAGAAAAGGCATTTCTCTCCTTCTTAAAGAAACGCCTAAGTTAGTACAATAATAACTTTATTTTGTATATCCAACTACTTTACCAATATATTCATCTTCTTTTAATATCATCATTTTACCCCGCAACCAATCGTCATCGATTAAAAAGTATTCATCCACAGAAAGTGTAATTTCATCCTTATTTGTATCAAAGACTTCCATCATACCTTTCTTATCGTATTGATTGCCTTCGTTATCCATTTTTTCAAAGTAAATTTCTTTATCTAAACCTACTCTGTGTGCTTTTCCGTAAAAAGAATCTAGCTTTTTACCATTTATATAAATTTGACCTTTAGTAATATTAAATTTTTCACCTGGAAGAGCTATTACCCTTGAAATGTCTTTTTCTCCATCCTCATTATCAAAATAAACAACATCTCCTCTAGAAATCCCAGACACTTTAACGCTTGTGTCAATCACTAAAGTTTTATTTGAATAATCATGGTTTCCTCTGTCCATATCATCGTATATATGAGGGTGTATAATCATATCGGTACTTAGATTTTCAATTACCGCAACATCTGTGGTTTTATTATTATCTATGAGAGTATCTGAAGATGGATTTGAGGAACAGCCAACTAAAATAATTAACAACACAATAACTGATATACTATATTTCATTACAATCCCCCTTTATATATATTTTACGGTATTAACAGTGAAAATCTTCATTATCATTTGCCAGTTATCTGAATTTTTAGCCAATTTTAAAAAGGGATTTAAATTCGTGAAAAGTTCTTCTATAGATTTGCGTGTAAATAACTTCTTTCTTCAACTAATCTGCCCCTTTACTTGAATAAGGAAAAGGCATTTCCCTTTTTAAAGAAATGCCTTCGTTTCTTTAATAATTTACACTCAGTTACTTTCACTTTTTTTATTTTTAAAAATACTTAGCATTAAGGTAAAACCTGCTACAATTTCAATCAATTCTGAAGTAAGAACTTTCATAAACCATACACCGCCGAACGGGAGACTTAGGTACCTAAATGACGTAGTTAAAAAAACTGGCACTATGAGCGAGAAGATAAAACAAGGTAAAAAAACACATATCAGTAGAGGTGTGTTAATTTGAAAAGTCCAATTCTTAATAAGAATTAATGATAAGTAAATCCCCCAAATAAAATGAATTAGGAAATTACCCCAATATATTGGTGCAATATTAAAACTGGAATATGAGAATGATTCTACTTGTTTTTCAATATCAAAACTTATGATTGTTAATAAAAATAAACCAATAACCCATCCTAATTTCCATAAATATGGCATGAATTTCTTCACGAACAGCACCCCTTCATTTTTTAATTTATATGAATATATTCCCTTTAATTTATGCCAACACTTATTCAACTAATCTGCCCCGTTAGTTCAATAACTTCAACAAAAAAAGACATTAATCCTTCTTGGATCAACGCCCCTCGTTAGTTGAAGTAACTAAATAATAATTTTTAATTAGTTTTCAATTATAAACTCCGCCCAATTACCAATCTCGTTATCGTTTGGTTCAATCAAAAGTTCATCTGTTGAGGTTGCTTTATCAGGATAATTTACATCCTTTGGATTCTCCCAAACAGACTCACATTCACTACAACAAAGAATTATTTTTTTAGAAACAGCTTCTTTTTTAATTTCAACCCAACCCTGACCACAAATTACACACCATTTAACCTTATTTTTATAGTAATTGTTTACCATAATACAGCACCTACATTACATTTTTTATTTAATATGATTATTACTTCTTCTTGAACTATACTGCCCTCTTTAGTTGAATAGGACTACCGATTTTTCCTGTAGCTTGGATTAATTAAATCCTCGTCATGCAATTCTTCTTTGAATACATCACCCTTGAAGTACCCTAAGTATGCAATCTCTAATCTTTCAATGTAGAGATGTAACTTGTTCTTAGGGACACCTTTTACCTTATACAAATCTTTGGGATGAAAATGCCAAAGAAGACTTCTCATAATAAAAGCATATGTTTTGCTTAACATCAGCGATATTTCCCTATCCAAGCTATCTTGACTTAAAGTATCTTTTGTTAAATCTACTATACTGTTGTAATAATCCCAAAAAGCACTCTTTTCAAATTTACATTCTTCATGTAAGGAATAAATAAAACTACCTTCTTTGCCTTCATAGTTACTTTTTAGAACTTCTATTGCACTATTCAATTTTTCACTCCTTATTACAATAATTCTTATTCAACTATCCTGCCCCGATAGTTGAATAATAACGTTATTAATACTCATGAAGAATCGCATGTCTTGGTATGATACTTTTGATAAATACAATATCTTCTTTAGTAACATTGGGTATAAAGAATTCTGTTCCCCAATGTCCTGAATGAAACACAGGCTTCATCAATTTTTCTAAATTAACTGTGAACCACTTTAACTCACCGTTTTTATTTATACTATTATTCAATAGATACTCTATTGTAATTATTGATTTTATTAGTTTAAAGATAGTTAGATTTTCTTCTTTAACCACCTCCATTTTGCCGTTAGATAATGATTGGATTTCATTAATCGTATCCATTTCCTCGTTCCAACAATGAATTTCAATAGTGTCTGATTTTGTTATGAAGAAATTTAATAGTGGAAACCAATAATCATAATTTTCAGCAACTGGCTTTGGAAAGGTAGAGTTAGCATCTGTATAAACTGCGATATTTATCGTTACATTATAGTCCAATAGATATTCCACCTTTCTTATTAAAGAAACCTGCCCCGTTAGTTAAATAACATCAACCCAAAAGGACGTTAATCCTTCTCGGAACAAAGTCTTCGTCCGCTTAATACCAACCAATCTTTGTAGTTCCATCCTTATAGATAACTTTCAGATAAAATCCAAAGTCATCTCCATCTAATTAAGACCAGAAATATCACCAGACTCGTATATTGTAAAAGTATTGCCACGATAAGCGAGTTTGATCTTGTTGAATCCTCTGTTAAAGCTGAAGTGTGTTATTCTCGATCAATTGGCTCGCACTAATCTTCAAAAAACGCTTAATGCTTATTCTGCATCACGAGTAGACAAAAATATCGAAATCACCTAAACAAAGAAGACTTGCCCTTTCATAGCTAGACTTCTTTGTTTACCCTATTTCAATAGACTCTACTACTTTTAGATGTTCTTTTTCTTCAAGGAGTGTCCAATCAGTTACTTTATCCTTCTCCAATAGCAAAAGATTCAATTGCTCTAAACCCAAAATAGGTTCGATAGATATTACATTTGTTTCTCGTATGTCTAAGATTTTCAATGTATTTATTTTTGCTAGAGGCGACAAGTCTGATACTTGATTTCCTTGGATTGAAAGTCTCTCAAGTCGCGTAAGATACTGAATTGGTTCGAGTGAATACAATTCACTATTTATAATATCTAACGATTTAAGTTGAGGTACTTTTTGAAGTGCAGAAAAATCTGTAACGTTACTATGATCAATAATGAAAAATTCTAAGTTTGATAGTTCCTCGATCCCTTTCATACTTTTCAAATTGGCACCTTGTATATATACGAAACTTAATTTTTTAGCATTTGAAAGGAAAGTTAAATCCTCTAAAGTGTTATTTGAAATACTAATGCCTTCAATGTTTGATAATTTCTTTAGAAACGACCAATCTTTAAGCGGTACTTCTACAGTTAAATGCTTTAAATTAGGTATGAATTCAACAAAAGAATCAACATCAAACTCTTCACTAATTCTAAGCTCTTCAAGTTTTTCAAAATCTTCAAGGGTGAGCTCACTTGCCCAAGTTACATTATACTGGAACATAATATCCTTCATGACGTTCATTGGAAGCTCGAAGGGTATCCCCTCTTTTTCACCAATTTCCTTAGTAAACTCTTCTTGATTTAGCGCTGTTCCACTTGTTTCCATTAACTTCTCTTGCTCTTGACAACCAAATAATACTATTACGAATAGACAAATAGTTACTAATAACCATTTATGTCTCAAACTATTCACACCTCATCATAAGTAAAATTTTGTAACTTACTTCAATATTAATCTATAATCCACTAACCTTCCAAATACTATGTGTAAATTAATCCTGCTCACCATACATATATGAATCAATTACTTTCCAATTCCCTGGCTTTCCATCAACAATAGAATAATGAATCAATAAATATCCAAGAATATGACCATCATCAAACGGAGCAAAAATCCATTCATGCGATAAAACCTTTGTACCTTCCTCACGAATTAAAACATCGCCGCCTAATACACCTTCATAAGGAATAAGCTCTGGGTGTTTGACTAATTCTGCAATAATATCTTTGGGGCTACCTAAAAAATTTTTCTTTTCTAGCTCATTAACTGCTAGATGGTCCAGTTTTGAATTGGTAGAATTATCTTCTAATTGTTGTAGCCCTTCACTTAATCTAATATTTTCTTCCTTTAATTTATTATTTTCTTCCAATACAATTTCTAATTTCTGTTTTACTTCATCCTTCTCTGAAGCAAGCGTTACATTTTCTTTAGGTAATATATTTTCAAAATTAACCACCCCTATTAGAAATAGAAAAAGCAATGCAACTCCACCAGCTATACTTAAAGACTTATTCATCAAGTTTACTCTCCTTCCTACTTATTAAATGTATCCATTAGACGCTGGAGCTTTTGAATGTGTTACAAAAAAAGCATTAACTTAAAGTTAATGCTTTTTCTTTGATTTTATCTTTTCATTGGTTCTTCCATGATCACTAACCACTCACACCATTTAGAAAAGCTACCATCAAATTGGAAGTATATCTTGTTGACTTCAGCATGAAGATCATTCCGTATTAATTAACCTACCCCATTCATGAACTGTCATTAACTCCTTTTGGGATCATAACTATCCAGTCACCCATATTTAAATTCAATAAATTATTAATTAAATTTATCTAATCAATCAATACTATTTAAAAAATAGGATTATCTTTAGATTGACCATTTGGGAATACTCTAAATTCATAGATTCTATTATCATGTTCATTTAAGTATAGTGCGGAATATTCTTTAACCAAATTATTTTCATCCCATACAACACTTAAATGAGCTTTTATTTTGCCTTGTTTCATGCCTTCTAAGTCCGCCAAGCCGAATTCGTTTATAAATTGATATCCTTTTGATTTTTCTAATTCGTATATCCAACTTGGAATTCCAGTGTCAGATGGAATTTTTATACTATAGCTTTCGCCCAATATCGCTTCCACTTGTTCCATTGTTATTCCAATTTTCATTTTAGATTTAAAAAGCCCAATGTCTACATTAACATTCTGTGTTTCATTTGTGTTTTTTGTTGGATAAATAGGTTCCTCAAAAACAGTACCGTTTGACAATACTTTAAAATCATATATTTTTGTATCCTTTTCATTTAAATATAATGTAGAATATTGCTTAACCAGGTTATTTTCATCCCAAAAAACAAACATAACTATTCCAATTTTCCCCTTTTTCATTTCCTCGAAGTCAATATAACTCAAGAATCCATCGTTAAATTGGTACTCTTCAGTTTTTCCAATTTCATATTTCCATACTTGAATGTCTTGAAAATATGATTCAGTATAATGTTCGCCTAAAATTTCTTTAACTTCATCCATTGTCAAACCAATTTCTATGTTTGATTTAAAATGTTCCAGATCTTCTTTTACATCGTTTGAATGTTTATTCTGTTCTACTAAAGAGAATAATGAAGGTACAAATATCAGAACAGCCAAAAGTATTGCCATAACGGATGAAAATATATAGTTAAATGGATTTCTTGACTTCATTGTGCCATTTCGAATTCGTTCAAACGTAGCATTTTTCTGAAAAGCAGAACGAGTTAGTTTTCTTAATTCCTGAAAATCCTGTTTTCTATTAAATTCGTCCATTATTTTACCTCCTGTTCACTTAATAATTCTTCCTTAATTTCCTCATTGCAATAAAAGTCTTTGATTTTACTTTACTTATAGACCAATTCAATATAGCAGCAGTCTCTTCAATTGAAAGCTCTTGAATATATCTCAGAATAATAACCTCCTGATAGGTAAGCTTTAATCTTTTAATTGTAAAGTATAATTCTTGTACAGACTCCTTATTAATTAGGGTATCAGCAGGTGTAGTTAGAGATCTTTGAACATCAGATTTTAAAAAAGGGACGAATTGAATAAGCTTTTTCCTTCTTATATAATCATACGTCACATTTCTAGCAATCGAATAGATCCATGTATATTATGATGACTCGCCTCTAAATCGGTTTAATGAATATTTAACTTTTACAAAAGTATCATGAGTAAGATCTTCAGAAACTTCTTTATTCCCTACAAGTAGAAAAATATAGTTATATACCGAATCGCTATATTTTATATACAATTGTTCACAATCCACTTTACCCCTCCCCTCTAGAGTTAGTCGAATATGTTGAAAATAAGTTTTAAATCCCCGGAAATATGTAAAATTCCCTTCTTAGTTAATTCAGAACCTATAAAAAAAGCGTAAATCCTTGTTTTGGATATACACCCTTTCATTGAATAAATTTACTATAATCATCCAAATTTTTCCATCAATTTTTATAGAATATGTTGTATTTACAATTTCTTATTTAACTAAATGCCCCGTTAGCTGAAATAGAAATGGGCTACCTTAGCAACCTGTTTCTTTAACTCAAGCCTTCGTTAGTTTAAGTGCAAATATTCACAAACTTTTACTAAAAGTTTACTCTGCATACTTTTCTCGATATTTATTGTTATATTCTTTAATCCATTCTATATCGATTGGTCCATTCACAACTTCATAGTAATTTCCAACTAGAATATGAACACGGTTCTCATCCACCCAAACAATAGCTGGATTTGCCTTTGAATAATTAATCGTTAATTCAAAGCCTACCTCACCATTTATTTTTTCATTAAAGGTATCTTCGCTTACCTTTTTCACACGATATTGACTTAAGAATTCCATTAGCTCAACTACTGGTTCCTTTTCTTCCGTCATCCATTCATATGCCCTATTATCAGGCACCATTTCTATATCCTTTATAAATCCTAATGAATAAAAATCTACCTTTTTAAAATTTATTAAATCATCTAAGCTTCTTTCCCTGTAATCATTAAATGTTTTTAAGGAAAAAAAGATTATTACTGCAATAATTCCAATTATTATGTATCTAGAATTTTTTCTCATCATTATTCCCCCATAGATTTTCTTCTACCATCCTGGGCTTTACAATTAGATTCATTATCAATCTGTTTAGAAAGATAAAGACCTATGTTTTCTAGATTTCTTTCCAAGCTGTAAATTTTTGTTAAAGAAATGACTTGCATTAAGACCAAATTTTTCTTCATTTTTTCATCCCCCTCTACTAAACAAAACATCAAAAATCCAAATCTCCTTATTTAAGAAAACTGCCCCGTTAGCACAATAAGTTCAATAAAAAAAGGCATTTCTCCTTCTTGGATCAACGCCTTCGTTAGTTCAATAAGAAAACAACTTGCAGATTGGATACTTCCTCTAAAGTTTATATTTTTTAAAAGTTTTATTTGGTGGAAGATCTACCGATTCATCAGGCACATAACATTCTCTATCATGATAAGGCATTTCTAACTCTTCCCATTCAAAATCATCTTCAACACATTTAATGAATAAATCATATCCCTCGCCATCAGAAGGCATTAGACCTAGTCTGGTTTCTTCATGCTTTAAGGCAACATCAATCGCCTCTTTTAATTCCAATAAAGCTGTTCGATTGGCAATAAGGTAAGCGTTACTATGCCACATTTGTTGACCAAAAAAATGGCACATAGGTATAGGTTCATCCTCATCATAAAATCTATTGTTAACTAAATGGTTTAAATGTTCGAATACTTCTTCTGGACTATCTACATCTAAATAAACGTCCATGCCACTTTCCCAATACCTTTGTCCTCCGCCCCAAAATTGCGAAACAAAGTCATCATATAAATCGTTGTTTTCCACAAACAAATATCTTTCCAACTCATCTTCTAAATCCTCGAAATAATAACTGTGAATTTGATTATCATCCCTTTTATAAATAAAATGATAAAGATTATTTACCACTTTTTCACTTTCCAATAATTCGAAGTTATATTTCTTTGCCTTTTTAGGCTTTAATACTCCACCGACAAACGGTGTCTCTGGAATATATATAGCTTTAAATAACTTTTCATTAGCCATTTTTTAATCACCTCTTGACATCTTATTATACCTTCATCTCTTAAAGTAATCTGCCCTGTTAGTACAATAAGTTCAACAAAAAAGACGCTAACCCTTCTTGGATAAACGCCTCCGTTAGTTGAAGAATTGTCATTCGCTGATTACTTCAATTTTATTAGCTAACTTTTTATCTTCGTTCTCCGTTACCCACACCTTAATTTCTTGACCATTTTTCAAATCATCAACTCTATTTACCTTACCTACAACATTAGTATTGTCATCAAAGTATATTATAGGTGGTGCGGGGTATTCTGCTTCTGGGTCTATTCTAAGTGGGTTTAATGAGAAATTACCTTCTTTTAAATCGCCTATTTTTCCGTGATAATCTGATTTAATTAAGAAAAGGATAGTTACAGTT
>Ga0182742_1004325_pt1 | contig 12951 bp, 9 predicted proteins | sample eDN5th37CBELigMG_FD_128880 | JGI IMG/M metagenome (GOLD analysis project Ga0182742, IMG submission 128880) | Enriched Miracle-Growth compost microbial communities from Emeryville, California, USA - eDNA 5th pass 37_C BE-Lig MG (version 2)... ... | reverse complement strand
TCGTTGACGAGGTTCATCAGGTCGGCGCCGGAGAAGCCGGGCGTGCCGCGGGCGATGGTCTTCAGGTTCACGTCGGGCGCGAGCGGCACCTTGCGCACGTGTACTTTCAGGATCTGCTCGCGGCCGACCACGTCCGGATTGGGCACGATCACCTGGCGGTCGAAACGGCCCGGGCGCAGCAGTGCGGGGTCGAGGACGTCCGGACGGTTGGTGGCGGCGATCAGGATGATGCCCTCGTTCGCCTCGAAGCCGTCCATTTCGACCAGCAGCTGGTTCAGCGTCTGCTCGCGCTCGTCATTGCCGCCGCCAAGCCCGGCGCCGCGATGGCGGCCGACCGCGTCGATTTCGTCGATAAAGATGATGCAGGGCGCATTCTTCTTGGCCTGCTCGAACATGTCGCGCACGCGGCTCGCGCCGACGCCGACGAACATTTCGACGAAGTCGGAGCCCGAAATCGTGAAGAACGGCACATTGGCTTCGCCCGCGACCGCGCGTGCGATCAGCGTCTTGCCGGTGCCGGGAGGACCGACCAGCAGCACGCCGCGCGGAATGCGTCCGCCGAGCCGCTGGAATTTGGATGGGTCGCGCAGGAATTCGACGATCTCCTGCAGGTCCTGCTTGGCTTCGTCGACGCCTGCGACATCTTCAAACGTGACGCGGCCATGCGCTTCGGTGAGCAGCTTGGCGCGCGACTTGCCAAAGCCCATCGCCTTGCCGGCGCCGCCCTGCATCTGGCGGCTGAGAAAGATCCACACGCCGAACAGCGCGATGAACGGCAGCCACGACACCAGCAATTGCACGAACCACGGAACCTGCTCCTGCGGCGAGCGCGCGGTGATGGTGACGCCCTTGCCATAGAGGCGCTGCACCAGCGTCGGATCGTTCGGCGCGTAGGTCGTGAACGGCTTGAGGTCGGTGAAGGTACCGTGGATTTCCTGGCCCTGTATCACGACGTCGCGCACGCGGCCGGCATCGACTTCAGTGAGCAGCTGGGAGAACGAGATATCCTGCGAGGCCTGGCGCTGGCTGGGCGACTGGAACAACGTGAACAACGCGAGCACCAGCAGGACGATAATGACCCACAGTGCAAAGTTACGGAGATTTGCGTTCATCACGTTTCCTTGTTGAAGCGCTCCAGCCCGGTCAACTTGGAACCAAGGGCGGCTCGCTTTCGGAGGAGGCGGGATATGGCGCCAATGAGACCACCCCCCGCCGCAGCAATGTATGTCCGCCCTTCCCGCCTGCCAAGGGAATGGACGAAGCGAATGGATAAGGCGAATGACAGGCGAGCCGGGCTTGCGGACCACCGGTCCGCTCCGGCGATCTGCATTCTAGCCCGGCGCGGTTTCGCCGAAGCGACCAATTTTCCGCGTGGTTAAGGCGGGAATGCGGCGCGCGCAAGCCGTTTGCGGCCTCACCTTGCGTGGCGGGGCGGGCTCGACCGCAAGTTCCCGGCCACGGCCTGTCACCATGGCACCGGCGAGGGTCCGACGAAAGGCCGATCCGCCGGACGCCGCGAGGGCGTCGAACAGGATTTCCAGCTTGCCGAGTTCGACCGGCCCCTCGTTGCCGGCTTCCACGATCGCGCCGCCGAGCAGCCGCAGCGCGATTTCGGCCGGCAGGCTCAGGAAGCGTTCGCGATCGAACGCGACCCGGCGCGACTTGCCGGAGGCTCCATTCAGGGTCGTGAGCGCGACCTGCGCGGCGGCGGCAACGGCCGCCTGCCTGAGCGCGGCGTCGGCGCGCTGCAGGCGCCGGGCAAGGGTGCCGAGCCGCTCCGCCGTCAATCCTTCCGCGGCGAGCGCGGGCATGATTCCGCGCAGCCGTGCGCGCGTGTATTTCGGATCGCGATTGCTGGGATCTTCGGCGAAGGCAATGCCTCGCTTGCGTAGCGTTGCGACGAGGCGCGCCTTGGACAGGCCGAGGAACGGCCGTGCCAGCGACAGGCCCGTCCCGCCCGGATCAGGCGCGCATTCGCTCATCGCCTGCAGACCCGACAGTCCGCTGCCACGCATCAGGCGGAACAGCACGGTCTCGGCCTGATCGTCGAGCGTATGCGCGGTGACGATGGTCGCAGCGCCGGCCCGGCGCGCCGCATCGGCAAGAAGGCGATAGCGTGCGTTGCGGGCGGCCGCCTGAATACCGGTCTTCGGCTTGGCGCCGCGCCAATGCAGCGTACGATGCTCGACCCCGAGAGCCTGGGCGAAGCGTTTCACGTCCTGCGCTTCGCGGCGCGACCCCGGGCGCAGGCCGTGATCGACCGTGGCCGCGAGCAATGCAGGACCGGTCTTGCGCGATGCGCGCCAGCGCGAGAGGAGCCAGAGCAGCGCGGTGGAATCCGGACCGCCGGAGACGGCGATGACGAGAGCGCTTTCATTCGCCAGTGGCGCGAACAGCTTGCGCGCTTCGGCAACGGAAACCGGCTGCGCGTCAGCAGCCGACACGCTTCTGTTCCCGCTCGACCGCCTGCTTCACGGTCAGTGACGAGCGCGGATATTTGCGACCGACCTCGGCGAAGGAGGCGCAGGCCATTTCCTTCTGACGGATTGCAGCGAGCGACTGGCCGAGGCGCAACAGCGCGTCCGGCGCGCGCGAGGCGGTTTCGTATTTCGTGGTGACGACGAGATAGGCCTCGGCGGCGTCCTGATATTGCCGGCGGTTGAACAGGCTTTCGCCGAGCCAGTAATTCGCATCGGCCGCGAGGCGGTCGGACGGGAAGCGCTGCAGGAAATCGCGGAAGGTCTGTTCGGCCGCGGCATAATCCTTCTGCCGGATATAGGCGACGCCGGCATCGAACGCCTCGCGCGGCGAATTTGCGGACGGCTGCACCGCAGCGACACCGGTTCCGCCCATCTGGCGATCAGGCGCCGGCGGCAGAGCGATTCCACGGCGCGACAGGTCCTCCGGCGAGAGGTCGAGCGGCGCGCCCGGGGCACGTGCGCCATCGTCGGGTTCGGCGAGCGGGGCGGAGGGCTGTCCGGGCGGGAGCGCACCGAGCGGACGCGGCGCGCCGGGCGCAGTGGGATTGGCATTCGGATCGAAAGCATCACCGCGATGGCCGCCGGGCGTGGCGACGGCATAGGGAGGATCGCGATGCGCGTAGCGCGGCTCCGGCGCGGCGGCGCGCGGGTCCGCACCATAGCGCGGATCCGGATAGCGCGGGTCGGCGACTTGACCGGGCGTCACATCGACATCGGAGCGGCGCCCCGGCTGCGGCATCTGCTGCTGCACCGGCGGCTGCGTCTGAAACTGCGGACGCTGCGGCTGCGCCGCGCGCGCCGGCTCGACGCCGGCGCCGCGCAATTGCTGTTCAAGCTGATTGTTGCGGTGCTGCAATTGCTCGATCTGGCCGGTGAGCTGGCGGACCTGGTTCTCCAGCGCTTCCAGACGCAGGACGACATCGGAGGCCGACATCTGCGCCGCAGCCGGAACGGCGGTTGCGAGCAGGAACAAGGCAGCAAGAACAGGCCAATGCGGCTTCGGGCGCATGAGACAACTCTGCGAACACGGGGATTTCCAGCACCATAACATAGACGCCGCCACGTCGAAATTATGACTGGGGGGTTGCCGGCCGCAGGCCCCTCGCGCGGGCGGCAACCGGCAAAACCCTCACCCTGCCGGGTTCGGCTCCGCCGTCTTGGCTTTCTTGCGCGCCGCCAGCCATTCCTCGAACCGCTGGATCATCACAAACATCGAGGGCACGAACAGCACCGCAAAGCAGGTCGAAGCGATCATGCCGGTGAACACGGTGAGACCGATCGACTTGCGGGCGCTGGCGCCCGCCCCCGTCGCCATCACCAGCGGAACCATGGCGATGATGAATGCGAACGAGGTCATCAGGATCGCCCGGAAGCGCGCCTGCGCCGCGCCGATCGCCGAGTCGAGGATCGGCTTACCGTCGCGCACGCGCCATTCGCGCGCCACCTCCACGATCAGGATCGCATTCTTGGCGGCGAGCGCGATCAGCAGCACGAGTCCGATCTGAGTATAGAGGTTGTTGTCGACATTGAGTCCCTTGAGCGCCAGCACCGGCCCGACAAGCGCCAGCGGGACCGACAGGATGACCGAGATCGGCGCGTACCAGCTCTCGTATTGTCCGGCGAGCACGAGATAGACAAGCAGCATCGCCAGCGCGAACACGATGTACATCTGATTGCCGACCGCCTTTTCCTGGAATGACATCGCGGTCCATTCGAAGGCGGCGCCATGCGGCAGCGTTCGCCGCGCGATCTGCTCCATCAACGATATCGCTTCGCCCGACGAGAAGCCCGACGCCGGCAGACCGATCACGGTCGAGGCCGGATAGAGATTGTAGAGATTGATCAGCGACGGCCCGACCGAAGGCGTGATCTTCACCAACGTGCCGATCGGGACCATGTCGCCCTTGGTGCTACGCACCGACAGCTGGCCGATATCGTCCGGCTGCACGCGGAACTGCGAATCCGCCTGGACATAGACCTGGAAGGTGCGGCCGAACTTGTTGAACTGCGCGACGTAGCTCGAGCCGAGATAGCTGGCGATGGTCTGGAACACCGCATCGACCGGCACGAACAGGGTTTGCGCCTTGACCCGGTCGACTTCGACAATCAGCTGCGGCACGTCGGCGCGGAACGAAGTCTGCACCCGCTGCAGGCCGCTCTGCGACTGTGCATTGCTGACGATCTGGTTGGTGATCGCCTGCAGCTTGGTGAAGTCGAACGAGCCGTCGCGCAGCTGCACCATCATGGTGAAGCCGCCGGCATTGCCGATGCCCTGGATCGGCGGCGGCGGCAGCACGGCGACCTTGGCATCCATGATCGTGTCGAATTCCGCCGAGAGCTTCTGGAACAGCGGCAGCAATTGCTGGTCCTTGCCGCGTTCGTCCCAGTCTTTCAGCACGATATAGACGACGCCCGCATTGGCGAGCGTCGCGTTGTTGTCGAGCGCCGAGACGCCGGCGATCGCCAGCGTCGATTCGACGCCGGCCGTCTTGCCGGCAATCTCCGCAACGCGCTGCAGCGTGTCGTTGGTGCGTTCGAGGGAGGCGCCGTCGGGCAATTGCACGGTCGCGAGCAGATAGCCCTGGTCCTCGATCGGCAGGAACCCGGTCGGAATCCGCGACAGTCCATAGCCGGCGGCGCCGATGACCATGAGCGCGATCACGGTCGCGACGCCCGCGTGCCGCACCAACACGCCGATCAGGCGCAGATAGCCGCGCTCGCAGGCGCCGTAGACGCGGTTGAAGGCCCGGAACACGATATTGCGCTGTTCCGGCGGAACGGCAGGCCGCAGCCACAGCGCGCATTGCGTCGGCTTGAGCGTCGCGGCGTTGATCGCGCTGAGAAGCGCGGTCGCGGCAATCACCAGCGCGAATTGCGCATACATCTGTCCGGTCAGTCCGGGCAGGAAAGCGGCGGGAATGAACACCGACATCAGCACGAGGGTGATGCCGATGATCGGGCCGAACAGCTGGTCCATCGCACTGATGGCGGCGTCATGGCCGTTCATGCCGCGCTCGATGTTATGCGCAGCGCCCTCCACCACCACGATCGCGTCGTCGACAACGATGCCGATCGCCAGCACGATCGCGAACAGGGTCGAGAGGTTGACGGTGAAGCCGAGTGCCCACATCGCGGCGAACGCGCCGATGATCGTCACCGGCACGGTGGTCGCAGGCACCAGCATCGCCCGCCAGTCCTGCAGGAACACCAGGATGACGATCAGCACCAGCACCGCGGCCTCGATCAGCGTGTGGTAAACCTCGTTGATCGATGCGTTCACGAATTTCGTTGTGTCGAACGGGATCTGGTACTGCATCCCGGGCGGGAACGCTTTCGCGAGGTCCGCCATCTTCTCGGCGACCAGCTGGCGCACCTGCAGCGCATTGGCGCCCGGCGTCTGGAAAATGCCGAGCGCCGCCGCCGGCTGTCCGTCCTGGTTGAAAATCTGACTGTAGGTCTGCGCGCCGAGTTCGACCCGGCCGATATCCTTGACGCGGACCAGTTGCCCGCCGGCGCCGTCGCCGGTTTTCACCACGACATTCTCATATTGCTCGACTTCGCTGAGCCGGCCGGAGATGTCGATCGTGTACTGGAAATTCTGTCCGGCCGGCACCGGCGGAATGCCGATCTGGCCGGCCGTAACCTGCTGGCTCTGCGACTGCAGCGCCTGGATCACGTCCTGCGGCGTCAGCCCGAAGCCGTACAGCTTGTTCGGGTCCATCCAGACCCGCATTGAATATTGCCCGGCGCCGAACACGTTGACATTGCCGACGCCCGGCACGCGCGAGAGTTCGTCCCGCAGGTTGATCGTGCCGTAATTGGCGAGATAGAGGCTGTCCCGGCTGCGGTCCGGCGAGGTCAGCGTCACGAACATCAGGATGGCGGTGGATTTCTTCTGCACCGTCACGCCCTGCGCCTGCACCGCCTGCGGCAATTGCGAAAGCGCACTGGAGACGCGGTTCTGCACCAGCACCTGTGCGAAATTCAGGTCGGTGCCGATCTTGAAGGTCACGGTCAGGGTATAGGTGCCGTCCGCCGCGCTGGTGGACTGCATATAGATCATGTCCTCGACGCCGTTGACCTGCTGCTCGATCGGCAGCGCCACGGTGTCGACCACGACGCGCGCGCTCGCGCCGGGATAGCGGGTCGTCACCTGCACGGTCGGCGGGGTGACGTCCGGATATTGCGCGACCGGCAGATTGAGCAGCGCGACCAGGCCGACCACGATCATCAGGATCGCGATGACGTTGGCGAGCACCGGCCGTTCGATGAAGAATTTGGAAATCACCGCTTGCGTCCCGAATCCGAAGTCCGCGTCATTGTGCGGTTTGCTCGTGAGCGGACTTCGAAATCGAAGGACACCAGCAAACCTCTGATTTCAGTGTGGCCGGACCGCAAATCCGCTCGAGATGCGCGCGGTAGGAATGAATCGGATCTCCGAAGCACCACACCAGGCCTCCCGGGATCAGGATTGTTTCGGCGGCGTAAGCGTCTGCTCCTTCGGATCGACGGTCTGGCCGGGAATCGCCCGCAACAAACCGTCGACCACCACGCGATCGTCCGGCTTCAGCCCCTCAAGGATCACGCGCAAGGGACCGACATGCTGGCCGGCGGTGATCGGCCGCTGCTCCACCACGTTGTCGGCATTGACCACCAGCAGATAGCGGCCACCCTGGTCCGCGCCGATCGCGACATCGGGAACGAGCAGCCGTTCCTGTCCGGGACCGGGCACCCGTACGCGCACGAAATAGCCGGGCAGGAGCGCTGCGTTTGCATTCTGGATAATGCCGCGCACCGCAAGCGTACCGGTGCCGGCCACCAGCGTCGGCGCGGCGTAGTCGAGATGGCCCTTATACGGAAAGCCGGTATCGGTCTGCAGACCGACCTCGACCGGGATATTGCTGACGTCGTTCGAGGTCAGGCCCATCTTCGCGCGTTCGGCGCGAATGCGCTGCACATTCTGCTCATTGATGTTGAAGTTCGCCCAGATCGGATCGACCTGCACGATAGTCGCGAGCTGGGTCGGTTGGTTGTTGGCGCCAACATATTCGCCGACCGAAATGAGGCGCGCGGTGACGATGCCATCGAACGGCGCGACGACCTGGGTGTATTCGTAATTGATCTTGGCGAGTTCGGTATTGGCCTGCGCCTGTTCGAGATTGGCCTTGTCGCTGTCGCGCTGCGCCAGCGCCTTGTCATAATCGGCCTTGGTTCCGACCTCGCGCTTGAGCAGATCGGCCCGCCGCTCGAACTCGGCCTGCGCCTGCTGCAACTGGGCCCGCGCACCGTCCTCGGCGGCCTTTGCCTGCTCCCATTTCACCTTGTAGGGCTCGGGTTCGATCTCGAACAGCAGCGTGCCCTTTTTGACCAGCGCGCCGTCCTTGTAATGAATCGCGGTGACAAAGCCCGGAACGCGCGCCACCAGATCGACCGTATTGACGGCCGCGAGCGTGCCGGTTTCCTCGAGATAGCCGATCACGTTCATGCGCAGCGGATTGGCCACCATCACCTGCGGCGGCGGCGGCGGCACGTAGCGATTGGGCTCTTCGCATCCGGCGAGAAATGCGGCGGCGAGGGCTAGGACTGAAAAGAATCGGGGATGTGCGCGCATGATGGCTACAATTCCGCGCTCGTGAAAATTTGGCAAGACCCGGACGCGGCGGCGCTGCGGTCAAGGCGGCATCGCTCGACGTCGGCAAAAACGAACCGGCGCCTTGCGGCGCCGGTTTCACCAGGCTTGTCAGGAGACGGGTTTACGAACTCGCGTTCAGCACCGTGACGGCGCGGCGATTCTGCGACCAGCAGGAAATGTCGTCGCACACCGCAACCGGACGCTCCTTGCCGTAGGAGATGGTCCGCATGCGCTGCGGATTGATGCCGCGGGAGGCGAGATATTCGCGCACCGTCTGCGCGCGGCGGGCGCCGAGCGCGATGTTGTATTCGCGGGTGCCGCGCTCGTCGGCATGGCCTTCGATCGTGAAGGTGTATTGCGTATAGCGGTTCAGCCACTGCACCTGGTTGTCGAGCGTGGCGCGCGCCTGCGGCGTCAGCGTCGACTGGTCGGATTCGAAGAACACGCGATCGCCCACATTGACCACGAAGTCCTGCTGGCTGCCGGGAACGGCGGCGCCGGCGGCGCCGACCTGGTCGCCCGGCTTGTTCGCGCAGGCGGACACCGCAAGCGCGGCTCCGAATACGGCGATCAGCCCGACCGTGCGCAGCAATCCGCGCATGTTCAGACCGCGCAGGGATTGTCTCACAGCAATCATCGGTGACTCCATTCAATCCGTCTCGGAAAGCTCTAAGCCCGGATCGTTAAGCGAACCTTCCGTCAACCTTGACCAAGCCTTGCAAAGCGCCCGGAAATGCGGCGGATCGCCGCAAACCATTGTTAATGGTTAGCATCGGCTTAATGCCGAAAATGCGGCGGATTGATCGCCAACGCGAAGATTGCCGCGAAGCTTGCACAGCATTGCGCGCGTGCAACAGCCGCAGGCGTGGAACGTCACGACAACAGCGGCGACCAGGCCGGATCAGATGCGAAACTCGGCGTTGGAATGCGCTGCTCGTTGCGGCCAGTGATATCCACTGAATACAAAGAAGGCCCGCTCTGCCCGCCGCCCTCGCGGAAAAACATGATGACCCGGCCGTTGGGCGCGAAGGTCGGGCCCTCGTTGTGGAACCCTTCCGTGAGAATGCGCTCGCCCGAGCCGTCGGTGCGCATGATGCCGATGGCGAACCGCCCGCCACCCTGCTTGGTGAAGGCGATGGTGTCGCCGCGCGGCGACCAGACCGGCGTCGAATAAGAGCCTTCGCCGAAGCTGATGCGCTGCGCCTGTCCCCCGGTCGATGGCATGATGTAGATCTGCTGCGAACCGCCGCGGTCGGATTCGAAACAGATTTGCGAGCCGTCCGGCGAATAGGACGGCGCCGTATCGATGGCCGGCGATTGCGTCAGGCGCGTCGTGGCGCGCGAGCGCAGATCCATCACGAACAGGTTGGAGTTCGAGCCTTGCTGCAGGCTCATGATCACGCGCTGGCCGTCCGGCGAGAAGCGCGGCGAGAACGTCATGCCGGGGAAGTTTCCGACAATCTCGCGCTGGTTGGTTTCGATATTGAGAAGATAGACGCGCGGGTCGCCCTGCCCGAACGACATGTAGGTGATTTCCTGCGTCGAGGGCGAGAAGCGCGGCGTGAGCACGAGATCGTCGCCGCGGGTCAGATAGCGCACATTGGCGCCGTCCTGATCCATGATCGCAAGCCGTTTGACGCGGCGGTCCTTCGGCCCGCTTTCGTCGACGAACACGACGCGGGTGTCGAAATATCCCTTGTCGCCTGTCAGGCGTTCGTAGATCGCATCCGAAATGATGTGCCCGATGCGCCGCCAGTTCTCCGGGGTCGTGGTGTATTGCTGTCCGGCCTGCTGCACGCCGCCGAACACGTCGTAGAGACGAAAGCGCGCATGCAGGCGTCCGTCGCCCTGCCGCACGACCTGGCCAGCGACCAGCGCCTGCGCCTTGATCGCACGCCAGTCCGGATAGTTCGGCGCCACGTCGGCGCTCTTGAGCTTCTCGATAAAGGCGGCCGGATCGATCGGCGCGAACAGGCCGGAGCGACGCAGGTTATTGGTCACAATGGCCGAGACGTTGCGCGCGGTCTCGCTGTCGTTGGCGTTGCCGAAGAAATCCGGAATTGCGATCGGCATCGGCTGGAAATTGCCTTCGGTGATCTGCAGGCGCACCTGCGCGGCGGCTTCGCGCAGCCGCAACGTCGAGGCGGCGCCGATCGCACCCGCCCCGAGCAGGAGCGCCCGGCGGCGGGTGACGGCAAGCGAATGAACCGGTTTCGTTTCAGTCATGATCGCTCTGTTCACAATCCAAACATCGTACGTTCGTCGAAATCGATATCGATCTCACGCCAGACGTCGTAGGTTTCTTTCCGTAGCATATTGAAGGGCTGGCTGATCATCACCGCACGAACGGCGCTGTCGCGGAAGGCTTCAAAGGCCGGCCCGCTGCCCCGCGTCATAACCTGTGGCGGCGAGGAGAGCCGTCCATCCGGCGTGAGGCGGATGACCATGCGAATCACGATCTTCTCCGCGAGCGGAGGCACCGACCAGTTCTGACGCAGCCGCGCGCGCAATGCGTCGAGTTCGTTCTGCGATAGCGTCGCCGCGGTGCCGGTCGGAATGCCGAGCGAGGCGGTGCGGTTGATCGCATCACCGGTGGCGGCCTGACGCTGCGGATCGCGCTTGTCGAGCAGCGCTGCGATGCGCTGCGGATTGAACTGCGGCTGCTTTTTGGGCGGCGGCTTGCGCGTCGGGGTCGGCACCGCCTTCTGCGCCTGCTTCTTCTGTTCCTCTTTCTTCTTGGTCTCGTCTTTCTTCAGCGCTTCGGCGATCGGGTCCGGCTTGGGTTCGGGCTTCGGCTCGGGCTTGGCCTCTGCGGCTTCGGCCGGCTTGGGTGGCGCGGGCTTTGGTTCCGGCTTGGATTCGGTTTTCTCGACCGGCTTCGGCGGGGTCTGTTCGTTCTTGGTCGCCTGGATTTCCTTTTTCTCGGATACCTTGGCGGTGTGATCTTCGACCTGCTTCTGCTCGCCGACTTTTTCCACGAGCGGCTTGGGCGCGTCCTGCTTTTTCGCGGTCTTCGATCCAGCGGTGAGCTGGCTGAATTCGGTTGGCGAGATGATGTCAACGGGGATCGAATCCGCCGGCATCGATTCCAGCGGCGAGGACGTGAAGGTCAGCAGCGCCCACAGCAGCGCGGACGCATGCGCGACACTCGATATGGCGAGTCCCGTCCTCATCGTCGCTAAAGTCAGGTCCCCTGTTCGACCTCGGTGACGAGCGCGACGCGGCGAAAGCCTGCCGCCGACAGCCGGCCCATCACCCGCATGACTGTACCGTAATTCACGTTCTTGTCCCCGCGCACGTAGATGCGTTCCTCGGCGCCGCCGCGCGCGTCGGTGATCGCCTTCAGCTTGGGGACCAGTTCCTCGACCTTGATCTCCGAATTCATCAGGTAGACTTCACCCTTGGTGTTCACCGTCACCGTGAGCGGTTCCTTGTCCTGGTCGAGGCTCTTGGCCTGGGTCTGCGGCAGATCGATCTGCACGCCGACCGTGAGCAGCGGCGCCGACACCATGAAGATGATCAGCAGCACCAGCATCACGTCGACCATCGGGGTGACGTTGATCTCGGCCATCACCGGCTTGCGGGTGCGGCGCCGTCGACCGCCGCCCTGCACACCTGCGCCGCCCCCGTTCCCCATCCCCATCGATCAGGCTCCGCGCTCGTCGATCTGGCGCGACAGGATGGCCGAGAATTCGTCGGCAAAACCCTCCAGCCGATGAGCCTGTTTGTTCACCTCGGCCACGAACTTGTTATAGAAAATCGTCGCCGGAATGGCGGCAACAAGGCCGATCGCCGTAGCGAACAAAGCCTCGGCAATGCCGGGCGCGACCACCGCGAGCGAGGTGTTCTTGGACGCGGCGATCGACTGGAAGCTGTTCATGATGCCCCAGACAGTTCCGAACAGGCCGATGAAGGGGCCTGCGGACCCGACCGTCGCCAGCACCAGGAGACGCCGTTCCAGCCGGTCGATCTCGCGGGTGATGGTGACATCCATCACCTTGTCGATCCGCTGCTGCAGTCCGGCGAAGGACCGCGCGTGTCCTTCGAAGCTGCGCTTCCATTCGCGCATCGCGGCGACGAACAGCGCCGCCATCGAATGCGTGGGCTTGGCCGAGAGCGTACGATAGAGTTCTTCCAGCGACTGGCCGGACCAGAATGCCTGTTCGAAACGGTCCATGGAGCGCTTGGTGCGCGCGAACAGCAGATACTTGTCGATCGCGATCGCCCAGACCCAGATCGAGCAGACCAGCAGCCCGATCATCACCGCCTTCACGACCCAGTGCGCCTGCAGGAACAGGCCGAGGATCGAAAGATCGGCGCTGACCGGCAAAGCCGACTGCGCCACGTCGGCTGGGTTCATTGGTCGTTCTCCGGTTTCGCGTGCATTTTCAATCGGCGGCCCGACGAAAGCCCGCACGCCATGCCGGACCAATCGGATAATTCTGAACCGGCGCCGCCACGATGGCGCGTCACCCAGATCCGATTGTCACGAAGACGTCGCCGTCCACCACCCGGCAAAGCGACGAAATCCCCGTGAAACTTGGCCAAACTAGGGCGTGGCACGAGCCTCCTTCACGCTAACCAGCGCCCATTGTGGTTAAGGTTCGGTTACGAATGTGCGATCAAATCGCGACGGTGGGCGCGCGGCGTGTTTCACCGTGGAAAGCTTGGAAACTGCGAATTTATGGAACCGGCAAGCCCGCTGTGCCGCCGATCGAGCGGGTCCCCGGAAAAACTCGGGGCCGGAACGCAAACGCCCGCCGGCTCACGGCCGGCGGGCGCTGACTGCGCGGTGACAGGCGAGACTGTTAGCCCTGAGGGGACGGCGGATTGATGTCG
>Ga0182742_1004324_pt1 | contig 12951 bp, 12 predicted proteins | sample eDN5th37CBELigMG_FD_128880 | JGI IMG/M metagenome (GOLD analysis project Ga0182742, IMG submission 128880) | Enriched Miracle-Growth compost microbial communities from Emeryville, California, USA - eDNA 5th pass 37_C BE-Lig MG (version 2)... ... | reverse complement strand
GAGATGGGAGAGCTTGGGCTGCTGGGGCCGACCATCCCGCAGGAGTACGGCGGCGCCGGGCTCAACTATGTGTCCTATGGATTGATCGCACGCGAAATCGAGCGTGTGGATTCTGGCTATCGCTCGATGATGAGTGTGCAATCCTCGCTGGTCATCCTGCCGATCTACACCTTCGGCAGCGAAGCCAACAAGCGCAAGTATCTGCCTGGCCTGATCTCGGGGAAGGCGATCGGCTGCTTTGGCCTGACCGAGCCCGATCACGGCTCCGATCCTGGTTCGATGATCACGCGGGCTCGCAAGGTCGAGGGCGGTTACTCGCTCAGCGGTTCAAAGACCTGGATCACGAACGCACCGATCGCCGACGTGTTCGTCGTGTGGGCGAAGACTGAAGACGGCCTGATTCGCGGTTTCGTTCTGGAGAAAGGCTGGAAAGGTCTGTCGGCGCCGGTGATTCACGGCAAGGTCGGCTTACGCGCCTCGATCACCGGACAGATCGTCATGGACGATGTGTTCGTGCCGGAGGAGAACATGTTCACGACCGTCACGGGATTGAAGGGGCCGTTCACGTGCCTGAATTCGGCCCGGTACGGCATTGCCTGGGGCGCGCTGGGCGCGGCTGAATCCTGCTACGAAGCGGCCCGGCAATACACGTTGGACAGGAAGCAGTTCGGGCGTCCGCTCGCGGCCAATCAGCTCATCCAGAAAAAGCTCGCCGACATGGCGACCGAGATCAGTCTGGGGCTGCAAGCCTGTCTGCGCCTGGGGCAGATGAAAGATGCGGGACACCCGCCAGTGGAGCTCACCTCGATTCTGAAGCGCAATTCCTGTGGCAAGGCGCTGGATATCGCGCGCACCGCTCGCGACATGCTTGGCGGCAACGGAATCTCGGACGAGTTTCCTATCGCGCGCCATCTTGTGAATCTCGAGGTCGTGAACACCTACGAGGGAACTCACGACGTGCATGCGCTGATCGTCGGGCGCGGCATCACGGGCATCGCCGCTTTCTCCAACTGAGAACGAGTCAGGGTCGAATCAAACCGGGTTCTCATCGATGGAATGACGCATGGCGGCCAGCAGTTTCATCAGCTGCTCCATCTGCGCATCGGTGAGACCCGAGAACATGCGGTCGACCCACTCTTCGTGTTTACGGGCCATGCGTTGGAACGCCTCTCGTCCTTTGCGGGTGAGGCGCACGGTGGCGATGCGTCGGTCCTGAGATTCGGCGGTGCGAACGACCAGCATCTCTTCGATCAGACGATTGACGATGCCGGTGATGTTGCCATTGGAGACCAGCAGGGCCGCCGACAGCTGACTCATGGTGAGCCCATCGGGCTCTCGCTCCAGTGCCGAGAGCACGTCGAAGCGCGGCAGAGTCGTTTCGAAATCCACTTCGAGCCGCGTGCGAACGCGCCGTTCGACGATCATCGAGCAGCTCAGCAATCTCAACCAGAGCCGCAGCGAGACTTTGCTGTGAGGAGCTCCGCCGAGTTTTTCTGCGAATGCGCGAGGCGCCGTGGGATTGGCCATGGAGGAGTTCCGCTCGAGTATTTGTTCGCATGCTAAAAGAGTTGCCCAGCAGCGGCAACTAGCGGTGCCAGCGATGTCTCCGGCGAAAGGTTGACACTTAAAATATTTCGGACGTACTATGGATGCGTCGCGATCCGGGGTGCCGATGAGCGAGAACAAACAACAGTTGTCCGGCAGGCATGCACTCGTCACAGGCGCGAGTCGCGGCATTGGCGTTGCCATTGCACAGCGGCTGCTGGACGACGGCGCGCGTGTAACGCTCCTTGGACGACAACTCGAAAGCGTAGCTGCGGTTGCCGCACGACTGAGCGCAGAGCGATGTCATGCCGTCGCAGCCGACGTGAGCAGCGCCGATCAGATGCGCGCAGCGATCCAGGATGCGGTCAATCATTTCGGGGCTGTGGATGTTCTAGTGAACAATGCCGGACAGGCCGCGAGCGCCCCGTTGCACAAGATGGACGATGCGATGTGGAGCGCCATGCTGGCGGTGAACCTCACGGGTACATACAACGGCATGCGCCTGGTGTTGCCGTCGATGCTGGAGCGAAACTTCGGCCGCATCGTCAACGTGGCAAGCACCGCGGGTTTGAAAGGTTATCCCTATGTTTCCGCGTACAGCGCGGCCAAGCATGGCGTGATCGGCCTCACTCGTTCGGTCGCGCTCGAAGTGGCCGGTCGCAACATCACCGTCAATGCTGTCTGTCCCGGATACACCGATACAGACATCGTGCGCGAGACCCTCAAGAACATTCAGGCCAAGACCGGTCGCTCGGAGGCCGAGGCGCTGGCGGTGCTGGTCGCCAACAATCCGCAGCGTCGCCTGGTGCAGGGCGAGGAAGTGGCGAACGCGGTCGCGTGGCTTTGCCTGCCCGGTAGCGAAAGCGTCACCGGCCAGAGCATCGCAGTCGCCGGCGGCGAAGTCATGTAACAGTTCGGCGCCGGCGCGAGCCGGTGCGATGACGAGGGCGTATGAGCTTCACTCAACTCGATCTGTCCGGCTATCGGGCCAACCATTTCCTCTGGCGGGTGGAGCAGGGCGTCGGCTATGTGACGTTGAATATTCCCGAGCGCAAGAACCCGCTCACGTTCGATTCATACGCCGAGTTGCGCGATCTGTTTCGCAATCTGGTCTATGACCGGAACATTCGCGTCGTGGTCATCGACGGTGCGGGCGAGAATTTCTGCTCGGGCGGCGACGTGCACGACATCATCGGTCCGTTGACGCGAATGACCATGCCAGAGTTGCTGACGTTCACGCGCATGACGGGCGATCTGGTCAAGGCCATTCGCAGTTGCCCGCAAGTCGTCATCTCGGCGGTCGATGGTATTTGCGCCGGAGCGGGCGCCATCATTGCCATGGTGTCGGATATGCGCATCGGCACGCCCCGCGCAAAGACTGCATTCCTGTTCACACGCGTCGGGCTTGCCGGTTGTGACATGGGTGCATGCGCCATCCTGCCGCGGCTGATCGGGCAGGGCCGGGCGGCGGAGTTGATGTTCACCGGGCGTGCGATGACGGCCGAGGAAGGCGAGCGCTGGGGCTTCTTCAATCAGCTCGTAGCCAGTGAACAACTGCTTCCGGAAGCGACCCGGCTCGCGCGCAGTCTCGCAACCGGCCCGATGTTCGCGCACAGCATGACCAAGAACATGCTCAACCAGGAATGGAACATGAGCATCGAGCAGGCTCTGGAGGCGGAAGCGCAGGCGCAGGCCATCTGCATGCAGACTGAAGACTTCCGCCGCGCCTTCGAAGCGTTCGCGGCCAAGCGCAAGCCGGAGTTCGTGGGCAAATGAGCACGCGATTCGATCTGAGTGAACGACTCAGCTGGCCATTCTTCGGTCCCGAGCATCAGACGCTCGCCGAGCTTGTTACATCGTGGAGTGCCGCACACCTGACCGACGACGCGCATGGCGAGTCGCGGGCGGAGGTGGATGCACAGGCGCGCAAGCTGGTTGCTTCGCTCGGCAAAGCGGGTCTCACCCGGTACTGCGTTCGTGCCGATCAGGGCGGCGCGCTGAAGGAGTTCGATTCCCGTGCGATTTGTTTGATCCGTGAAACGCTGGCCTATCACGACGGCCTCGCCGACTTCGCATTCGCAATGCAAGGGCTGGGCAGCGGTTCACTGTCCATTGCGGGCGATGCGAGCCTGCAGAGTCGATATTTGCCCAGGGTCGCGAGCGGCCAGGCAATCTCAGCTTTCGCACTGTCCGAGTCGGAAGCAGGTTCGGACGTGGCAGCAATGCAGACGACAGCGCGTCTCGACGGCGATCATTACGTGCTGAATGGCGCCAAGACGTGGATCTCCAACGGCGGCATCGCGAATCTGTATTGCGTGTTTGCGCGGACCGCGCCGGGGCAAAAGCGGGCCGACGGTACAGTCGGCGCGCAGGGGATCAGTGCGTTTCTCGTCGAGCCGGATGATCCGGGTTTCAGTATCGAACAGCGCATCGACGTGATCGCTCCGCATCCACTGGGCACGTTGCGGTTCAACGAGTGCAGGATCCCCGTGGCTCGGCGCATCGGCGCCGAGGGCGATGGCTTCAAGATCGCCATGCGCACGCTCGATATTTTTCGCGCCTCCGTGGCGGCCGCTGCATTGGGTTTCGCTCGTCGCGCGCTCGATGAAGCAATTGCCTATTCGCGGCAGCGTCAGATGTTCGGCAAGACGCTGGCTGATTTTCAACTGACCCAAGCAGCGATCGCCGAGATGGCTACAGCCATCGACGCGGCAGCCTTGCTGACGTATCGCGCGGCCTGGCAGCGCGACACAGGGCAAGCCGTGACCAAGAGCGCCGCGATGGCCAAGATGACCGCCACTGAAAGTGCACAGACGGTGATCGATCGCGCCGTACAGATGTTTGGTGGGCGAGGCGTCGTCCATGGCGCGGTCGTCGAGCGTTTGTACCGGGACATTCGGGCCTTGCGCATCTACGAAGGCGCAACCGAGGTACAGAAGCTCATCATCGCCCGAGAGGTTTTGAAATGACCATTCAAGTGCTGCAACCTGCCGGCTGGCCGCGCCCGAAGGGATACGCCAACGGCATCGCCGCCGAAGGCCGCCAGGTCTTCGTGTCGGGGCAGATCGGTTGGGATGAGCAGCAGAAGTTCGCAGTCGGTCTTGCCGCACAAGTGCGCCAGACATTGCAGAACATCGTTGCCATATTGGCCGAAGCGGACGCGCGGCCCGAACACATCGTGCGCCTCACCTGGTATGTGACCAGTCGGGACGAGTACTACGCCGAACTGCCGCAGATCGGCCAGGCCTATCGCGAGGTGATGGGCCGCAATTTCCCGGTGATGGCCGTGGTCCAGGTCGTGGCCTTGATGGAGGCGGAAGCCAAAGTAGAAATCGAAGCGACTGCGGTCGTTCCCAACGGGCGCTGATCCGCGGAGCAGCCATGTCGATGTGGAGGCCGGCGGAGCGCATTCGTTACCAACCCATCTCGGGTCCGTGGCCCTCGGCCGAGCGAGCGGTACGCTCGCGATTGTTCAGTCCGGTACAACTCGGGCCGCTTCATCTGGAACAGCGTACTTGGGTGCCAGCGATGGTGCCCTGGCGTGCGAGTGACGATGGCTTCGTCACGCCGAACGTGCTCGCGTGGTACGAGCGATTCGCGCGAGGCTGTCCAGGCGCCATTGTCATCGAGGCGACCGGTATTCGCGACGTCCCGAGTGGGCCGTTGCTGCGCATCGGCGACGATCGGTTCATCCCTGGCATTCGAGAGCTGGCCGAAGTGGTCGAGCGGGCCAGTGGCGGGCGCACGCGGTTGCTCATTCAGTTGATCGATTTCCTGGCGATGCGTCGTCGTCCGGAGCGCGCCAAGTATCTGGAGCGTTTGCTCCGTATCACCGACGAGCATCGTGAAAGACTGGGCATGCCGGGTGCGTCGGAGACGGCCGCCCGGGAGCGACTGGCTCAGCTCGACGATGAAGGGTTGCGCGATGTGCTCACCCCGCGCGAAGTCGAATCGCTGGAGCGAGGTTATCGGGAGCGCGTGACCGACCTCGAGCTGGAGCATATCGCGAAGCTGCCAGAGACCTTGCCCAAGCTGTTCGTTGACGCGGCGGTGCGCGCCGAAGCAGCGGGGCTCCATGGCGTCGAGCTGCACTATGCACACGCTTACACCATGGCATCGTTTCTCTCGGCGACGAACAGTCGAACCGATGGATACGGCGGATCGCGCGAGGCGCGTGTGCGTCTGCCTCTGGAAGTTTTCTCTTCCGTGCGCGGGGCTGTCAGCAAGGAATTCGCTGTCGGCTGTCGATTCCTTGCCGAGGAATGCATCGACGGCGGCACCAGTGTCGAGGATTCCATGTGGTACGCGACGCAATTTGCGAACGCGGGAATGGATTTCGTGTCCGTCTCTCGTGGCGGCAAGTTCGACGACGCGAAGCAGCCCAAAGTGGGCGAGGCGGCGTATCCCTATACGGGCAAGAGCGGCTACGAGTGCATGCCTTCCTACTATTCCGATGCGACGGGTCCGTTCGGACGCAATCTACCGCCCTCGAAGCTCATTCGCGCTGCGCTCCGCACTGCCGGCCATTCCACGCCTCTGATCACGGCGGGCGGCATCCATAATTTCGAACAAGCCGAAGCCGTGCTCGCCGCGGATCAAGCGGATGTCGTCGGCTTCGCGCGCCAGGCCTTGGCCGATCCCGACTGGTTCACCAAAGTGCTGAGCGGGCGGGGCGCCGAGGTGCGCCTGTGCATGTACACGAACTACTGCGAAGCGCTCGATCAGCGGCATCGCGAAGTCACTTGCGAGCTGTGGGATCGCGAGGAACTCGACCAGCCAGGAGTCGCAAGGACTGCGGATGGCAAGCGTCGACTGGTAGCGCCAGACTGGTCGCGACCGGCGGATCTCACCGCTAAATAGGACGACCCCGGGCAGCGTCGGCCGGCGCTCGCCGGCGCCCCCTATTGCAAGCGGGGTAGCAACTTCTGATACTCCGCGTCCGCCATGGAGACCTCGGCCCGTGCGGCCCCAAACGGATCTTGCCAGAGCCGCCCCTTCCCAACGAGTGCAACGTGCGTGTAAGCATTATCGATGAGTCGATCGACGAGATCGCGCGGGAGTTTCCGAGCGTCGACATCAGTTCCAAAAGCCTGGTGTACGGATTCTTTTATCTGGCCGACAAGTTCGCGAAGATCGGCGAAGGCACGTTGAACGAGTTCGGACTGTCGTGGGGCGAGTACGTCGTGCTCGGCACTTTGCGACGCAAAGGCACGCGCGCATCCATGTCGCCCAAGGAGCTGATCGAGAGAATCGGCCTGTCATCCGGCGGAATTTCCAGCATCCTGCGGCGGCTCGAGAGCCGGGGAGTGATCCGGCGCTCGCCGTCTTCACGCGACGGGCGCGCCATCGTCGTCTCGATCACTGCTGCCGGCGTGAAGCTCGCCGATCAGGCGATTCCGGCCGTCGCCGCGAGCGAGGAGGCGTTCTTCGGCGAGTTCTCGACCGAAAAGCGCAAGCGCCTGTTCGGCGCGATGCGCGAGTTGATCGAACATGCGGCCAGGCAGGGTCAATTGAGCCGGGCATTCCGCCCCAATCGCCGACCGTCGACCTGAGCGACCCGGCGGGTCGATCGCGCCGCCGGCCGCCGCCGGCGGCTTGAAAAATCAACAAAATCAGTCCGAGTCCCGGCTGTCCGCACGCCATCGTCATTGGCGTGACCGGCCAACCGCGCATCTTCCTGCAGTCCATACAACCACGCTGCGCCATGGTCGGCGTCCGGCTGCCTGCCCGGGTACATGCTTTGACAATAGCTTACCGGTAAGATAATTTCGATCTTAAGTTGTCCGGACAAAAAACATGGACTCGGTTCGAGAGGCTTGGGGTTGGCGAGGAAGAGTCCGGGTCTGTTTGGCACGCGGGGAGTACCGGGAGTTCGCATGAAGTTTCGACGCAAGATGGCATTCATAGCGCCGATGGCGCTGGTTTCGTCGGCGACGCCGTTCGTCGCCGCGATGGCCCAAGAGCAGCAACAACAGCAGCAGAGCGTCTCGGCTCCGCTGGTCGAAGAGGTCGTGGTCAGTGCGCGTAAGCGCGAGGAGAGCCTGAGCGAGATTCCGGTGAGTGTGTCGGCGTTCTCCGAAGCGCAGCTGGAAGCCATCAACTTCCGCAGTCTCGAGGACGTGGCGGTGCGTACGCCGGGCCTGCAGTTCTCCGAGCAGGGCGGGTCGATCCCCGGCCGCTACAACTGCGCGCTGCGTTTCCGAGGCATGAACGTCGCCTCCGAAATGCCTTCGTATCAGCTCGGCTCGCTGTTCGTCGACGGCATGTACGTACTGTCGGGCTGCCACAGCCTGGGCGCCGAAGACATCCAGCAGGTCGAAGTGATCAAAGGCCCGCAGGCGGCCTACTTCGGACGCAACACATTCGGTGGTGCGGTCAACTACATCACGCGCGCTCCGGGCAACGACTTCGGCATGAAGGCCATCGCCACGATCGCCGAGAAGTCGGACACCGAATATCTGTTGTCGGCGGAAGGACCGCTGCTGGGCGACGCGCTCCGGGCGCGACTGAGCCTGCGTCACTACGATAAAGGCCCCGACTACATCGCAACCGACGGCGGCGAGCTCGGCGCACGCAAGACTCAGTCCGTAGGCCTGACGCTGGCGTCGGACATCGGTCCGTTCACCGGCCGGATTCGCGCCTTCTACGGTGAAGATCGCGACAGCGCACCGGTCGGCGGCTTCATCTCCGGCAATCAGTTCGACAGCTGCACCGGCACCACGGGTCCGAACGGCGAAATGCGCCAGCGTTACATCTGCGGCACCATTCCCAGCATCAAGCAGATGCCCGCAAACTTCCTGAGCCACAACACCACGTTGAGCCCGGTCGGGTTCAATCCCGCCATGCCCGACTTCCTGCGCGATGTGTACGTCAACAATCGCTGGCAGACCACCCCGGGCGGCGCGTTCCGCTCCGATCCGGCCCTCGATGACGCGTTGGACATCGACGGTTTCGGTCTGAAGAGAAACTCGATGCGTATCGGCGGCACCGCCAGCTACGAGCTGCCGAACGACTGGACCATCACCGGCGTGGCTTCGTACAACGAAGTGGAGGCCGTGTGGATTCGCGACTACGATCTCACCGACGCCGAAGTATGGTGGTCCGCGGATCCCCAGGACATGCGCGACATGAGCCTGGAGTTGCGAATGAGCGGCGAGACCGATCGGTTCGACTGGATCGTCGGCGTGTCGCACTACAACCAGAAGTTCACCGGCAACGGCGGCGGCGGCACCTCGGTGGCCATGGCGCCGTCGATCAACGGCACCGTGATCCCGCAGGTGTTCACCAACGGTCTGAACAACAACGACGAGATCACCAACCTCGGTATCTTCGGCGGCGTGACCTATCGCTTCAACGACCAGTGGAACATCTCGCTGGAAGGTCGCTATCAGATCGATGAAATGGAGAAGGGCCAGACGGCTTCGGCGCTCACCGGCATTCCGGTGGCCTCGGCGGAGTGGAAGACCTTTCTGCCTCGCGTGATCCTGCAATGGCTGCCGACCGATAGCACCAATCTCTATCTGTCCTATGCGAAGGGCGTGCTGCCCGGCGATATCAATGCCAGCTATGTGTACGGCACCGACGGCATGCGTTCGCCCGCCGAACTTCAGTCGCTGCGTGAGCAGACCGCGACGGGCTCGCCGAGCCGCCCTGACCTGGGTATTCCCGGTGGCACGCCAGGTATCGCCAACGTCAATACCTACATCGACGAAGAAAAGCTGGACAGCATCGAGCTGGGTTGGAAACAGCAGTGGCTGGACGGTCGCGCGAACACCGCCATTGCCGCCTACTGGATGGACTGGACCAATCAGAAGGGCCGCTCGTCGGCGTTCATCATCGACGCCAACGGCTCGACCAACAATCCATACATTCCGGACGATCCGGTGGCGTGTCAGGGCGTAGCGCGTCCGACCACTTTGCCCGGCGGCGTGGTTTGTGACGACGTGCTGCGCTCGGTCGGTTACACGATTCCGGGTTCCTCCAAGATCCGTGGCGTCGAGTTCGAAGGCAGCTACTCGCTGACTCGCGCGTTGCGTCTGGATCTGGGCATCGAGTGGAACCACAACGAGTACACCGACTACACCTACAACCTGATCGAGATCCTGGCCGGCACCAAGAACATGACCGGCAACCGGGCGATTCGCTATCCGGAGTGGAAGGGCAACTTCGCAGCGAGCTACGAAGGCGGCTCGGTGTTCAACGGCCGGGCCAACTGGTTTGCGCGCACCGACCTCATGTACTTCGGCGAGTACTTCGTCGATGAGGCCAACATGGCGAAAGCACCGTCGCAGACACTGCTCGATGCTCGCGTCGGCCTGAACTTCGATCGCACGCGCGTCGAGCTGTTCGGCAGGAACCTGACGGGTGAGGATGCATGGGCATCTGCGGCGCGTTGGTCGGACTTCACCATCCCCGGTGTGTTCGCGTTCTCCGCGAATCAGGGCGTGGCGGTGTCGCCGCAGCTGGGTCGTCGCTTCGGCGTTCGACTGAGCTACCAGTTCTGAGGGAAGCGCAATGACTGGAGGCGTCGTACGCTGCATCACGGGTTCCATCCGCTACACCAGCAACAAGCCGGAGCGGTTGGGAGCGGAACGCGGGCGTGAACATTTCCGTATCGATGTTCATCCCGATGGCTGCCGAACCATTGCGGCGCATGGAGAGATCGACGACGCCCCCGCCGTGGTGCGCGATGTAAACCTGCGAGTGGGGCCGGATCGCCGGCCCCACGAGTGCTTCGTCCGCATCGCCGTGGGCGGGGCATTCGCGGGATCGGCATGGTTTCGCTTCTCCGACGAGTTGGCCGAATGCGAGGCCTTCACGAAGGCGGAAGGGCGCGTCACTCAGCAGATGAAGCTCGAGCGGCCGCTGCCGGCGTTCGGCAATCATGCGATGGTGAACGACGGTTATCTGCTCAATCTCTACGATCTCGATCGAGGTCCCGGAGTGCAGGTGATTCCGCGCCTGTTGCTGTCCTCGCCGGATCATCGAGGCGCGACCGGGCCGATGCTGTTCGCCGTCGACCTGGCGCTGGAGTTCGTCGGCCGCGAGCGTTTGCAGGTTGCGGCCGGCAGCTTCGACGCTCTGCATTTCCGGATGGTGGATGTGCCCGGGCTGCCGCTCGAGCACCCACCGTACGATCTGTGGTGTACCGCCGATGGGGACTATGTGTTGCTCAGGGCAACCGTGGGCGGCTACATGATGACCGCTTACGAGCTGGTCTCGTATGAGTGCCAGGAGAGAGCGGTTTGATCGTTCATTGGGTGCTGGCCGCGCACATCATCGTGCTGGGCTATTGGCTCGGTACGGAGCTGGTCATCAACAGCACGTATCGTTACGTGGCTTACAGCGACACGATGCCGTTCCACGAGCGTACCCGGCTCATGGAACATGTCATGAACGCCGATCAGCACGTTCGTTACGCGCTGGTGCTGCAGGCAACGCTGGGCACGGTAATCGCGGCGCTGTATGGCTTCGTGCCGGGCGGAGCGACGCTGGCAATTTCGGCCGGCATCGTCGGCGCGATCTGGCTGGCGTTCGTGGAGCTGGTGCATCAGCTGCGTCACCAGGAGTCCGGCAGAACGCTGGCGAAGTTCGATCGCGTCTCGCGCTACGGGTTGATGGCTCTGTTCCTCGCCATTTCGCTGGGCTTGATCGGCAATGTGTGGCCCATGCCGGGCTGGTTGCGCGTGAAGCTCGCACTGTTCGCGGGAGCGATGATGTGCGGCGTCGGTATTCGTTATGCGTTGATCGGGCATTTCCGTACGTGGGCGATCATGGAGAAAGACGGCCCTACCGCGGAGACCAACGCCATCATCCGCAAGACCTATGTGCGCGCCACTGCGGTGCTACTGTTGCTGTGGGTGTTCATTTCGGCGATCACGATCGTGAGTCTGTCGAAGCCTTTCTGAGCGAGACCATGAAGATCGTCCGGATCACTTTGTTTCTTGCGCTGCTGGCTTTGACCGGGTGCGGCGAAATCAGGACGCCGCAAGCTGCCGACGCGGTCGCGGCTTGCGTCGGCTGCCACACCTTCGGCGAAGGTGGCGCGATGCTGTCGGGACCGAATCTGTATGGCATCGTCGGCGAGACGGCGGGGACGCGGCCGGGCTTTGGCTATTCGGTCGCGATGCGAGACAGCGGGATCGTCTGGACGCCGCAGACGCTCGATGCATTTCTGCAGGCGCCCGCCAAGTTCATGCCGGGCAATCGAATGGCTTACTTCGGCGAGGTGGACGCGGCGCGACGCGCATCGATCGTCGCCTACATGCAAGGCGGGGCTGCGCCGGCGCCGGATCGTAATGAATCGATGGAGCAAGTGGCGGAAGGACGATGAGCTCAGGGACGATGCTGTGGACGGGATCTGACTACCAACTGTAAAGACGAGGGTGGACGTGGTGAAAAAATTTGGGCGTGCTTTGATTGCGCTTTGCCTGCTGGGAGGCGCCTCTACCGCCGCACAGGCGCATGTAACCGAATGCGATTGGGTGGCCGGACACACGACCATGCCGGAGCGTCAGGCCCCGGGCGTGGCGCCGAATGCAATTCGATGGAAAGGCGCGATCTTCGCTTGCGAACGCGACCTCGCTGCCGACCCGACCAATGTGCACCTGATGTACACCCTTGGGCACGCGCTCTACTACAACCACCCGTGGCAGGACCGCAAGCGCTCGATCGAGCTGATTCGCGCCGCGGCCGAGAAGGGCCACTCACAGTCGCATTTCGTGCTGGGCCTGTTCTACTCGAGCGGCGAGTTGGGTGAAATCCTGCCGCAGAACTGGTGTGAAGGCGCCAAGCATCATCTCATCGCCGCACGCTGGGGCCGCTATGCGTCGTTGATCAGTTACAGCCGCTGGGCCCTGAAGGGACGATACGACAGCTGCAAGGAGCCGGTGGATTGGCAGGAAGTCGCTGGCTTCCTCGATCTGGCGCGCGGCGCTGCGCAGTACGACTGGTACGACGGCCTGCTGATCGACGATCTGGAAGAGCAGCTGGCGCCTCGTTTGAAGGCGGCGAAGAAGTAATCGCTCGAACTTCGATGTTCGGTGAGGCGGGACCGGAAGGTCCCGCCTTTTCATCTATGGGCGCTTGCCCATCATCGTCGCGATCTCATCCGACGAAAATCCATGCGCTTCCAGAATCGCTGCACTGTCCGCGCCGGGCTGCGGCAGCGTTGAAGCCCTTGCGACGAGCGAGCCATCGAACGCGATGGGCAGCGTCGGCAGTTTCGTCGTCGTGCCATCGGTGAGCGTCACCGCTTCGAGCGCACCGGAGGCGAGCAGGTGTGGATCGTCGAACATGTCTTCGGGCTTCCCGATGGGCGCAAACGGCAGGCCCGTGCCTTCCAGGCGAGCGATGACTTCAGCGCGGGTGAAGCTGCCGATCAGCTGGCGGATCTGCGGCAGGATG
>Ga0182742_1004322_pt1 | contig 12954 bp, 13 predicted proteins | sample eDN5th37CBELigMG_FD_128880 | JGI IMG/M metagenome (GOLD analysis project Ga0182742, IMG submission 128880) | Enriched Miracle-Growth compost microbial communities from Emeryville, California, USA - eDNA 5th pass 37_C BE-Lig MG (version 2)... ... | reverse complement strand
GGCGTTGACCAGATCCAGGGCAGAACCGGGGTCATGACCACAATTCCAACTAGCCCTGAGTAAACTATGGTCGTCTGTGGAGGGTCGTGGGTCGCGAGGACCCGCGTCATGATGTTGTTAAGCGCATAGCACAAAGCTCCCCCCAGCGAAAGGAGGACGGCTGGGTGCATTGCGTCAAGACCCGGGCGTGTAACAACGACGACGCCGACGAAACCGACCGCTATTGCGGCGCCCCGGTGACGACCGACCCACTCGCCGAGGATTGGGCCGGCAAACAGGGCCACGAGTAACGGTGTGGCAAAGGTGATCGATATCGTCTCGACCAACTGCAGGTATTGCAGCGCGAGAAAGTTCAGTCCAGTCGATAGGAACAGCATGAGCGACCGGCCCCACTGCAGCCATGGACGGCAGCTCTGGAGGAGACCAGGACGCGTGACCGGATTGAGGACGGCCGAGACGAGGAGCACGCTTGCCGCGTAGCGCGCCCAAACGGTTAACATCGGATCGACCGAACGATTGAGCCACTTTGCGGAGGCGTCCAGGCATGAGAAGCACAAGAGGGCGATGCACATGAGACCGATCCCAGCCAGCCGTCTGCGACGGACGGGATGAACCTGGGCATCAGTGTGGGTCAGGTTCGGCTCGAGATCCATCTTTGTACCCTGCGCAGCTTATTCGGATGTCAATTCCAAGGGCATCTAATGCCATGGAAGGTGAGTGCGTTGGATGGGCATACAAATCCCGTGTATCGAGAACCCTTGCGGCTGTCCTGTCGCGTGCTCTCCCATCCGGCGACCGAGCCGAAGACCGGCCCGCTTGGAGACTCCGGCTGGCCCCGCCGGCCTGCGCTTCAGGGACTTAAGGAAGATGCACAGACCGTGTTCCTCGGCGTCCGAAGGGCACGATAGATTCATGCCCGCAGCATCCTTCGACCCCTAAGCCGTGCCGGTCCGCCTTTTTGCTCCAACCGCTCGCCGAAGTGTCGAAGCCGGCGAGCGACTGAGGTGTAACCGGCGCGTGGCCGACCGAGCGCTGACACGGCCTCGACGCTTTCAACGCAATGCCATTCGCGACGTCGGGCACAAATGGATCTCGGCTCTCATCCCCTCGGATACCCACTGAGCTGCCACAGCCGAGGCGACCGGACTTGGCCGATCGCCAAGCGGCCGCCCAGCTCAGGGTCTGTGATGCGCATGCCAATGTTCGGCAACTGCGATTCTGGTGGTGATCCAAACATCCTGTTGAGCTGCGATGCGGTCGAGAAACCTCTCGAGATCCGCGGCTCTGCCGGCTTTGCCGCTGATGCGGTTGTGAAGACCAATGGACATCAGTTTGGGAGCTGTTTTTCCCTCCCGCAAAAGGAGGTCCAGTGCGTCATTCAGATAAGCCGAAAAGCTCTGCGCCTGGAACCCGTATGGGGTCAGGTAACGCATGTCGTTGTTGTCGTGAGTATAGGGGATGACGAGATGGGGCTTACCATCAACCTGCACCCAATAGGGAAGATCGTCGTTGAACGAATTTGAGTCATAGAGAAATCCGCCCGCTTCCACGAGGAGTGATCGCGTCGCCGGGCTCATCCTCCCAGTGTACCAGCCGGTTGGTCTCGCTCCCGTGATGTCCGTGTGCAGGGCGATGGCTTTTCTGATCTCCTCGCGTTCACTGGCGATATCATAGTCGGCGTAGCTTCGCCAGCGGAGTCCATGGGAGGCGATCTCCCATCCAGCCTCCTGCATGGCACGAACCGCTTCGCGGTTCTGGTCCATAGCCATCGTTACCCCGAAGACCGTCACAGGGATCTTTCTTTCAGTCAGCAGGCGGAACAGGCGCCAGAACCCTGAACGGCTTCCATACTCGTATTGTGATTCGGCATTGAGATCACGCTCGGTCGAGGCGACGGTTGGCTGTTCCAGGAGAAACGACTCCGACTGAGGATCGCCATAAAGGGGAGATTTTTCGCCTCCCTCCTCGTAATTCAGGACAATCTGGATTGCGACCCTTGCGTCGGACGGCCAACCGGGATTGGGTGTCAAGCGCCCGTAGCCGATCATATCCCGTTCGTTCATCCCGGTTCTCCCATTTTTGCAGATAAATGTTCAGCGACACATCGTGCACTGGAGCCAGCCCAGGTCGCCATGCGCGATGGGCGGGCTCTGCAAAGTGCCGCGTATTGCACGAGCTTGATCGTCGTGCCCTCTTCATTGTCCAGTGCCTTGGGTCACTTGCCTTCGGTCAGGGCAATGATGCGCTCAAGCGCAATTTCCACGTGGCGCCGTGCGGTCTCAGCCGCGACTTTCGCATCCCCGTCCCGAATTGCTGCCCAGATACGGTGATGCTCTTCCTTTACTTCCTTTTTACGTGCCGCACTCTTGGAGGCCCTGAGGTTGATCAGCGTCAGTTCGTGGCCGATGGTGCGATGAATCCTCCACAGGCTCGATACGAAGAGGTCGTTGCGGCTTGCGGTCGCGATTGCCAAGTGAAAGCGAAAATCCGAGTTAATGCCGACTTCGCGCGCACTCGTAATGCGATCAAACTCTTCAAGAGCCAAAGCGATGTTCCCAACATCCTTTTCGCTGCGCCGCTTGGCGGCCAGATAGGTGGCCTCCGCTTCGACCGCCATTCGGAACTCGAGACTACGGATGATATCGGTCACATTCATGCTCGCTCCAGCCTGGAGCGTGATGTTTCGAGGGCGCCTGACGAAGCTGCCTGAGCCCTGACGAGCGGCGATGAGGCCATCTGCCTTCAGACGGGTCAAAGCCTCGCGCAGGACGGGTCGCGATACACCGAAGCGTTCACACAGTGCCGCCTCGCTTGGCAGCTTCTGTCCGTCCTCGAACCGGTTCATCGCAATGTCCTGCAGCAGATCCTCGTAGATCCGGCTGGCCAACGGAGCCGCCCGAGGAAGGCTGGAATTGAGGACCTCGTCGGAAGCCTCATGCGAACCAACGTGCATGGAAACTGGCGTTTCGTCACTCATTCCGGCGTGGCCTTCCTTCGAAATCTTCGTTCTTGACAACATGTTTTACAACTTTAATACTTCGATTGTTGCTCGTCGTCAATAACAAGGGAACGGTCAGATGCAATCAATCACCTCATATTCCTCGAAAATCCGCCTTTCCGCACGCGGCCTGCGGATGGCCTGCGCATTGTCCGGTTTAGGGGCGTCCTTGGCGCTGTTCTCGCCTGACACGGCCGTGGCGCAGGGACAGCCTCCGTTGAAGTGCGGCATCGACGGCACATTCGCCCCCCATGCGATGGTCAAGCTCGACGGCACGCTCGAGGGCTTCCAAGTGGACCTGTTCAAGGAAATGGCGAAGCGCATGGGGCGTGAGCTCGTCATTGAGACCGGCGAGCACTCGGGCTTGATCCCTGCGCTCCTTGCCAAGCGCTACGATTTTCTGTGTGGGCCGATTACTGTAACGACGGAGCGCTCCAAAAATCTGCTGTTTACAGAGCCATACCTCTGGAGTGAATGGCGGTTCATCATCAAAAGCGATGCCAAGTTAAGTAGTGAGGATGATCTTAAGGGTAAGGCGATCGCTGTTGAGCGCGGCACCCCTAATGAGAAATGGTTGAAGGACAACAGCGAGCGCCTGAACCTAAAAGTGCTGTCCTTCTCTGGTCAGTCAGACTCTGTTCAGGCTGTCATTCAGGGAAGGGCTTTTGCCTATACCAATGGCAGCAGTGAAGGCACGCTTCAGTACGTGGCCTCGCGAGCGCCTGGCATTAAGGTGGCCGATTGGATCGTCCCAAACACCCGCTCATCCTGGGCGGCGCCACTTCGCAAAGACAGTGCTGAGCTCAGAAATCAAATCGAAGACACTCTGGCCTGCATGAAAAAGGATGGAGCCTTGGCGAAGATCTCGGAGAAATGGTTTGGGAAGCCACCGAGTGAGAATGCGGCGCAGGTCAATGTCTATCCTGGCTATGGCACCGAAGGCTTCGAAGGATACGATCCAACTACACAGACGCCGAAGTGCAACTAAATCCACTCAAGACGAGGTCGATGAAGAAGGAGCGGGCAATGATTGAGGTCAAAGGAGCGCGTAAAAATTCCGAAGCATTGCCCTTTCTCAACCGCATTGGGCTCGTCGAAAGGACGGAAAGGCAAACTGAATTGCAATCGAGGCTGCAGGAGGCCAGGCATATTGTGCAGAGGCGGGCGATGATCGAGGCCACCGGAGTGCACAAAAGCTTTGGAGCGCTTCCTATTCTCAAGGGCATCGATCTGACAGTCGAGGAGAAGGAGCTCGCGTTCATCATTGGCCCGTCTGGCTCAGGGAAATCGACATTCCTGAGATGCCTGAACCGCTTGGAGGAGCCCAACTCCGGGGCGATCATTGTTGACGGGGTCGATATTCTGGCGCGTACGACAAACATCAATGCCGTGCGGCGTCGCATCGGGATGGTGTTTCAATCGTTCAACCTCTATCCGCATATGACGGCTCAGAAAAACGTATCCCTGGCGCTGCGGAAGGTTCTGCGGCTCCCGCGCCGGGAAGCCGATGAGAGGGCGATGCACGCGCTTGATCGCGTGCAACTTGCGCACAAAGCGAAGAGTTATCCGTCCGAGCTTTCCGGAGGACAGCAGCAGCGTGTTGCAATCGCCCGTTCGATCGCCCTTGAGCCCCGCGTCATGCTCTTCGACGAGCCGACCAGTGCCTTAGATCCCGAGCTTGTGGGAAGTGTGCTCAAGGTCATGCGAGGCCTTCGCGAAGAAGGAATGACGATGGTTGTGGTCAGCCATGAGATGGCGTTCGCTCGACAGGCGGCCGACAAGGTCATCTTTATGGACCATGGCCGGATCGTTGAGCAGGGCACTCCGGAGGACATTTTCTCCCACTCGCAAAGCGAGCGAACCAGGACATTCCTGAATCAAATGGAGCGATAGCCATGTCATCCTGGGAACTTGCCCTGGACAGCTTCTTCAATCTGTCCGTCGCGCGGGATGTGCTTCCAACGATACTCAAGGCCTGCTGGCTCACGGTCTATCTTAGCCTCTTTATCATTGTGACCGGAATCGCATGCGGCTTGGCGCTTGCTCTTCTGCGTGCATTCGGCATCCGCTCTGTCAACTTCTTCATCGTCCTTTATGCCGACTTCTTCCGCACGGTGCCTCCGCTTGTCCTCATATGTCTGCTGTACTTCGGGCTGCCCGGCGCTGGTTTGTCGATCAGTGGCTTCGCCTGCGCATGGCTGGCCTTGTCGCTCATATTGGCGGCCTATTCTGAAGAAAGCTTTTGGGCAGGGATCGCCGCGACGAACCGGGGACAATGGGAGGCGGGTCGCAGCACCGGCCTTACGAAGTTCCAGACACTGCTTCACATTATTCTTCCCCAGGCCGCGAAAGTTGCCATCGCGCCTCTTACCAGCCGCACGATCGCAATTGCCAAAGGGACGTCCTATGCGTCGGTCGTCGCTGTGCCGGAGATCCTCGGAGCTGCGCAGAGCGAGCTCAGCGTGACGTACAATGCGACGCCCCTGGTGATGGCGGCTGTCGCCTACTGCATCATCTTCATTCCAGTTGTTGCTGCCGGACGATATATTGAGCAGCGGTTTCAATGGAGCGCTCGTTAGCCCATGAGCTTTGCCAGTCAATTCCTGAATCTTGAAATCCTCGCAGGCGCTTGGCCGATCCTACTTTTGGGAGCGAAATCCACGCTTTTGTTCTCGCTCGTGGGAATTCCCTTGGCTGTCGTCACCGGCTTGGTGCTTGCCTTGCTGTCATTCTCACGCTCCAGAACTCTCTTTGCTCTCCAGCGTGTATGGGTTGATCTCTTCCGCGCCCTGCCTCCGCTCGTGCTGGTTGTCCTTCTCTATTCCGGACTGCCTTTTGCCGGGGTTGAGCTTACGCCGTTTGCTGCGGTGACCCTGACCTTCATTCTCAACCTTGGGGCCTATTTCTGCGAGGTTTTCCGGGCCGGGCTCTCGAGCGTTCCGCGCGGGCAGTCGGAGGCGGCACGATCAACTGGGATGACCGGGCCGCAGACACTCGTATACGTCCTGCTGCCCCAGGCGACACGGAATGTCCTTCCCGAGCTGATCTCGAATGTCATCGAGGGGGTGAAGCTCAGCACGATCGGTGCCGTGGTTGCGATGCCCGAGCTCTTGTTCCAGGCCAGGCAGGCCCAGAACCTGACATTCAATGCAACGCCGATCTTCGCTGCTGCAATGATCTACTTTATAGCGCTTTTGCCGTTCGTCCGGCTACTTAGCACCCTTGAGAACAGCGTCTCCAGCGGACGCGGCGGCAAACCCCTATCGGCAGGACATTGAGATGAGGTTGCGCGGGAAACATGCAGTGGTGACCGGTGGTGCCTCCGGCATCGGTCTCGCAACGGCGCGTCGTTTTATCGCTGAGGGTGCAACAGTCACAGCTGTCGACCTTGCGGAGCCAGCACAAGAAGCCGTTCCCGCCGATGAGCGCGAGCGTCTGCAGACGATCACCTGCAACGTGTCAGATGCCGACGCTGTCAGACGGGCGATGGACGCTATCGTTAGTGCGCATGGTGGCGCAGACATCCTAGTCACCGCAGCTGGTACATCGGTCGGGCGCAAGGCGCATGAGACAACGCTCGACATGTGGCGCATGGTAATGGATGTCAACGTGAACGGCACCTTCCTTTGGGTTCGCGCATGTCTTCCAGTGATGCGTGCCAGAGGCCGGGGGAGCATTATCACAATTGCTTCGCAGCGGGCTCTTGCCGGGGGAACCGAGAGCGCGTCTTATGTTTCGTCGAAGGGTGCGGTCTTATCACTAACACGCAGCCTCGCTGTCGATTACGCAGCCGAGGGTATTCGAGCCAACGCGATTCTTCCGGGCGCAATCGACACTCCGATGCTGCGCAGTTCATTCGAGAGGGTCGCGGAGCCTGCAGCAGCGCGTGCTCGCTCGCTGGCGCGACATCCCATGGGTCGATTTGGAACTCCAGACGAGGTCGCAGGTGCAGCCGCCTTTCTTGCCAGTGACGATGCGAGCTTCGTGACGGGCATTTTCATGCCTGTCGACGGAGGTTGGTTGGCGGGCTGAGCGCCGGATCTGGGAAATCAGATCCGGATCAAGTTGGGTCGGCGCCGAGACCCACGTAGATTGGTATAGTCGTTGGTGGAGAAACGGATGTCCGTTGTCGTTACGGGAGGGGCCGGATTTATCGGTCTCAACCTCATTGAGATCCTGCTTGAACGAGGCATTGACGTGGTGAGCTTCTCTACGGAGGAGGTGCCCGCCGTTTTCATGGACCATGTGGAGCGCTATCGGGGTCATCTCACATCCATAACAGGTGATGTGCGAAACCTGGAGCAGCTGAAATCTGTCATGGCGGAGCATGACGTGAGTGGCCTGTTTCCATTGGCAGCCGTGACTGCGGATGCCAACCGCGAGGCTTCAGGGCCCGAGTTGCTTTTCTCCGTTAATGTAGATGGACTGATCACCCAGCTGCGAGCGGCGCGGGACCTTGGCGTGAAGCGCATTGTTGTTCCAGCATCTGGTGCGATCTATGGCGACAGCTACTTCGATCGAGCCGTCGTCGACGAAGCGACAACACCATGCCAACCTCGTGACCTTTACGGCATCACGAAGTTCGCCGCAGAGCGGATCGCGCTTCGGTTGGCAGACCTCTGGAACCTTGATCTGGTGGTCGCTCGGATCGGGGGGACATTCGGCCCGTGGGAGCGGCCAACGGGCGTCAGAGATCTGATCACGCCTTTCTACTATGTGGCGCGACTCGCGCAGCGGGGTGAAGAGGCTGTCTTTCCCTACGACATTCCTGATTACTGCTGGGTTTATTCGAAGGACATAGCCAGCGGGTTATGGCACCTCTATGAGAAAGCGAGGCCTGGCTTCGCGTTCAATGTCTCCTCGGGCCTTAATTGGGGGCAAAGTATTCTCGAGTTCGCCCAGGAGCTGAAGCTCATCTATCCGGCGTTCTCGTGGCGGCAGTCTGTTAATGGGGACGAAATCAACGTGCCCTTCACGGACTATCGCTCACGCGCACGGATGAATATCTCACGGATCGGAGCGTCTGGATGGCGTCCATCGTACCCACCTAGGGCCGCCGTCAAGGACTATGCAGCGTGGGTCTCCCGGTTTGGGCAGGCGATATTGACGTAAGGGGCAAGGCCTCGCTCGATCGTGGCCGCCAGACAGGTATGCTCCCTGTTGCCCCTCTCGCCATAGCCCGAGACCAGGCATGCCAGCGTTTGGCCCGACAGAGCTGAACAAGCTCTGTCGGGCCAAACGTTACATCAATCGAAAGTCCAGAGCGCCGGCCTCATTGACATGGCGCGGCAGCACTCCGATTCTATGCTCTGGTTCCCGCTTCCGTAAGTAGCCGCCAGTCCTGCAGCAATCTCACAAGCTTGCTACTCTGGGGTTCGGTCAGGGGCCAAGCCGATGGCGGGCGTGTGGGACCGCAGTCATTGTCGAGCAATCGAAGGGCTGCCTTCACCGTCGTTACATTGGTTCCGTTCTGTTCCTCGGCACGGAGTGACTCGAATCCGGAGATCTCATCGATGAGGTTTGCGGCACGCTGGTAGTCGCCCGCTTCGAGTGCGGCATGAATCGCCACGGAGCGCTCAGGCCAGACATTGATGAGCCCGGAGGTAAAGCCGCGCGCTCCGACGGCGCAGAGGGGCGGCGCCCAGGTTTCGGCGAGCCCTCCGACCCAAATGATGGTCGGGTCGGTCCGGCGCATGGCCTCAGCCAGACGCAGCGGCGTGGGCGAAGCCCATTTGACGCCGATAACCCCCTCCACCGCGCACAGCTGCGCAATCGCATCCAGGCCAATGGTCTCATTTCTGAGGTAAAGCATGAGCGGCAGGCCGTCGCCCGCTTCAGCCACCCGCTTCACGTAGTCAATGACGCCGCGGGGCGAGACAAAGGGATCCGGCGGTTGATGTATCATCAGTCCGGTTGCGCCCGCCGCCCGCGTCGCACGCGCTAGCGTACAGGCATCCTTGATGCTACGGCCGACGCCGCCCAGAAGCGGCACGCGTCCCCTAACGAGTTCGGCCGTCTGATGAACCATGCGCTCGGCCTCGGTCGTCGTCAGGCCGTAGAACTCCCCAGTATTGCCGTTCGCCACGAGGATGTGGACGCCGGCCGTAATCGAACGTTCGATGATATCGGTCAGACGGCCGGGGACCACCTCATCCTGATCGTTAAATGGAGTGACGAGAATGCCGGATATGCCGGTGAGGGAACGGCGCAGGTCTGGATTGGTCGCAGCCAAAGTGATTCCTCCTGTTATCGATTGTTGGTAGCCCGCCAAGCGGCAAACTCCCCGAGTGTCTGCGGATCGGTGGGGGGATACAGGCCAAGGATCGAGCGGCCTTTCAGCACTTCCTCCTGAACGAAGTCCTCGAACGCTGTCATCTCGACGGCCTCATCCGCGACCTCCTGCGCGAGATGGGCGGGAATCACGACCACACCTTCGGCATCACCAACGATCACGTCGCCAGGCCATACTGGAACATCGCCGCAGCCGATGGGCACATTGATGTCGAGCGCCTGATGCAAGGTGAGATTGGTCGGCGCCGAAGGACGGTTGTGATAGGCCGGCATGGGCAATCGCGCGATTTCTGGCGAGTCCCGGAAGCCACCATCGGTGACGACACCGGCGACACCGCGCTTCATCAAACGGGAGACGAGAATGCCACCGGCAGAAGCAGCGCGGGCGTCTTTGCGGCTGTCGATCACCATCACGGCGCCGGGAGGGCAATCCTCGACCGCCCGGCGTTGGGGGTGGGTCCGATCCTGGAACACGCTGATCGGGTTCAGATCCTCACGGGCAGGAATGTAGCGAAGCGTAAAGGCCTCACCGACCATGTTACCGAGATTCGGGTTGAGCGGGCGCACATCCTGGATGAACTGGTTGCGCAGGCCGCGCTTGTAGAGAGCGGTGCAGAGAGTCGCGGTGCTGACGCCCTGAAGTTTGCTCCGAACACTTTCGGATAGACCCTGATTGTTCATTGTGATTTCCGAATTTTCCTGTTGGGAGGCCATCCATCCGCGGGAATGCAGCATGAGCACGGAGGGCCGGTCGTAATATGGAGGCCCGACTTCCGGTGCGCCGCGACGGGCGTCCCAAAGTGGGCAGAGCGAGCGAGACCAGAGGTGGGATTCTCGCTCTTGCTCTCTCTCTCTGCCGACTCGGGAGCGTTTCGCAGGCCCACAAAGACCCGGGATCGTCGCCTTGGACGATGGGTTAGGGCGCAACCTCGACTATAGCCTCAATTTCCACGGTAATCCCGTTGGGCAAAGAGCCAACGCCGACAGCCGATCGGGCATGCTGGCCGGCATCGCCGAATACGTCTACAAAAAGATCTGAGCAGCCATTAATGACCTTGGGATGCGCTGTAAAGTCAGGGACAGCGTTCACGAGGCCGAGTACCTTCGCAACACGCTTGACCCGCTGCAGGTCGCCCAAGGTCTGTTTCCACACGGCGATTAGGTTGAGGCCTACGATCCGCGCATGCTCGTACGCGTCTTCGGTGCTGACATCCGCTCCGACCTTCCCGCGAATGAAATCGCCTTCGGCCGTTTTTGGGGCTTTGCCCGAGCAATAGAGCAGGTTGCCTATCTGAACCGCGTGGACGAGATTCCCGGAGGGTTCTGACAACTCGGGCAGCTGTAAACCAAGCTCTGCAAGGCGTGCCTCATAATTCACGGTGTTTCTCCCTAAAGTGTCGAAATGCTCGTTCGCTGGAGTGTCTTAATCACCAGCTGGAACAATGGATTGGGTGTCGATCAGACGCCGGCTGATGTCAGCACATGCAGCCTAGCAGCTGGTCCAAAGTTGTAAAGATATTTGTTGAATTTACAAGATGGCCGCGCTAGCAATCGAGTGTCGGAGCTGGGAATCGCCTGAGCTCCGCTACTCACAGATCGGGATTGAAAAGGATTCGGGTATGGAGCGATTTCTAACTGTGGCAGTGGGGCAGCTCGGTCCGATCGGCCGCAAGGAGGGGCGCGGTCCAGTCGTAGAGCGCATGATTGCGCTTATGCGCCAAGCGAAAGCCGCAGGCTGCGAGCTGATTGTCTATCCAGAGATGGCTCTCACGACGTTCTTTGCGCGCTGGTACACCGAGGACGAGGCCGAGCTGGATTGGTACTTCGAGACGGAAATGCCGAACGCCCAAGTCCAACCCCTCTTCGACGAAGCCAGGCGCCTCGGCATCGGCTTCTATCTGGGCTACGCGGAGCTCGATTTCTCGGAAGGCCGCAAGCGCCGCTTCAACAGTTCGGTGCTGGTCGACACAGAAGGCCGGATCGTTGGCAAGTACCGAAAGGTGCACATGCCGGGTCACGTCGAGAACAAGCCCGAGCGGTCCGTTCAGCATCTGGAAAAGCGCTATTTCGAACCTGGCGATCTTGGCTTCCCCGTCTGGCGCGCATTCGGCGGCATCATGGGGATGTGCCTGTGCTTTGACCGGCGCTGGCCCGAGACCTACCGCGTGATGGCGCTGCAGGGCGTGGAAATGGTGCTCGTCGGCTACAACACCCCAGCCATCAACCGTGACGCCCCTGAGCCGAACCATCTCAAGATGTTCCACAACCACCTGACAATGCAGGCAGGGGCCTATCAGAATGGCACCTGGGTCGTAGCCGCGGCAAAGGCCGGCAACGAGGACGGCTTCGATATGCTTGGTGGCAGCTGCATTATTTCGCCGGCCGGCGAAATCGTCGCCAAAACCTACACCGTCGGGGACGAGATTGCGGTGGCGCGGTGCAATCTTGGCATGGGCCATTACATCAAGAACTCGGTTTTCAACTTCGCCGAGTATCGGCAGCCCGAGCATTACCGGCTGATCGTGGAGCGCAAGGGAGCGATCGAGCCGCCGCAATAATGCGTCATGCGGGGAGGGTGTTCGCGTCTCCGCTGCCCGTGACTGTCTTGCAAGTTCCCGCATCCGCTCCGGTCGATAGCGGGGACTTGTGGCCACTCAGGACATATTTCGCTTAGTGTGTCGTCGGCTGTTGGGTAACGCTACTCCCCACAACGTAGGTGGTGTCGTTCAGTTCGCGAAGGATCACGTACGCACGCCCGACTGCTCTTGAACGGTATTGCTGTCGTAGGTGTTGTCATGTCTGGACGGCGCCCGTTTGGCAATGTGATTGTTGTTGACGGTTGGGCCTAGCGGGGCGGGTGCAGTCATGTCTCCGGCCTTTCATGCGGCTCACAGGCCGCGGGCCCGGATGGGAGTCCGCGGATCAGGTCCAAATCAATCACACGTGCTCGCGGCACCGGTTGATAAGCTGGTTGTCCTGATCCCGTCTCAGTGACCGTTGCGCCATCTCTCTCCTTTGCTCTTCCCACGCCCCAACAGCCTCACAACCGCGAGTGTTTATGCCATCGCGGCTGGAGCCCGATACACCTCACCTCGCGCCAGCAGGGCCCACACAATGCGAGCCATCTTGTTGGCGAGCGCCACCCGCACCAGCATGGGCGGTTTCCGCGCGACCATGCGGCCGATCCACGACCCGGCCGGAGCGCCATGGCGGGCGACCTGGAGCAAGACACTGTTCGCCCCAATGATCAGCAGGCGGCGTAGCGGGAGAGCATAAGGTTTTGTGGGGCAGATTGGTAGCGGGTCGGCTGTACAAGATTTCCGGCCAGACGAAACACGCCTGCGGGGCACCTTCAGTTGCCAAAGCCTATTCCATCCGAACCCGAGGCACCCGATCCTCCAGAAATTCTGCAGTTCAAGGTATGGCGGCTCGGCATCAGCCCCATGGTCTGGCGGCGGGTTCAGGTCCGGCCACTATGACCCTGCGAGAGTTGCATGGTGTTTTTCAGGTGGCGATGGGCTGGGAGGGCATCCACCTGTTCCAGTTCACGCTCCGGGCCCGGCGGTTCGGCTCTCGGGAACTGTCGGCCCGGTCTCCGGATATCCCGCTTTCAGAGCTGCGCCTCCGCTCAGGCACCCGCTTCCGCTACGAGTACGACCTCAATG
>Ga0182742_1004320_pt1 | contig 12962 bp, 11 predicted proteins | sample eDN5th37CBELigMG_FD_128880 | JGI IMG/M metagenome (GOLD analysis project Ga0182742, IMG submission 128880) | Enriched Miracle-Growth compost microbial communities from Emeryville, California, USA - eDNA 5th pass 37_C BE-Lig MG (version 2)... ... | reverse complement strand
TCGGGAACGAGGCCCGGCCCATGCTCGACGCCCTCCAATTCCGAGGCGGGCGTTTCGACCGTGAAATGGGGCAGGGGGACGAGGCCGACGAGTCGAACTTGCGGCTTCAGATCGTCGGCCCCGTCGATTTCACAGTTGAAGCCGATCAGGGCCGAACTCTCGTTGCGAACACAGACCTGGAAGGCCGTTTTTCCGGCGCGGGGAACCGTCAGGTTCAATGTGGACGTCCCGGGCGTGGTGGCGGGATAGACTCGTCGCAAGGAGGATTCGAGCCAGTACGCCACCGGCGCCTCGACCGATCCAACCTTGGCCCGCAACGGCCCCGTCGAGCGCGTTGGCTCGTCGGCGGCGGCTGGGGAAATCATCCCGAGCGCCGGGATGGCGGCGAAACAGACGACGAGTCGCCTCGCGAAAACGCCCATGTTTTTGTTCATGATCATGCGCTTGAAAAAGTCGATTGAATTCGGCCGAGCGGCCCGAAGGGTCGGTTATCGACCCAAGCTATCACTTGGGATCGGGGCGGGAAAGTCGCCGCTCCCCCTGGGTGCTTGCGGCTGTTCAAGTCGCGGTGGAGAATGAGTTCGTGGAACTGGAAATGCGCGGGAACCATTCAACGGAACCGGACAAGGAAGAGGCCACCGCGCCCACTTGTCGTGGGTGGTTCCCCATCAGTAGGCGGAGTTTCCGGAGCGAGTACATGAACCGCGGTTGGAGTTTGGCGTGCTGTCTTGTTATGGCGTCCACGGTTCTTGGTCAGGAACCGACGATTGAGACGACCACGGATCTTGTGGGGCGATGGCGAGACGACGTGATCGTCACGCCCGTCAACCAGGTGCTAACCCCCTTCGGCCGACAAGTGGAATTGCCCGGCTTGCGCCCCCAGGCGCTGGCGCTCTCGCCAAATGGGAAGCTTCTCCTGGTTTCGGGAAAGACAAGCGAGCTGCTCGTCATCGACATCGAAAAGGCGGAGGTCGCGCAACGCGTTGACCTGCCCGGCGAGGCCCAAGAGCAAGCGCCGGACGCGGTGTCTCCCAATATTCTCAAGCCGGACAAACAGGGGCAGGTCAGCTACACGGGCTTGATCTTCTCGCGAGACGGCAAGCGCGTCTACATGAGCAACGTGAACGGGTCGATCAAGGTCTTCGACGTCGACGACGACGGCGCGGTCAAACCCCTGCGGACCTTCCCATTGCCGCCGGCCAACGCCCCCCGGAGGAAGGCCGAGATCCCCAGCGGCCTGGCGCTCTCGGACGATGGCGCTCGGCTTTACGTCTGCGGCAATCTCTCCAACACGCTTCTGGAGCTCAACACCGCCGACGGCTCGGTCGCCCGCTCTTGGGACGTGGGCGTTGCTCCGTATGACGTTGTGTTGGTGAACGGAAAAGCATTCGTCAGCAACTGGGGCGGTCGGCGTCCGGGCCCGGACGACTTGACGGGCCCGGCCGGACGGGGGACGGTCGTGCGCGTCGACCCGGTTCGGCACATCGCCAGCGAGGGCTCGGTGAGCATCGTCGACCTGGAGGGAAACCGGGTTTCAAAGGAGCTGTTGACCGGCTTGCACGCCTCGGCGCTGGCCGTCTCTCTGGACCATCGGTTCGTCGTCTGCGCCAACGCGGGAAGCGACAACCTGAGCCTGATCGATGTCGCCAAGGAGGAGGTCGTCGAGACGGTCTGGACCAAGCACAAGCCCTCGGACCTGTTCGGGGCGTCGCCCAACGCGCTGGCGTTCGACGACTCCGGGCGCAAATTGTTCGTCGCCAACGGCACGCAGAACGCCGTCGCGGTCGTCCACTTCGAGCCGGACGACAAGGGGGACACGAGGCTTGAGGGCCTGATCCCGGCTGGTTGGTTCCCGGGGGCGCTCGCGTTCGACGCCGGCCGGAAGTCGCTGCACGTGGCCAATATCAAGGGCCTGCCGAGCACGCCGAGGAAACGAGGCGACGGAGTGGAGGGGTTCAACTCGCATCAGTATCAGGGAACCGTGTCGCTGATGCCGTTGCCCTCCGAGGAAGACCTGCCGAAGCTCTCGGAGCGCGTGGCCCGGAACCTCCGCCGCCACTCCATTGATCAGGCGTCGTTGCCGGCCCGCGAGAACCAGCCGCCGAGGGCCATCCCCCAGCGGATTGGCGAGCCGAGCCTAATCGAGCACGTCGTCTACATCATCAAGGAGAACCGGACCTACGACCAGGTTCTGGGCGCGCACGAGCGCGGGCGCGGCAACGCCGACCTGTGCATCTTCGGCCGGAACGTCACGCCGAATCAGCACAAGCTCGTCGACGAGTTCGTGCTTTTGGACAACGCCTACTGCTCCGGGATCCTGAGCGCCGAAGGCCACCAATGGAGCACGACGGCCTTCTCCACCGACTACATGGAGAAGAGCTTCGCCGGCTTCCCCCGAAGCTATCCCGACGGGATGGCGGAGGACGATAAGGACGCCCTGGCCTATTCCCCCGCCGGCTTCATCTGGGACAACGCCGTCGCCCATGGGAAGACGATCCGCAACTACGGCGAATTCATGATCCCGAAGGTCCGCTGGCGCGATGAGAACCGAAAGGGCTCGCCCGATTTTCTCGACTGCTACCGAACCTGGAAAGGCGAGACCGACGACGTCATCTTTGAGAGCGAGCCCGCGATCGAGTCGGTTCGCCCCTTCTCCCCCACCGCCTACGTGGGCTGGGAAATGGCGGTTCCCGACCAATATCGCGCGGACTACTTCATCCAAGAGCTCAAGGAATTTGAGAAGAAGGGGGAATATCCGAACCTGGTGATCATCTGCCTGCCGAACGATCACACCAGCGGGACGAGGGTCGGCTCCCCCACGCCGGAAGCCTGCATCGCCGACAACGACCTGGCGTTCGGCCGAATCATCGAGGCCCTCAGCCAATCCCCGTTCTGGAGCAAGATGGCCATCTTGGCCATCGAAGACGACCCCCAAGCCGGCTGGGACCACGTTAGCGGGTATCGCACGACGGCGTACGTCGCCAGCCCCTACGCGAAGCGCGGCGAGGTGGTGAGCACCCAGTACAACACGACGAGCATCATCCGCACGATCGAGCAGATCCTCGGCCTGCCGCCGATGAACCAGTTCGACGCCAGCGCCACGCCGATGTTCGACTGCTTCACCGACGAGCCGAACCTCGCGCCTTTCGTCTCGGTCGCCAACAACATCCCCCTGGACCAGATGAACCCCGACCCCAACGCCATCCAAGACGAGGCCCTTAAGCAAGACGCCCTCGTCTCCGCCCAACTCAACTTCCGAGAGGTCGACAAGGCCCCCGAAGACGTCCTGAACCGCATCCTCTGGCGGGCCACCAAAGGCACGGCCATCCCCTACCCGGAATGGGCCGTCACCATGGTGGACGACGATGATGATTGAGGCGGCTTAAGGCGGACAAAGGGACGCGGAAGCCGACGACGCGGCGAAACATTTCGCCGCCGAGATCGGCTTCCGGCTTCCCTTTGTCCTCTCCATGACGACGGACGCACAGGCCTCTCGGCGAGATCGCGGTGAGTTCCGGCCAGTGGTAAAATTGTGGGGAGGGGTGAGCCCGACGCCTCAACAGCGCGCGGGTTGAGAAAATAGCGCGTTAAAGACATACCGGAGAGCCGAACCATGTGCGCGGCCGCTTCAACCGAAGCCCTCCATACGCCGGATGAGCTTCTCTCCATGCCCGATGCCAAGGGGTATGAACTGGTTCGAGGGAGGTTGATCAAGACCGACATGGGAGCCGAATCGTCTTGGATCTGCGGGATGTTGTTTTGGCACCTGGTCCAGTTCGTCAAGGAGCATGGATCCGGCTGGGTGTTTCCCTCCGAGGCGGGATACCGGTGCTTTCCTCACGAACCCAAGATGGTCCGCAAGCCCGACGTGTCGTTCATCAAAAAAGGGCGATTCCCCGGCGACATCGTGCCCAAGGGCTGGATCACCATCGCTCCCGACCTGGCCGCCGAGGTCGTTTCTCCCAGGGATCGCGCGTCGGAGTTGGACGAAAAGCTCGCGGACTATCGGCTCGCGGGCATTCCCTTAACCTGGGTGATTTATCCCGAGTCCCGATCGGTCATGGTCCACCGTCGCGATGGTTCGGTGGCCCGATTGCTCGAAGCCGACGATCTATCCGGCGAAGATGTCCTCCCAGGCTTCCTCTGTCCGATCCGGGAAATCCTTCCCGAGCCTCGTTGAGGGCGAGCAAGAACTCTCCGGCCATCCTGATTTCCGCCCCAGCCGCCAATCGAAACCCGAACCGACGCCGCGAGGCGCGCGAGGAATTCCGCGATGAACCGACGTGATTATCTCAAGGCGACTTCGGCCCTGCTCGGATGGAGCGCGCTGACGTCGACGGCTGCTTCGTCTCGCGCCGGGGAGGTCGCATGGCCCACTTATGAGAACAACCTGAGGGATCGGCTCTGGATGTGGGGCCATGACTCGGGCGACTACGATGGGCCCGACGGGGTCTACAACATCCCGTTGAGCGACCCGATCAGCATGGCGGACGGCATCAAGTCGATGGGCATCCCCAACGTCTGCGTGATTCGCGGCGGGACCCCGGACGCCGAATATCGCGAACAGTTCCGCGACGTGAAGCGCGTCGCCTGGAACCTCTCCTCCGGGTCGAACGAGTCCTATCGCAGCCTAAAGGATTACGTCTTCGGCCTGCGGGACACGATGCCGAACCTGACCGGCTATTACCTCGACGATTTCTTCCGCTTCGGCGAGCGGCCCGACTTTAACGCGGACTCGGAAACCGAGGCCGCCCCCGCGTCCCTCTCGCTGGAGGAAATGGAACGACTATACGCGGAGACGCTCGCCCATCGCCGCCGCCTTGATCTGTCGATCGTTCTCTACACCCACCAGTTGCAACCGGCGATCAAGCCGGTCCTGCGCTATGTGGACGTCGTCTCGCTCTGGATCTGGAACGGAGCCCATATCGAGCAACTGGACGCGAACTTCAGGAAATACCGCTCCCTCGCGCCCGACAAGCCGACGCTCCTCGGCATCTACATGTGGGACTTCGGCGGTCGCAAAGAGCTGAGCGAGCGGCTCATGGCGCAACAGCTTGATTACGCTCTCATGCTTTACAGGGAAGGCCAAATCGAGGGCTTGATCTTTCACTGCACGCCGCTGTGCAACAAGGGGCTCGCGGCCGTGGACCACGCCCGCGATTGGATCGCCCGACACGGCGAAGAAGGCCGGGAAAGCTCGTAGGGTAAAAAGGCCCAACGGTCGGCCGCGGCAAGAGTCGAGGCGCCGGCGGTCGCGCCATCGCCGAGCCGGCTCGGCGATGGTCCGCTCCGAAGATATCGCGCCGCGGGGCCCCGCCAACGGCGGCGCCCCGCGTTCAAGCGAGCAACCAACGGCCGAGGTTGAAGTACACCAGCAGCGTCGCCACGTCCGTCATGGCGAGCGCGATCGGCCCCGCGGCGACCTGTGGGTTGCGATTGAGGATGCGAAACAGATAGGGCGTGGTTAAGCCGATCAGCGCGGCGCAAGCCACGCTGCCCGCGATGCTCGCCACCAGGCTCCACGCCGTCGTGGGATCGTCCTTCCAGACGAGGACAACCATCCCCACGATCAAACCACACGCCGTTCCGAGAAGCGCGCCGATCGCCAGTTCGTACTTGACCTTGGGGCGCAGCGTGGCCCAAGTGGGCCGCGGGCCGTGGAGCGTCTGAAGGGCGAGGCTGACGGATTGGGCGGCGACGCTGCTGGCCAACGCCAGCACAAGCGGGATGAAGGGGACCACGAGCGCCAGAGAAGCCACGTTGTAGTAGAAGTCCGAGATGACGGCGGCCAGCAGGCCTCCGGCCAAGGTGGCGAGCAGCCAGGGGAATCGGCGCCGGAAGAGGGCGGGAACCGACCGTTGCTGGGCCTCGGTCAAGTGAACGCCGATCAGTTGAAACAGGTCGTTGTGACTCCCCCACCGGTTCAGATCGCTCTGTTCCAGGGTGTACAATTCCACGTCCACGATCCCGACGATCCGGCGATCCTCATCAATGACCGGCAACGCCAGGAGCTTGTGCAGGGTGAAGAACTCGCAGGCGTCGAAAACCGTGGCGTGCCGGGGGATGGCGATCACCGGCGCGATCATGATCTCGGAGACGCGTTTGTCCCGCGGACTTAGAAGCAGCCCGCGGGTCGGGACAACGCCCCGAAGGCGACCGTCGCTATCGACGACGTAGAAATAAATGATTCGCCCCGCCGGCTGCTTCTCCAGGATCAACTCCAGCGCCTGGGCCACCGTCATATCCGGGTGGAGCCGGACGAAGTCCGTGCGCATGTGCTCATGGACGGGGGCGTGGAGTTTTTCCTCGGTGAGTTGTTCCGTCATGGGATCCCTTTCGTCCTCCGCGGGCCGAGGGTGGTTTGAGAAATCGGACCCCGCGCGAGGGCGGGACTTATCCAGGCGGGCTCGGCTTGGCCGCCGGATTAGGGCGGCTCGCGTCCCTCGACCGTCTGCGCCGGAGATTCCGCGGTCGCTTCCGACGCCAGTTCGCCCGAGGGGCGACGCCGCCCGCGCAGCTCATCCGCGATGGTCCCCTCCCATAGAGGGACGCCCGCCGCATAAGCCGCCCGAGCGATCATGTGGGCGCCCACCGGCGCGGTCACGCAGAAGAACGCGATCACCAGCGCCGCCCGGGTGGTCACGGCCAAACCCTGGAAGTGAATGGCCACGGCCAACAGCATGCAGCCCACTCCCAGGGTGGACGCCTTGGTCGCCGCCTGCAACCTAATGAAGAGGTCGGGCAGACGCAACACCCCCAGACCGGCCAAGAGCATGAAGAACGCGCCAACCATCAGCAACGCCGCGCTAATCTGCTCACTCATCGCGCCCCCGCCTTTCCAAATACCCGGCGAAGGCCACCGTGCCGAGGAAACCCACCAGCGCCAGCACCGTGGCCGGGTCGAGCAGAGCCGGCTGATCCGTGGCCACGGCGTAGGCGGAGATCATGCCCACCGCCAGCACCCCAATCAGGTCCAGGGCCACCACTCGGTCGGGCAGGGTCGGTCCCCGCACCAAACGAACGAATGCAAGGAACAGAGCCACCCCAACCATCGCCAAGGCCAGGTTGGCCGCCATCTCCGTCAGCTCTGGGCCATCGTGGCTCATCGCAACAACTCCAGCACGCGCCGCTCCAGACCTTCCTTGACGGAACGCCGATACGCCTCGACATCACCGCCGTCGATGTACATCGCGTGGACGTAGAGCACCCGCCGGTCCTCGGAAAGATCCAGGCTCACGCTGCCCGGAGTCAGGGTGATCAAGTTGGCCAGCAGGGTGATTTCGGCGTCGGTCCGAGCGTCCAGGGGGATGGCGACGACGCCCGGGCAAACGTAGGACGCCGACGCCAGCGGCGCGCGGACGTTGTTCGGGGACGATGAGGAGATTCCCCCGCCCACGTCCCCCGCCCGAGCGCGTGACGCGAGGGAAGCGACCTGGGCTCGACTCGGGCTTTGGAACGCCCCCGGCACGAGCACGTCGTAGGCCACCCGGAAGTTGGCCAGGATCAGATCCCAGAAGTAGCGCAGGGCGAACCCGAGCACCTGAGGCACCTTGGCGAAGTAGGGCGAGTGCCCGAGGACGCGCTGGGAAAAGCGCAGGATCAGATACCCCATGACGAAGCCGGCCACCAAGTTCGGCACGGTGAATTGCCCGGTCGCCATTCCCCAGGTCACGGCCAACAAGATATTCCATAAGAACGCGATCATGCCGGCCCTCCCAGCACGGCCTGGATATAGCCTTCCCGATGGAGCAACTGTTCCGCCGCCTCCGTGGCCAACGAGAAGACCGGCTCGGCCCCCAGACCGATCGCCACCGTCATCGCGGCCAGCGCGACCACGGGCAGCAGCAGGAGCGGAGTGGTTTCTCCGGCGGCAAGCCGTTGCGGGCCGACGTCCGCGGTCGCGTCCTGGGGCAATGGCTTCCAAAACGCCTCCGCCCAGATGTTGGCCACCGAGTAGAGGGTTAGCAGGCCCACCGCCAGCGCGGTGGCCACGATGGCGTACCGCCCGGCGCCAAGCCCAGCCTGCACCAGAGGGAGCTTGGCGAAGAACCCGGACAAAGGCGGCATCCCTGACAGCGACAGGGCCGGGATCAAGAACAAGACGGCCAGGAACGGCCGGCTCTGGTAGAGGCCCCCCTGGCGCTTCAACTCGAACGTCCCGCACAGGCGCCGAACCACGCTGCTCATCAGGAACAAGTTGGTCATGGCGGCGATGTGGTGGGCGATGTAAAAGATCGAGCCGGCCAGCGCCAGGATCGCCAGAGACGGCGAGTCGGTCAGCCCGACCAAGGCGAGGCCCATGGTCATGTACCCAATCTGGCCGATATGGAGGAACGAGAGGACGCGGCGGAACTCGTCCTGGGCGATCGCGCCCAGCACCCCCGTCACCATCGTCAATCCGGAGAGGATGAGGATCAGCAGGTGGGTGAAGGCCATATCCCCGACGAACATCAGCGTGTAGACGCGGATCAGCGAGTACACGCCCACCTTCGTCAGCAGGCCGGCGAAGAGCGCCGACACCGCCCCGGGCGGCGTGTGATAAGAGGCCGGAAGCCAGAAAAACAGCGGGAAGACCGCGGCCTTGATGCCGAACGCGACGAGGAACAGCATCCCCACGGCCGTCACCGTGCTTGTCTCCTCAATCCCGCCGAGCTTGCGAGCGAGGTCGGCCATGTTCAGCGTGCCGGTCAGACCATAGAGGATGCCGACCGCGGCCAGGAATACGGCCGACGACACCAGGTTGAGCGTGACGTACTTAATGCCGCCATGGAGCTGCGGACGCTCGCCTCCCAGAACCAGGAGCACGAACGAAGCCATCAGCATGACCTCGAACCAGACGTACAGGTTGAACAGGTCGCCGGTCAGGAAGGCTCCGCAAACGCCCAACAAGAGGGCGTGGAACAGCGGATAGTAGCCGAACGCCTCTCGCCCCCGGTCCATGCTGGCCAGAGAGAACAAAAGGACCGCCAGGCCGACCACCCCGGTCAGCATCACCATGATGGCGCTGAACAGGTCGGCGACCAGGGTGATGCCATAAGGCGCCGGCCAGCCCCCCTCCTGAGTCGCGATGATGCCGTCTCGCCGGACAACGGCCAGCAGCGTCACGCCGGCGGCCAGCAGGGCCGCGACGCCGACGACGGCCAAGGCGCGCTGCAGCGCGATCCGGCGCCAGGCCAGCAGCGAGACGGCGGCGCTCGCCAAGGGAATCAGCAGCGGCAACACCAGCAGAATGTTGTTCATTGGTCGCTCACCTTCAGGTCGTCCGGGTCGTCGCTCCCGAAGGTCTGATACGCGCGGTGGAATAGCGCGAGGGAAAAGGCCAGCACGGCGAAGCCGATGACGATGGCCGTCAGGATCAAGGCCTGGGGCAGAGGGTCGGCGTAAGGGACGGCCGGCGCGGTCGCCCCGTCCGGGACGACCGGCGGCCGCCCCCGGGTGAGCCCGCCCACCGTGAAAATCAGCAAATTGGCCCCGTGGGAGAGGAGCACGAGCCCGAGGATCAGTTTGAACAGGCTGTGACGCAGCATCATGTAGATGCCGGAGGCGTACAGACAGCCGATCACCACGGCCAGCAGCGTCGACATGTCACTCCTCCGCCAGCGGCAGGATGATCGACAGCGCGACCCCCACCACCGCCAAGTAAACGCCGACGTCGAAGAGCAGCGGCGTCCCCACGTCGAGGTCGCCCAATCCCGGCGCCGGCATTCGCGTCCAAAGGCCGGTCATCATGGGCTTGCCCACCAGCAGAGCCAACGAGCCGCTTCCGAGGGCCACGAGCAGCCCCGCGCCGATCAGTGAACGCGGGTCCACGGGCAGGACCCGCCGGGCCTCCTCGACGCCGAACGCGAAACGGTGCAGCACGAAGGCCGCGGCCGCCACCAGGCCGCCGCTGAATCCCCCGCCCGGTTCGTTGTGGCCGCGGATCAGCAGGAAAATGGAGTACAGAAGCAGCAGCGGCATGATGAAGCGGGTTGTCGTGCGCAGAATGAGCGAAGTCACTGGCCTCCTCCTCCCCCGACCCCGGCGGGACGTCTTCGTCCCTGGCCGGTCCCATCATCGTCGGGTCGCGTCTCATCGTCCGCCTCCTCCCGCTGGAGTCCGTCCGCCGTCTGGGGATCCCGCGCGACGGGGTTCGCCCCCGGAGCGTCATCCGTCCTCCTGCGCAGCTTGAGCAGGGCGAACACCCCGATGGCGGCCACCGCGAGGACCGTGATCTCGCCGAGCGTGTCCAACCCCCGGAAGTCGACCAAGATCACGTTGACGACGTTCCGGCCGTGGCCATCCGGCACGCTGTGCTCGGCGAAGTAGTCCGAAATGGGCGGATAATGCTCGGGGGTGCCAACCAGCACGAGCGCCGACATGACGGCCCCGACGCACGCCGCCAGCAGGGCGTCCCGCCACCGGGCCGCCCTGCTGGACACGATCCGAGATTCCGGCAAGTGGTAGAACACCAGCACGAACAGGATGACGGTCAGCGTTTCGACCAGAAACTGCGTCATCGCCAGGTCCGGCGCCCCGAACAGGACGAAGGTCAGCGCCACGCTGTAGCCGATGACTCCCAGGGCGGCGATGGCGGCGAGGCGCGACTTGGCCAGCACCGCCGCCAGAATCGCGAGCAGGATCAGCATCGCCAGCCCCGCCTCGTAGAAGCGCAGGTTCGACCAGTTGAACGTCACCTCCAGGGGGCCCCGGCCGGCCAGGGCGTAGCCCGCCAGCCCGGCCGTAGCGGCCACCGTGATCATGAGGTAGTACCGCAGGTAGCCACTCTGGAGCAGCCGCGTCTGGCCGATGGCCAGTCCGTTCAACCCGCTCAAGGCCAACTCGTACCAGCCGGCCGGTCCCCAGCGCGAAGCCCCCTCCCACCGGGTCGCCAACTTTCGCGGCAGAGCGCGCCCCGCGTAAACGCCGACGCCGCCGGCGAGCGTGACGGCGCTCAGGGCGAGCGCGGGCGTCAGCCCGTGCCACAGCTCCAAGTGAATGTCCGCCGCGCTTCCCAAGATCGACGCGCTGGCCGCCGAGACGAGCTGGTCCGCCCCCATCGCGGGCCAAACGCCCAGGAAGAGACCCAACGCGGCGAGCGCGAGCGGCCCCAGCCACAAACTCGCCGGCGCTTCGCGCGGCGGTCGGGGAGTGGGGAGGGACTTGCCCAGGAACGGCCGGAGACCGACCACCCCGGCGACGGCCACGAGCAGAATGTTGGCGGCGACGGCCGCGGTCGTGACCCACGCGGCCCCGGACGCCCGCATCGCCGCCTCGTAGGTCAACTCCTTCGCGATGAAGCCGAACAACGGCGGCAGACCGGCCATCGACAGCGCGGCGACTCCGGCGGCCAGGGTCGTCAGGGGCATCACCCGCGCGAGCCCACCAAGGCGATCCACGTCGCGCGTGCCCGTCTCGTGGTCGATCGCGCCGACAACGAGAAAGAGAGCGCCCTTGTAGAGACTATGACACAGCAAGTAGGCCATCGCCGCCTGGACCGCCAGTTCTCCGCCAACGCCCAGAAGGAGCATCAACATGCCCAGCGCGCTGACCGTCGAGTAGGCCAGGATGCGCTTGAGGTCCGTCTGAGCGAGCGCCAGGCACGCGCCGAGCAGCATGGTGACGCCCCCGACGACCGTTACGATCCCGATCCAAAGCCCCGTGCCGCCCAAGACCGGGCTAAGCCTCGCCAGCAGGTACACGCCCGCCTTGACCATCGTCGCCGAGTGCAGGTAGGCGCTGACGGGAGTCGGGGCCTCCATGGCGCCGGGCAGCCAGAAGTGGAACGGGAACTGCGCCGACTTGGTGAACGCACCGGCCAAAACCAGCAACAGGATGGGCGCGTGGAGCGCGTGCGCCCGCACGTCGGGCGATCCACTCAGCAAGGCCGAAAGCTCCAGGCTCCCCCCCGCCTGACCCAGCAGCAGGAACCCGGCCAGAAGCGCTAGACCGCCCCCGGCGGTCACCAGCAGCGCTTGCAGCGAGGCCGCGCGCGCCGCGGGCCGTTCGTGTTCAAAGCCGATGAGGAAGTAAGAACTCCAGCTCGTCAGCTCCCAAAAGACGAAGAGCAGAAGCAGGTTGTCGGAGAGGACGAGCCCCAGCATCGAGGCCATGAATATCAGCAGGAGGACGTGGAAGCGTCCCAACTGAGGATGCCCGGCCAAATACCCGCCCGCGTACACCAACACCAGCGCGCCGACGCCGTTGATGAGCAGCGCGAGTAGCAGGCTCAACCCGTCCAGGGTGAAGGACAGGTTCACCCCCAGCGAGGGCGCCCAGGCGTGGCGGACCTGGAAGGTCTCGCCCGACGAGATCCCCCCCAGGAAGCTGGCGAAGTAGGCGGTGAGGGCCAGCGGCAACAGAGCGAGCGCCCAACTGGTGGCGCGGCCCGTGAAGCGATGCAGCCCCGGCGCGATCAAGGCCAGGATGAATCCAGAAAAGACTGCGGCCGTCATACCGATACTTGACCCTTTTGGGAGAGGAGTCCTCGCGTACGCTCCGCCGGCGCAGATTGGATTGCCACCTGGTTCATTCGTCGATCGGACCGAGTCCGTCCTCCAAAAACAGGCCGACTGGGGTCTGCGACGGTTCCTCCGGACAGCGCCAACCGAACAAGAGTCCAGGCCGGCGACGGCCCACCCGAAGCAGTTTACCGCCTTGGATCAAATCACGGAACTACTGACCAAACATACATAACTTCAGTATCATTCGCCATAAGGACCATTTTTTACCCGAGTCCGTGGTCCGCGATGGTCCGTTCGATGACCCCGCGCCGTCTCCCAGGGGGAGTCCACCATAACCGGACGCGAGGCCCGCCAGCCGAAGGCCGTATTGAACCTCCGCCACGGCGCGAGGTTCGTCCCTCGGGACCGATCCGGAAGGCGAAAAGCCCTTGGTCGTCCAAGTCGACATCGGCCACCGCGCGCCCGAGTCGTGGCGGGTTGTGCCGCTTTGGCCGCTGGCGAGGGAGCGAGAGCGGCTTT
>Ga0182742_1004318_pt1 | contig 12966 bp, 11 predicted proteins | sample eDN5th37CBELigMG_FD_128880 | JGI IMG/M metagenome (GOLD analysis project Ga0182742, IMG submission 128880) | Enriched Miracle-Growth compost microbial communities from Emeryville, California, USA - eDNA 5th pass 37_C BE-Lig MG (version 2)... ... | reverse complement strand
CCCGCCTCGCGCGTCGCCGAACTCACTCCGCGTATCTGGAAGACGCTCTTCGCGGACAAGCCTCTGCGGTCAGAATTGCACAACTTCAGAGCCTGAGGCGTACGCCGCGGATTTACCGCTCACGCGAGTACAACGAAGAGAGACCGAAGAAATCACTCGGCGGGCTCACGCCCGCTCAGCATGCAAAGCAGTTGGCCACCAAGGCCGTTACAATCCCGGAAAACTCTAAAGCCGCCCGCTACTGAAAGCGGGGGGACGTCGCCTGATCGACAGTCAATCACGTGGGAGATCGATCGCTTACGCTCTACCGACGCGATAGATGCCGACCTTCGGGGCGAGAGTACGTGCTGAAGTCACATCGCTTTTGAGACGAGGAGGCCCGGCCACCTAGACACAAGTCTCATCAGTTTGAGGTCGGTGAGAAGGCGCTACATGGCGCCAGCGTCGCCGCGGCAGACCCGCAAATCTCGTTGAGGCGCGCTTGAGCCGTGTAGGCAAAGTGTTCGCGTTGGGCAGCCTTGCTCCATGCTAGAACTAGTGAACCCAATATAGCCATGCGAGCTCCCGTGTCTCCATAGAGATCATTCGATCCACGAATTTCGCCTATAAGCGACAAGACTGTCGACTCGATCACTTCGGGAGAGGTATCAGATGCCTTCATTAGCCGGGAAAGATATGTTACGCCGCGGCGAAAGCGCGTCATTGAACCTTCGGCTTCCTCATAACTCCGTCTTGCCCACTCCAAAGCTGCTGCCGTTCGTCCAAGCTGTTCATCGAAATACATTAGAGCATTCATATACATGGATGGGGACGGGGAATTGCTCATCTCACTTTCCACCACTGCTCGTGCCTGCTCTGGCCGACCAAGTTTCTGATAAAGGCCAACGACCCCGCTGATCACGAATGCCCTGGCATACTGATCGTGCGTCTCGCGGAGAATTGCTTCGGCCCGGCTTATCGCTGAGGACCATAGTGACATCGGAATGGAACGCTCAGGATGAAGTCCTTCTGCAGCTGTAAGTTCGCTTGCCAGGAATGAGACACGAGTCCCTGGGGAATAGCGAGGGTAAGTTGCAGCCAAATCCATGGTAGCTACCCAACGCTGCAGAAGCTGCTCGCCAAACTGTGAGCCGCGAGCTCGGGCTACCGAGAAGAAGTTCGGACTTAATACCGCTAGGGAGTCCGCGATAGATCTAGCGAAAGCTGGATCAGTTAGAAATTCGCTGATCTGATCAAGAAGTTCCGTCATCGTGGCGCTTGTCGGAGATCCTCTTTTTACTGCGCGCGACTCCATTGCGCTGCGCATCTTTACTGCAAGGGAAATGAGGCGTGCGCGCTCGGTTGCTAGTGCATGCGGACAAAGATTTGCTGCAAGCGCAGCTGCTTTCGACAACCGCAACATTGCCTCTTCATTGGGCGTCATCAAAGGATCTGCGGCCCAATGATTGTAGGCGATCCGGCGGCAGCTGCTATGCGATAAAGGAGAACTCGTACCGCTCTTGGAGCGGGGTATGGTGGCATCGCTATTGGGCAACGCATAGGTAGGTTCATTCGTAGAACCAACTTCAGTCTCCATTAGGGAATTGAGGAGCGAGCGCACGGGGGTAACTGAGGCCGCAGCGTCGGCTAGCACTCCGGCATATATGTGGCGCTCCATAGTATGCGGAAGTCGTGCGATCTCGGCTCGGTCCGCGTTCAAGACGACAAGTACTGGATAAGTTCCATCGCTTAGGTGAAGCTCTTCCTGTATCCGTGAAGCCATGCCGCTGTCATTTGTGACTCGCAAGGGAATAAAGGATCTTAGTTCCGCAGCGACGTCGCGGCGTTTAAGGATACTAGCTTCAATATCTTGGCAGGCATCACACCAAGTTGCCCCCCAGTACAAGAATATGTGCCTCCCCTCGCTTTGAGCCTCCGAAAGTGCAGCCTCTAACGAGCCACGGAACCACTCGATAGAGGAGGCAGGGCCTCGCGTGCTTTGCGTCGAGCATGAGCAGAATGCCACAGCCAGAAACGGGAGAAGAAACCGCATCACGAGAGCCCTCATTCCTTGTGCGGGATAAGACGATAGACGAAAGCTTCAACATCCTCCGTTATCGCGCTTGCATCCTGTGTGCTCTCAGAGCCAGCCGCCGAACGTCACGGTTCGGAGCGAAGTGCATCTACTGGGTGCATCTCCACGGCGCGGCGAGCCGGATGCAATCCGAAGATTATGCCTATCGCCGTGCTCACGACAAAGGAGACCATGATCGAACGAGCGGTAATGGAGGTAGGCCAGCCGTTCATTCGCGTTAAGATCCACGCAGCAGCGCATCCAGCGCCAATGCCTACGATTCCACCCAAAGTGCTCAGAACGCTGGACTCCATTAGGAATTGAGCGAGCAGATTCCCGTTGCGAGAGCCGGCGGCCATGCGGATTCCGATCTCGCGTGTTCGCTCCGCGACACTAGCGAGCATGATGTTCATAATCCCTACTCCGCCAACTAAGAGCGAGACTGCCCCAATGGCCGCAAGTAGATTGGCCATAGTTGATGAACCTTCGGCGTGCATCCTGATTGATTCGAACGCAGTGCTGGTTCGAAAGTCTGAGGTGCGGCCGAATCGGCGTTGCTCCATGATGTCGCGTATTCTATCTCGCACGTGCTCGACTAACTCGACATCTGTTGCCTGAACGCTAATCGTTATCTGTGCGCCTCTATCTATCCGGCGCAATAGACTCGTATAGGGGATATAGACTCGAAAGTCAGTGGAGCTCAAAGCCGCGGTGCTGTAGCTCGTCGAATCATCCACAACGCCAAGAACGGTAAACGGCTGATATGCCAGCTGTACGATTCGACCTAGATCTTTTCCATCCGGGAAGAGCGTTTGGGCTAGGGATTTGCTGAGCACGCAGACGTTGCCAACTTGCCTAACATCTCGTGAGCCAAAAGTATGCCCGCGAAGAATGCGCCGTTGCGTTGCTGTGAAGCCTTCGGCATCCAGTCCTTCAGCTAAGACTCGCCGCTGACGGCCGTCAGCCCTAACTGTTGCATTCACGACGAATACTCGAGGGCTGACAGAAGACACGTATGGGACAGATTCGCGGATCGCGTAATAGTCCTCGAGGTTCAACCTGTCGTTTGGGCGTAGTTCACCCGCGACGAGTTCACCGGCGACGATTCTAGGTGCAGCGGATAGGTGAACTGTGCGCGATTCTGGCAGTAACATCACCTCCTCGAGACGTGCCTGCGCACCATCTCCAATGCTGGAGGTGGCAATGACCGCGGCAACGCCTATGATCATGCCAAGCGCAGTCAAGGCCGACCGAAGTGGTGCGCGGCGCAGGCTGCGCAACGCAATGACGAAGGACATCGTCATTCCCCATGCATGTATGACTGTCATATGCAAATGCGCGCTAGGGACCGCTTGTTGCAAGCGGCATGCATTGCGATGCTTCTATCAGAACTGGGGGCGAGCGGCGCTAGGATGAGGGCGGGGAAAGGCAGCCACTGAATCTTTGGCGGGAATTACGAGATGAGCAGTTCGTGCTGATTGATCGCTGCTGCCACCTCGGACATTAGGTATTTGGATTGTTCGTATGGGCGAACCTGGACTTGGTCTGTTCTGGCCTTCGGTTGTTGCATAGCCGTTCAGAGCGCGCGCGTCAGCGACGTCGTTCTTATTGCCAGTCATGAACGGCTTTGCAGATCGGCCCGGAGGCAAGCTTGACCTCGTGACCGAGCTTCACGAGCTGCCGGGCCCAGTGCTGTGAGCCGCCAGATGCCTCCATGCCGATCACGCATGGCGCGCTGGGTACGCAGAGCCGCCAACTGCTGCGCCAGGCGTGGCAAGACGATGCTGGCAGCCTGAGTGCCCAACACTACAACGGTCTGCTCAGAGAGCGCCTGAGCGATGTCGCCTGCCCACGCCTTATCCCCTGCACGGAACAAGTTTGACGAGTCGGTTAGCCAATTTGCTTCTGACTGAGCGCAGCCAGTTATGCGGGAGAGGGATAGCGCCGGAGCAGATCGAGCACGGCGGGATGATCTAGGTGCGGGCCTATGACGCGCTTGGGGTGGCCCCGCTTCCGCGGAGAGTCTTGAGTTTGTGAGCGTAATCTACGCGGTGATCACCTCCTCTTTATTCCGGACGTGCTTCTCTTCGAGTTCTTCCACGAAAGGCAGCCTGCCGCGAATGCGGCAGAAGTGCTTTGCTCGAAGAGGTTCGACGCTCGGCGTAGCGCCGTTCGAACTCCAGTGGCGATAGATAACCCAGCGATGAGTGCCGGCGACGAGTGTTATACCACCCCTCGATCCACCTGAAGATCGCGAGGCGCGCCGTGGCTCGGGTTGCGAAGCGTTCGCGATCCAGCACCTCGCATTCCAGGCTGGCGAAGAAGCTCTCCGCCATGGCATTGTCGTAACAGTCGCCGACGCTGCCCATGGAGAGCCGTACACCGAGCTCGCCGCAGCGTGCGCCGAAGGCAATCGCGGTGTATTCGCTCCCGTGATCGGAGTGATGGATCACGGTGCGAGTCTCGCGTTGCATCCGGGCCATCTCCAGTGCCGCCAGCACCAGGGCACTGCTGATGCGATCGGCCATCGCCCAGCCGATCACCCGACGCGAGAACACATCGAGCACCATCGCCAGATACAGAAAGCCCTCGCCGGTCGACACATACGTCGCATCGGCCACCCACAGAACGTCGGGCCGCGTCGCCCGGAAGTTCCGTTCCACCAGATCCGGCGCCCACTGTTTGCTGGCACCACCGCGGGTAGTGCACCGGAAGCGCTTCTTCTGAACGCCCTGCAAACCGGCCCGGCGCATCAGCCGCGCCACGCGCTTTCGCGCCGTCCGTACTTCGCAGGACTCCATCAACTCCACACGGATGCGACGCGCACCATAGGTGCCATATGAGCGGTCATAGAGATCACGGATCAGCGCGCCCAGCTCAATGTCCTCTCGGGCATGTGCCGAGGGCGGTCGATCCCGCCACCCATAAAAACCGCTCGTGGAGACCTGGAGCAACCGGCACATGACACCCACCGGATAGGTGTCCTGGTTCGCTTTCACGAATTCGAACTGCGCTTGGAATTCGGTGCGGTCTCCTGCGCGAACCAGGCCGCGGCTTTTGCCAGGATCTCACGCTCCATCTGCAGGCGCTTGTTCTCCCGGCGCAGGCGCGCGAGCTCTTCGCGCTCGCTCGTGGTGAGACCACCATCGCCGCGGCCGGCGTCTCGAGCGGCCTGCTTCACCCAGCGACTGATCGCCCACTGCGTCGGGCCGAACTCACGTGACAGCTCCGCGAGGCTGCGTCCGCCTCGATGCAGCTCGACCAACTGCCGACGAAATTCTTTCGGGTACCGCTTTGCGTACTTTGACTTGGCCATAACGGACTCCTCGAATGCAAACTGTAGGGAGTCCGCGAAAGCGGGGCCAGATCACGCTTCAGAGCTGGATGGATCTGCGTCAGAAAGCCGCGGATGCGATTGCTGACTTGCACGATCTGACCAGCGAGGTCCTCGTCAAAGCCGCACAGCATGGTGAGCTCAGCAACTTGGTTATCAGCCAGCTTCAGCGAGCGAAGAGCGAAGCGTATGCGGCAGGTGGTCCCAATCCGAGGAAATCGGGTGGGCCTAATTCGAGGAAATCAGGTGGTACTCAGCCCGGGGAATCGGGTGGGTCCAATCAGAGGAGATCGCGCAATTGGGCAAGGCGCTGTCCAGAAGACGTTTGCCCTTGCGATCCAAAGCCACGGCATGATGCGCTCCCTTGCCGACGTCGACACCGACGAAGGCTTGGACGCAGTCATGCTGCTCGCTGTCAGTCACGCGCGCTCCGGAGGTTTACAACGATGTGCCAGGAAACCACGGCAGCTGATCTCAGCACCCACGTTACAGGCGACCTCGGAGTAATCCGGGTCCGGTCCCTATCGGCGATCACCAGCTGACTGCTAGGCCCGGTCATAACACCCCCGGGTTATGGGCGACTGGGGGCAGGAATCATGCCGGGCCGAGCTAGCCAACCCCAGAATATCTGGGGATCAAGGTAACGGGGCACGTCCGTTAAGATCGCCGCCCTGCGTTGAATCGTCGGATACTACGGATTTCCGCCGCTCAAACGTCTATCAGACAGGTCGCCATTGCAGATCGAGAAGGTCTGCTGTCGAAATACAACGAGAACCTGCACCTAAGGCGAGGAGCGATATCCATGAACTCTGTCAACCTGCTTCCGATAGTCTTGGTTGCAGCCGCCGCGAGTAGCGTCGCCACAGCCACTGCAGGCGGCAGCGTCGGATTGCATATAGAGCCTCAGTCGCTTGAGGGAGCATTGACGGAGTTTGCTCGCCAGAGCGGGATTCAGCTGCTATTCGTGCCGGATGAAGGTCTAAGGCGACGCATGGCGCCGAGGGTGTCCGGCGAATATCGGATCGACGCTGGACTACAGCGGCTACTCCACGAGTCTGGTTACCATCACGAGTTCATTAACGCGAGAACCGTCGCAATTCAAAGCGACCGACGTGTTCGGTTTGCCGAAGAGGTTCCAATCCGCAGCGAGGATGACGCGGCTAACACTGTTGTTGATGGCGGCGCCCGAGTTCCTGACTCCTCGGTCAGAAAGGATGGCGGATCGATTAGGGAGCTTCGTGCAGCCCTTCCCGAAGTACTGGTGAGAGGCACAAAGTCGCTCAATGCAGACATCGAACGAAGCCGTGACGATATCCAACCATACATAGTTCTCGACCGTGAGGCCGTCGAGAGGTCTGGTGCGACTGACGTCGATCAGTTGCTCCGAAAGAACTTGTCAGTCAATTCGACGCTCATCCCCAATTCGATGACTGCGGGGAGTAACTCAGGAGCGAGTTCAATAGACCTGCGAGGTTTGGGTGCGGACGAGACACTCATTCTCGTAGATGGGAGGCGGGCAGCTTCGTACTCGATGAATGGAGCGCTGGGTCAGCCTGATCTCAATTCGATTCCACTTGCGGCAATTGAGCGAATCGAAGTCCTTCCGGCTTCTGCATCGGGCATCTATGGAGGAGGGGCGACAGGCGGGGTAATCAACGTGGTTTTGAGGCGTGACTACTCCGGCGTTGAAACATCGCTTACGTATGACAACGCGTTCAACGGTAGCGCAGCGAGCAGTAGATTTGACCTAGCAGCAGGGGCGTCTCTTAATAACGGTAAGACGAATTTCCTCCTTTCCGGGAGCTATTCAGATGTGAATCCGCTCTTCACAAGGGATCGTGATTTCTACGGCCGCGGAACACAGATTATTCTCCGGAACAATCCGACGGCGCTCCTCGCCGCTAGTTCGCCTCCATTAGGACGCACGACCAACATATGCAGTGTGAATTCTTCCGGAACGTGCAGCGGATCTTCTACTGTAGGAGGCTTGGTGGACCCCGAAATTCCCCTTTCTCTGAAGCCGGAATATGGGGGAACATCACTTGCCTCTAATATCGCGTACATCCCTTCGGGCTATCGCGGTGCCATCTTGGATGGGGGCACTCCGCTCCTACAAACAGCCGGCCAGTACAATCTAGAACAGGCCAATACGGCTCAGAGTGCCGGGGGGCTCGGCGAATCGCTCTTCCGTGAAGCGATCGTCAAATCCGCGCGCGCTTCTATACGGCATGAATTTACAAGTACGCTTGCTGCGTTCGTTGAGCTGTCTGTAGCTACGAATGATAGCGCGTATGTAGCCAACCATACGACGGCTACATTCCGAATTCCGCGAGCTTCACCGAATAACCCTTTCGATCAGGATGTGCTTGTCACGACGCCAACTGTGGGAGCAGACGGGGCGCAGCACTCAAGGTTGGACACGAAAAGAGGCGTGATCGGAATCATTGCGCGGCTTCCTTGGAGAGATTGGCAGGCTAGTCTTGACTACTCACACGGAGGAACTGAACTCGAGAGCAATACACCGAACGTTGGGATAACAGGAGCTGGAACGACTGCAGTTCGAGAAGGCATGATCGACGTACTAAAGGATACAAATCTATACGCTGTCGACTTCAGCCAGTTCAGAACCCCCGATGACTTTATTCTCCCGATTAAGACCACGCTGAGGGATGTCGCTCTGCGCGTTGCAGGACCAGTGGTTCGCCTCCCTGGAGGAGACACCACGCTCTCAATGCAAGTTGAGAGAACGCGGCATCGACTAGGCGACTACATAAATCAGGTTCCTTCCGCAAACATCACCGTGCATGCGCCAACACGTTTGCAAACTGCGAACAGCGCATATGCTGAGTTGCGCGTGCCTATAGTTTCTGCCTTGAATCGCCGAAGCTGGCTTAATCTTCTCGAACTTCAGGCGGCTGCAAGATTTGATGAGTACAAGTCAAACTCTGCGAACCTAATTACTATAATCAACGGGACCCCAAACGGCCCGGTACGTACCTCAACGAACCGCTTCAGTTCAGTGGACCCGGTCTTCGGAGCTCGAGTCGCTCCCACCGAGGACTTCATGATCAGAGCTAGTTACAGCAACGGGTTTCTGCCACCAGCACTGACACAGCTCGTTCCGGATGCCGATCTTTTTCGACCGACGGGTCTCAGCTCGTTACGCGACCCGCGACGAGGGGGGGGGCGCGTCACGACACCGTTCACACAGTTGCGTGGGGGAAATCCGGAACTCGAACCGGAGACTTCCGTCAGCAAGTCATTAGGTCTTGTTCTTACTCCGAGATTTGCTCCCGGGGTACGTATCTCTTGGGATTGGCTCCGAATTGAGAAGAATGACAATATCGGTACGCTTGCACCGCAGGTCGCTCTTAACAATGAACTTCTTGTTCCGGGACTGGTCACGCGAGCACCAGCTCAGAACGATGGATTCGAAGTGGGCCCGGTGACGGTTATAAACTCTCGCTTCTTGAACCTGAATCGTGCACGCATTGAAGCTTATGATTGGGCGGTCGATTACAATTACACCACTGAGCGCTTTGGACGGTTCCGCTTCAGTGGAAGCGGCACGCAGACAGTGCACAGTCAGAGCCAATTAACCCCTTCAACGCCATTCGATGAGTTCGCGGGGTTCTACTCCATTCCTCGTTGGGCGGGCAATGCAACCCTCGTTTGGGAGTTCAAGCAATTGACTTGGGGTTGGACTACGCAATATCTCGGCCCCTATTGGTATAGGCTGGATCACTCCATCGATCCGAATCAGGGCCGAGCGGAAGCACCCGGCGCCGTTTACCACGATATCAGCGTCGGTTACCGCTTTGGTGATAATCTAGATGACCGATTCTCGGTTCTCTCCGGACTAAATGTCCTAGTCGGGATAAAGAACGTCTTCAACGCGCAGCCCCGAATGAATTTTGATCTGAGTGCGGGATCTCCCGACTATCGGGCCGATCCGCGGGTCTCGAGCTATTACGTAACTATAAGAAAAGCCTTCTAAAGGCCGAGGCGGCGCACAGGCGCGTAGCGCCTGTGCGCCGATCATCGAAGCTCGACTAGCTCAAATTGCACGGTCCAGCGCACGTTTCTTCGGCGACGAAGTAGCACTGCCTTCCGTGCTCTTTTGTGCCCGGAGCATTGCAGCGAAGCCCATCTTGGATCCCGACGGGATCTTCTTCGATAAAGACATCAACTCCCTTTGTCTCACGCGTAACGCGTCCCAACTGAATAAGAGTGTTCATCCCGTATGCTCCTTCACTGTATTTGCCTGGCGCATCATGCGTCCCGGCGGCGCGAAGATGAGCGCGCCTAGGGGCAGTGTCAACGGGTTCAAAAAAGGCGGCGATTTGCATCGCGCGCGCGAAATGAACGAATCTACGAGGGAGTTGCCCCGATGGCTCGTGTTCATACCTACTCTATACCCCCTTGAGATACTGTAATTTGTTGTCGTTCGATGGCTGGGGCCTGAAACGACGTAGAGTGTCTGCATCGCCTACATGGCAGCCGTCTTCTTACGAGAGAGTTAACTAGGTGCTGCGACGCGGGTGTATTGGAATGTGAAGCGTTGGCCGTCTATTTTAGTTGCGAGGCGATCAGGGACGATACATTGCGGAGCGGATCATTTTGTCCGTACTTACGGCCACTGGGAGGCCTCGATTGGTCTCATGGAATCCGGGAGAGTGAGAATGAATACGATGGCTCGTTTTGTAGTGTGCATGGCGATAGGCGTGGCGGCGGTGGGGGGGGGGCGGAGTGCCGATGCAGCTGGAGATGCCAGGTCGAACGATCATCTCCAACTCGAAGGAAGGTCTTGGACTCCTGCTGACTCCGTGGGCGTCCGGTACATCCTAACGAAAGATCAGATTCTGCTTGATATGCCCAGTACTCGCGAAGTGGGCTCAGATTCCATTGTTCCGTCGCCGCAAGGTCGATACTTCTTTTTCGTTACGCGTCACGGAGATCTTGATTGCGATTGCAACGTCTACGAGTTGTCCGTTTTTGACGTTGAGGATGTGGACCGCGCGTTCAAAGAAAAGACACCCATACCGCGAGCGCGAAGGACGGTAATCATGCGGCACAAGGAGCAGGCCATCCAGGCTGCTGCTTGGGTGGATGGCGAGAGTGGTATCGAGTTCACCGGAATTCGTACACCTGGCGGGAGGAAGCAAATATATCGGCTGGACGTTGCGACTGGGGAGTTGCGAGAGCTGACGCAGGTATCAGATCCTAAGACACTCGTCCGATACGCTCGTCACCGTGATGGCATGATCTACACTACGATGCGAACTACGGAGGCGGAGCCGGAGTATCCGATGTATGCGCTTACGGAAGAGCGGCTCAAAGAGATTCTGTACGCGCACGGTCAGCGACGTCGTTATGTATTCGAATCATTTGTTTCGTACGCGGGCCAGGCCGCATGGCGGTTGAAATCGGGCTGGGTATTTGGACCGCCATGGTTGTCGCCCGATGGACGTTACGCGATCGCGCAAGTCTCCCTCGCTCGCGCTCCGGAGAATTGGAAGAAGTACGACGGAAGGGATCCTTCCCGCGCTGATAAGCCCATAGAGGTCGACGAGTTTAAGCAGTTTGTTTTGATAGACCTGCAGAGAGGTACGGAAGAGCCGGTGTTCGATGCTCCCACAGGGCAGGCGACGCAATCGGCTAGGAACAATGCCCCGGAGGCTTTCTGGTCCGCGGATGGACGCACGTTCGTGCTTGTGAATACGGCTCTACCGTTGCTGTCCGAAGACACGGCGCCTGATCGTGCCAAGCAAGGATATATCGTCAGCTATGACTTGGAGTCGAGAAAGTGGGAAGTGCTTGAACCAATGCGGCGCGAGTCTGGCATCAGGGCTGTTAAACCCACTTGGAGAAAACCGGGTGAGGAAATCTTGGTGCGGCATCAGTTGAACGGAAAACCCGTAGAGGGAACGATCTATACCTACCGGGACGCTCGATGGGTACCGCGCGCAGTGTCTGCCTCCGTTAATCGGAACGATCGGGACGTCGTTAAGTCGAAGCCGGTGATGCTGGGGCGAGGTGTGTTTGTGCGTATGCGGCAAAGTGCAAATGATCCACCCGTAGTAGTGGCTTCGCGGAAAGGCCAGGAGATAGTTCTGACGCCTCCTGATCCGGCGCTCGTGGGGGTATGGAGGACGCGAGTCGAATCCCTTGATTGGCGTGATGAGGCGGGAGTAACCCGTACGAGTGGGTTGCTGTTACCACGTGATATCCCAGTCGGAGAGCGCGTGCCGCTCGTAATTCAGGCGCAGGTTTACCGACCTGACGAGTTTAATCCGGACGGACCGATACCAACTGCCTACGCCGCGCAATCTTTGGTTGCGCAAGGCATGGCGGTGCTGAATCTTACGGTGCCGACATATATCCGCGAAGTGCAAGGTACGGGCCGTGAAGTGTCGATGTTTATCGACTGGTGGGAGTCGGCCGCAGAGGCGGCAGCGCGGCACTATCCAATCGACTTAGACAAAGTGGCACTAATAGGCTTCTCCCGCACTGGGTATCTCGTGCGATATGCGATCACCCATCCCCGACTGCGCCGTCCGGCGGCCGCAGTGATTGCGGATTCGTACACTGGATCGTACATGCTCTCTCTTTTGGGGCACGCCACGGGAGACGGCACTGCGACTGGTTACGACAGTATCTATGGCGGCCCGTTCTACCAATCCAAACAATCATGGTTGGAGCGGGAAGTGAGCTTCAATGTCGACCGGGTGCAGACGCCAGTCCTGTTTGCAGATAATACGGAGATCTTGACGGATATGGCTGACACGATTGGAGCATTCAAGGCGAACCGCAAGCCCTTTGAGTATCTGCTCTTTCCGGACGCAGACCACATGCTTAGAGGTCCCCGTCAACGCGAGGCGAGTATGGGCGCCACTGTGGACTGGATGGCCTTTTGGCTTCAAGGTAAGGAAGATCCGCGGCGCGAGAAGTCGGAGCAATATCAGCGTTGGCGCGAGCTACGACGGCTCCACGACCAGCAGGAGTGAACGAATGCGCCCAACGTGGGGCCAAGAACCAGCAGAGTCGGGCTCCCGCGAGAATCTCTTACCGACTCCAGCATTGTTTCAGCTATTACGCTGCGCGGGTAATTGCCAGCGGGGCTACCGGGCCTCTTGAGGCCAGTTGTCGCGCTTCACGTCAACTTGGACAAAATGGTCTCCGCAAGAAGGGAGACTTCGTCTGCTCAGGCCGCCTCGTTGAACCGCTGCTGGTTGATCAGTCTACGATGCGCACGGGCCGCAGCGATTCGCCGCGCGCGCTCGTCTCGAACCTCATCCGGCTTTCCACGATGCCACGTCGCTGGCGTCATGTAGCCCAGCGCTGCATGTAGCCGTTCCTCGTTGTAGTGGCGCATCAGCCGGAAAGCGTCCCAGCGGCTACTGCCCTGGCATAGCGGTGCCCGGATGTGATGGGGAGAAAGCGTCCCAGCGGCTACTGCCCTGGCATAGCGGTGCCCGGATGTGATGGGGAAGGCGTTGCCGCACCCCCTGATCTAGACTTCCCCGATGAGCACGATGAAGACGGATCCCGTGGGCGCAGGCGAGCGCATGCACCTGGT
>Ga0182742_1004317_pt1 | contig 12966 bp, 10 predicted proteins | sample eDN5th37CBELigMG_FD_128880 | JGI IMG/M metagenome (GOLD analysis project Ga0182742, IMG submission 128880) | Enriched Miracle-Growth compost microbial communities from Emeryville, California, USA - eDNA 5th pass 37_C BE-Lig MG (version 2)... ... | reverse complement strand
TCGCGACGACGGACGACTGCAACCTCACGGGGCCCGGCGATCTGCAGAACGCCGACCCGCGGCTCGCGGCCGAGCTCAGCGGCACCGGCGCGAACCGCACCTACGCGCTGCTGGCCGGCAGCCCCGCGATCGACCGCTTCGAGTGCACCGGCACCGACCAGCGCGGCGTCACCCGGCCGCAAGGGCCGCGCTGTGACTCCGGCGCCTACGAACTCGACCTGGTCCCGGACACGATCGTCAACCCCGACCTGAGCTTCAGCTCGACCGAGCCGGGCGCGACCTTCGAGTGCGCGCTCGAAGGGCTCACCGACTTCGCGCCCTGCACATCGCCGTACAGCACCGCCGGGCTCGCGCCCGGGACCTACACGCTGCTCGTCCGCGCCGTCGACCCGTCCGGGCAGCGCGACCCCAGCCCCGCGCGGACGACCTTCACCGTCCCGGGCCAACCCACGCCGGAGCCGACACCCACGCCCACGCCTGAGCCGACGCCCGTCTTCGGCCGCCAGGTCGTCGTCGAGCCCGTCCGCGGCACCGTCCTGCTGTGCCTGCGCCGCCAGGCCTGCCGGCCCTTGCGCGCCGGCGAAGCGATCCCCATGGGCTCCACCATCGACACCAAGAAGGGCGAAGTCGAACTCACCTCGCTCGCCTCACGCAACGGCAAACCGCAGAAAGCGCGCTTCCGCGACGGCATCTTCCGCATCTCCCAATCCGGCCAGGTCACCGTGCTCACGCTCACCGAAGCGCTCGACTGCCGCCGCAGCCGCGCCAGCACGGCGCAGAAGAAGCGCAAGCCCAAGACCCGCAAGCTGTGGGGCAACGGCAAAGGCAAATTCCGCGTCAAGGGCCAATACAGCGCCGCCACCATCCGCGGCACCAAATGGCTCGTCCAGGACGGCTGCGGCTACACGCGGACCAAGGTCACGGTCGGCAGCGTGCTCGTGCGCGACCAGGTCCGCAAGCGCAACATCGTCGTGCGGCGAGGCAAGACGTACACGGCGCGACCGAGGTAACCCGCGTGTAGGCTCGTGGCCGTGCGAAGGGTGTGGATGACCCTTGTGGCGCTGGTCACGCTGCTCGCGCTCGCCCCCGCGGCGCACGCGGCGGAGATCGTGGTCACGACGACCGAGGACGGCCCGGGCGAATGCCCGGGCGAGCGCTGCACGCTGCGCGCCGCGCTCGTGGCCGCCAAGGAGGCGGACACCGTGGTCGTGCCGGCGGGGACCTACAAGCTCACGCAGGGCGCGCTGAAGGTCGAGCGCGCCCTGAACATTCGCGGCGCCGGCGCGCGCACGACCGTGATCGCGGCCAGCACGGCTGCGCGCGTGCTCGAGATCGGCGCCGTCGCCGCGCGGATCGAAGGGCTGACGCTGCGCGATGGCGTCGCAACCGCCGAGGCGGGCTACCACGGCGGCAACCTGATCAACCGCGGCGGCAACGTGACGCTCGAGCGCGTGCGGGTCACTGGCGGCCGCGCCTACAGCGGCGGCGGGATCGCCAACCAGCGCGGGCGGATGGCGATCATCGACAGCCTGGTCGACAACAACGACGCGCCAGACGGGGGCGGCGACGGCGGCGGCATCGTGAACTTCTCCGGCGACCCCGGCTCAGAGGCGCCGGCGTCGCTCACGATCCAGAACTCGACGATCGCGCTCAACACGGCCGAGCTCGGCGGCGCCATGAGCAGCTACGGCGCGACACGGCACAGCGTCGACCTGCGCGGCGTCACCGTCGCGCGCAACCGCGCCCGCAGCCGCGGGATCGGCGGGATCATGTTCGACCCGCAGGGCGGCACGGTGTCAGCGCGCTCGACGATCGTCGCTGACAACACCGCGCCGTCGCTGATCCAGAACTGCCAGCACCCGCTGGCAAGCGCGGGGTCCAACGTCGAGAACGGCGACGAGTGCGGCTTCGATCGGGGCGGCGTCGACCCGCTGCTCTCGGAGACGCTCTGGGACGCAGGCGGCGAGACCGACGTGCTGCTGCCCGCCGCGAACAGCCCCGTCGTCGACGTCGAGGCGCAGGATTGCCTGGCGGCCGACCAGCGCGGCGTGAAGCGGCCGCAGGGCAAGGCGTGCGACGCGGGCGCGGTCGAACTCGAACCGGACACCACGCCGCCGACCGTGCGCTTCACGCTCCAGCCGCCGCCGGTCACCAACGACGTCCACCCGGCGTTCGCGTTCGAGGCCAGCGAGCCGCACGTGGCGTTCACGTGCACCCACGTGCTGCCCGACGGGACGCGGCTGCCTTGGCCTTGCGGCGACCCGCTGCGCGACCTCGTCGACGGCACGCACGCCTTCGAGGTCATCGGGACCGACTCGGCCGGCAACACGGGCAAGCCGGCGATCGCAACCTTCACGGTGGACACGCTGGCGCCGGGCGAGGTCAAGGTCAGCCGCAGCGGGCCCGCGGAGTTCACGTTCGCGCTCGAGGAGCCCGGGGTGCGCTTCGAGTGCCGGCTGGAGGGAACGGGTGGTACCGAGCCCGAGCCGTGCACGTCGCCGTGGAACTACGGCGACCTGCCGCCCGGCGAGTACACGTTCACGATCGTGGCGATCGACGCCGCCGGGAACCGCGGTCCGGCCACCAGGCACCCGTTCACGGTCGACGGGGCAGAGCCGACGCCGACGCCCACCGAGACGCCGACCCCGACTCCCACGCCGACTCCCACGCCAACGGCGACCGCCACACCGACACCGACCCCCACGCCGCCGGTCCTGCCCGCCCCGCCCCCGCCGCCGGCGCCGACCCCGGCCCCGTCACCCGCGCCCACTCCGACGCCCACGCCCGAGGCGGGCGAGTCTGCGGTCGCCCGCGCGTCCGCCGGGACGATCCTCGTCCGCCGGCCCGGGACCAACACGTTCGTGCGCCTCGAGCGCAGCTCGAGCATCCCGATGGGCTCCGAGATCGACGCCAAGAAGGGCCGGGTCGTGATCACGATCCAGCCTGGCCCGGGGCGGCGCCCCCAGCGCGCGACGTTCTACGGCGGCATCTTCCGGATCACGCAGTCGGGCGCGACGGCCACGCTGACGCTCAGCGAGCCGCTCGCTCCGTGCCGCAAGCGCGCGAACGCCGCCCAGCGCAAGCCGAAGAAGCGCAAGCTGTGGGGCGACGGCAAGGGCAAGTTCCGCACCAAGGGCCGCTACAGCGCGGCGACTGTGCGCGGCACCAAGTGGCTGGTCGAGGACTCCTGCGCCGGCACGCTGACCCGGGTCACGCGGGGCGTGGTCGCGGTCCGCGACACGCGCAAGCGCAAGACCGTGCTCGTGCGCGCGGGCAAGCGCTACCTCGCGAAGCCCTGAGCGTTCGGCCGTTGCCTGACGCGCCGGGTTCCGGTTAATGTCGCGCGATGCGTGTGCTGATCGCCGCCTGGCTTGCTGCGCTGCTGCTCGCAGCCCCGGCCGCCGCGGACACGTGGACGGTCACCGACGGGAGCAGCGACGCCACGGCGCCCTGCAACAGCGTCACGCACACGTGCCAGAGCCTGCGCGCGGCGATCGCGGCGGCGGAGGCGACGAAGGAGGTCCCGGACACGATCCACGTGCCCGCCGGCACGATCCAGGTCAACGACGACCTGGTCATCCAGTCCGAGATCACGATCGTCGGCAAGAGCGCCCGGACGAACATCATCGACGGCGGCGGCAAGTACCGCGGGTTCCGCGTCACCGCGTCCGGGATCGCGCGGATCAGCCACTTCACCGTCCGCAACGGCGCCGCCGGGCAGGGCAACTCGCAGGATGGCGGCGGGATCCTCAACCAGGGCGGCACGGTCGTCCTCGACGCGGTCCGCGTCACGGGCAGCCAGGCGGCCAACGGCGGCGGGATCGCCAACGTCCGCGGCAACCTCGGGATCACGCGCGGGCTCGTCGACGGCAACACCGCGAGCATCGACGGCGGCGGCATCGCCAACATCGGTGGGCTCGAGACGCCGGACCTCAGCGTGCTGGTGGTCACCGACACGACCGTCCACCGCAACACGGGCGGACGCGCCGGGGCGGGTGGCATCGCCTCGCGCAACGCCGGCAGCATCGTCTCGATCCTGCGGTCGACCGTCGCCGACAACACGGGCTCGGGCGTCGGCGGCATCGGGCTCTCGCACGCCGACCGGGTCGTGATCGGGTCGAGTGTCGTGGCCCGCAACCGGGTCGGCACGGCGAGCTCCAACTGCGGTGACCTTAAGCCGATCGACGACGGCGCGAACGTGGAGAACGAGAAGGAGTGCGACTTCGACGTCCAGGGCGCCGCGTCGCCCGTCGCCGCGGAGCTCTCCAACCAGGGCGGGGAGGTCGACGTGCTGGCGCTCACGGCGGCGAGCCCGGCCGTCGATCTGGCGCCGCTCGCGCGCTGCAACGAGGCCGGGGTGACGGACGCGCGTGGGCTCGCGCGCCCGCAGGGCCCGCGCTGCGACGCCGGCGCGTTCGAGCTCGACCAGGCCCCGACGGTGACGATCAACTCCGGCCCGAGCGGGACGATCAACAGCCCGACCGCGAGCTTCACGTTCTCCTCGACCGAGCCCGGCGTGAGCTTCCAGTGCCGGCTCACCGGGCCCGGCCAGCCCGGCACGTTCGCGCCCTGCGACAAGCCGGACGCGCAGGCGTACAGCGGGCTGACCAGCGGCAGCTACCAGTTCTCGGTGCGCGCCCTCGACGGCGCGTTCGCGAACCCGCCGGTCGCCACCCGGTCGTTCACCGTCGTACTGCTGGACACCACGATCACCGGCGGCCCGAGCGGCCTCACGAGCACCGCCACGCCGACGTTCACGTTCACGGGCGTCGGCGGGGCCGCGGGCTTCCAGTGCCGCGTCGACACGGCCGCGTTCACGGCGTGCACCTCCCCGCACACGACCGCGACGCTGGGGCAAGGACCGCACACGTTCGAGGTGCGGGCGCTGAGCGTGACCGGAGCGCCCGACCCGACGCCCGCGACGCGGTCGTTCACCGTCGATACCGTCGCGCCGAACACCACGATCACGGGCGGCCCGATGGGCACCGTGGCCTCGACCAGCGCCGCGTTCACCTTCACCTCGACCGAACCCGGATCGACCTTCCAGTGCTCGCTCGACGGCGCGCCCTTCGGCGCCTGCCCGACCACCTACACCGGCCTCGGCCAGGGCCCGCACACCTTCCAGGTCCGCGCCACCGATCCCGCCGGCAACACCGACCCCACGCCCGCCACCCGCACCTGGACCGTCGACACGATCGCGCCCAACACCACGATCACCGCCGGCCCGAACGGACCCACCAACGACACGACGCCGCAGCTCTCGTTCTCCTCGCCCGAGGCGGGGACGACCTTCGAGTGCCGGGTCGACAACGCCGCGTTCACGGCCTGCACCTCGCCGCACACCACCCCGGCGCTCTCGGACGGCCCGCACACCTTCGAGGTCCGCGCCCGCGACGCCGCCGGCAACCTCGACAGCACACCCGCCTGGCGGTCGTTCACGGTCGACACCATCGCGCCTGACACCACGATCACCAGCGCGCCGGCCAGCCCGGGCAACGACAGCACGCCGACGTTCACGTTCACGTCGAGCGAAGCCGGCTCGACGTTCCAGTGCCGGGTCGACGCCGCGGCGTTCACGAACTGCACCTCGCCGCACACGACGGCGGCGCTCGGTGACGGGGAGCACACGTTCCAGGTGCGGGCCATCGACCGGGCCGGCAACGTCGACGCCTCTCCGGCGCAGCACACGTTCGTGATCGACCTGAGCACGCCGGACACCGAGATCACCGCCGGGCCCGGCGCGCTGACGAACGACCCGACCCCGACGTTCACCTTCGTCGGCGGCAACGGCGCGACCGCGTTCCAGTGCCGGGTCGACACCGCGGCGTTCACGGCCTGCACGTCGCCGTTCACGACCCCGCCGCTCGGCGACGGCGAGCACACCGTCGTGATCCGCGCGCTGAACGCCGCCGGGACGCCGGACGCGTCGCCGGCGAGCGTGACCTTCGTCGTCGATACGACGCCGCCCGCGCCGCCGGCCGTGGTCTCCGGACCGCAGGGGCCGACGACCGACCCCGCGCCCGCGTTCACCTTCACGGCGGCCGAACGGGTCACGTGCCGGCTCGACGGGCCGGGCGGGCGCGCCGGCACGTTCGGCGCGTGCCGCTCGCCGGTGTCGTTCGGGACGCTCGCACCCGGCGAGTACGTGTTCATCGTGCGCTCGGTCGACGCGGCGGGCAACGCGAGCGAGACGCGACGCGCGTTCGCCGTCACCGTGCCGCAGCAGGCCACGCCCACGCCCGCGCCGCCCGTCACGCCGGCCCAGGACCCCGCGCCGGCCCCGACGCCGGACGCGCGCAACGCGGTCGTGACGCCCGCGACGGGCACGATCCTGATCCGGCGCAAGGGCTCGCGCACGTTCGAGCCGCTGACCGCGGGAGCGGCGATCCCCTACGGCAGCGAGATCGACGCGCGCAAGGGCCGCGTGACGCTCACGTCGCTGCCGCGCGCCGGCGCGGCGCCCGAGTCCGCGGACTTCTTCGCCGGCCTGTTCACGATCCACAAGGTCGGCCAGTTCACCGAGCTGCGGCTGAGCGAGAAGCTCACGGGCTGCAAGAAGGCCAAGCGGGCAAGCGCCGCGCAGAAGAAGCGCAAGCCGAAGACCCGCAAGCTGTGGGGCGACGGCAAGGGCAAGTTCCGCACCAAGGGGCAGTACAGCTCGGCGACGATCCGCGGCACCCGATGGCTGGTGCAGGACGGGTGCACGACGACGCTGACGCGGGTGACGCAGGGCGTCGTGGCGGTGCGCGACTTCGGCAAGCGCAAGACCGTCCTGGTGAAGAAAGGCAAGCGCTACACGGCGCGCGCGAAGCGGCGCTGATCCGCGCGAGCGTCGAGTTTCTTACCTGAGCGGTGGGTTTCTCGACACTCGCGTGGCGCTCAGAACTCGGCGACGCCCTCCTCGGGCGTCGACGCCTGGGCGTACAGGCGCCGCGGGATGCGGCCCGCGCGGTAGGCGAGGCGGCCGGCCTCGACGCCCAGCCGGATCGCGCGCGCCATGCCCACCGGGTCCTCGGCGCGTGAGATCGCGGTCGCGCACAGCACCGCGTCGTAGCCGAGCTCCATCGCCAGCGCGGCGTCGGAGGCGGTGCCGATGCCGGCGTCGAGGATCACCGGGACGCCCGCGCGCTCGCGGATCAGCCGCAGGTTGTAGGTGTTCAGCAGCCCCATGCCCGAGCCGATCGGCGAGCCGAGCGGCATCACCGCGGCACAGCCCACGTCCTCCAGGCGGCGCGCGAGGATCGGGTCGTCGTTGGTGTACGGGAGCACGACGAAGCCTTCGTCGACGAGCTCCTCGGCGGCCTCGAGCAGGGCGGGAGCGTCGGGCAGCAGCGTGCGCTCGTCGCCGACGACCTCGAGCTTGACCCAGTCCGTCTCGAACGCCTCGCGGGCGAGCTTGGCGGTCAGCACGGCGTCGCGGGCCGTGTAACAACCCGCGGTGTTCGGGAGCAGCTTGACGCCGGCGTTGTCGAGCACGTCGATGATCGAGCCGCGCTGGCTCGGATCGATGCGGCGCAGGGCGACGGTCACGAGCTCGGACCCCGAGACCTCCAGGGCGGCGGCGAGCGCGTCCAGCGAGCGGAAGCCGCCCGTGCCCAGCAGCAGCCGCGAGCGCAGCTCGGTGCCGGCGATGGTCAGGACGTCGGTGTTCGTATCGGTGACGGCCATGTCAGCCTCCCTGGATCGCGCGCACGATCTCCACGCGTGCGCCCTCGTGCAACTGGGTCTCGGCCCACGCCCCGCGCGGGATCACTTCGGCGTCGACGGCGACCGCGACGCCGCGCCCGGCGGCGGGCAGCGCCAGCGACTCGAGCGCGGTCTGGACGGTCGCGCCCTGCGGGAACTCCTTGGGCTCGCCGTTCAACATCACCTTCACGCCGGCACCCCCGCGAAACGCAGCGGGTCGGCGGCGGCGGCGAACTCGGGCAGCGCGTCGCCGGCGAGCACGGCGGCGACGAGATCGGCGGTGACGGGCGTCAGCAGGATCCCGTTGCGGAAGTGCCCGGTGGCCCAGACGAGGCCGTCGAGCGCGCCGCGGCCGATCGCGGGCACGTTGTCGGGCGTCGCGGGCCGCAGGCCGGCGGTCAGCTCCTCGATCTCGAGCTCGAAGATCCCGGGGACGACCTCGCTGAGATCGCGCAGCAGCTCGTAGACGCCGCCGGCGGTCGGCGTCGTGTCCCAGCCGCGCTCCTCCATCGTCGCGCCCAGCACGTAACGGCCGTCGCCGCGGGGGACGAAGTACGCCTGCTCGCCGCGGATCGTGCGCTCCACCAGGCCGGGGCCGGCCGGATCGCGCAGGCGCAGCACCTGCCCCTTGACCGGCCGGACCGGGACCCGCGCGTGCTCGGGCAGCTCGAGCTCGGCGACGTGCACGCCGGCCGCGACGACCACCTGCTCGGCCCGCACCTCGCCCGCGTCGGTCGCCACGCCCGTGACCCGGGAACCGCGCACGAGCAGCCCTGAAGCGCGGGCGCGCAGCCGCTCGCCGCCGAACGCGCGCCCGAGCGCCGCGACCAGCTTGCGCGGGTCGATCGCGTGGTCGCCGTCGATCCGCAGCGCGAGCCGCACGGTCGGCGCGAGCGCCGGCTCGAGCTTGCGCGCCTGCGACGGGCGCAGCCGCTCGACCTGCAGGCCGAGCTCGCGCCGGAACGCGGCCAGGCGGTCCAGCGCCTCGGCCTCGTCGCGGTCGCGGGCGACGACCAGCGTGCCCGCGGCGCGGTAGCCCGGGTCCTCGAGCTCGTCGCAGAACGCCGGGTAGCGCCGCGCGCTCTCCAGGCCGAGCGTGAGCAGCGCGTGCTCGCCGAACTCGGCCTCCGAGACGGGGGCGAGCATGCCCGCGGCGACGTTCCAGGCGCCGGGCTCGCCGGCGTCGATGACGATCACCCGCGCGCCGCGCTGCTCGGCGCGGTACGCGCAGGCGAGCCCGATCGCGCCGCCGCCGACGACGGCGACGTCGAAGCTCTGTGACTGCGGTGACACTGCGCTTACGGCCTCCCTACGCCGGTACGACCCGGATCAGGTTCGACGGTCGGCGCCCCGGTGGCGCCCTCTCAGCCCGGCTGCGGGCTCCCGTGTTCTGCGCTTCATGGTATCCCCTGATGGGTGACGCCACGTGAGCGACTCGCGACCGCGCGCCTGTACCTCGTCTGCCCCGCGCTGCCGCGCGAGTGGATCGCGGCCGCGATCCGCGGCGGCGTCGACCTGATCCAGCTGCGCGACAAGTCGCTCTCCGACGAGGAGCTCGTCGAGGCGGCGCAGGCGTTCACCGGCCACGACGCGCTGTTCATCCTCAACGACCGGCCCGACCTGGTCGAGGCGTGCGGCGCCGACGGCGTGCACGTCGGCCAGGACGACGCGTCGCCCGCCGAAGCTCGCGAGGCCGTGGGGCCGGACCGGATCGTCGGCCGCTCCACGCACGCCCCCGCGCAGGCCGCGGCCGCGGACGCCGACCCCGACGTGGACTACCTCGCGGTCGGCCCCGTCCACGCCACGCCGACCAAGCCGGGCCGCCCGGCCGCGGGCCTGCAGTACGTCACGTACGCGGCGAGCGCCGTGAGCAAGCCGTGGTTCGCGATCGGCGGCCTCGACGCCGGCAACGTGCACGAGGTGATCGAGCGCGGCGCGACCCGGATCGTGGTCGTGCGCGCGATCACCGAGGCCGCGGACCCGGAGCGGGCCGCGCGGGAACTCCGGGACGCGCTGGAGGGCCGTGTCGGCGCCCGGCGCTGAACCGCCGCCGCGGGAGGACGACGCGATGGCGCGCGGCTATGCGCGCTCACGCGCCAAGTCCGACGAGATCCGCGCCGGCCTGAAGCCGCTCGGCCCGGACGAGCGCCCGCTCGGGCTCAAGCTCGCGGTCGCGCTGGCGCTGCTGGTCGCGGTCGCGAACATCGTCGGCGTGATCGCCGGCGTCGGCGACGCGTCGCCCGCGCTCGGGATCGCGTTCGCGCTCGGGATGGGCCTGATCGCCGCCGGGATGTGGGCGCGGATCTACCTCGTGCTGCTGCTCTTCCAGGCGCTGCTGGCGTTCACGATCATCATCGCCGTGCTCTCGCTCGCGGTCGCGGGCAACGTCGCGGCGCTGGTCATCGCAGTCGTGCTGATCGTGCTCTGCTCGCCCGTGTTCTGGCTGCTGATCCGCGTGATGGCGCGCCTGCAGGTGCCGCGCGGGTGAACGTCGCCGAGGCGATCGCGGTGGCCGTGGCCGGGTTCGGCGCGGGCGGGGTCAACACGATCGTCGGCTCGGGCTCGCTGATCACGTTCCCGACGCTGGTCGCGGTCGGCTACCCGAGCGTGGTCGCCAACGTGTCCAATTCCGTCGGCCTGGTGCCGGGCGGGATCAGCGGCGCGATCGGCTACCGGCGCGAGCTCAAGGGCCAGTGGCGGCGGGTGGCGATCCTCGCCGTCGGCACGACCGCGGGCGCGCTGCTCGGCGGCCTCCTGCTGCTGGAGCTGCCCGACAAGGTGTTCGACACGGTCGTGCCCGTCCTGATCCTGCTCGCGTGCGTGCTGATGGCGATCAAGCGCCCGCCGTCCAGGCACGCCGAAGCCGACCACACGACGGCCGGTACGGCGGCGTCGTTCGCGACCGGCATCTACGGCGGCTACTTCGGCGCCGCGCAGGGGGTCATCCTGCTGTCGCTGCTGCGGATGTGCTTCCAGGACGACCTGCAGCGGCTCAACGGCGTCAAGATCGTGCTGACCGCGATCGCCAACGGCGTCGCGGCGCTGCTGTTCATCCTCGTCGCCGACGTCGCGTGGGAGGCGGCGGCGCTGATCGCGGCCGGGTCGATCGCCGGGGCGCAGGTCGCCGCGCGCTACGGGCGCCGGATCCCGTCGGAGGTGCTGCGCTGGGTCGTCGTCGTCGGCGGCAGCGTCGTCGCGGTGATCCTGTTTGTGACGCGCTAGTGTCACCGCCCTTATGCCCGAGCAATATGACTGCATCGTTATCGGCTCCGGGCCGGGTGGATATGTCGCCGCGATCCGTGCCGCCCAGCTCGGGATGAAGACCGCCGTCGTCGAGAAGGACAAGGTCGGAGGGCGGTGCCTGAACTACGCCTGCATCCCGGCCAAGGCCGTGCTGCGCGTCGCGGACGTGCTGTCCGAGATCGACGAGGCGGACGAGTTCGGCATCTCGGTCGCCGGCCGCGAGGTCGACTTCGGCAAGGTCTCCGAGCGCCGCGAGAAGGTCATCAAGACCCTGACGGGCGGCGTCGGCGGCCTGTTCAAGAAGAACAAGATCGACACGATCGAGGGCGTCGGCTCGCTCGCCGGCGACGGCCAGGTCAAGGTCGGCGACGAGACCTACAGCGCGTCGAAGGGGATCATCCTGGCCACGGGCTCGGTGGCGAAGCCCGTCCCGGGCACGGAGTTCGGCGGCCGCGTGATCGGCACCGAGGAGGCGTGGGCGTTCAACGAGCTGCCCAAGTCGATCGCGGTCATCGGCGCGGGCGCGTCCGGCACCGAGATCGCGTCGGCGTACGCCCGCCTCGGCACCGAGGTGATGCTCTTCGAGGCGCTCGACCGCGTGCTGCCGACCGAGGACGCCGACATCTCCAAGGTCGCCAACCGCTCCTTCGGCAAGCAGGGCATCAAGGTCCACACGGGCACGCTCGTCAAGGACGTGCAGTCGCACGACGACAAGGTCACGTTCACCTACGGCGACGAGCAGGGCGAGGCCGAGTACCTGATCATCGCCGCCGGCCGCGGGCCGGACATCGAGGCGCTCGGGCTCGAGGCGGCCGGCGTGGAGCTCGACGACAAGGGCCTGATCAAGGTCGACGGGACGCTGAAGACGACCGCCAAGGGCGTCTACGCGATCGGCGACCTCGTGCCCGGCCCGGCGCTCGCGCACAAGGCCTCCGACGAGGGCATCATCGCCGCCGAGGACGCCGCGGGGCAGGAGACGCATCCGATCGAGTACATCGACATCCCGCGCGCCACGTTCTGCACCCCGAACGTCGCCTCCTTCGGGCTGACCGAGGAGCAGGCGCGCGAGGCGGGCATGGACGTCACGGTCGGCAAGCTCCAGTACGGCGCGGTCGGCGCGGGCACGGTCTATGGCGACCGCGGCGGCGTCATCAAGGTCATCGGCGACAAGAAGTACGGCGAGCTCGTCGGCGGCCACATCGTCGGCGCCAAGGCCACCGAGCTCATCCAGGAGCTCGTCAACGCGAAGGCGCTCGAGGGCGGCTACGCGGAGGTCGCGCGGATCGTCCACGGGCACCCGACGCTGTCGGAGGGCGTGATGGAGGCCGCACGTGCCGCAGACGGCTGGCTCATCCACGGCTAGCCAACCGCGCTTCTACTACGACTTCGCGTCGCCGGAGTCCTACTTCGTCGCCGAGCGCGCCCTGCACGCGCTCGGCGAGGTCCCCGAGTGGATCCCGGTCGGGCTGGAGTCGCTGAGCTTCCGCTGCGCGGAGGAGGTCGCCGCCTACCGCGAGGACGCCGAGCGGCGCGCCGAGGCGCTCGGGCTGATGGCGCTGCGCTGGCCCGAGCCGTTCCCGGCCGCCGACACCACGTGGGCGCTGCTGGCCGCGACCTACGCGAAATGGATCGGCCGCGGCGTCGCGTTCTCGCTGGCCGCGCTGCGCCAGGCGTTCGCCGCCGGCCGCGACCTGGGCGAGCGCGACAACGTCCTGATCGCCGCGGCCGCCTGCGAGATGCACCCCGCGGCGGTGATCAAGGGGGTCGAGCTCGAGAGCACCCGGCGCGCGCTGGCCGAGGCCGAGGCGCGCGCGGCGGCCGACGGCGTCACCACGGTGCCCGCGATCTGGATCGACGGCCAGGTCCTGGCCGGCGAGCGGGCGATCCCGGCCTGATGCGCGCCAACCGCGCCTACGAGCTGGTCGTCCACCGCGCGGGCCGATTCTTCCGGCCCAGCGACGCGATCGAGCAGGTCGAGGTGCTCGAGATCGACACGGGCGAGGTCGTGCTGTTCTGGGACACCCGCCCGCGCGACAC
>Ga0182742_1004316_pt1 | contig 12967 bp, 5 predicted proteins | sample eDN5th37CBELigMG_FD_128880 | JGI IMG/M metagenome (GOLD analysis project Ga0182742, IMG submission 128880) | Enriched Miracle-Growth compost microbial communities from Emeryville, California, USA - eDNA 5th pass 37_C BE-Lig MG (version 2)... ... | reverse complement strand
GGGATCGCGCGCCCAGGAGCATACGGTGAAGGGCAGCTTCATCTGGCGCTTCGGCACACGCTGAGCACTCGATTTGCAACGATCGATGACGGGCCGCAGATGCGGCCCGTCATTACGGTGGCCGCCATCGTTTTCGGCTCAGACGTCCGTTCATGGCACTTCGCAGAAGAAACGCCTTGGTCAGCTCATGCGGCGGTGAGCGGACCTTCATTTCATTTGCTGTTCGTTACTCTTTGACCCGAAGGCGACGTCGACGATTTTAGCAGGTCCTTGAACCCATGGACCGAGTGTTGCCAGAAGGCAGCACTTCACTAGGAATCTGGGCCTATCAAGGTGTCTGGAGTGGGTTTTCGCTATCTCTCGCTATGATGTTGCGGCAGATAGAGCATGGCTGTTGGGGGCTGCGGCGCGATCCTCCCACGTCACATGAGACGAAAGCGGCAAGAGCAGGCGATGAAGCGGAATGATGCAATACGCGGGGAGCATTCCTTGAGCCACGTTGCCCGACTGAGATGCCCGCCGGATTCGGGGTACACCGTCCCGCACAAGGGCTCGAATGCCAAGCGGTACCCGCCACCTGCGTGAACACGGGCTTAACCGGCCTCTCTGTATTCGGTCACCACCGTACCCTAGCGCATTCCATTCCCGCCTCAGACATGCGGGAAGTCGATCCGAATCACAGGAAGACCAACTCCATGCCAGAGATGATCATCGGCGACTTCCTCTACAGCCATCCGAACCGCGCAAGCGCCAGTAACGATGTCGTCGTAGGGGGCGACGGCAATTTCTACGCTTTATTCCATGACCGCTACCGCAGCTTGTCCGTAAGAAAATGGGACGGAACGGCTTGGACCACGATCGCCTCGTACACCCTCTCTCTCGGCGCGCACGGCGGCGAAGTCATGACGGAAATTGCGTAGCGAGCGGCTCCCCGCGAACGGCAACGACTTCCCGAACGACGAAATGACCCGACCAGGGCAGATGGCATCCAGCACCGGAATGCTCACCAAGAAGGCAAGGACCATGTCAACAGACACCAACTCCGCAAACCGCGACGGCCAGAACCCCGCGGAATCCAGCCCCCTCCTGTCCTTGGCCTCCACGCCGGTGTCGGGGATGGTCGTCTTCGACGGGAGCGAAGACGGCATCTACGTGGCGCCGTCCATCGAGACCGCCATTTCGGACATCCCGTTCACCTTCTCCCAGACCTATCCCAACGAACTCGGCATCGGCTTCGATGCGGGCGGACTGTGGTCTTTCCACGATCACCTCGCGGAGGATCCAGGCAGCAACGACGTCTCCCTGACGATCAGGGCGGCGGAAGGTTACACCTTCGATTTGTACAGCGTCGACATCATGGGGGAACCTCCGCAAGGTAGCGAGAGCTGGAACGTCAAGATCACCTTCAAGCGCCTCGACGGCAGCACGGAGACCTTCGACTATCAGCTCGACCAGGTCCACAGCTTCGTGACCGTGAGCAATTTCGGGATTCTTCTCGACGACGTGGTTGAGGTGACCCTGTCCGCCGATCACTACGTCGTCTTCAACAATTTCGACATCCGCGACGTGAAGACCGCCGATTCCGCCCCCGCCGCCCCATCCGTGCCCGACCTGAAGGCCGCCAGCGACACCGGATCCTCGAGCAGCGACAACATCACCAACGACAACACACCCACCTTCAGCGGGTCGGGGGCTGAGGCCGGTGCGATCATCCGTCTCTACGCAAACGACGCGTTGGTCGGCAGCATCGCGGTGGATGCCTCCGGCAACTGGTCCGTCACCTCGTTGCCGCTGGCTCAGGGCACCTACACGTTCACGGCGCGCATCGAAAAGGACGGTATCCTCGGCCCGGCTTCCCCGGGGCTGGCAGTCACGATCGACACGATCGCGCCTGCCGCTCCCTCAGTTCCGGACCTTGCCGCCGCCAGTGACACCGGGAGCAACGACAGCGACAACATCACGGGTGACACCACCCCTACGTTCAACGGCACGGCCGAAGCATGGGCGACCGTCCGCCTGTACGCCAACGGCACCCCCATCGGCGAGACGACAGCGGATGGAGCCGGCAACTGGTCCACTGCCTCCATCCCTCTCGTACACGGTACCTACACGATCACGGCTCGTACCGAGGACGCGGCCGGAAATGTCGGGCCGGACTCGGCCGGCACCGTCATCACCGTGGCGGACGTCGACACCCCGCCCACGCTGGGAGAGAGCCAGATCTACCTTCCCGTTGCGGACGAGGACACCCCGACGACGCCGCAAAACGCCAGCTACTTCGCAGCGATGGCAGGCGCCAGCGATGCGGTCGGGACGACGTCCTTCGGCATCGCCGTGACGGGCGTCACCGGCCGCGGCACCTGGGAGTACTCGACCGACGGGATCAACTGGACCTCGTTCGGGAGCGTTTCCTCGACCTCCGCGCTGCTGCTCGGGGCTGACACGCAGGTCCGCTACGTGCCCGATGGCATCCTCGGCGAGGAGGTCGAGATCATCTTCCGTGCGTGGGACCAATCGAGCGGGACTGCCTCCACCAACGGCGTACGGAGCACCGTTGACGTCGGCGCGACCGACAGCGTGTCCTCGACGGAGGCCAAGGGTATCGTCCAAGTCACTGACGTGAACGACCTGCCGACGGTATCGGCGCCGGACTCCATCTACGCTCCGGAAGATGCCTCAACGCCCCTGACAGGCATCAGCTTCGCGGACATCGACGCCGGAACGGACCTGGTCACGGTGGAGTTCAGCGCGCCGTTCGGAACCCTGGGCGCGACTCCAGGTTCCGGAGTGCTCGTCGCACAGTACGGCCCAGGGACCGTGATCCTGGAAGGAACGGTGGGCGACATCAATGCCTTCATCGCGGCGGGCGGTGTCGTCTTCACTCCCGATCCTCAGGAAACCGGACCGCAGACCGTGACGGTGTCGATCAACGATCTCGGCGGCTTTGGCGGTGTTCCGACACCCATCTACAAGGGCATCCAGCTCACGGTCACCCCACCCGACAACACCGCTCCTTCCGTCGTCTCCGTCTCGGTGCCGGCCAACGGTACATACCGTTCGGGGGACGCTTTGGAATTCGTGGTGAACTTCGACGAGGCAGTGGCCGTCGAGGGTACGCCCCAGCTCGCGCTCGTGATCGGCTCGCAGACCGTCTATGCCGAATACGTGTCGGGATCGGGAACGGCATTGACCTTCCGCTACACGATCCAGGCCGGGCAGCTCGATCTCGACGGCATCGCGATCCAGTCGTTGAACACGAACGGCGGGTCGATCAAGGACGCCGCAGGCAACGCGGCCTCCCTCACGCTGTCGGGTGTCGTCGGTTCCACCGCCGGGGTTCTGGTCGAGGCTACGTTGCCCTCCGTGGAATCCATCGTCCGGAATGACCCGGAGATCACCAACGCCGACACGGTGACCTTCACGGTCACGTTCAGCGAGGACGTCATCGGCGTCGATGCGGGTGATTTCACGATCACTTCGTCAGGGACGGCCACTGGCACGGTTACCGGTATCAGCGGCAGCGGAAGCACCTATGTCGTCACGGTGACCGGAGTGTCCGGCGACGGCACCCTTCGCCTGGACCTCCTGGGTTCCGGCACCGGCATCACCGACGCGTACGGCAATGCGGTGGCGGGTGGCTACACAGGCGGGGCGCAGTACCTCATCGACAACACGGCCCCTGTGGCGGTTGCGACGGAAATCCAGCTCTCGAATGACCAGGGGCCGTCCTCGGCGGACCTGATCACCAACGTCGCCAACCAGACCGTCAGCGGATCGCTGTCCTTTGACCTGGAGCCGGGGGCTTCCGTGCTCGTGTCCCTCGACGGCGGCGAGACATGGGCGATTGCCAGCGTCGAGGGATTGCGGTCCTGGTCCATCGACGGGACGCTGGCCCAGGGCAAGGGAACGATCAAGGTCAAGGTCGTCGACGGGGCAGGCAACGAGGGGCCGGTCGCCGAGGTCGAATACGAGCTCGACGTGACGGCCCCTACGGTGATCATTCCCGCATCCACGCCGGAGGTCCAGCCGGATGGCGGCATCGTCATTCGCTTCGACGGACCCGTATTCGCGGGCCCGGGCGGCGTTCTCGTCCTCTCCACCTCGGACGGCGGAGCCTTCGCTACCATCACGGTCGACTCCGAGCTGATCGCCGGGTGGGGGACGGACACGATCACGATCAATCCGCTCCTCCCTCTTCCGCAGGGCAAGCAGGTGTCCGTAACGTGGGAATCCGAATTCTTCCGCGACGCGGCAGGCAACTACGTTGCGGACAACGCCAGCGCCCCATACCTCATCGAGGTCACGGGTCCGACGAACGACGGACCGATCCTCGTTTCCGAGGACGGCAGCGTGTCCGCGGATGCCGCCAACGGCGTGCTCGCGAACGACGTCGGCCCTGAAGGGGAGACCCTGGCCGTGATCGGGATCGAGGCTTCCGAAGGGGGGGCGGGAGCCATCGGCGTCCCGCTGGCCGGAGAGTGGGGCACCCTGACCATCCACGCGGACGGCAGCTATTCCTACGTCGCGGATCGGGCGGACCGCCTGGCTGCGGGCCATCACGGATCGGATGTCTTCATCTATTCCGTCACCGACGGGAAGGGCGGGACGAGGACGGCGACGATCACCTTCACGGTCGAGGGGCTGAACGACGCCGCCGTCATCGAAGGACAGGTCACGGGTTCGGTCACGGAGGACGGTGCCCTCTTGACGGGCGGTATCCTGACCGTTTCCGACCCGGACGTGGGCGAGGGAGCCTTCCAGGCGATGGCGAACGTCGTCGGCGCCTATGGCACGTTCTCGTTCGATCACCTGACGGGCGAGTGGACCTACACGCTGGACAACGAGAACCCGGCCGTGCAGGAGCTCGATGCGGGCGAGACGCGGCAGGAGACATTCACGGTCAGGTCGATCGACGGCACCGAGAGGACGATCACCGTCACGGTGAACGGTTCCTACGACCCCGAGATCGTCGACGGCACGCCCGTATCCCGGTTCCTCACCGACAACGGGGACGGCACCTCCACCCAAAGGGTCATCGTCACCACCGTATCGCCCACCCGCGTCGATGAGGTCGGGGACCCGGAGCGGGCCGACATCCCCGTCGTCACCGACGGCAGCGGCCACGTGCTGATGACGGTCCAGGTTCCCGCCGGGGTCGCCCTGGACTTCACCGGACCGTCCGCCACGAAGACGGCGGTAGCGGCGACGGCGGATGTCCTCGGCCAGATCGGGGGGAGGAGCCCGATGGGTTCCCCGGAACGCGACCATCTCCAGAACGGGGCCGTCGACTTCCTCGGCTCGCTTCCGGCCAGCCGCGAGGTTCTCGTCCAGACGCTCACGGTCGGCCACTTCGATGCCGGTTCCCTTCCGGTCGTGGTCACCGGCACCGGATCGTCGGCGTCGGGACCTGCGACCGTGCTGGTCATCGATGCCATGAACCCCACGGGGATCCCCATCATCAGGATCGAGGGCGTTGCCTTCGCGATCGTGTTCGGCAGGGCCGAGGTCTATGGGGGAAGCGGCGCCGATATTGTCTACGGCGATAGCTCGTACCAGCTCTTCGACATGGGTGACGGAAACAACGCCGTGTACGCCGGGGGCGGCGACGACACGATCCTCGGAGGTTCCGGCAACGACTGGATAGACGGTGGAACGGGCGCCGATTACATGAATGGCGGCCTCGGCAACGACACCTACATCGTGGACAGCATCGGGGACGTGATCGTGGATGCGGGCGGAACGGACACCGTCTACAGCATGATCGACTACACCCTGGCGACGGGTCTCGAGAACCTGTACCTCACCGGGGACGCTTTCCGCGGCTGGGGCAACGAAGCGGCGAACTCCATCTACGCATCGGCCAACGGCAGCGACATCAAGGGCTTCGGCGGGAACGACAGGCTCTATGGCGGATCATCCGCCGACACCATCGACGGTGGTGACGGGGACGACCGGATCGAAGGCGGCGGCGGCAACGACGTCCTGTCGGGCGGCAACGGCATCGACGACATCAAGGGCGGGGACGGAAACGACCTCATCCGGGGCGACGCGGGGAACGACACCCTCCGGGGCGAGGCCGGAAACGACACCGTCGACGGAGGTCTCGGCAACGACATCATCCATGGCGGGGCCGGCAACGACGTGCTCACGGGCGGCGACGGGTACGACACCTTTGTGTTCGATGCGGCCCTCGGCGCCAACAACGTCGACACGATCACCGACTTCAACCCGGTCCACGACACCATCCGCCTCGACAGGAAGGTGTTCACCGCCTTCACCAAGGCGGGGGTGCTCACCTCCGGGCAGTTCGTGGTCGGGACGAAGGCGCTCGATGCCGACGACCGCATCATCTACGACAAGACGGCCGGGGCGCTCTACTACGACGCCGACGGCAGTGGCGTGGGGCAGGCGGTGAAGTTCGCCAACATCGGCCAGAACCTCGCCCTGACGTATGTCGACTTCCAGATCGTTTAGCAACAGCGTTCTAACACGCCCCTGCCGCGAAACATTGGCGGGGGCGCTCCGCCCATGTTGATAGTCGATGGGTGTCGACCTGCTTTTATGGAACCGTGAAGAGTGGTCTCGTTACAGATTCCTTAGGGCGCAGGAACATCATTGGCCCGGACGTCTCTGACCCTTGGGAAACCATCAGCTCATATTCACCGGTAGAATCCACACTCGGATCGTCCGCGAGGAGAACAGAGACACCACACGGTAGGCCGTATGAAGCCACGTCTCCGGTGATGCAGTCGTCTACGGAGGCGAACATGCCAGCTACCCTGACCTAAGGCCACAGAGAATCGTGTGGGCGAGGTGAATGTCTGTCTCTCGGCGTACCAAGTACCAGCAGCGATGGCCGGGTGATCACCAAACCTTCACGGTTGGCGCGGCGGTCGAGGAAATTCGGACAATATTTGGCTCGCTTCGAGCAACTCCTGACCTATGAGTTGCGTCCGGCGGCTGTAGCGAAACCGACAACCAAGATCGTCGACAGCATCCTGGCGGGCATCTGAGCGAGGTGACTTGCTAGTCGAACGCGTTACGTTACCGAAACAATCGTCAATCTCAGGACCGTTAAGCCGATCGGCCTCATCCCCCAAGGGTGGCGCCCCCCTGGATCAGGTCATCGAGCAAAATCTGATGCAAGCAGCATAGGCCCTCTAGGCCTTTACCATAGCCCCACACTTGGTGGCCTTTGCTGCCGAGATCTGGATTTTGCGGCTATACAGAATCCAGAACTCCCCACGAAGCTGCAAGGCGTTCCAGGGGAGTTTGGTCAGTGGGATCAGAAGCGGACCTCGAGAGCGCCCTTGACGCTGTGGTCCTGCACCTTGCGGGCATACTGCCCGCCATACGAGACGCTCACGGTCACATCGTTGCCGATCTTCATCTCGATCCCTGCTTCCATGACGAGCGCGTCCTTGGCAATCGGGAGGCTGGAGATCGCGAACGGCGAGCCGCCACCGAACTTCAGCTTCGAGATCGTGTCCACGTCATCGAAGGCGTGGCGCCAGCCAAGCATGCCCTTGGCGTTCAGGGTCGTACCGCCGGAGACTGCGACGTCGGTCGAGAAGCGGGCGCCGAGCGTGGAGTAGGTCACGTCCTGGCTGCCGCCCAGACCGGACAGGGCAGCGCCGCCGCCCAGCTCGCGGAAGCCGTCCACGTCCACGTTGACGTAGGTGAGGCCCGCGATCGGCTCGATGTTGAAGCCGCCGAGGTCGAAGCGGTAGCCCACCTCGCCGAACACCTGCGCGGTGCGGGCGTCGTACTTGGCCGTCACGCTGTCCGAGAAGCCCGGGAAGGTGATCGAACGCTTCGCGTCGATCTGGTTCCAAGTGTAGGCCGCGCCGCCGCGGACGCCGAAGGCGCCGAACCGCGTGCCGCCGTAGACCGCCAGATGGTAGCTGTCGATCTCCGCGGACGAGCTGCGGGCGTCGAGGTCGAGCGAGGTGTTGGTGTAGCCACCCGCCACGCCGAGGCGCCAGACGTTCCCGGCGGCTGCGACGTCACCCTCGAGACCGATCAGGAAGCCCGTGGTGGAGCGGTCGAGCTGACCGGCGTTGCCGTTCTTGTCGCTCTGGCCCCAGGAGCCGAAGCCCTGGCCCCAGAAGGCCCACTGCTCGAGATTCGAGCCGTAATCGCCGCCGAGACGGTTTATGACGGCCTCACGCACGAGGCGGCTGTTCTCGATCAGGGTGCCCGTCACGCCGGCGTGCACCTCGCCCGAGAGGGCATCGAACGCCTGGCGGGCGCCAGTGACGCTCTGGCCGACGATGGCATCATACACGCGGTGACCGCTGCCCAATGCCTCCACGGCACTGGCCGTATTGAACTGGTTCGGGGTCTGCGCGACGGAAGAGAACCCCTCCGTGCTGTTCCGGCTCAGGGTCAGGATGACCTCGTCCGCACGGTAGGCCAGCGACGGGTTCAGGAACGCGAAGTTCGAGGTGACGCCGACGAACCTGCCGGTGACCCCGCCCTGGGCGGTCAGGATCGTGTAGTCCGTGGTCGGCTTGTAGGTGCCGTTCTCGGCCAGCACGCGGACGGTGCCGCCGTTGATCGTGGCCCTGCCCGTGGCATCGATGCGGTCGGCCTGGCCGTTCGCGTTCGTCTCCACCTCGTAGACGGAGCCGAGACCGAAGGTCACGTCGCCGGCCACCTTCAGGGTGCCGATCGAGTTGCCCGGGGCGACGACGCCGCCGTTGCCGACGTTCAGGCCACCCACGGTGCCGTTGCCGCCGAGCGTGCCGCCGGTGTTGACCGTCACGGGCGAACCCGCCAGCGAGCCGTTCACCGCGAGGGTGCCGCCGTTGACGTGGGTCGAGCCTGTGAAGGGGCTGTTGCCCGTCAGGTTGAGACGGTTGGGACCGTCCTTGACGAACAGGCCCGTGCCGTCGATGGAGCCACCGAAGGTCGAGTCGGCGTTCTGGTTGACGGTCAGGCTGCCGGTGCCGAGCAGCAGGTTGCCACCCGTGCCGGAGAGGCCCGCCACCGTCTGGTCACGGCCGCTGAGGTCGAACGTGCCGCCGTTGAGGACGAGATCGGTGTTGGGGTCGAGGCCGGAGGCGAGACGCATGGACCCGCCCTCCACGACGGTCGAACCCGTGTAGCGGTACTCGCCGCTCAGGGTCAGTTCGCCCGAACCCTGCTTCACCAGGGAGCCGCTGCCGTCGAGGTTGCCCGTGTAGTCGTAGTCGTTGACCTGGTTGAAGATGAGCGTGCCGTCGTTGGTGGTATCGGCCAGCAGGTCGCCGTCGTTCCCGCCGTTGCCGACGGCCAGCGTTCCGTCCGGCCTGATGTCGACCCGGCCGCCGATGCTGCCGCCAGTGAGCCAGACGAGGCCGTTGCTGACGGTCAGGGTGCCGGCGTAGCCGCTGCTGTCGCCGGTCAGCATGAGCACGCCGAACCCTGCCTTGTTCAGGTTGCCCGAACCGGAGATGGAACCCGACAGGGCCGCATCGTTGTCCTGGGTGTCGAGGGTGCCGCCGGCTCCTTCCACCGTCACCGAGCGTGCACTGACGAGGTCGCCCTGCAAGCGCAGGATGCCGCCGGCGAAGGTGAGACCGCCGGATGCATCTCCGAGGTTGGCATCCTGCTGGATCGCGAGAGCGCCCTCCTCGATGCGGGTGCCGCCCGAATAGGTGTTGTTGCCCGTCAGCGTCAGGGTGCCTTCACCCTTCTTGGTGATGCCGAGCCCGGTGAGGGGCAGCGAGGCCTGATCCTTGATCCCGTAGTCGAGGGTCACGTCGGTCATGGCGTCGATGTCCATATGACCCGAGGCGGCGATGTCCCCGACCACGGCTGCATCACCACTGAGGATGAGGGTGTGCTCGCCGTAGGAGAGACTGATCGCGTCGCCGCCGTCCTCGGTCATGCCCATAATGGCCCCCGAGTTGTCGATCGTGACGTCGCCGCCCTTCGACTCGATCCCGTTGAAGCCGAAGAGGGAGCCGGAGTTCACGATGCGGACCGTTCCGGTGTCCGCACGGGCCACGATGCCGGCCTCGGTGCCGAGCGCGTTCACGACGCCCTCGTTCTCGATGAGCACGTTCCCGTTCACCGCCGTGGCCTTGAGGCCGGCGCCGGTCATGGTCTGGATCAGGCCAGCGTTCCGGGCGGTGGCATCCCCGTTCTCCGAGGTCGCGAGGACGCCCGTCCCGGTGGTCGAGAACACGGTTCCGAAGTTGTCGGCCACCGCGTCGCCCGCCTTGGCGATCGCCGCAAGACCGTCATTGTAGGCATTTACGAAGCCGTCTTCCGTATTGGTGATCTGCACGAAGAACGGGGTCGCCGACAGGCTGTTCGCGTAGATCCCGTGCCCTTCGGTGGCATTACCCTCCTGGGCGGTGACCGATCCCGAATTCTCGATCGTGATGTTGCCCCCGCCGTTCAGGGCCCAAATCGAGGTACCGCCCGCATCGATGGTGGCGCCGGTCACGAGATCGATGTCGCCCCCACCCGTGACAAGCATCACGCCCTTCCTGGTGGCGTTCATGAAGCCCAGGTGGGTGATGCTCACGTCCGAGCCAAAGTTCACGTTGACGTCGCCCTGTTCGTTCCCGACGGCGACGCCCGCTCCCGCGAGCAGCTCCGGGGCCACGATCGTCGTGCCGCCGACGATCTCCAGCGTCATGGTGCCGCTTCCGGTGGGACCGGACGGCCGATTGAATACCACGTCGCCGATGGTGTCGGTGCCGCTGTCGATGGTCAGGGAGGAATCCTGGGCCGGGTCGGTGGGCGTGGCGTCGACGCCGCTGACGCCGCAGTCGGAGAGGGTGACGTTGCCGTTCGTGGAACAATAGCCCGAGGCGGCCAGGACGCCCGTGGGCATCATCAGGGGCATGCCGCCGAGCGCGAGGAGCAGGAGCGGGAGAGCGGTGCCCGCCGCGAGGCGGGACTTGAGTTTCGCCTGCGCGTTCCAGGTCTTGATGGTCTTCATAGAAATTGCCCCAGGAATCCGTGCTTGTTGTTGGGTTCGCTGATGCACGGCTGATCCCACACACACAAGCAATTCCAACGCTCGCTGAGGGAAGTTCATCGAGTGTCGCGAATGTGCAACAGATGAAGGGTAGTAGATGCTGGGAGAGACTATCTGTGCTTAAAAGAACGCTCCCAAAGCCGGCCTGAGAGCCCTTGCGAGTCGGTCCTGCGCAAAGGCGTCTACGACCACTCCGTTGGTCGGCTGCTACCGATGCCATTCGCCGATTGGAGAGTTCTCAAAGGTCGGCAAATGGCACTCCTCAGAAGTAGACCAAATGTCTCCTGTAGGACAGAGCAGCAGACGTTCCTAAAGAGGATTGGAACAAGAGCGGCTTCCAAACAGTCGTTCGACGAGGAGAACGGACCATGCAGGGCTCCGCTCATGAACGGCGGCGAGACTCGCCCAGCGCTTCGAGTACTGGGAGATTGTGCTCAGGCGTTCAGAGATGGCTTCTACAAGACCTACAGTGCGTTCCCGTGCGGCTTCGTGATCGCCGCAGATTGGGGAGCCATCGAGTTCTGTTTACGTATGCCCGCTCAATGGTTAGCGGCGACGTTCGTGTGTCTGCGCTTACTACTTGTGTTTCAAGGAATCCCGCAACTTCTAGTTCCATAATGTTTGTTATGCGAAATGTTAAATCGTTTTATTTCGGTAAATTCTATTCTGAAGTGCGAATTCTGTTACAAAATAAGGGTTTGCACCCAGAGGCCGAATAACCCTGCCCTACACTCACGAAAGGCTGGCAAGATCCACGCGAGATCAGGCGAAACTGGATTCACGATGACGAGCCGCTCTATCGCGCCCACTACCATGTCGCCGATTGCAACCCTGGGCCCAGCGGCAGCGCCTGAGCCGCTGTCGCATGAGACGATTACTGGTTCGTCTACAGCTCTCAAGGGCAAAAGCTCCGGCTTTAGCATAATCTGCCGATGACTCGGGGAACGGCGTCCTGCGCTTGCTGTCGCCGTAACTGAGCCGCTCATCGAGATAGCAGTGTTCGAGGAAGCGGACGGATCCAATTCTAAGGTTCGAAGAGCCCGCTCAGGTTAGCTGCAGCCCTTCCCTCTCATAAGGCAGGCCGGTGTGCCCAGAGCATCGACGCGTCGCGGCGGATGGGCTTGACCTCTGGGTGGCCCAGCCACGCGCAGAGTTCCCGGAAGCTCGCGAAGGCATGTTCGACCTTCGTAAACGGCGCCGGCCGGCACGTCGCGGGAAACTCCTCGAGCAGTTCGGCCGACCAGACCACTGGTTTGCGCGATGCACTCCGCACCACGCTGGCGACGATAGCGTCACCCAGGAGGAGGTCGTAGCTGCCGGGAGCCAATTGGATCAAGCTGTAGGTCATGGGCTTTCCTGGCCACCTGCGGCATGGGCCTCGATCCACTGACGAGCCTTCGCCAGCACGGTTTCCTGATCAGCGGCAAGGATGATGCTCGGCCGCCCCTGGGGAGGCGTCATCACAGCCATCCACTCGAGCGCGGTTTGTTGGAGACGAACTGTGTAACCGTGGATCTCAATCACCTGCGGGATCGAGACCTCGTGGCTTGGATGATGCAGATCAGTCATTCCGTCTCAGCCGTCTCAAAAGGTGACTCACGACGAGCGCTCTTGAGCCACCTCTGGGCGTCTGGTGTCAATCCTGACAGGGACAGATGGATCTGGCGAAGCCATCCCATAGGGTCAGCCTTTTCGCGTGGCTATCCCTTGAACTGCCTCTTCGCGGGCGACGTCCCAACGCCATACGCCTCGGGCTCCTCCTCAATCTCCATGAGGCCGAGGGCCAGGCCGTCTATGATCGGCGCAACCCGCTTCTCGCTCATGAAGGACATGCCCGTGGTAAGGCCATCCCTCCAGGAAGGACCGCGCTGGTTGTGTCGCAAATTTGGAGAGGAGACGCGAAAGGGCCAATCGCGCGGTAGAGCGTTCAGGCGGCAAGCAACTCAAACTGCTCGGCCAGCGATGGCTGCGGATTTCGGGCATACTTCC
>Ga0182742_1004315_pt1 | contig 12969 bp, 10 predicted proteins | sample eDN5th37CBELigMG_FD_128880 | JGI IMG/M metagenome (GOLD analysis project Ga0182742, IMG submission 128880) | Enriched Miracle-Growth compost microbial communities from Emeryville, California, USA - eDNA 5th pass 37_C BE-Lig MG (version 2)... ... | reverse complement strand
TCGTAGTTGTTGTTCGCCGAAAGGTAGAACTCGACCAGGAACGGCCCGGCGGCCGTGGTGGTGCTGTAGTTTCGAACCGAGAGTTCGATTCCGACTTCCTCGCCTACCGCCGCCTGGCCGGCTGGCACGCCGGTCTGCACCTGCACGAATCTGACTTGGCTTGGACGAAGGTCCGCCTGGGCACTGGCGGCCGCAGGTAGCACGAGCAGGAGCAAGCTGCCCAGCGCCGTAGCGATATAGCGAATCATCGGAGTCTCTCCGGGGCGGAAGGGCGCCGCCGAACGCACGCGGCGCCCTCCCCAGCATCGATGGATGGCGGGGACCCGCCGCGAGGCGGGCCCCTTGGAGTTTCGATGGAGCGCGATGCTCCCCAAACCGACTACAGGCAGGCCACGCGGTAGGTGATCTCCACCTGGCTGCCGGCCTCGGGCACGTAGAACGGGTTGAAGTCGATGGCGTTGGCGCCGGGGTGGTAGCTCCACACGGTGGTGCGGCCGACCTTCGAGGGCGCCCGGATGCCATTGATCTCGATGATGATGCCCGGGTTGGTACCCAGGTCGTTGTACTCGCCGTTGTCACCGGGCACCGGGATGTTGCTCAGGAAGAACCGGCTGCTGAAGCCGAAGGCGTTGTTGCCGATGACCTCGAGGGCCTCCTGCCAATCGGTGGCGCAGATCGACTCCCACACACCACCGGTGCGGTTGATGATCTCCTCGTAGCGGACACCGGTGCCGTCGCCTCCATCGGTGGGGCAGCCCACCACGGGATCGGAGATGATGCCGTGGGCCTTGAAGAGGTTGTCGTTCCGGGCGCCCTTGATGCTCCGGAAGAACTGCAGGTAGTCGTCGGTCGGCGTCGAGTCGTGATCCGCCTCGTCCGAGACGAAGATGATGGAGAGCGCGGCATCCGGCCGGAGGAAGCCGAGGTTGCCGTCGTTCGGCGTGCTGGTACCCGGGTGATCGGCGACGTCGATCAGGCCCGGCGAGAGCGCCATCTTGGCGGCAAGCAGGCCCTTCTCCGTCGCGCTACCGCCGGTGCCCAGCGCAACGTTCGCGGCCCAGTCGTGCTCGAGGCGGCTCGACCACGGGGTGAGGATGCGCGAGCGGCTGCCGTCCACGGGAACGAGGCGACCACCGGTCATCGTCGGGTCGGTATCGCTCAGGCCGGTGTCGGTGGAGGTGACGCCCAGCTGGAAGTCGATCTGCTCCGCCACCGCGAAGGCGAGGAAGGAGCTCAGGTTCTGACCGATGAGGGTCTGCTCCTCGCTCATCGAGCACGAGTTGTCGATGACCCAGAGCAGGTCGACCTTCGGGCGCTCCGCCTGCGAGAAGACGTCGGTGTGGAGCGCATCGTGCGAGCCGCGGCCCTGGAGCGTGGCCATGTAGGGTTCGGGGGTGTCCCGCACGGTGATGAGCACCGAGCCGATGTCGTCGCCCACGTCAGCAGGCTTGTAGGCCATGTCGAAGGTGGCCGAGTCGCCGGGCATCAGACCGGGATTGGGGGTCGGAAGGGGCGGACGCCGACGGATCACGAACTCGCAGACCGAGTTGGGATCGTTGCCCTCGGGATCGAGGCAGGCCGGGCCGGCGTTCATCTCGATCGATTCGATGATGATCGGGAAGTCGCAGACGTTGACGATGCGGAGCTCGCGATCGCGCGTCGAGCAGCCACCGGGCTGGGCGGTACCGAAGTCGAGGTGCTCGGGAACGATCTCGGCGCACGGGGTCATGCTCGCAGCGCGGAGCGGAACCTCCTGGAACCGGTTGTCCGGGTTGGAGATCTCGAAGAGCACCTTGCCGGTGAAGATCTGCGCCGTGCTGCCGCTGGCGCTCGCGGGGGCGGTGAAGGCGACCGTAAAGCGAACCTCACCGCCGCCGGGCAGGGTGACGGTCTCCACGGGATCGATGCTGAAGACGTCGCCGTTGTCGTTCTGCACCCGGACGTCGCTGATCAGGCACTCGTGGTTCTCGTTGTTCCGGACCGCGAACTGCTGCTCCGCCTTGCGGCCCGGGGTGACGATACCCCACGTCAGCTGCGGCGGAAGGATGGTGAAGTCACAGGGCGGGAGCTCCAGGCCATCGCCGCTCACCCGGGTCTTGTGCTCGGGGTTGAGGCCGTCGTTGCTGAGGATGGTGATGTCGGTGGTGTCGAAGCTGGTCCGCGTCGGCGCGTAGGTCACCTGGACCTCGAAGAAGTCACCCGCCGCGTAGCCGGTGCTCTTCGGCCCGGTGCTGCCATCGCCGTTCACGATGATGGCGGTGAACTCGTCGAGCCCCGAGATGACGTCGGAGACGAAGAGGTTGTCGTCCTCGACGCCGGCGACGTCCTCGCCCGAGTTGGTGCAGATGTACTCGCGGGTGCGCGGCACGCCGACCGCGACCGTGCCGAAATCGATCGACGAGGGCGAACAGGTGAGGAGCGGACCGCCGCCGTAGCCGCAGAGCGCCTGCGTCGCCATCGGATCGCCGGTCGAGGTATTCACGATCTGGAGCATGCCCTTGTCGTCGCCGATCGCCTGCGGGGCGAACTCGATGATGATCTCGGCCTCGTTCTCCTTCACCTCGGTGGACGGATCGTCCTTGTTGATGGTGATCGGCGTCGGGGTCTTCACCCGGTAGGCATTGCCGGCGACGAGGTTGAGCTCCTGGATGATCAGCGCCTTGGAGCCAAGGTTGCGAACGACGAGCTTCTTCTCGACCTTGGCGCCGGGCGGGATGTAACCGAAGTCGAGGCAGCCGCGGGGCAGCTCGAGCGTGCTCCGGACGACCTCGGCGGCGAGCTCGACCCGCTGCACCTCGACACCGTCGGTGTAGAGGGTGAAGTTGGCGTTGCGCTTCCCGTCGTTCCCGTCCGCCTTGAAGACCACGGGAATGGTCTGCGACCCCCGGGGACGGATCACCGCGTCCGCGGCCAGCGTGTACTCGAACTGCTTCGGGTTGTCGCCGGACATCGGCCCGGCGGTCAGCTTGGCCTCGAGCTCGGTGTTGTTGGTGCACGTGACGCTCGACGTCTCGGTCTGGCCGCGCTCGACCTTGCCGAAGTCGACGGTGGCGGGAACGCACGAGAAGCTCGGGACGATGCCCCGGCCGGTGAGGCGGAAGGTGATCTTGCCACCGTTGTAGCTGACCGTCGCGATCGCCTCGTCGCCCGACTCCTCCTGGGTGGTCGGCGTGTAGGTGAAGGTCAGGTTGCGGCTCGCGCCGACCGCCAGGGTGAACCCCTCCGCAGGCACGTCGCTGCCGAAGGGCGCCGACAGGTCGATGCGGTCGACGTTCATCTGGGCGGAGCCCACGTTGCGGATCTCGACCGTCCGCGACTCCGTGGCGTTGATCGCCACCGCGCCGAAGTCGACCAGGTACTGGGCGCGCTCCTCGGGATCCGCAGCCACCTTGCCGATACTGGCTTCGGGCCCGACGTCGCCGGCGCCGGTATCGCCGCACGAGCAAGCCCCGGCGGTCATCGCGAGTGCCAACAGCACCGCCAGCGACAGCCGACTGTTCCGGTTACGCATCATTCTACTCCGCTCTTCGCAGGCACACCTGTTACTCGGGGGATGGTGAATCGGACCAGCAACGTGACGGCACTGTCAAGGGCTTGCCTTCGGCGGCAGAAGGACCCTCGGCGGGGCGGACGGACGGTCGCGCGGGAAAATCCCATTGATTCCACGCCAATGCAAGCGCGGCGAGGCCGCCGGCGGTCCGGCTGGACCTGGTGGGCTCCCGACGAATTTTTCTCCACGGGCCTGTGGGAGGGAGGCGCACCAGCGCCTCCACCGAGGGCGGGCGCGCCGCTGCAGGCGAGGGGGCCCACGCAGGAGCGCCGCCGATCGCGAACGATCACCCGATGGCCCGGACGCCGGAACGTTGTGAGCTGCAACCATGGTAGCGGCTGGCTCAGCGTCCGCCACCCGTCACTTTCGGAAACACTACCATACACGAAAGGTTCGTGGTCTTGGGTGGTTGCGGCCCGATTGTCACCAGCAGCAAAATTCGCGCATTGTTTTCTTGCGCTTCTCCTTGTGCATCAATACGCGCGTGTATAACATCCGAGACGCCAGACACGGTTGTCGGAACCGGCTGTGCACACCTCCCGCTCCGACGCGGGATGGAGGAATTGATGGCCCGCCATTCGAGCAGCAATCCGTTGGCGCAGGCCCTGGACAAGCGCGTCCGGGCCGTCGTCGATGAGGCCCTGGACGAAGCGCTCCGCGGATCGATTCGCCGGCTCATCCAGCAGGAGCTGGCAGCAGCCCTGGGCAGTGCCGATGCCCCTGCGGCCATCGGCGCCCGCAGGGCCGGCCGTCCCCCCGGGCGCAGGGTGCAGGCCCGGGGGCGGCAGCGCGTCGAGGAGGGCGCGAAGACCTGCGAGGTCGCGGGCTGCAACCGCCCCTACCGCTCGCAGGGATATTGCGCGGCGCACTACCAGGCCGCCCGGAAGTACGGCTGGCCGATGCCGGCCCCCGAGGGCTTCACGCCGCCGCCGCGCCCCGCCCGCGGCCGTCCGCCCAAGGATTCCGCCGCCGCGGAGTAGCGGGCGAATTGCCGGCCACCGTCCCGGCGAAGGGATCCCGCAAACGCGAACCGCCGGCTGCACCGTGGGTGCGCCGGCGGTTGCGTTTTGTCCCCCCTGGGCAGGGCCTACGTGCTCGCCTTCGCGGCGACCTGCCTTGCAATCGAATCCTTGAGCGAGGGCGTCGGGCTCCCCGGTCCGAGCCAGACGCGCCACAGCTTCGAAGCGATCTCCTTGTCTTCGATCCGCCTTGCCGTACCGGCGATGTCGATCACCAGGGTGCCGCCCTGCGAGTAGAGCAGGATCTTCTGTCCGTCCTTGCCGTCACCGGGGATGGTGTCGATCAGCTTCTCCACCTTCTCCGGCGGGAGGACGTCGCCGAGCGAGTCGCGGAAGGCGCCGGCGATCTGGTCCTTGGAGATGTCGCGGACCAGCTTCATCACCACCAGCTTGTCTCCGGGCGCACTGGAAAGCGCGTCGAAGAACCGCTGGTCGTCCTCGAGCGCGTCGGCGAGCGCCCCACCCGTCTTCTCCGGGTGGTTCTTCTTCAGGTAACCGACCAGCGTATCGTCCACCTTGTCTGCCTGCAGACACCAGGTGACCGCATACGCCTTGAAGAGGAAGACCTTGCGGACGCCCGCACCGAGACACCGGTATCGGGTGTTGCCGACCGTGGTCTCTGCCTCGAACCGGGTGCCGGTGGAGTCGTCGACGACGAACGCCTCCGCTGCTGCAGCGGGCGCCGCCAGGAAAAGGGATGCAACGAGGAGGAGAGTTCGCATGGGAGCCATCGTAGGGCCCCCCATGCGCGCTGTCAGCTTCCGCCCCGGAAGGGGCGGCCGCGCTGTCTACGGTGCAACAGTCAGCAGCGCCGGGAGACGCGCCGAGAATGCCCCGCGGGCGTGGATTTCGGTGGCGCCCGCCTCCCGGGCGGCGCGAATCCGGTCGACCTCTTCGTGGCGAACGAACCCGACGATGCGAACGGCGGGGTTGGCCGCGCGGATCGCGGCGATGGAGGCGACCGGCTCGAGGGTGTCGGCGTTGAGATCGACGATCACCAGGTCCGGCAGCTCCCGCGCCGCTGCGTCGGCGAGCCCCTCGCGCACCTGGATCACCTCCGCACCGGTGTGGCGCGCCGTCTCGAGGATGCGGCTGCCGAAGAAGAGGTCCGTACATCCGAGGAGCACCCGCACGCTCACACCTCCTTCGCTTCCGGTCCCCGGAGGATCTCCGCCTCGCCGCCCGCGTCCAGGGCGAGCCGCGTGCCGGGCACCAGCCGGTCGCGCCGGACGTACGCCAGGGCGAGCGGCGGCCCGCCGGCGGGGTCGGGATCGAGGACGCTGGTGATGGTCCCCAGCACCTTCTCCCCCTCCACGAGGGAGGCGCCGCGCTGCGTGCCCGGCGGGACGGCGAGGAGCGCCAGCTTCCGCCGCACCTGGCCGCGGTAGGTGGCCTTGGCGATCACCTCCTGGCCGACGTAGCAGCCCTTGGTGTAGCTGATCGCCTCGTCGAGGTTGGCCTCGAGGGGAATGGTATTCTCGTCCATGTCGGCGCCGTAGCGGGGCAGCCCGTCGTGGATCCGCGCCGCCTCGAGCACGTCGTCGCCCGCGGGCAGGCCCCCCGCGTTGCGGACCGCGGTCAGCAGCGCCTGCCAGACGGGCTCCGCCACCTGGGCGGGCACCCAGAGCTCCCAGCCCGCCACCCCCGCTGGCGCCGCGGCGAGGAGCAGCGCCGGCACCTCGCCGAGCTGCAGATCGCGGTGGTGGTGGAGGGGGAGCGCGGGCGGCTCCGCGCCCGTCGCCTCGGCGATCGCCACGCCCGCGCGCGGGCCGTAGAGGCCGAACATCGCGAGGCGCCCGGTGAGGTCGTAGAGCTGGCAGTCCTCGGAGACGAGGAACTGGTCGAGGTGGGCCAGCGTGGCCTCGTGCGCCTCCGGCTCGAGATCGAGCAGGAGCTCGTCGTTCTCCCGGGCGAGCACCCTGCCCTCTCCCACCATCTTTCCCCGGGCGGTGATCACCGCCGCCCGGTTCCCCTGGCCGGGCCGGAGCGCCTTGACCTCGTTGGTCACCATCCCGTGGAGGTAGAGGCGCGCTTCGGGCCCCTGCACGGCGAGGAGCGCCCGATGGGAGCGATCGACGAGGACGACCGTCTCGAGGGCGCGCCACTCGTCTTCGAGCGGGCCGTAGCCGAGAACGATCTCGGCGCCCCCCCGTTCGCCGAGGCGGGCGCCGCTCGTTTCGTGGAGCTGGTGGAGCTGGAGGTAGCGCATCGCCGCTTCTATAGAGATGCGGCGATGCTGCTGCAAGGCGCGAATCCCGCGCCGCTACTGCATCGCGGCCTTGAGGGCGGCGACGAACTCCTTCGTCTTCGCGGTCCCGCCGAGGTCCGGGGTGAGGACCCGCTTGTCGGCGAGCACCCGGTCGATCGCGCCGCGGAGGCGATCCGCCGCTGCGTCCTCGCCCAGGTGGCGGAGCATCATCTCGGCGGAGAGCAGGAGCGCGGTGGGGTTGGCGATCCCCTTGCCGGCGATGTCCGGCGCGGTGCCGTGGACCGCCTCGAAGACCGCGTTGGAGTCGCCGATGTTGGCGCCGGGCACCACGCCGAGGCCGCCGACCAGGCCCGCGCAGAGATCGCTGACGATGTCGCCGTAGAGGTTCGGCAGCACCAGCACGTCGTAGCGGGTCGGGTCGCGGACGAGCTGCATGCAGGCGTTGTCGATGATCAGCTCGTTGTATTCGATCTCCGGGTAGCCACGGGCGACCTTCCTGCAGCACTCGAGGAAGAGCCCGTCGGAGAGCTTCATGATGTTCGCCTTGTGGACCGCGGTGACCATGCGGCGCTTGTGGCGGCGCGCATACTCGAACGCGAACCGGGCGATGCGGGTGGAGGCCTTCTCGCTGATGATCTTGATCGCCTCGACCACGCCCGGCACCACGATGTGCTCCAGGCCGGTGTAGAGGTCCTCGGTGTTCTCGCGGACCACCACCAGGTCGACGCCGTCGTAGCGGGTCTCGATGCCGGGCATGTTCCGCACCGGCCGCAGATTGGCGTAGAGGTCGAGGGACTTGCGCAGGGTCACGTTGGCGCTCTTTGCGCCCTTCCCCACCGCGGTCGCGGTCGGACCCTTGAGCGCCGCGTCGTTGCGGATGATCGCCTCGATGGTCGAGGTGGGCAGGTTGGTGCCCTCGCGGGCCTCCACCTCGGCGCCGGCGTCGCCGCGCTCCCAGTCGATCTTCACGCCGGTGGCGTCGACGACCTCGATCGTCGCCTCCACCACCTCGGGTCCGATCCCGTCGCCGGGGATGTAGGTCACCTTGTGCGCCATGGGGTGCTGTCTCCTCTCGGTGGGGCCTTCTAGCACAGGATTCGATGCGGATGTCAGGCAGGATGACGCTCCCGGTCGGCGCCCCATAAGCAGGCTCCATCCATCCCATCAGGCCGCGTCGCACCTGCCCGCGGCGCCAGTTCCGGACAGCGCGCCCAAAGTCGCCTTGACGACCGCGGGGGGCGCCGCTTAGCTACAGCGCTTCCGGTAGACGGACCGCGACGCGCGGAAACCACCGCCCCCTGGAGGAGAGACATGGCCAAGTACGAGGCGAAGGATTTCAACTATCTGCTCGGCAAGGTGGAGGGCCTCTCGGAGGCGCAGCTCAAGGCGCACTTCGGGCTCTACCAGGGCTACGTCAACAAGCTGAACGAGATCTGGGAGAAGCTCTCGACCGCGGACCGCACCAAGCCCAACTACTCGTTCAACGAGTACTCGGAGCTGCGACGCCGCGAGCCGGTGGCCTACAACGGCACCATCCTCCACGAGCTCTACTTCGGCAACCTGGGCAAGGAGGGCGAGCCCTCCCCCGAGCTGAAGAAGGCGATCGAGGCGTCGTTCGGCTCGTTCGACGCCTGGGTGCAGGACGCGAAGGCGATCCTCGCCTCCGGCCACGGCTGGTGCCAGCTCGTCTACGACTGGAACTTCAACAAGGTCTCCAACATGTTCATCCAGAGCGAGCACCACGTGGGCCTCTGGCCGAACGTCAGCATCCTCTGCTCGATCGACGCGTGGGAGCACGCGTACATGATCGACTACGGCACCAAGAAGCCGGACTACATCGCCAACGTGATGAACGCGCTCAACTGGAAGGTGATCAACGAGCGCTTCGATCGCGTCCGCGGCGGCGCGAAGTAACGCGCGCCCGCAGGGCGATCCGACGGCCCCGCCTGCCCCGGGCAGCGGGGCCGTCGTCGTTCCTGGCGCACGGGACGCGCGCAGGATCGCCGCCCGTCCTCCGGGCGGCCGGGCAGGCCCACGGGCTGCAGGCCGTCTCTTTTCGCCCGGAAGCGCTGGTGCAGACCTTCACCTCTGCGGCGGCGAATGTGTGCTTCCAGCGCGCCGCGACATGGAGGGATCCGATGCGTTTCCAGACGATGCTCGTGCTTGCTGGCGTCCTCGCGCTGCCGGCGACCGCGCTTGCCCAGGACGACATGGGCCAGAGCCCCGAGATGAACATGCCCGAGACGGGGCAGACCGAGCCGGGTAGCGACGTCCGCACCAGCATGCCCATGGGGCAGCACCAGCAGGTGGAGATCTTCAAGAACAAGGACAACTTCGAGGTCCGGGGCACCGTCTCCTCGGTGGACGCCGCCCAGAACAAGATCACCCTGCAGCGTGAACAGGGCCTGCCCCCGGTCGAGCTCCAGGTCGCCCAGGGCACCAACATCACCATGGACGGCAAGGAGAGCTCGCTGAACGAGCTGCAGCCCGGCAACGAGGTGCGCGCCCAGTTCAACCTGGCGCAGGACCAGCCGGTCGCCATCAAGCTCGAGGCCAAGCCGAGCAAGCAGCAGAAGAAGATGGACAAGGAGATGGAGCGGATGCAGCGCGACATGGATCGCTGATCACCACTCCTGGCGCGGCGGCGGCCGGGGCGGTGGAGACGTGCCCGTCTCCGCGGCTCCGGCCGCGTCGCATGCGCGGCCACGGCTCCGGAAGGCTCGGAAAACATTGACCCTCCCGGATGTTCTCCCCTAGGCTCGCGGTCGGTTCCGGGGCCATTTCCCCCCGGGGACCAAGAGCCGATGACAAGATGAGCGACGAGCGCACCTCCCGAGAACCCCGCGACAACGATTCCCGCCGGCGCCTGCCAGACGATCCGCTTCAGGCGTTGACCGCCTTCGCAGCAGGCGAGGAACCGGAACTTCCCCTCGACAAACTGGATCCCGATGCGCTGAAGGTGGTGCATCGGCTCCGTTCCTACGGTCACCAGGCCTACCTGGTCGGCGGATGCGTCCGCGACCTCTCCCTCGGCCTGACGCCGAAGGACTTCGACGTCGCCACCTCCGCCCATCCCGGCGAAATCCGAGCCATCTTCCGCAACTGCCGCCTGATCGGCCGCAGGTTCCGCCTCGCCCACGTCTACTTCCGCGGGGGCAAGGTGGTGGAGACCGCCACCTTCCGTGCCAATCCCAACGAGGACGTGGAGGCGTCGGACGGCAGCGGCGATCTCTTCATCACCCGCGACAACGTCTTCGGGACGGCGGAGGAGGACGCCCGCCGGCGCGACTTCACCATCAACGGCCTCTTCTACGACGTGGTGCTGGGACGCATCCTCGACTACGTCGGCGGCCGCGCCGATCTCGAGCGGCGGCTGATCCGCACCATCGGCGACCCGGACGTGCGCATGCGCGAGGATCCCGTCCGGCTCCTCCGCGCGGTCCGCTTCGCCGCCAAGCTCGACCTGCAGATCGAGCCGAACACCTGGGCGGCGATGGTGCGCAACAAGGGCGAGATCGCCCGCTGTGCGCCGCCGCGCGTCCTCGAGGAGATCTTCCGCCTCCTCCGATCCGGCCACGCCCACCGCTGCTTCGTCCTCCTCCACGAGGCGGACGCGCTCTCGGTGCTCCTCCCGCCGATGGCTGCCTGGCTCGCCCGCGCGACGCCCGAGGAGGGAAAGGCGCTCTTCGAGTCGCTGCGCCTCCTCGACGAGGTGGTGCGGCGCGGCCCGTGCCCGGACGACGCGGTCCTCCTCTCCACGCTGCTGATGCACCAGTACCAGCACCAGCTGGTGAAGCAGGCGCGCCCGCAGGAGACGGCGTCTGCAGAGGAGGGAGCGGCGCCGCCGGAGGCCACGGCGGCGGAGGACGAGACCGAAGAGCTCGCCGAGCTCGAGGCGATCACCGAGGAGCAGACCCCGCTCCCCGAGGAGAACGGCGAGGAGCCGCCCCACGCGGAGTGGAGCATCTCCGCCCAGGCGGAGACGGCGGAGGAGCTCCTCGCCGAGCTGGTGCGCAGCGCGCGTCTGCCGCGGCGGATCGCCGAGCGGGCGCGGCTCATCCTCCACGCGCAGCGGGTGCTCTCCGGCGTCCGCAAGCGGCGCTCGTCGCCGATGAAGTTCGTGCGCCAGCCCTACTTCGCCGACGCGCTCCTCGTGCTGGAGCTCTACGCGAAGGCGAGCGGCAAGGGGCTCGATGCGCTGGAGCGCTGGCGCGCCCGCTATGCGGACTACCTGGGCGAGGCCCGCGCGCAGGCGCAGCCGCTGCCGGATGCGTCGTCGGAGATCCTCGCCGCCGAGGTGGACGCGGAGAGCGGCGCGGTGCGCGCTTCCGCCCCCGCGGCGGATGCGGAGGCGGAGGAGCGCGAGAAGCGCCGCAGGCGCCGGGGCCGCCGCAGGCGCGGTGGCGCGGAAGCGCAGCCGGAGAGCGTCGAGGCGGCAGCACCCGCGCAGCAGGCGGGGCCGGAGAGCCTCCCCCCGCCGGCGGAGCGCAGGCCGCCCCCGGGCCCGCCGGACTTCCTGCCGTTCTGAACGACCTGCCGGGTCGGGGCGGCGCTCCGCCCCACCCCCTCTGCCGGCCGGCGACCCACCCACGGTTGCCGTTGACTTTCCCCGCAGTGATTGGTTGGATCGGGGCATCCCCCGAAACCGACAGGTGTGCATGAGAAGCTTCTGTTGGAGCCATCATGCGGATGGAGAGTTCGAGCTGGCGCAGCGCCCTGCTCCCGGCAGGCCTGCTCGCGCCCGGTGCCTGTAGCGTAGACGCGGACGCGCCAGCCTCCTCCAGGACGAGGATCACCCCACACCTCCCCTGCCCCACCCGGCCCGCGGGCGCCTGCCCGGCGGACGGAACCGGCCACGACGATCGGGTGGTGGCGACGGTCAGCATCCGTTCGACCGCCCGGGCGCAGCTCCGCGCCGGGATCGGGCGTTCGTTGCCCGACGGGTGCCTCCACCCGCTGGATTGCAACTGATCGACTGCACCGGCAGCGCCGCCCGCAGCGTGCCGACGTGTGTCGGGCACGCCGGGCGAAGGCTTGCTTTCTTCGAACCCCGGGAGGGGCCGACATGCATCTGGATCGCAGGTGGTTCACCCTGTTTGCGTGCATCGCCGCGCTCGCGCTCTGCGGGTGCGGAAGGGAAGATGAAACGGCGGCGGGAGGCGAACTCGAGTTTCGGGGTTGGCGGCGCGGGCGAGATCGATTTCGGCGCGGTCCTCCTGCCGGACGGTACGGCGTCGAGAACGCTCGAGGTGCACAACCCGGGAGACGAACGGGTCGAGCTGTCCATCGCCGGGATCGCGGCACCCTTCTCGGCCGAGCCCGGGGAGAAGCTCACCGTCCCTCCCCGGGGAACGCGGGAGCTCACCTTCCACTTCGCTCCCGGAGAGGCGGGCGTCTTCCGCGCCAACCTGGCATTCCGCCACGGGGGCCACGAGCACCCGGCGGTGCTGCGGGGCAGCGGTGTGGAACCCGACCTCCGCTGCACGCCGGTGGTCGACTTCGGCGCCCTGGAGTTCGGGCAGGCGCTCACCGCGACGGCGACCTGCACCAACGAGACGGACGTACCGATGGAGCTGCACGCCGGCGCGATCGCGGGCGAGGCCGCTTCGTACTTCTCCCATGGGCTGGCAGAGCGGCCAACGCTCCCTGGCCGGGCGACGCTCACGCTCCCGATCACCTTCACCAATGGAGCAGCCCGCGGTTCGTCCACCGCCCAGCTCCCGATCCTCGTCGGCGATCGGATGGTCCAGACGATCGAGTTGCGGGCGCGCTCGCTCCCGACCGCCCTCGAGCTGCCGTCGAGCTGCCTCGATTTCGGCGTGGTGCCGGCCGATCTGGTGGTGGAGAAGCCCCTGGCCATCCGCAACCTCGGCTCGCTGGCCCTCACCATCGAAGCGGTCGAGATCCTCGAGGGCGCCGGCTACCAGGTCGTGACCCCGTTGCCCCTGGTCGTTCCGCCGGACGATCCGGAGACGGAGGAGGTGCGGGAGAACGAGGGGGCTGTGGTCGTGCGGTTCGTCCCCACCGGGATCGGAGACGCCGCTGGGCGGCTGCGCATCCGGAGCAGCTCTCCGGGAAAGCCGGTGACCGAGCAGGCGATCTGCGGCCTGCGCGGCGGCCCGCAGCTCGCCTGTGAGGCGTCGGCGATCGACTTCGGAACCGTGGCGGTGGGCATCCCGCGGACCGAGCGG
>Ga0182742_1004314_pt1 | contig 12970 bp, 10 predicted proteins | sample eDN5th37CBELigMG_FD_128880 | JGI IMG/M metagenome (GOLD analysis project Ga0182742, IMG submission 128880) | Enriched Miracle-Growth compost microbial communities from Emeryville, California, USA - eDNA 5th pass 37_C BE-Lig MG (version 2)... ... | reverse complement strand
CGACATCGGCTATCCGCTGGTCGTGCGTCCCAGCTATGTGCTGGGCGGGCGCGCCATGGAGATCGTGCACGAGCAGCAGGACCTCGAACGCTACATGCGCGAGGCCGTGAAGGTCAGCAATGACTCGCCGGTGCTGCTGGACCGCTTCCTGAACAACGCCACCGAAGTGGACGTGGACTGCCTGGCCGACGGCGAAACCGTCTTCATCGGCGGCGTCATGGAGCACATCGAACAGGCCGGCGTGCACTCGGGCGACTCCGCCTGCAGCCTGCCGCCGTACTCGCTGTCGGCCGACGTGATCGCCGAGATCAAGCGCCAGACCAGCATGATGGCCAAGGCGCTGAACGTCAGCGGCCTGATGAACGTGCAGTTCGCGATCCAGGGCGGCGACGTCTACGTGCTGGAAGTGAATCCGCGCGCCTCGCGCACGGTGCCCTACGTTTCCAAGGCCACCGGCTTGCAGCTGGCCAAGATCGCCGCGCGCGCCATGGCCGGCCAGACGCTGGCCGCGCAAGGCATCACCCGTGAAGTCGTGCCGCCTTACTTCTCGGTCAAGGAAGCCGTGTTCCCGTTCGTGAAGTTCCCGGGCGTGGACACCATCCTGGGCCCGGAAATGAAGTCGACCGGCGAAGTGATGGGCGTGGGCACGAGCTTCGGCGAAGCCTTCGTGAAGTCGCAGCTGGCCGCGGGCGTGCGCCTGCCGGAATCCGGCACGGTGTTCATCAGCGTGAAGAACCAGGACAAGCCGGCCGCCGTGGAAGTGGCGCGCGGCCTGCACGTGCTGGGCTTCAAGCTGGTCGCCACGCGCGGCACCGCCACCGAGATCGAGGCCGCCGGCATTCCGGTGCAGGTGGTCAACAAGGTCACCGAGGGCCGTCCGCACATCGTCGACATGGTGAAGAACGGCGAGATCTCGCTGGTCATCAACACCGTCGAAGAGCGCCGCAACGCCATCGCCGACTCGCGCACCATCCGTACCCAGGCGCTGGCCGCGCGTGTTACGTTCTTCACGACGATCGCCGGCGCCCGCGCCGCGGTCGAGGGCATGCAGTACCTGCGCCAGGGCCTGGGCCTGCAGGTCTATCCGTTGCAGGAGCTGCACGCATCGTTGTCGGGTAAGTAAGCGAGTACGCAAGATCTTCCGGACGCGTGCAACCGCGTCCGGAAGCGGTAGGAGGAAGGATGAAGTGGTTCATTCTGGCGGTGTTCATCGTTTGCGCTACGGTAGTGCATTACCGTGGCCGAGTCAGACACAGGTTCTCGCGGCAGGCGCTGGATCACTCCACCTTCACCGCGCCGCTGAACTGTTTCATGTACGCGTTCTCCAGCGTACCTAACCAGCCCTACATCGATCTGGACCGGTTTCCGGAACTCAAGGTCCTGCTGGACCGTTGCGACGACATCCGGGCCGAGGCGCTGGAACTGTTCGGCGAAGGCCATATCAAGGCCTCGGACAAGTACAACGACGCCGGCTTCAATTCCTTCTTCAAAAGCGGCTGGAAGCGTTTCTACCTGAAGTGGTATGACGCCGACCATCCCTCGGCTTCGGCCCTGTGCCCGGTCACCACGCAACTGCTGGCCGGCATTCCCTCCATCAAGGCCGCCATGTTCGCGTCGCTGCCGCCGGGCAGCCGGTTGCCGCGCCACCGCGATCCCTACGCGGGTTCGCTGCGCTTTCACATGGGCCTGATCACGCCGAACGATCCCGACTGCTACATCAACGTCGACGGCCAGCCGTATTACTGGCGCGACGGCGAAGCCGTGGTGTTCGACGAGACGTTCATCCACTACGCCGAGAACAAGACCCAGCAGAACCGCATCATCCTGTTCGCCGACGTGGAGCGCCCGATGCGCTACCGCTGGGCGCAGGCGATCAACCGCAAGGTGGGCGGCTTTCTGCTGCGCGCGGCCGCGGCGCCGAACCAGGCGGGCGACGCCACCGGCGGGATCAACCGGATCTTCGGCGCGGTGTACGCGGTGCGCCGCTACGGCAAGGCGCTGAAAAAGCGCAGCAAGCCGCTGTACTACCTGTCCAAGTGGGCGCTGGTGGCGGCGATTCTGGCGCTGATCTTCCTGTAGGATGCGGGGGCGGGCAGCCCCCGCTTTTCCATCCTGCGGCGAACCTATCCATGACCACAGTATTCATTACGGGCGCAAGCAGCGGCCTGGGCCGCGCCCTGGCGCAACAGTATGCCGCCTCGGGCGCCACGCTCGGGCTGCTCGGGCGGCGCGAAGCGGCGTTGCAGGAGCTGGCCGCCAGCCTGCCGGGCGCGCACCGCTGTTACGCGGTGGACGTGCGCGACCGCCAGGCGCTGCACGCGGCGGCGCAGGATTTCATCGCGTTCTGCCGGGGGCGGGTGGACGTGGTGATCGCCAGCGCGGGCATCAGCGCGGGCACGCTGACCGAGCACGGCGAGGATTACGACGTGTTCAAGGCCATCGTGGACACCAATCTGCTGGCCACGGTGGCGACTTTCGAGCCCTTCATCGGGCCGATGCGCCAGGCCGGATCGGGCCGGCTGGTGGGTATCGCCAGCGTGGCGGGCGTGCGCGGACTGCCGGGAGCGGGCGCCTACAGCGCGTCCAAATCGGCGGTGGTGACGTACTGCGAAAGTCTGCGCCTGGAGCTGGCGGGCGAGGGCGTGCGGGTGGTGACGATTGCGCCAGGCTATGTCAAGACGGCGATGACCGCCCACAATCCCTATTCCATGCCGTTTCTGATGGAGGCCGATGCGTTTGCGCGGCGGGCGCGGGCGGCGATCGACCGGGGCACGTCCTATACCGTGATTCCGTGGCAGATGGGGGTGGTGGCCAAGCTGATGCGGCTGCTGCCCAATGCGCTATATGACCGGCTGGCGCGCAATGCGCCGCGCAAGCCGCGTCAGCCACGTTGACGGCGCCTCAGGGCACCACGTCGTCGCCCACCTCGTCGGTCACGTGACCGACGTCGCCCCAGTCCAGGACCTGCCATTTGCGGCCGGCGACGCCGACGCGGTTGATGCTGACGTTCAGCAGCGCGGCGTCGCGCGGGGCGTTCAGGGGCACGCCGCTGGCGTGGCGCCAGATGATGTCGAGCACGCCGCCGTGGGTGAACATGAGGATGCGTTCGTCGTCGTGGCGGCTGGCGATGTCGTCGACGGTGGAGATGACGCGGGACTGGAACTGGCCCAGGGTTTCGCCGCCGTCCAGCGGACGCAGCGGGTCGCGGCTTTTCCAGGCGGCGGCCGCTTCGGGGGCCTGCACGTCGATGCGGTCGTGGTCCAGGCCTTCGAGCACGCCGAAGCCGCGTTCGCGGATGCCGGGCTCGATGCGCACGCGCAGGCCCAGCTGTTCGGATACGGGCACCGCCGTGGCGTGGGCGCGCTGCAGGTCGCTGCTGTAGATGGCGTGGATCGGGGTGCGGCGGGCCTCCTCGCGCATGCGGGCGGCGAGCAGGCTGGCCTGGTTGCGGCCGAATTCGTTGAGGGGGATGTCTTGCCAGCCTTGCAGGCGGCGCTGGCGGTTCCAGTCGGTTTCGCCGTGGCGGATGAACCAGATTTCAGTCATTACGGTATTGATCGGGGGATGAGGCCTGGACCTGGGGCGGCGCGATCTGCGTGCGCGGTTTCCAGATGGTTTGAATGATCGAGCTTAACGCGACCAGCGCGGGCTCGCTAGCGCGCTCGTGCGGCAGGATGAAAGCCAGGACCGCGTCGACCCGCGCCTGGCCCCAGACGATGAAGTCGCTGGAGGCCGCGCCGGCCAGGGCGTTCTCCTCGCGCAGCAGCGCGCAGCCGGCGCCGGCGCGCACCAGGGTGTCGAGGTTGGCCTGGTCGTCGTGCTGCATCACGACGCGCGGCGACAGGCCGTGGCGTTCGAACATGTCGCGCAGCAGCAGGTGGGTGTGGCTGCCGGCCGGGCCGTCCAGCCAGGGCAGCTGCGCCACTTCCTTCCAGCCGCCGCGCTTGAGGGCGGCGGCGTGTTCCTGGGGCAGGGCGATGCGGTAGCGCACGCTGCGCAGCGGCTGCCACAGCACGCCGCGCGGCGGGTTGGCGGCGATGGTCAGCGCGGCCGGCAGGCGGCCGGTGCTGACCTGCTCGGCCAGGGCGACGGCGGGCAGGGTCTGGGTCTTGAGCTCGACCAGCGGCAGGCGCTGGGTGACCGCCGAGGCCAGTTCGCCCAGGCGCAGGAAGTCGGGCCGTTCGCTGGGCACGCCCAGTTCGATCGCGCCGTGCAGGCTGCCTTGCAGCTGCTGGGCCTCGGACTTGAACTGGGCGCCCAGCACCAGCAGCGATTCCGCCGTGGGCAGCAGCACTTCGCCGGCCTTGGCCAGCGCCAGCCGGCCGCCGCTGCGGTCGAACAGCGCCACGCCCAGGCTTTGTTCCAGCGCCTTGATCTGGGCGGTGACGGCGGGCTGGGTCAGCGACAGCGCCTCGGCCGCCTTGGTCAGGTTGCCCAGCCGCGCGACCGTGACGAAAGCGCGTATCTGATAGATTTCCATGGCGGCGGACTCACGCCGCCAGCAAGCGTACCTGGGTGGGTTCCAGCCCTATCGATACGGGCGCGCCGACGGGGAAGGGCGACAGCCCGGCCAGGTGGGACTGGTCGGCGGTCAGGCGCTGCTCGCCGATCTGCACCTGGTAGCGGGTGAATTCGCCCAGGAATTCGCTGCTTTCCACGATGCCGGGCAGCCACACGTAGCGCGCGTCGCCCAGGCCGTCGGCCATTTCGATCTGTACCGTATGCGGCCGGAAGCTGGCCGCCAGCCGCGAGGCCGCCGGCGCTTCGCCGGACAGCGGCAGGTGCAGGTCGCCCACGCCTTCGACGGCCAGCACCACGCTGGCGCTGGTGCGCTCGCGCACCTGGCCTTCGAGCACGTTCATGGTGCCGACGAAGTTGGCCACGAAGCGGTTCACCGGATAGTCGAACAGCGTGCTGGGCGCGCCGATCTGCTGCACCACGCCGTGGTCCAGCACCGCCATGCGGTCGGCGGTGGTCATGGCCTCTTCCTGGTCGTGGGTGACGAAGATGGTGGTGATGCCCAGCCGCCGCTGCAGGCTGAGCAGGTCCTGGCGCATCTGCACCCGCAGCTTCTTGTCCAGGTTGGACAGCGGCTCGTCCAGCAGCAGCACCTGCGGTTCGATGACGATGGTGCGGGCCAGCGCCACGCGCTGCTGCTGCCCGCCGGAGAGCTGGTTGGGGCGGCGCTTGGCGTACTGCGACAGGCCCACCAGGTCCAGGGCCGCCTCCACCTTGGCCTGGATCTCGGCGCGCGGCAGCTTGCGCTCGACCAGGCCGAAGGCCACGTTGTCCCACACCGTCATGTGCGGCCACAGCGCGTAGTTCTGGAACACCATGCCGATGTTGCGGTTCCACGGCGGCGTGGCGCTGATGTCCTTGCCGTCGACCAGCAGCTGCCCCGCGTTATGGCGGTTGAAGCCGGCGATCAGGCGCAGCAGCGTGGACTTGCCCGAGCCCGACGGGCCCAGCAGGGCGAAGAACTCGCCCGGCTCGATGCTGATGTTGACGTCCTTGAGCACTTCGGTCTTGCCATAGGACAGCCGGATATTGCGGCATTCGACGCTGACCTTCTTCATTCCGTTTCCCCTTCGTGGCGCGCCGGCCGCTGGCGCGTCTGCGCGCGCTCGACCAGCAGGTGCGAGATATAGGTGCCGATGGCGACCGCGGCGACGGCCAGGACGCCGAGCGCGGCGCCCGGGCCGCGGCCCGCGGCGCTCTGCATGTAAAGATAGATACCGTAGCTCATGGGCGCCTGGCTGTCTTTGGTCACCAGCATGATGGTGGCCGACAGTTCGACGGCCGCCGTCACGAAGCTGGTGACGAAGCCCGCCAGCATGCCGCCAGCCATCAGCGGCACCACTACGCGGCGTATCGTGCTCATGCGCGTGGCGCCCAGCGACTGCGCGGCTTCTTCCAGCGAGATGTTGATCTGCTGCAGCGAGGCCACGCAGGAACGCAGCGCGTAGGGCAGCCGGCGCACCGAGTACGCGATCATGATGATGATCCACGACGAGGTCAGCAAGGTGCCGGTGCCCGGCAGCTCGATGCCGCGGAAGGTGCGCAGAAAGCCGATGGCCAGCACGATGCCGGGAATCGCCAGCGCCGCCGAGGCCAGGAAGTCCAGCCACTGGCGCGCCGGCAGCCGGGTGCGCAGCATCAGGTAGGCGATGGCGGTGCCCAGGATCACGTCCACGCCGGCGGCCAGGCCGCAATAGAGCAGGGTGTTGGCGATCATGCCCTGGGATTCGGAGAACACCGCCGAATAGTGCGCCAGCGTATATCCATCGGGCAGCGGCGCGAAGCTCCAGACGCTGGCCAGCGACAGCAGCAGCACGCCCATGTGCGGCGACAGCACCAGCAGCAGCACCAGCAGTATCCAGCCATAGGCCAGCACGCTTTCCGCGGGGCGCAGCTTGCGCTTGTGCAGCGAGTTGCCGCCCTTTTGCAGGGTGGAGTAGTCCTTGCCCTTGAGCACCCGCGCCGACAGCCACAGCGCCAGGATCGAGAAGCCGACCATGATGACGCTGATGACGTAGCCCAGCGGATCTTCCAGGCCCACCTGGGTGATGCGCAGATAGGCCTGCGGCGCCAGCATGTTGGTGGTGCCCAGCACCAGCGGCGTGCCCAGATCGTCGAAGACTTTCACGAACACCAGCGAGGCGCCGGCCACGTAGCCGGGCAGCGCCAGCGGGAAGATCACGCGCCGGAACAGCCGGAAGCCGCGCGATCCCAGGTTGAGCGCGGCTTCTTCCATCGCGCCGTCGATGTTGCGCAGCGCCACCACCAGGTTCATAAGGATGAACGGGAAGTAGTGCAGCGCCTCCACGAAGATCACGCCGTTCAGCCCTTCCATGAAGGGCAGCGTGAAGCCGAACCAGTCCTGCAGCAGCAGGTTGATGCTGCCCGAGCGGCCGAAGATCAGCTGCATGGCGACTGCGCCGACGAAGGGCGGCATGATCAGCGGCAGCACGCCCAGCGTCTGGATCAGCAGCGCGCCGCGGAATTCGAAGCGCACCGTCAGGTAGGCCAGCGGCACCGCGATGAGCGAGGCCAGCAGGGCCGACCAGCCCGCCACGTACAGGCTGTTGAAGAACGCCTCCTGCATCAGGGGCTGATTGAAGAAGGCGCCGAAATGGCCCATCGTGAAGCTGCCGTCGGCGTTCACGAAGGCGCTGTAGAACACCGTGCCGACCGGAATGGCCAAAAACAGCAGCAAAAAGCCGAACACCAGGAGCGCCGTCAGCACAGGGCCGGCGTGCAGGCGCGAATGGCCCGAATAATCCATCGAGAATCCCGCAATCGTTGCTAATGCCCCGTCCGCGCGGACGGGGCGCCGGAAATCGGCCGGCGGGCCGGGCGCTGCCGCCCGCCGCCGGCCGCGGATACCGCTACGCCGCTACAGCGCGGCGGCCTGCCGGGCCAGCTTCACGGCTTCTTCGTAGTTGGCGCGGGCCTGCCCGTTCCACTCGCCTTCGAGCTGCGTGATCTGCTGGTTGACGGCGGCGTCTTTCTTGTTGCCGGCGAAGATGGCCAGGAAGGCCGGGTCCGATGCCTTCTTGCCGTCGACCAGCGGCGCCCAGGTCAGCTTGCGGGCCTGCTCCAGCAGCTCGGCGGCCTTGCCGCTCCTGGCCTTGTCGCCCAGCTTGGCCTCCGCGTCGTAAATGGCCTTGGTGGCCGCCTGCAGTTCCTTCAGGCGGAAGGTGACGGTCTGGTCGTACAGCGACTGCACCACGTAGTAGCGCGTCTGCGACAGGTCGGCGTTGAACTGCACCTTGCTGCGCTTGGCGATTTCGGCCGGATCGGGATAGCCGGGCGGGATCTTGCCGGCCAGCGCGGAGTAGGGCAGCACCGGCAGGCGCGAGATCTTGGGCTGCAGCAGCAGCTCCTGGCCCGCCTGGCTGAGCGTGAAGGCGATGAACTTCTTGCCTTCCTCGGTGTTCTTGGCGCCCTCGATCAAGGCGATGTTGGCCGGCACGATGGCGGTCTCCGACGGGTAGACGAAGTCGACCGGGAACTTGGAGTACTTGCTGGACAGTCCGAAGAAGTCGATCACCGGGCCGGCGCCGAACTGCCCGTTGTTCACGCCGTCGGGCACGCCGAACGAGCGCTCGGTGATGGCGCTGCTGTTGCCCGACATGCGCAGCAGCGTGCGCCAGCCTTCGTCCCAGCCTTCGCCCTGCAGAATGGTCTCGACCGTCAGGTGCATGGTGCCCGAGCGCGACGGCGAGGTGATGCCGACGTGGCCGAACCACTGCGGCGCGAGCAGGTCCTTCCATTCGACCGGCGCGGGCAGCTTGTGCGCGGCGATGTAGCGCGTGTTGTAGATGATGCCGTAGCCGGCCAGCGCCTGGCCCAGGTACATGCCGGCGGGATCGTTGATGGGGTAGCTGCCGATCTTGTCCGGCACATCCTTGTTCGCCACGTCGGACGACTTGGCCAGCAGCTTGTCGCGCCCCAGCACTTCGAACGCGTCGGGCGCGCTGGCCCAGAACACTTCGGGGCGCTGGCCCGCGGGCGTTTCGCGCACGTAGGCGATGCCCGATACCGTGTTCTTGTTCAGGATTTCCAGCGTGATGCCGGGGTTGGCCTTCTCGAACGCCGCCTTGTAGGCCTGGGTCAGGTCCTTGGGGAACGAAGTGATCACCGTCACCGTGCCGGCCAGGGCCGGCGCGGCACAGGCGGCCAGCAGCGCCCCTGCGAGGGCTGTGCGCATTGCGTGCATGGTTTGTCTCCGTGGTTTTAGATTTGTCCGGAGACAGTAATGTCAGCCCTGCGGCGAGTCCAATCAGAAATTTTGATGCGGCCCATCAGCGCGGGCGGCTGCGCCCGCTTGCGGATTATGCGGTGGCCGACACGCCGCCCTGCATCGCGCGGGCCTGCTGCGTCATCACCTGCGAGATCTGCGCCTGGATCTGCAGCGCCTGCGCGTTGAGCGCCTGCACCTGGCTTGCCTTCATTTCGGCCGACATGGCGCTGGCCTTGACCCGGGCGATCTGCTCCATGACGCGCTGCAGCTGTTTCTGCAATTCCTTGATCTGACGGGTGTATTCATCCTCGTTGTCGGTTTCCTCGGAGGCCTGCGCGCCGCCCACCGCCATCGCGCCCGGCTGGCTGACGCGGATCTTGCCGTCCTGCGCCGACACCGCGGCCGGCGCGTCCTGGCGGGCCCGGCTGGCCTGGATGCGCTCGGCCCACAGGTCGGTCAGGCTCTTGAGCCGGGAGGTGCCTTGGATGGAATCGATCGCCATGATTGCTCCTGTCGCCAGTCGGGATTTGGGGGTTTCCACCAATACGGCATCGCCGCGCGGAACTTAAACGTTGCGGGTGGTTCGCGGCCCCATTTACACTGGCGCCCGCTCGCAGTCTCCATCCTCCCTTCGAACCACTTTCCCGGGGCATCCATGTCCAATTCCTACTTTCCGCGCTGGCGCCTGGCCGACGACGCCGAGCCCGGCGTCATCATCGCGCCCGACGAAAGGCTGTCCTGGCCCAAGAACGTGGCCATGGGCGCCCAGCACGTCGTCGCCATGTTCGGGTCCACCGTGCTGGCGCCGCTGCTGATGGGCTTCGATCCCAACGTCGCCATCCTGATGTCGGGCATCGGAACGCTGATCTTCTTCCTGTTCGTCGGCGGCCGGGTGCCGAGCTACCTGGGTTCCAGCTTCGCCTTCATCGGCGGCGTGATCGCGGTCACCGGCTACGCCGGGGCCGGCCCCAACGCCAATATCGGCGTGGCGCTGGGCGCCATCATCGCCTGCGGCCTGGCCTATACGCTGATCGGCCTGCTGGTCTGGATCGCCAACTCGCGCGCGGGCGCGGGCGCGAACTGGATCGACACGCTGATGCCGCCGGTGGTCACGGGCGCGGTGGTCGCCGTGATCGGCCTGAACCTGGCGCCCATCGCCGCCAAGGGCGCGATGGGGGCCTCGGGCTTCGACACCGCGATGGCGCTGGTCACCGTCCTCTGCGTCGGCGGCATCGCGGTCTATACCAAGGGCATGGTGCAGCGCCTGCTCATCCTGGTGGGCATGATCCTGGCCTGCGTAGTGTACGGCGTCTTCGCCAACGGCCTGGGCCTGGGCAAGCCGATAGACTTTTCGGCGGTGTCCGCGGCCGCCTGGTTCGGCCTGCCGCAGTTCGCCGCGCCCGTGTTCAAGGCCGAGGCCATGGGCCTGATCGTGCCGGTCGCCATCATCCTGGTCGCGGAAAACCTCGGCCACGTGAAGGCGGTCAGCGCCATGACTGGACAGGACCTGGACCGCTACCTGGGCCGCGCCTTCGTGGGCGACGGGGTCGCCACCATGGTGTCGGGCGCGGTGGGCGGCACCGGCGTCACCACCTACGCCGAGAACATCGGCGTCATGGCCGTGACCCGCATCTATTCCACCCTGGTCTTCGTGGTGGCCGCCCTGATCGCCATCGTGCTGGGCTTCTCGCCCAAGTTCGGCGCGCTGATCCAGACCATCCCCGCGCCGGTGCTGGGCGGCATGTCGGTGGTGGTGTTCGGCCTGATCGCCATCGCCGGCGCCCGCATCTGGGTGGTCAACCAGGTGGACTTCAGCGACAACCGCAACCTCATCGTGGCCGCGGTCACGCTGGTGCTGGGGGCGGGCGACTTCACCGTCAAGCTGGGCACCTTCACCCTCGGCGGCATCGGCACCGCCACCTTCGGCGCCATCATCCTGTACGCGCTGCTGCGCCGCCGGAAGACCTAGGCAGGCACCAGCCGGGCGGTCGGCGTCACGTCGATCGCCTGGCCCGACAATGTCTTGAACACCGCGGTGGCCTCGGCCAGGCGCCGCGCCTGGTCCTCCATCGCCGCGGCGGCGGCGGAGGCTTCCTGCACCAGCGCCGCGTTCTGGTGGGTGACCTCGTCCATCTGCGCGATCGCCAGGCCGACCTGGTCGATGCCGCTGGCCTGCTGGGCCGAGGCGGCGGAGATCTCGCCCATGAGGCAGGCCACCCGCTGCACCGAACCCACGATTTCCTGCATGGTCCGTCCGGCGGCCTCGACCTGGGCCGAGCCGGCGCTCACCGTGGCCACCGAGGCCTCGATCAGGGCCTTGATCTCCTTGGCCGCCAGCGCGGCGCGCTGGGCCAGCGTGCGGACCTCGCCGGCGACCACCGCGAAACCCTTGCCCTGCTCGCCGGCGCGGGCCGCCTCCACCGCCGCGTTCAGCGCCAGGATGTTGGTCTGGAACGCGATGCCGTCTATCACCGAGACGATGTCGGAGATCTTGCGCGAGCTGGCCGAGATGTCCTGCATGGTGGATACCACCCGGCCCACGCTCTGGCCGCCGCGTTCGGCCACGTCCATGCTGTCCATCACCAGCTGGTTGGCCTGGGCGGCGCTCTGCGCGTTCTGCTTGACGGTCGCCGCCAGCTCTTCCATGGTGGTGGCGGTTTCCTGCAGCGCCGACGCCTGCTGCTCGGTGCGCACCGACAGGTGGGCATTGCCGGCCGCGATCTCGGCGGCGCGCGCGTTGATTTCCTCGACCCCCTTGCGCACCGCGGTCACCGTGCGGGTCAGGCCTTCCTGCATGCGCCTGAGCGCGGCGTAGAGGCAGCCGATCTCGTTGTCGGAACGGCTGTGCACGCGCGTCGTCAGGTCGCCGGCCGCGATGCGGTCGAAGTAGCCGCCGGCCTGCCGCAGCGGCCGCAGCACCGAAAAGCGGATGAAGAGCCAGCACAGCACCGTCAGCAGCACCCCGATGGCGACCAGCGCGGTGGCCGATATCTGCGCGGTGGAGTAGGTGCGCTGGGAACTGGCCAGCACGCCGCCGCTGCGTTCGGCGGTCCATGCCAGGAACGCCTGCATGTCCTGGGCGAAGCCGGTGTCGGCCCGCTGCGCCCATGCCTTGTCTTCCTGGTACTTGGCGGGCAGGCGTTCGCGCACGTCCGCCCTCAGCGCGTCGAGCGCCGCGCCGTACTCCGAGAAGCTGCCCTGCACCGCCTGCGCCAGGGCCTGGTCGCGCCCGCTCCTGGGGACGTCGATATAGCGGGCGAAGCGCTCGCGCGCCAGCGCCAGGTGCTCCATGGCCCGCTGCTCGGCCTGCCCGGCCTGGTCCTCGGCGCCCGTCCGTTGGGCTGTCATGGCGCTGCTCAGCGCCAGCCGCGTGCGCAGCAGGGCGGCTTCGGCCTGATACAACGGGTCGACCTGGTCGACCGCGACATGGTTCAAGTCCCGGATCTCGGCGACGCTGCGCTGGGCGTTGGTCCAGCCCAGGCCATTGGCCAGGGTCAGGACGATCACGAAGCTGCCCAGCACCAGCAGCATTCCGGTGCGGACCGTCAAATTTTCAAGCATGGGTGTTTCTCCTTCCTCAGTGCATTGCGCGGCGCCCGGCAGCGGGCCGGGCCGTCCGCGACGGCGGGGCGGGCGGGCCGCGCATGGCGCCCGCCGCTACCTACATCGGAAGTGACAGGGATGGCTGCGGCCGGCCGAGGCGGGCGCACAGAAAAAAAACCGATCCGGACCCATATGTATGAATTTGTTAATAATTAGACAATTTGTATTTTTAAACCGATTCAGCTGTCTTTTTCCAGTCGTTTTTCCCGTCGGCCGCCGCATCCGCCATGTTTTGGGCCGGCATGCGCGGCCGGTTTGCGTTTGCGCAAGGACATTGGAAAAAAATCACGTTTTCGGACGGTTACGGCATCGAAATCCGCCGAAAACGACGGTTTCTCCGGTGGCTTGCAATTCCGGTGGACTTTGCCCACAATATGACCTTGATTGCCCCGGTTCCGACCCGAGCCGGGGTTTTGTTTTGGTCGTTTGCCGCGCCGCCGTCAAGAAGTCCCGACGGCACGGGCGCGCGTTTTGCGGCCTTCACCGAGAACGCTCCTTCGGGGCGTTTTCTTCTTTTGTTTGGGAAACGACATGTCTGCCATTCCTTTGACCGTGCGCGGGGCCGAGCGCTTGCAAGAAGAGCTCCAGCGGCTGAAAACCGTGGAACGTCCCGCCGTGATT
>Ga0182742_1004313_pt1 | contig 12977 bp, 8 predicted proteins | sample eDN5th37CBELigMG_FD_128880 | JGI IMG/M metagenome (GOLD analysis project Ga0182742, IMG submission 128880) | Enriched Miracle-Growth compost microbial communities from Emeryville, California, USA - eDNA 5th pass 37_C BE-Lig MG (version 2)... ... | reverse complement strand
GCACCACGTGGTGGCCGCCAAGTCGCCGACCACCGGCATGCAGCTGTACGTCGACGGCGTGCTGGTCGGCAACGAGCCCACGTTCACCTCGAGCCGGAACTACACCGGCACGTGGCGGGTGGGTGGCGACACCACCTGGGCCACGGGCAGCGGCTCCGTCACCAACGCCCCGTTCAACGGGCGCATCGACGAGGTCGCGGTCTACGGCTCGGTCGTCACGCCGGCGGTGGTGCAGGCCCACTACGACCTCGGTCGGGGCAACGCGCCCAACCAGCCGCCGGAGGCCGACATCGCGGTGACCCAGCTGGCGGAGCGCACCTTCCGCTTCGACGGGACGGGCTCCACCGACGACGGCGACGACATCGTCAGCTACAGCTGGAACTTCGGTGACGGCACCCCCGCGGGCAGCGGCGCCACGGTCCAGCACGAGTTCCAGGAGCTCGGCCAGTTCACCGTGACGCTCACGGTCACCGACGGCCGGGGCCTGCAGGACACGGCGCAGGTGACCGTGAACGTGGAGGGCCCCAACCAGGCGCCCGACGCGCAGCTGGAGGTCGTCTCCTCGTCGTTCCGCACCATCCAGCTGTCGGGTGCGGACTCCAGCGACATCGACGGGACGATCGTGTCGTACTCGTGGGACTTCGGTGACGACGAGACCGCCACCGGCCCGGAGGTGAACCACACCTACGACGCCGCCGGCGAGTACACGATCACCCTGACCGTCACCGACGACGACGGTGCCACCGACACGGCGACCACGACGTTCACCGCCACCGATCCGCCCAACCAGGCGCCGGTGGCCGAGATCGAGGTCGTCGAGCAGGACGAGCTCACCGTCGAGCTCTCGGGCGGCGACTCGAGCGACGGCGACGGGACGATCGTGTCGTACTCGTGGGACTTCGGCGACGACGAGACCGCCACCGGCCCGGAGGTGAGCCACACCTATGAGGCTGCGGGCGAGTACACGATCACGCTGACGGTGACCGATGACGACGGCGCCACGGACACCGCCCAGACGACGGTCCAGGTGGAGGAAGCCCCCGACGCCTTGGCGGCCGACGCCTTCGGGCGCAACCTGGCTACCGGCTGGGGCACCGCAGACACCGGCGGGACCTGGACGCTCAGCAACGCCGCCTCGGGCTACGCCGTGTCGGGCGGCGTGGGGCGGCTGACGGGCACCGTCGGGGCCAACCGGGCCGCCTACCTCACCAACGCCACGTCGGGCAGCTTCGACATCGTGGCGGACGTGGCCCTCGACCGGCCGGCCACCGGTGGCGGGGCCTACGCCACGCTGGTGGGCCGACGGGTGGCCAACGGCACCGAGTTCCGGGCCAAGCTGCGCTTCCTCAGCACGGGGCAGGTGCAGGTCTTCCTGGTCCGGGTGGTGAACCACACCGAGACCACGCTGAGCTCGGCCACCGTGCCCGGCATCAACGTGGGTGCCGGTGACGCCGTGCGGGTGCGCTTCCAGCTCAGTGGGGGCGCCTCCACCAGCTTGGCGACCACCGTCTGGACCCCGGGTGCCCCCGAGCCGGCCTCGCCCACGGTGACGGCGGTCGACACCGGCGCCCCGGCCGCCCTCCAGGGCCAGGGCCACCTGGGTGTCCTGCTGTACACCGCCGGGTCGTGGACGGGCGGGGCTCCGGTCCTGCTGGTCGACAACCTCACGGCCACGGCCGGCTGACGGCGCGCGGCACGAGCCCCGGTCCGCAGGGCCGGGGCTCAGCCGCGGGTCGGCCGGGCCGGGAGGTCGAACGGGTCGAACAGCACGGTGCGCAGGAGGGCCACCGCGCCGGCCTTGTCGAGCGGCTCGTTGCCGTTGCCGCACTTGGGCGACTGCACGCACGACGGGCAGCCCGCCTTGCAGGGGCACCGCTCCACCACGGCCAGGGTGGCCTCCAGGTGGCGCCGGCCGGCGGCGAAGCCCTGCTCGGCGATGCCGGCCCCGCCCGGGTAGCCGTCGTAGATCACGATCGTGGCCCGGCCGGTGTCCTCCTGGCGGGCGGTCGACACGCCGCCCACGTCCCAGCGGTCGCAGATGGTGAACAGCGGGAGGATGCCGATGCCGGCGTGCTCCACGGCGTGCAACGTGCCCGGCACGGCGGCCGCCTCCACCCGGGCCTCGGCCAGCACGTCGTCGTCCACCGTGTACCAGAAGGCCCGTGTCACCAGGCGGTTCGGCGGCAGGTCGAGCGCCACCCGGCCCAGCACCTCGCCGGTGCGGGCGTCGCGCCGCTCGTAGCCGGTCACCTGGCTGGCCACCTCCACCGCGCCGAGGTGCAGGTCGGCCCGGCCCACGCGGCGGTGCTCGTCGACGGCGAGGACGCGGATGGTGGTGTCGGAGCGCACCTGGGTCCACTCCTCGCCGTCGCTCGGCGCCACCCGCGCCTCGCCCTCGGTCAGGTCGAGGTCCTCCACCCGGTAGGCCTGGCCCTGGTGCAGGTACACCGCGCCCGGGTGCACGGTTTCGGGCGCCCGTGACCGGTCCACCGTCCCCACCAGCCGGCCGTCGTCCTCCACGATGCGGACCTCGTCGCCCGACCCGCTGCGCAACCCGATGCCCGGTGCGGGCGAACCCCGCCCGCACCAGTGGGCCCGCCCGTCGCGCAGGCGGAGGCGGTCGTCGAGCACCAGCTCGCGGACCGCGTCGGCCAGGTCGTCGCCCCACCAGGCCTCGTCCTCGGGGGTGAGCGGCTGCTCGTAGGCCGCGCAGGCCAGGTGGGGGTGGAGCACGAACGGGTTGGAGAGGTTCACCACGGCCGGCTCGGGCGGTCGGCGGAACACCTCGTGCGGGTGGGCCATGAGCCACTGGTCGAGCTGGTCGGCGCCGGCCACCAGCACCGCGGCCGCTTCCTGCTGCTCGCGGCCGGCCCGGCCGGCCTGCTGCCACATCGACGCGATCGTCCCGGGGAAGCCGTCGAGCACGCAGGCGTCCAAGCCGCCGATGTCCACGCCGAGCTCCAGCGCCGTGGTGGCCACCACGCCGAGCAGCCGGCCGGTGAAGAGCTCCGCCTCGATCTCGCGACGCTCGGCCGCCAGGTAGCCGCTGCGGTAGGACCGCACCCGCAGGGCGAGGTCCTCGGGCAGCCGCCGTCGCACCGCGGCGGTGACCACCTCCGTGCCCCGCCGGCTGCGGCAGAACCCCACGCTGCGCCGACCCGCCCGCACCAGCTCGGCCAGGAGGGTGGCGGTCTCCACGTTGGCCGACGCCCGCGTCCCGGTGACCTCGTCGAGCAGCGGCGGGTTCCACAAGGCGAAGAGCCGCTCGCCGCGGGGTGAGCCGTCGTCGGTCACCGCCGTCACGGGTTGCCCGGTGAGCGCCGAGGCCAGCGTGGCGGGCTCGCCGATGGTGGCGCTCGAGCACACGAACGTCGGGTCGGCGCCGTAGCGGGCGCACAGCCGGCGGAGGCGGCGCAGCACGTGGCCCAGGTGGCTGCCGAAGATGCCCCGGAACACGTGCAGCTCGTCGATGACGACGTAGCGCAGGCGGCGCAGGAACGTGGCCCAGCGGCCGTGGGCCGGGAGGATGCCGGCGTGGAGCATCTCGGGGTTGGTCAGCACCGCGGTGGCGTGGCGCCGGGCCCACGTGCGGGCCTCCGGCAAGGTGTCGCCGTCGTAGGTCACAGGCACGAGACCGGGGATGCCGAGCGCGGTGAGGGCGCGGAGCTGGTCCTGGGCCAGGGCCTTGGTGGGGAACAGCAGCAGGGCCGTGCCCGCCGGCCGCTCCAGCGCCGCCTCGGCGATGGGCAGCTGGTAGCAGAGCGACTTGCCCGAGGCGGTGCCCGTGGCGACCACCACCGAGCGGCCCGCCCGGAGCAGGTCGAGGGCCTCCGCCTGGTGGGACCAGAGCCGGCGTTCGCCCAGGGCGGCCCGCAGCGCCGGGGGGAGCGGCTGGGCCGGCTCGGCGTAGCGGGCGGGCCGGGCCGGGAGCCGCTCCAGGTGCACGAGGCGGCCGTCCGCGCCCAGCTCGCGGAGGCGGTCGCGTAGGTCGTCGTGCACCCGAGAAGTCTGACGCCGCCGGGCCCGCTTCCGGCGGCACCGGCGGCGGGGCCGGCCGGGCAAGCCGGGCTGGTAGGGCCCTGGGCTGGGGCGGCTACCGTGGACGCCTCATGGATCTCGTCCTGCACGAGCACGAGCGGGACGGCGTGGTGGTGCTGACCGTCGCCGGCGAGCTCGACCTCGCCACGGCCCCCCGGCTGCGGGACCGCTTGACGCGCCTGGCCACCCAGGGCCCGTCGGCGGTCGTCGTGGACCTGAGCGGCGTGGTCCTCATGGACTCAGTGGGCCTCGGCGTGCTCATCGGCGGGATGTGCCGGGTGGAGAGCCTGGGCGCCCGGTTCGCGGTGGTGTGCCCGCCGGGGCGGCCTCGCGACCTGCTCGTGCGCTGCCGGCTCGACCGGGTGCTCAGCCTGGTCGACGACGAGCCGGCGGCCCTCGCCGAGGTGGGAGGCGGGCATGGACGAGCCTGACGAGCTGGGCAGCGATGACGACCACGGACCGCTGGCCAAGCCCGACGAGCTCCTCGCCCTCCATGGCGTCACCGAGGAGCTCTTCACCACCTTGCAGCGCTGGTTCCAGGTGCCGGCCCAGGTGAGCCTCGACCTGAGCGACGTCGACGCGGCGGTGCGCGAGCTCGGCGACCCGATGATGATCGCCGCGCTGGCCATGCGGAAGCTGCAGGCCCTCAGGCTGCTGTCCACCCCCGGGGTGGTCACGACCACCGACGTGGTCGTCACCATCGTCCAGGACCTCGACCGGGCGCTCCTCCAGGCGCCGGTCATGCGCCTGCGCGTGCAGGCCGAGGCCACCGACTGGGACGAGGCCTTCGAGGCCCTCGACGCCGGGTCCGGCCCCGAACGGGCGGACCAGGCCGATCCCGAGGCCGCCCGCTTCGTCACCCTCCACGGCCGCCTCCACGACGCGGTGCGGGCCGTGATCACCGTGTCGGGCGGCCGGATCCGCGAGCTGATCTGAGTTGACCCTGCCTCCGGGAGCCCCGTTGAACCCTCGCGTCCCCCCGCCCCGCACCCTGTGGCACCGGTCGGACCGGTTCGTGCCGCGCCGCATCGTGGCGCCGGCCCTGCGCTTCATGGCCGCCGCCACCGCCGGCGGCGTGGCCATGCTGGTGGCCGCCATCGTGGCCCTGGTCTGGGCCAACTCGCCCTGGCACGGCGGCTACGAGGCCCTCTGGGACACCCACCTGGCGGTCTCGCTCGGCGAGCTGATCGAGCTCGACCACCTGACGTTGCGCAACTGGGTGAACGACGGCGCGATGGCCGTGTTCTTCCTGCTCGTCGGGCTGGAGATCAAGCGGGAGCTCGTGCTGGGCGAGCTGCGCGACCCCAGGGCGGCGGCGCTGCCCGCCCTCGCCGCGCTCGGCGGGATGGTGCTGCCGGCCACGATCTACGCCCTGCTGAACGCCGGCCAGCCTGGTGCCGACGGGTGGGGCATCCCGGTGGCCACCGACATCGCCTTCGCCGTCGGCGTGGTCACGCTGGTCGGGTCCCGCCTGCCGCTCGGCGCCCGCATCTTCATCCTCACCCTGGCCGTGGTCGACGACATCGGCGGCATCCTCGTGATCGCCGTCTTCTACGCCTCCGACGTGAGCGTCGGGTGGCTCGGGGTGGCGGCTGCTGCGATCGCCGCCACGCTGGTGGTGCGGCGGCTGGAGATCCAGTCGTTCGCCCCCTACGTCTTCCTCGGCGGGCTCACCTGGCTGGCCTTCCACGAGGCGGGCGTCGAGGCCGCCATCGCCGGGGTGATCTTCGGGCTCCTCACCCCCACGCGCCCCTTCCACGACCCGGCCGGGTTCGCCCCCAACGCCCGCGCCCTGGTCGACCGCATCGACGCCACCCGCGCCGATGGGCACATCTCCCCCGAAGAGCGCGACGAGAACGAGGTCCGCCTGGAGGACCTGTCCCGCTACGCCCTCCTGTCGGTCTCCCCGCTGGAGCGCCTCGAGCACCGGCTGGGCCCCTGGGTGGCCTTCCTGATCGTGCCCCTCTTCGCCCTGGCCAACGCGGGCGTGCGGATCGGCGAGGGCGACATCGACAGCCGGGTCGTGCTGGGCGTGGGTCTCGGCCTGGTGCTGGGCAAGACGATCGGGGTGTTCTCCTTCACGGTGCTGGCCGTGCGCCTCGGCCTCGGCCGCCTGCCGGCAGGCACCCGCTGGTCGCACATCTTCGGCCTCGGGGTCACGGCCGGCATCGGCTTCACCGTGGCGCTGTACATCGCCGGGCTGTCCTTCGACGACGCCGACCTCACCTCGTCGGCCAAGCTCGGCGTGCTGAGCGCCAGCGTGGTGGCCGGCGTGCTCGGCTACCTCGTGCTGCGGGCCTCACCACGGGCCCAGCACTCGCCGGCCGAGGAGCCGCTGGTGGGGGCCTCCTCGCCCTGACGGCCCTGACGGCCCTGACCCCCGGGCGCCCCTGGCGTCAGGCCCACCAGGCCAGCAGGTCGACGGCCACGTGGGTGGTGGCCCCCGGGCCGCCAGTGCGGAGCGTCACGCCGCCCTCGCCGACGGCGCTCACCACCAGGGCGGTGACGTCGGTGGCGGTGGTGAAGCTGAGCGAGGTGGTGCCCGGGTTCTCGCGCCCCGCGGCGTGCACGGTGAGGAAGCCGGGGCCGGCCGCGCCGGTGCTGGTGACGTTGAGCAGCACGGCCTGGGCCCCGCCCGGCCCGGTGTCGAGGAACGGGCCCAGCGCCACGGTGCGGGCCTCGCCCGGCCCGAGCGGGGTGGCGCTGCGCGAGTCGTAGACGCGCTGGGGCGGGTCGACGAGGTGGAAGGCGCCGGCGCTGCGGGGTGAGGCCAGCTGGCGCCAGGTGCCGGGCTGGCCGGGCGCCACGCACACCCAGACCGCGCCCGTGTCGTCGACCAGCACCTCGCCGCCGAAGTACCGGACGGTGGTGCGACCCGGCGGCGCCTCGCCGAGGGGCTTCAGCCGCAGGGCCGCCTTGGGCCCGCCGGCGGCCACGCCCACGCCGCCGTCGGCGTAGCTCTGCCCCTCGAGCCCGTAGAGCTCACCGACGCCGAAGACGCCGACGACGTTGGCCCGGGCGGTGACGCCGTTGCCGTCGCTGGTGCTGAGCACGTCGAGCGCCGCCGTCGTGCCGCCGCGGGCGCTCTGGCGCACGGTGAGCGCCGGCTGCCCCGGGGCCAGCTGCTCCACCCGCACGGCCGGGTTGGTGTCGCCCTGGCCCACCACGGCCAGCGGCGCGCCGGCGCCCGAGTTGCGCAGCTGCAGGGTGGCCCGCGGGTTGGACGAGGTCCACTCGACCAGCCGGTCGCCGAGGTCGGTGGTGCCGTCGCTCAGCGGCGCGGCGCCGGCAGGCGAGGCGGTGGCCCCGAGCCCGGCGGTGGCGCCCGCGGCGCCGAGACCGGCACCGGCCAGGCCGAGCAGGAGCCCCCGGCGCGACACGCCGCCGGCCGACGGGGCGGGAGGGCCCGAGGCGTCGGCTCGCGACGCGGCCAGCTCCGCGCGCAGCCGCCGGACCTCGGCCCGGAGCGCCTCCACCTCCGCCCGCAGGTCGTCGATGCCCTCCACCGGCGGCCACGGTAGCGGGCCGGCCAGGGGCGATCCCGGGCGGCGGGGCGGGGCGGGGCGGGTTCAGAGGCGCTTGGGGAAGCGGCGCATGGCCTTGTGGAGGGGCCGGGTGCGCCGGCGCTCCTCGGCCTTGGCCCGGGCGTCGCGGTCGAGCTCGAGGCGCCGCAGCTCGGCCCGCAGCCGCCGCCAGCTCTCGAGGCGCTGCTCGGACAGCGTGCCCTCCTCCACCGCGGCCCGGACCGCGCAGTCGGGCTCCGAGGCGTGCTCGCAGTCGGCGAAGCGGCACCCCTCGGCCAGCTCGTCGACGTCGGGGAAGGCCAGGCCGAGGCCCTCCTCGGCGTCCCACAGGGCCAGCGCCCGCAGCCCGGGCGTGTCGATGAGCAGGCCGCCGCCGGCCAGCGGCACGAGCTGGCTGGCGACGGTGGTGTGGCGGCCCTTGCGGTCGCGGGCCCGCACCTCGGCCACCTCCTGGCGCTCCTCGCCGGCCAGCGCGTTGGCCAGCGAGCTCTTCCCCGCCCCCGACGGGCCGAGCAGCACCACGGTGCGCTCCGGCCCGACCAGCTGCGCCACGCGGTCGAGCCCGGCCCCGGTCACCACGCTGATCGCCAGCACGTCGACGCCGGGCGCCACCGCCTCGACCGCGCCCACCCAGCGCTCGGCCTCCCCGGCGTCCACCCGGTCGGCTTTGGTCAGCACCACCGCCGGTCGCGCCCCGCTGTCCCACGCTGCCACCAGCTCCCGTTCGATGCGCCGCAGGTTGGGAGGGCCGTCGAGGGGGTGCAGGAGCAGGACGTGGTCGACGTTGGCCGCCAGCACCTGGGCCCGGGCGGTCCCGCCCGCGTCCCGGCGCACCACCGCGCTGCGCCGCTCGACGAGCCCCACCACCCCCCGGTCCGGCTCGGCCGGGTCGAGGGCCACCCAGTCGCCGACGGCCAGCGGCTCGTCGAGGAGGGCGGTGCCGGCCCGCACCTCGCCGCCCGCGGTGAGGGCTGTCACCGCCCCCCGGTCGACGCGGGCCACCCGGGCGGGGACCAGGCCGGCCTCGGCCCACGGGGCGAACACCGCCGCGCAGCGGTCGTCCCAGCCGAGGCCGGGGGGGAAGGGGACCTCCCGGGACATCGCCGCGGACCCTATCGGGCCGTCTACCTGGGGGAACGACCGGTTTCCGGCGGGCCCGGTCCCGGTGCCGCGCCTCACGCCGGAGGGTGATGCCTTGACAACGGCGCGCCTGTCCCTGCTCTTATGAGCGCCGATGTCCCGTCCCCTCGTCATCGTCGAGTCGCCCGCCAAGGCGAAGACCATCGCCCGCTTCCTCGGGTCGGACTTCGACGTGCGCGCCTCGGTGGGCAACATCGCCGACCTGCCGAGCAAGGGGCTGGCCGTCGACGTGGACCACGGGTTCACGCCCACCTACGAGCTCACCCCCCGCGGCAAGGACGTGGTGAAGGAGCTGCGCGCGGCCATGAAGGACGCCAGCGCCATCTACCTCGCGACGGACGAAGACCGCGAGGGCGAGATCATCGCCTGGCACCTCGCCCAGCACCTGCGGCCGCCGCGCGGCCTCGAGACCCGCCGGATGGTCTTCCACGAGATCACCCGGGCGGCCATCGAGCACGCCGTCCAGAACACCCGCGACATCGACACGGGACTCGTCGACGCGGCCGAGTCGCGTCGGGTCCTCGACCGGCTCTACGGCTACGAGGTGTCGCCGGTGCTGTGGCGCAAGGTCAACCGGGGCCTGTCGGCGGGCCGTGTGCAGAGCCCGGCCACGCGGCTGATCGTGGAGCGGGAGTGGGAGCGGATCCGCTTCGTGCGGGCCGGCTACTGGGACCTGAAGGCCACGTACGCCACGGACCCGTCGTTCTCGGGGATGCTCGTCACGCTCGACGGCCGGCGGGTGGCGACGGGGCGCGACTTCGACGAGACCGGCCGGGCCCGCGCCGACACCGTGGTGCTCGACGAGCCGCGGGCGCGGTCGCTGGCCGACGGCCTGGCCGGGCGACCGATGACGGTCACGTCGGTGGAGGAGCGGCCCTACCGCTCGTCGCCGCGCCCGCCGTTCATGACCTCCACCCTCCAGCAGGAGGGCGGCCGCAAGCTGCGCATGAGCGCGCAGCAGGTGATGCGGGTGGCGCAGGGCCTCTACGAGCGGGGCTTCATCACCTACATGCGCACCGACTCCACGGAGCTGTCGACCGAGGCGGTGGAGCAGGCCCGCAGCCAGGTGGCCGGCCGCTTCGGCCGGGAGTACCTGGCGCCGGAGGGCCGCCGGTGGACGGGCAAGGTCAAGAACGCGCAGGAGGCCCACGAGGCCATCCGGCCCACCACGCCGTTCCGCTCGCCCGACGAGGTGAGGGCCGAGCTCACCGGCCCCGACCTGCGCCTCTACGAGATGGTGTGGCAGCGCACGCTGGCCTCGCAGATGGCCGACGCCACCGGCGTCACGGTGTCGGTGCGCCTGGCCACCGCCACCTCCGCCGGGGAGCAGGCCGAGTTCGCCGCCAGCGGCACCACCATCACCTTCCCCGGCTACCGCCGCGTGTACGTGGAGAGCACCGACGAGGGGACCGCGGCCGAGGCGGAGGAGGTCCTCCTGCCGCCGTTGGCCGTGGGCGACCGGGTCGACGTGGCCGCCCTCGAGCCGGCCGGCCACACCACCAGCCCGCCGGCCCGCTACACCGAGGCCTCGCTGGTGCGGCGCCTCGAGGAGCTCGGCATCGGCCGACCGTCGACGTGGGCGTCGATCATGCAGACCATCCAGGACCGCGGCTACGTGTGGAAGAAGGGCCAGGCGCTCGTCCCCACGTGGACGGCCATGGTCGTGGTCCGCCTGCTCGAGAACCACTTCAAGGGCCTGATCGACTACGGCTTCACCGCCGAGATGGAGGAGGCGCTCGACGCGATCGCGCGCGGCGACCGCGACAAGGTCTCGTACCTGCGCAGCTTCTACTTCGGGAACGGCAACGTCGGGCTGAAGCAGCTCGTCACCGAGAACCTCGACCTCATCGACGCGGCCGAGATCAACGCCATCCCCATCGGGGTCGACCCGAACGGGGAGACCATCGTGGTGCGGCCCGGCCGCTACGGGCCGTACGTCAAGCGGGGCGAGGACACCGCGTCGGTGCCCGACGACCTGCCCCCCGACGAGCTGACCGTCGACGTGGCACGGCAGCTCCTCGCCGCGCCACGCGGCGACGTGCCCTTCGGCGAGCTCGACGGGGTGCCGCTCTACGCCAAGAACGGGCGCTACGGCCCGTACGTGCAGTGGGGCGACGCCGACAACCCGCCGCCCGGGCACGACAAGCCGAAGATGGCGTCGCTGTTCAAGACGATGACGCTCGAGCGCCTCGACGTGGAGCAGGCCCGCCAGCTGCTGTCGCTGCCGCGCGTGCTCGGCGTCGACCCGGCCGACGGCGAGCCGGTCACCGCCCAGAACGGGCGCTACGGGCCGTACGTGGCCAAGGGGAAGGAGAGCCGCAGCCTCGACAGCGAGGAGCGGCTGTTCACGGTCACGCTCGAGGAGGCGCTCGAGCTGCTCGCCGCGCCCCGCCAGTTCCGCGGCCGCGGCCAGCCCAAGCCGCCGCTGCGGGAGTTCGGTCCCGACCCCGTGTCGGGTCGGCCCATCGTGGCCAAGGAGGGTCGCTTCGGGATCTACGTCACCGACGGCGAGACCAACGCCAGCATCGGCCGCGGCGACCGCGTCGAGGACATGACCCCCGAGCGGGCCCAGGAGCTGCTGGCCCTGCGCCGCGACGCCGACCCGAAGCCCAAGAAGGCGGCGGCCAAGAAGAAGGCGCCGGCCAAGAAGGCGGCGGCGAAGAAGGCACCCGCCAAGAAGGCGCCCGCCAAGAAGGCTGCGGCGAAGAAGGCGGCCGCGCCGCGGGCTCAGGGCCCGGGCAGCACCGCCACGTAGCCTGGACCGGTGACCGAGGGACGGGACGCTCCCACGGAGCCCGTGCCGGCCATCTCCAGCGGAGCCGGGAGCGGGGACGTCGGGAGCGCCGATCTCGGCGAGGCCGTCTCGCGCCGGGTCCGCCTCTTCGGGTCCACCGCCTTCTTCCGGCTTTGGACGGCCCAGGTGGTCGCGTCGCTCGGCGACTGGGTCGGCTTCGTGGCCATCGTGGCCGTGGCCGAGCGCATCGGCGGCAGCGCGCCGGAGGCCGCCATCTCGCTGGTGATGAGCGCCCGGATCGTGCCGGGCTTCTTCCTGGCGCAGGTGGCCGGCGTGGTCGTCGACCGCCTCGACCGCAAGCAGGTCATGGTGGCCTGCAACCTCTTCCGGGCGGTGGTGCTGCTCAGCGTGCCGTTCGTCGACGAGGTCTGGCAGCTCGTGGCCGTCTCGTTCCTGCTGGAGGTGGGCGCGCTGCTGTGGTCGCCGGCCAAGGAGGCGTCGGTGCCGAACCTGGTGCCGCCCCAGCACCTGCCCACGGCCAACTCGCTGTCGCTGATCGCCGCCTACGGCACGTTCCCGATCGCGGCGCTGGTGTTCGCCGGCCTCTCGAAGGTCTCGGAGCACCTCGCCACGGTGGACGCCTTCGACGGCCTCGACCTCACGCGCGAGTCGTTGGCCATCGTGGGCTACGCGATCGCGTTCGTGGTGTCGGCGTTGATCATCCTCCACGTGCCGCTGCCGCCCGGCCCGGCGCGCGAGCCCGTGGCCGGGGCGCCGCGCCTCGACCTCGGGCGAGCCTTCCGCGACGTCGCCGAGGGCTGGCGCTTCATCGCCGCCGACCCCGTCGTGCGCGCGGTGATGGTCGCCCTCGGCACCGGGCTGATCGGCGGCGGCATGCTGGTGCCGCTCGGCCCGGTGTTCTCCCAAGAGGTGCTGGGCGGCGGCGCCGCGGGGTTCGGCCTGCTCCTCACCGCCCTCGGGCTCGGCATGGCCATCGGCGTGATCGCGCAGTCGGCGTTGCAGCGCCGCGTCAACCGGCCGCGGATGTTCGTGTTGTGCGTCATGGTTGCGGGCGTGAGCCTGTTCGCCGCCGCGTCCATGTCGACGCTGCTCCCCGCCTTCCTCGGCATCGTCGTGCTCGGCGTGTGCACCGGCTCGGTGTACGTGCTGGGGTTCACCATCCTCCACGAGGGCGTCGACGACGCCCTGCGGGGCCGGACCTTCAGCACGCTCTACACGCTCGTGCGCCTGTGCGTGCTCGTGGCCTTCGCCGTGGGCCCTGCCCTGTCGAGCCTGGCGGGCCGCCTGTCGGCGCGCTTCTTCGGCGACGACCGCACCGTCACGATCGCGGGTGCGTCGTTCGGGCTCCCCGGCGTGCGGCTCACCCTGTGGGGGGCCGCCGTGATCATCGGGGTGGCGGGCGTGCTGGCCCGGATCTCGTTGCGGTCGGCGGCGCGCGACGGCGAGCGGGCCACCCGCCTGCACCGGGTGGGGCCGCGATGAGCCCCACGCGTCCCTGGTTCGTCGCCCTCGAGGGCGGG